>Ga0214919_10008974_pt1 | contig 12994 bp, 9 predicted proteins | sample LL1503_MetaG_FD_177994 | JGI IMG/M metagenome (GOLD analysis project Ga0214919, IMG submission 177994) | Freshwater microbial communities from Lake Lanier, Atlanta, Georgia, United States - LL-1503 | ecosystem: Environmental > Aquatic > Freshwater > Lake | place: USA: Georgia | collected 2015-03-15
AGATGACCAGCTCGAAGAGGAAGGCCGCGCCGATCGTTGCGATGAGTGCAATGACGATGGCTTCGAGCAGGCGGAACCCGCGGTGCTGGAGAACGAGCACCAGCATGACATCCAGCGCGGTGATCAGGATTCCCCAGGTGATAGGGATGCCGAAGAGTAGTTTGAGCGCGATGGCGGAACCGATGACTTCGGCGAGGTCGCAGGCGGCGATCGCGATTTCGGCGCCTACCCAGAGGAGCAGCGAGGTCGGCCGCGAGTAGTGATCGCGGCAGGCTTGAGCGAGATCGCGCCCGGTGACGATGCCCAGTTTGGAGGAGAGTCCCTGCAGGAGCACCGCCATCAGATTACTGATGAGGATGACGGACAGGAGGGAGTAGCCGAAACGGGAGCCACCCGCGAGCGAGGTGGCCCAGTTGCCGGGGTCCATGTAGCCGACGGCGACCAGGTAGCCTGGGCCGGCGAAGGCGAGGATCTTGCGCCACCAGGTGGAGCCGTCGACGGGGATGGAGCGGTAGGCGTCGGCGAGCGAGGGGGTGGAGCGGGAGCGGCGCCAGCCGGAGGGGGGCGTTGCTGGCGTTTGATTCGACGGATCGGAGACGGCGCGCGCGGGGTCCACCTTGATATTTTAGCACGTCCTAACTTTTACGCAAGCATCCACATGCCACGAGAGGCGCGCGTGAGACTGCTCCAGCGATTGGCGGTTGCATTGTGTCTGCCCGTAGGGCTTGCGGCCCAGGACAGCACGGCGGTGGATCCACGTGCGGCGATGCCGGAGCGCCCGACCGTGGCGACGCACGCCGGCACCGTGGCACCGGGGTATTTCGAGCTGGAATCAGGCGTGGAGCTGGACCGATATCGAGTGGCGGGCGACAAGGCGCTCGGGTATTCGACGGTCCTAAAGCTTGGGGTCGCGACCAAAGTACAGTTGGACGTGATGCTGGTCGGTCAACAGGGCATGGGGCCACTGCGCACGCCCATGGATTGTGGCGTCAACGGCCCATGCGGCGCGCGGAACATGATCCCGGCGGGGGTCGGTGATCCGAGCGTTGCGCTCAAGGTACGCCTCGCGAACGATCATCCGCTGCTGGGAGATTTCGCGATGGGGACGGCTCGAATGCCCCGACGCTGTCGACCGTCTGGGCGGCCTCGTTCAGCGGGATGCTCGTGGGATCGTTCGGGTGGAGCGCCGAGCTGTCCGGGTATCCCGAGACCACGGGAGCTGCGGGAGCACCGTCGAGTATGGCCATTCTCGTGGGGCCGAACTGGACCATCAACAAAAGCGTGGTGTTAGATATTGGCATTATCCATCGGCTCTCCGGGGAGCAGCCCACGGCCAGTTTTCTCGGGGTAACGGCCAACCTCGGTCGGCTCTGGTAGGGAACACGAGGGGAGGGCTCCTTCCGAACACGCGGGAACGGCGGTACATCTATGGCTGTCCCTCAGCCCTGGATTTCCCCGATGCGACTTTCCGCTCTGTCCCGATTCGTGCTCGCGTTGTCGAGCGCAGCGTTCGCAGCGATCGCGACCGCTAGCGCACAAAATGCGCCGCCCGTTGCCAGCAACGCCGCGAATGCCTCCGGCAACCCACTGGCCGCCATGCCCTTTGGGGCCGCCAACGACAAGCCGGTCTCCAAGTGGACCCCACCGGCGAGTGCTGGGCGTCAGCTCACGCTCAACGACATGCTCACCTGGAAGGGGATTCGCTCCCCTGCCCTCTCGAATGACGGCAAGTGGTTTGCCTACACGATCGCTCCGAACGAAGGAGACGCCGATGTGGTGATCCGGCCGACCTCCGCCGGTGGAAAAGAGTGGCGCTTTCCCGTTGGCGATGCCACCGGTGGCGGTGGCCGCGGTGGAGCGGGTGGCGTGGGTATCTCGGGCAACAATAAGTGGGCCGCATTCTTGGTGAATCCGAGCGGCGCGGCTGCTGGACGTGGTGGACGCGGCGGACGTGGCGGTGGCGCTGCAGCTCCGGCCGGCGGCGCGCCGGCAGCGAATACGCCAACAAAGTTGGCGGTGGTCAGTCTCGCCGACGGCACAAAGCGTGAGTTCGAAAATGTGCGCGCGTTCCGCTTTGCCGGTGACAAATCGGACATTCTCGCCGTGTACCACAATGCACCGCGCGCCGGTGGCGCCGCCGGTGGCGCGGCTGGTGCACCTGCGCCTGCTGGCGGCGCAGGCTCGACGCTGGAACTGGTGAATCTCGCCGGTGGCACGCAGGCGGTCATCACCGACGTCTCCGAGTACGCGTTTGACGACAGCGGTGATTGGATCGCGCTCGCCATCAGCACGGCGGACCAAGTGGGGAACTCGCTACAGCTCCGGCAGCTCTCGACCGGCATCACGAAGTCGCTCGACGTCTCCAAGGCGTCATACCGCCGCATCGTGTGGGGCGACTCGACCGACGCGATTGCCGCACTCCGCGTGGTCAGCGACACCGCTGGCGGTGACGAAGACGCGACCGTTGTGGCCTGGAGTCACGCCGCCGCTGGCAGCAAGGCGATCGAGATCAGCGCCAAGAGCGCCGGCATCAGTGGGGGACTCGTCGTGAGCAGCGACCGTGCGCTCGAGTGGGGCGATGGTCAGAAGGTGATTTACTTTGGGCTGCGCGAACCGCGCCCGCCCCGCGCGCGCACCACGGGCGGCGGCTTCACCCCGCCGAATCCTGGGGGGACTGCACCGGGTGCTGGCGCGGGTGGTCAGGTCGCCGCCGCTCCGCAGACGGACGCCGAAGTGCCAAGCTTGATTCTGTGGCATTGGAAGGACGCGCGGCCGCAGGCGCAGCAGCAGGTACAGGAAGCGCAGGACAAGAGCTTCAGCTATCAGGCCGCATACCACGTGGCGCAGGGGAAGGTGGTGCAGCTCACCGATGCGCGCATGCGCGACATCTCGATCGGACCCAAGGATGCGTGGGCCGTTGGCACGGACATCGCCGACTACGAGCGCGATGCCGGCATCAAGGGCTTCGTGTTCCGCGATGTGTACGCGGTAAATGTGGCCACGGGTGAGCGGAAGCTCATTCAGAAAAAGGTCCCAGGAAACGGTGGTGGGGGCGGCCGTGGTGGTGGTGCCTCGCCAGCGTTCGCGCCTGACAATTCCAAGTACGCCTACTACGATAACGGCGACTGGAAGCTGTTCGACTTCGCCGCCGGCTCGACCAAGACCATCTCGACGGGAATCCCGACGAAGTTCTGGAACACCGAAGACGATCACAATCAGGTGAAGCCCGCGATCAACGGCGCACTGGTTGGTTGGACGAAAGACGGCAACAATGTGTACATCCGCGACAACTGGGATGTGTGGCGCATTCCGACCAACGGCGGCAGCGCCGTGAACATCACCGCCAATGGCGCCAAGGATCAGATCAAGTATCAGGCGCGTTTGCTCTTTGATCCGCGCGACCGTGGTTCGATTGACCCCAGCAAGCCGCTCTATTTCCAGACCTACGGCGAGTGGACCAAGAAGGAAGGGCTCGCGCAGGTTGATCCGATGAAGGGCGGCGCTAAGGCCATTACCTTCGAAGACGCCAAGGTCAGCTATCGTAAGGCGCGCGATTCCGACACCTGGGTCTTCAGCCGCCAGACGGTTGTGAAGTACCCGGATTGGTACGCCGCCGACGCGGGGCTCACCAACGAACGTCGTCTGACCGATGCCAACCCGCAGCAGAAGGAGGTCGCCTGGACGCCCGGCGCTCGCCTCATCGAATACAGCTGCGACAACGGACTCGGCAAGCACCAAGCGGTGCTCTACCTCCCCGCGGGCTACGAGAAGGGGAAGAAGTATGCGATGCTCACGTACATCTACGAGAAGCTCTCGCAGGAGTACAACGTGTACACGGAGCCGAACGCAACGCGCTACTCGAATCCGAGTGTGTACACCTCGCGCGGCTATGCCTTCCTGAAGCCGGACATCGTCTACAAGGTCAACGAACCGGGCCGTTCGGCGGTGTGGTGCGTGGTACCGGCGGTGAAGGCTGCGATTGCCAGCGGCATCGTCGACTCGGCGCGTGTGGGCCTCCAGGGACACAGCTGGGGCGGCTATCAGACCACCTTCATCACGACGCAGACCAAGATCTTCAAGACGGCCGTGGCCGGTGCGCCGCTGACGGACATGGTCTCAATGTTCGGCTCGATCTACTGGAACTCGGGAAGCACCGATGCCTCGATCTTCATCTCGAGCCAGGGACGTTTCACGGGCGGACCGAACGACGTGCCCGATGCCTACATTCGCAACTCCCCACAGAACTTCGCGCAGAATCTGAGCATTCCCTTCATGATGTTGCATAACGATCGTGACGGCGCGGTCGATTTCAACCAGGGGATCACGTACTACAATCACCTGCGCCAGCTCGGCAAGGACGTCGTCCTGCTCGAGTACGTGGGAGAGAACCACGGGCTCGCCCGCCCCGCGAACATGAAGGACTACAACCTGCGCATGACGGAGTGGTTCGACACCTTCCTGCGCGACCAGCCAGCGCCGGAATGGCTCAAGGACGGCGTACCCCGCCTCAAGATGGAAGAACATCTGAAGGATCGTCGCCCGATGGTCGATCCGAAGACGGCACCGACGCCACCAAAGATCGTACCCTAGTTCGCTGCTATGAATACGAGCGGCGTAGCGTCGGCCTTCGAGCCAGCGCTACGCCGCTTCGCTTTTCGGGACGAAATGCATCCAGAGTCCCCACGCCACAGCCCAGCCAAGTATGGCGGCAAAGGTCACATCACTCACGAAGTGCGCGTGATCAAGCATACGCGTGACGCCGCACCCCCACGCGAGCGCATACCAAATCCAACGCGCACGGGGAAAGAGACGCGCCATCATGGCGAGCGCGCCGAACGCGACCATCGTATGTGAACTCGGCGTGGCGAGTCCCGCAGTGCTCCATGGGTGATCAGCGAAGGCGCGGAAGACCGACTCACCGTTCCAGAGCCCCGGGCGCTCACGCCGGATGGTGAGCTTTAGCACTTCACAGATGATTCCGGCGAGTGCCGGTGAACCCACGAGCAACCACGCGTTGCGTCTTGCACGGGCGGGGTCGCCACCTCGCTGCTGCAGAAACACCGCAGCGGCGGCAATCAGCCATGTGGGCCACCATCCCATGACCCGCAGGAGGCGCCCCCACTCGGTGCCGTACACATTGGGGTTTGACCAGTGGGCGAACACCCACTGATCCGCGAGCGCGGGAATCAGGAGGAAGGCCAGCGTGATGGCGAGCGCTGCAGCGGCACGCACGCCGAGCGAGCGCCGAGCGTAGTCAGCGGAGTAGCTCACGCGGCGATGGGTTCGAAGGAGCGGAGGATGTACTCGGTGAGGCCCCAGATGGCGTGCTCACCGAAATGAATCGCAGGGCGCCGCAGCGGGTGACCGCGCACGACGATATCCGTCTCGCGTGCGGAGGCCGGATCGAAGAGGAGGTCGAGCGAGACCCAGAAGGTCGCGGCGACTTCGTCACTCCCACCCACCGGCGCGTCGGCACCGACCACGGCGACGAACGGACGCACGATCACGGGGGGAAGGATTGGGGTCCGCGGGCGCAGTTCGTTGAGCGCGCCGAGGATGGTGCCGTGCACGCGAAGGTCGAGTTGGACTTCCTCGAGTGTTTCGCGGATGGCGGTGTGTTCGAGTGAGGCGTCGGTCGCGTCGAAACGCCCACCCGGGAGCGCAATCTGGCCGCTCCAGGGATCGCCCTCACGGGTCGCGCGCTTGATGAAGAGCACCTCGAGTTGCTCCTGTGCATTGATGCGCAGGATCAACGCGACCGCAGCTTCCCAGAACGGTTCCTCGCGCGTTTCGCGCGTGGGCTCATGCCGGCGCACCGCGCCGATAATGCGCGCCAGTCGCTCTGCGGCGGAGGCGCCTGCGGCGGTCATCCCTCGACCGCTCCTCCGGCCATGATCCAATCGCGCCAGCCGCCTGCCATTGAGCAGACGTCGGTGTAGCCCATCTGTTGCATCGTGTCGGCGGCGAGCGCCGAGCGATTTCCGCCGGCGCAGTAGATCATAACGGTTGCATCGCGAGGAATCATCGCCTCGACTTTGGTCTCGAGCGTTCCGCGGGGGATGTGCATCGCTCCCGGCAGGCGACCCAGATTCCATTCGGAGGGTTCGCGCACGTCGAGATAGATGACGGTGGCGCTTCCGGCGAGCATCCCCTGCACCTCTTTCGCGCTGACTTCACGGATGCGGGTCTTGGCGTCGCTGATGAGGTCGGAACCGGTCTTATGGGTCATGATGCTCGCTGGGTGGAGAGTCGGGGAGTATCTGAAATATGGTGCGCGCCGTAGCTTGGAGGCTATGTCTCTTGCGATTCGGGTACTTCTGGCCCTGGTGGTGGGCCTCGCCATTGGGCTTGGCATTGCGGCGCACGCGATCCCGGGGCTCGAGGTGATTGCGACGATTGCTGATCCAATTGGCGCACTCTGGGTGTCGGCAATCCGCATGACGATCGTACCGCTGGTGCTCTCGACGCTCATTCTGGCGGTGGGCGGCGCGGAGGATGTCCGAACGGTCGGGCGGATTGGCGTGCGCGCGATGGTGCTTTTCCTAGTGTTGCTCTCGGTGGCAGCGGTGCTCGGGGTGATTGCCGGCCCCCCGGTGGTGGCGATGTTGGCGATTGATCCGGCCGCGGCGGCCTCGCTGCGCGAACATGCCGCGGCGAGCGGCGGTGCGATCCTCGAGAGCGCCAAGGCCATCCCGACGGTAGCGCAGTTCATTGTCGATCTGGTACCGACCAATCCGATCAAGGCGGCGTCCGACGGCGCGATGCTGCCGTTGATCGTCTTTGCCTTGGCCTTTGGGGCGGCCCTGACGCGCGTGCAGGACGGGCCGCGCTCGGCGCTCCTGGGTGCGCTCCGCGGCGTGGAAAGCACATCACTGATGCTGGTGCGGTGGGTGCTCGCGGCCGCGCCGATTGGCGTGTTGGCTTTGGCAATCGCCCTCGGCACCAAACTCGGTGTGGCGGCAATCGGTGCGCTGGTGACGTATGTGGGGCTCGTGAGTGGGGCGTCGGTGCTGTTTTGTGTGGTGGTGCTGTATCCGGTGGTGGTTCTCTTCGGCGGGGTGTCGCTGCGGGCCTTTGCGCGCGGGGCGCTACCGGGCCAAGCGGTGGCCTTCTCGTCGCGATCGTCGCTTGCGGCACTACCCGCCATGCTCGACAGTGCACGCGATCGCCTACAACTCGATGAGCGAGTCACGAGTTTCCTCCTGCCGCTCGCGGTGGCGTTGTTCCGCTGCGGCGCGGCGATTGGCCAGACGATTGGCGCAATTTTCGTGGCGCGGCTCTACGATGTCGCGCTCAGCCCGGCGCAACTCGCCACCATTGCCATCACAAGCGTCGTCACGACGCTGTCCGTGCCAGGAATTCCGGGCGGCTCGATTCTCATGATGGTCCCAGTGCTGATGTCCGCGGGGCTCCCGCCGGCCGGCATGGGAATTCTGCTCGGCGTGGATACGATCCCAGACATGTTCCGGACCACGACAAACGTCACCGCGGATATGGCGGTCGCGGCCTTGCTGGGCCGCCGCTCCTCGCCGACTCCCTCAGACCAGAACGCGTAATGTCGACCGGTTGGATTCTTGTTGCTGCGCTTCCCTGGGCGCTGGTGCCGTTGTTTGTCCTCTGGCGGGTGAGTGACTCGACTGAACTCGACCGGTATCCGCTACCGGTTGGCGACGATACCGAGTCGGTGTCGATTGTACTTCCCGCGCGAAACGAAGCGGTGCACATCGAAGGCTGTATGCGCAGTATTTTGGCCTCGCAGCATCCGCGATTTGAGCTGATTGTCGTGGACGATCACTCGACCGACGGCACGGGAGACATCGCGCGTCGCGTCGCTGCAGACGATCCGCGCGCACGGGTCCTTACGAATCCCGATCTCCCCGAGGGGTGGTTCGGCAAGCAGTGGGCCTGTCAGAACGGGGCCGCGTTGGCGAGCGGACAGATTTTGCTCTTCACCGACGCCGACACGCGACACGGCCCCGAGTGCCTTCCCCGTGCGGTAAATGCGCGGCGCATCCGCGGCGCCGACCTGCTCAGCGTCGCGGGACAGCAACTGATGGAAAGCTTCTGGGAGAAGCTCGTGCAGCCGCACATTTTTATGCTGCTCCTGACGCGCTTCGGTGGGTCAGAAACGATCAGCCGCGCCAAGTCACCATACGGCAAGGTGGCGAACGGGCAATACCTGATGATCACCCGCGAGGCCTACGATCGCGTGGGACGACATGCCGCCGTGCGTTCGCATGTGGGAGAAGATTTGATGCTCGGCCAGGCCGTGACGCGCGCGGGGATGAGCGTGCAGATGGTCACAGGCATCGAACATCTCTTCACACGCATGTATTCGGGACTCGGCGACATCATTCGCGGCTGGGGAAAGAACGTCTGGGCCGGTGGGCGCGACACACTCCCCCTCGGACCAATGGGACAACGCGTGCTGCGAGTCCTGTTTCCGCTCCCGCCACTCTGGGAACTCGTGGCCCCTGTGGCGGGCCTGCTCGCTGTGGCGGGAGTTCTCCCGGCTGCGGTCGGGTGGTGGGCCCTCGCGGCCTACCTCTTTACCTCGCTCGGCTGGATTCCGCCCTACCTCCAGGCCAAGCAGTCGCTGTGGTACATCTGGCTGAATCCAATGGCGAGTGCGGTGCTCTTCTGGATCTTTGCGTCGGCGTCCTGGCGAGGTCAGCGCGTGGAGTGGAAGGGACGCCAATACGTCTCACGCTGAGCGGTGCTGCTCACCCGATTAGCTTTGAGGGATGCGCCCTCCGCTGAAAGCCGTCCTGTTCGATCTCGACGGCACCCTGTTTGACTCCATCGCGCTTCTGTTGGCCTGCATGCGGTATGCCTTTGAAGGGTTTGAAGGCCCACATCCGACCACGGAAGACTGGATCGCGGGCATCGGAACCCCGCTGATCAAGCAACTGGGAGCGTACACGCGGACCGACGGCGAGCTGATTGCGCTCCGGGACCGGTATCGCTTGCACCAAAAGGAGCAGCACCAGCTACTGGCGCGTGCCTTCCCCGACTCGCTCCCCGTGCTCCGTGAACTCCAGAGCCGCGGGCTCGCGATGGCACTCGTGACCTCCAAAGGAAACATGCTCGCACAGGAAGCGCTGGATTTCACTGGGATGGCGCCCTTTCTGCCGGTGCTCGTTGGCGCAGACAGTGTGACGAAGCATAAACCGGCGCCGGAGCCAGTGCTGCTCGCGCTCGAGCTGCTCCATGTGCGTGCCGACGAAGCCGTGTTCGTCGGGGACTCTCCGCACGACGTGTATTCAGGAAATGCCGCTGGCGTCGACACGATTGCCGCGCTGTGGGGACCATTCTCGCGCGAACAACTGGTGGCGAGCAATCCCACGTATCTCCTGGACGCACTCGCGTCGCTCCCCGACTTGCTCGCGCGCCGCTAAGTCGCTGGGCCGCCTATCGGTGGCAATGAATCGATGTTCGGCGCATTCGTCTGGTGACGGCAGGTGTGCGTGGTGATGCCACTGTAGGCATGTGCCTACACTTCGTGACTTCGCCGACCAGCTCCAGCGACTCCACGCGTACCGCGATATCCTCGGCATCGCGACGCTGCTCGATTTTGACGAACCGCTCCCGCTAGACGCCGCGGGCCGGCGACACCTCGGTCTTGATGCCCGCGTGCGCCGCGCCGCAGTAGCCGCCGGTGCCGGGACGCTGCGCTTTCTGGCGATCGACGCCGCACTGGGCGATTGGACGCGCGCAGAGCTCGCGGCACTCTGCCGCACGGTCGCACTGCGTGCCCCCCACCTGCTCTGGCTGGTCGTGGTGGTCACGCGCGACACGCGCGCGGTGGTGCTTGCCGCTCCGTCGGCGTCTCCACGCGTCCCGGTTTTACGCATTGAGCCAGATCGTGTGCTGCCGAGCGATGCGGAAACACTCGCGGCGGTGCATAGTGCGCGCCGAGGACCCGACGTGCTGGTGCATCACCGCTGGGCGGAGGTGCTGGGGCGTGATCATCTCACGCGGCGTTTCTATCGTGAGCTTGAGCACAGTGTGCTCGACCTCGCGGCGACGGCGCGCGGGCAAGCACCCGATTCGGTTCGTCACGAACTCGCACTGCTGAACACCACGCGCGTTCTTTTTCTCTCGTTTCTGCAAGCCAAGGGCTGGCTGGACGAGGACCGCGAGTATCTGCGTCATCGCGCGATGCATCAACTCGAGGGTGGAGGTGGGTTGCATCGTCGCTTTCTGGAACCGTTGTTCTTTGGCACGCTCAATACGCCGGCGTCGAATCGGTCCGCGGCAGCCCGCGCGCTCGGGCGCATTCCCTTCCTCAATGGCGGACTCTTTGCGCGGACTCCTATCGAGCGGCGGGCGCGGCACGTCGTGCTGGCGGATGATGCGCTCGCCGAGGTGATGCTGTCGTTGTTGGGTCGTTACCGACTGACGGCGCATGAGGAGCAGGCGGGATGGTCAGAGGCTGCGGTGGATCCCGAGATGTTGGGACGGGCCTTCGAGTCGCTCATGGCGCGCGATGAGCGACGGGCCGCGGGGGCTTTTTACACACCGCACGAGTTGCTGCAACGCGTGGCCGGTGCGGGGCTCGAAGCCGCGCTTGCGCGTTGCGGTGCTGAGGAACGTGTGGTACGCGCCGCGGAGGCCGGCGAACGCGTCAGTGCGCGCGACGCTCGGCGCTTGGCCGATGCGGTGCGCGCGGTGCGCATCCTTGACCCTGCGTGCGGGTCGGGAGCATTTCTTGTGCACGCTCTTGAACGCCTTGCCGCGCTTTCGGGCGCTGCCGGCGATCGTCGCTCGCTCTCGCTGCGACGGCGTGATGTGCTGACCACGTCGATTTTTGGGGTGGATATTAACCCCACCGCGGTGTGGCTCTGTGAGCTGCGGCTCTGGTTGTCGGTGGTGATTGATGCGGAAGAGTCGGACCCGTCGCGCGTGATGCCGTTGCCGAACTTGGACCGCAACATTCGCGTCGGCGACGCGCTCGCAGGGACGGCCTTTGATGAGGCGCCGCGCACGGGGTGCATAGCGCTCGAGCGATTACGCGGCCGGTACACGCGTGCGACTGGCGTTCGCAAACGGACGCTCGCCCGCGCCATTGACCGCGAGGAGCGTACGGCCGCGATTGCGCTGGCGACGCGCGCGCTGGATTTGGCCGTCTCGCGGCGGCGTGACATGCTCTGCGCGCTCCGATCCCGCGACCTCTTTTTGCACCGGACCACAGCAACGGCGGCACAGCTTCGCCGGCTCGCCGAGTTGCGCGGCGCGGTACGGGAGGCGCGTCGACGACTCGCGGCTCTGCGGAGCGGCGGCAGCCTTCCGTTCGCGTTCGGGAGCCACTTTCCTGATATAGCGGCCCGGGGTGGGTTTGACGCGATTATCGGGAATCCCCCGTGGGTGCGGCTGCATCATATTGCGCCCGCAGACCGCACCGATCTGCGCGCCCGCTATCGCGTGATGCGTGATGCCGCTTGGGCTGCGGGGGCCGACGCGACTGGAGCGGGGCGAGGATTCGCTGCGCAAGCCGATCTGTCCGCGCTCTTTATTGAGCGCTCGCTGGCCCTGCTTCGGCCGACGGGGACACTTGCACTGCTGGTTCCCGCCAAGCTGTGGCGTGCGCTTGCTGGAGGTGGGGTGCGGCAGCTGCTTGCTGAAGACGCAACGCTGCGCGAGATCGCCGATTGGAGCGAGGGTCCCTCCACCTTCGACGCGGTAGTGTATCCCTCGCTCGTGGTTGCGACTCGCACCAAGGACGCCGCGCAGGATGGGACGGTGCGTGTTGGTGTGGCACGACGGGATCGCCTCTTGGCGTGGGAGTCGCGCACCGACGATCTCCCGATTGAGGGCACCCCCGGAGCCCCCTGGGCGCTCGTTCCGCCGGATGTGCGCCGCGATTTCGAGCGACTCGCAGGGGCGGGGCAGCCGCTCTCGTCAACGGTTTTAGGACGTCCCCTCTTGGGGGTGAAGACCGGGTGTAACGATGCCTTTCTCGTGCAGGCGCTCGACCAGGCGCTCGACCAGGCGCTCGACCAGGCGCTCGACCAGGCGCTCGAGCAGCGATCAAGTGGGGACCCACCATGCTCCGACGACGTGTGTCGTGTGGCAGCCAACGATACCACAGGCGCCATTGAACAGCGCGTGCTGAGGCCGGTGCTCCGTGGCGAAGGGCTGCGGGCCTGGCATCGCCCGCCGAATGACGAGCGGATCATCTGGACGCACGACGCCTTGGGAGCACCACTCGATCGACTCCCCGCTGGCGCGCACGAGTGGCTTCTGCCGTGGTCCCGTCGACTCAGCGCGCGAACTGACGCACAGGGTCGCGGCGCTTGGTGGCAACTCTTCCGCACCGACGCGGCTCGCACCGACCTTCCACGTGTGGTCTGGGGTGATATCGGGCGGACGCCGCGCGCGGTGGTGCTTGAGCGCGGGAATCCGGCCGTGCCGCTCAACAGTTGTTATGCGATTCTTGCGCCGAGCGACGATGACGCGCATGCGCTCGCGGTGCTGCTCAACGCGCCGCCGATTATTGCGTGGCTCACCACGATCGCCGAGCCGGCGCGCGGCGGCTATCACCGCTTTCTTGGCTGGACCGTCGCGCGGCTCCCGATTCCACGCGACTGGGAACGCGCGGTGGACCGGCTCGCGCCGATTGGTCGCGCCGCGGCCGCGGGCGCGCCGCCGGATGCCGCGACGCACACCGCGGCCGTACTCGCCAGTTATCACCTTCGGCCGCGCGATGCCGCGGCGCTGCTCACGTGGACACACAGCTAGCGGCGGCCCTCATCCGACGCGCCGTGCTCGGTGAGACGGAGAGCGCGCCACCCCCACTCGGCGCCATCACGCTCCACGCGCATCAGTCGGATGCCGTGCGTCGCCTGCTCGCGGCGGTCCGTCGATGTGGCGGCGCACTCCTCGCCGACGATCCCGGAATGGGGAAGACGTTCGTGGCGCTGGCCGTTGCCCGCGAGTTTGCACGCCCGGTGGTGTTCGCTCCCGCAGCTGTCCGTGACCCCTGGGCACGAAG
>Ga0214919_10008975_pt1 | contig 12993 bp, 10 predicted proteins | sample LL1503_MetaG_FD_177994 | JGI IMG/M metagenome (GOLD analysis project Ga0214919, IMG submission 177994) | Freshwater microbial communities from Lake Lanier, Atlanta, Georgia, United States - LL-1503 | ecosystem: Environmental > Aquatic > Freshwater > Lake | place: USA: Georgia | collected...
CTCAGAAATTTAGAACACGTATAAAAAATATAATAAATAATAAAAAAAAAGAAAATGAGTGCGCAATATGTCTTGATAAAATGATGCCCAATGATAATGTTACATCTTTAGAATGCGGTCATAAATTTCATAGTAATTGTATAAGACGTTCATTGACTGCAACGCGGGGATTATGTCCTCTTTGCAGGACTGTTGTAACTAATATACCCTATCCTTCTACATCCGGACAACAAATACAACCACAACCACAACCACCACCACCAAATATATTAGATCCAATACAACGAAGACAATATATATTAAACCGATTGGAAAGAATTGAAATACTAGAACAAGCAATAACACAACAAAGACCACAACTACCTTGGCCACCGGAAATTCCAAATATAACTTATGAAGAAGCGCTAAGCAATTTAATAAGAGCACGCCAAATTGTAGAGCAAGCACGAATATTATTGCATGAAGCTTCTGAAAATTATCAGAACTATAGAAATGTTAGAATAAATGGTAACCCAGTTGACCAAGATGTTACTAATATGTATTATATAACGTCTGATTTATTAACACGCGCAAGAGAGAATAGGAATAATGCAGATCGAATTGTAGACCATTTAGAATTTAGACCATTAAACACTCTCATTTAATAATCTTATATTATTTTTATAATATATTATTTATATAATATGCCTTCGCCAACTCGTAGCTCATCTTCCAGAAAAAGAAGAGCAGCTACGCAAATTCAAAAAAGGTTTAGGGGTAAACAAACTAGAAAACAAGTAACCAAACTAAAAGCAAAATATGAGGATGTTAAACAAACCAGAAAACAACTAAAAGCAACTCGTAAAATTCAGTCAAGAGTTCGAGGAAAACAAACTAGAACAAAGTTAATAAACAATAGGTGTTCTATATGTCTTGAACCTATGGTTCATAATGTTAGTATTACATCGCCTTGCAATCATAAATTTCATAGTGATTGTATAAGACGTTCATTGACTGCAACGCGGGGAACCTGTCCTCTGTGTAGGGCAGTTATAACTAATATACCCTATTCTCCTATATCAGAATCAGAAGAAGAAGAAGAAGAACAAGAATATCAACCACTAATATTAGACCCAATATTACGAGAGCAATATATATTAGAACGTATGCGAGAATTAGACTCATGGGAACGCGAAATTGTAGAACTAAGACCACATGTACCTGACCAACCAGAAATTCCAAATATAACTTTTAATGATGCGTTAAGTAATCAATATAGCGCAAACCAAACTGAATATTATGTGCGTAGACTCTATAATGAAGCGTCTTATAATTACAATTACTTTAGAACTTTAAATATAAATGATGAAATGCTGGAACAAGATGTTACTAATATGTTTTATAGAACGTCTGAATTATTAACACTTGCACAAGATAATTCGCGTAACGCTCAAAGAATTTGCAATCATATTGGTAATATAGAGTTTGCGCAGTATATGTGATACTATTTTTATAGTCTTATATTATATTATAACATTGTTATAATATAATTATGCCTTCATTAACGCGTAAATCAGTATCAAGAAAAAGAAGTGCAGCTACGCGAATTCAAAAACAGGTTAGGGGTAAACAAACTAGAAAAAAAACAAGCGCTCTTATAAGAGATAAGATAGATAAGAGAAATTTAGAAATAGCTAATAGAAATTTAGAAATAGATAAGGAATGCGCAATATGTCTTGCTGAAGTGCAATCAACTGACCCCATTACATCTTTACCGTGTGGTCATAGATTTCATACTGAATGTATAATGCGCAGTCTACAGGCAGGTATTGCTGTTTGTCCGTTATGTAGAAGTGTTATACCTAATAACGATTATGCACATTTAGCTAATCCAACTATGACATATGAAGAGGCGCTGCTTGCTAGAAATCGCGCACAAGAAGAACGTAGATTAGCAACACAAGCATATAGGAATGCAGTGGCAAGGACAAGCGAATACGAACTCTCTAATAGGAATCGAAGACTAAGAGGTTTAAACTCAACAACTTATGTTAGATTACTTCAAGCCGAAGAAACTGCCGACCAAGAAGTAAGACGAACACAAGCGAATGTACACCGTTATATGGATATTATTAGGCGGCTTAGCTAATAAAAAAATGAATATAATCTAAGTGATTTTTCAAATATTATATTATATTATTATTATGTTGCTATAAGTTAATAATAATATAATATAATTAAATGACCAATACAAAAAAAAATAAAAAAAAGTATGATGGCACCAAAAATTATAATACCAAAAATTATGATACCAAAAATTATGATTTAGTAATAATTGGTGGAGGCATTGCCGGTCTTTATACTTTATACAAATTGTCTAAAAAGTATTCTCATTTGAAAATATTATTATTAGAATCTGGAGAGCGTTATGGTGGGCGAATATATTCTTATAAAGAAACAATAGATGGTCAAGAATATATAATGGATTTAGGTGCAGGACGTCTAGGACATCATCATAAACTTATAAATGCGTTGATTGATGAACTTGGTCTAAAACCAAAAATTATAGACATACCAAATACTAAAACGTATATAGAAGTAAGTAAAAATAATAAAGTGTACGACAAAACATTATACAAAGATACTATTATGACTAAATTATACAAATTTTTTCTTAGTCCATTAGTTTCCAAATTAGGCAAGTCAGTCTTACAAAGGTTTTATTTGCATGAATTACTTAAAAAATATAGTTCTGCGTCATTCTCTCAAAAAGTGGAAGACGTTTTTGAATATTCTTCAGATTTAAATGAATTAAATGCTTATGATGCATTAGAATATTTTAAATACGACTATAATAAAGAATCTACTTTTTTTACATTAAATGGAGGGTTGGGACAAATAATTGACGCCTTAATAGATGCTATAAAAAAAACACAATCTTATAAGCAGAACCATATTAAGATTCAAAATCTCTCAAATGTTGAAAATGTAAGTTATAATAAGTCTAACTTATTTAGTATAAGTGCATACAATTATAAAAAGTCGATACATGAAACCTATAGCTGTAGCTATTTAATATGTGCTATTCCCAAACAAAGTTTAGAAAATTTAACAATTTTTAAACCATATGCGAGAGATTTAGACTCAATAAATTCAATTAATTTATTGCGAATTTTTGAAGTTTATAAAACCGAAAACAGAGAGTCATGGTTTAAAAATATTAAAAAAACAATTACAAATACTAACGTTCAATTTGTAATTCCTATTAGTTCTAATAATGGACTAATTATGTCAAGTTATAGTGATTGCGCTAATGCTAGATTTTGGAATAATTTATTAATAAAAAAAGGTCTTGATTATGTTAAACAAACTTTAAATACTAAACTTAATCAACTATTTAGCATATACAATATAACAGTCCCACCAAGCAAATACATAAAAATGCATTTTTGGGATGCTGGTGTTGCCAACTGGAAAAAAAATGTTGATTCGGATTATTTAAGTTATAAATTGATAAATCCTGCGCCAAATGTTTTTATAATTGGAGAGAATTATTCTAAATATCAAGCCTGGTGTGAAGGCGCATTAATGACATCTGAAAATTGTATTTCTAAAATCTCTCTTATGTTAGTACACACATTGCAAAATAAAACAAAAAAATACAATTATAAGATCGGTGGTTTTAAAAAGAAAGTGTTTACACTTGATGAAGTAAAAAAGCATAATAAAAAAGATGATGCCTGGACTATAATTGATAACAAAGTTTATAATATTACTTCTTGGATTCCAAAACATCCAGGCGGAGATATTATTTTGCATGCACTAGGAAAAGACGCCACACAACTTTTTATGGACATTGGACATCCTAGTTATGTAAAAAAAACCATTTTACCTAAATATATTATTGGAACTCTTAAAAAACAATAAAATAATAAGTTTATTTTATATTATATTAATTTTATATTATATTAACTATACTATATAATATGAGCAAATTTAGTCAATTATATTTACCAATGAAATATGTTAATTTATTACATATTTTAGTGATAGGTGCATCATTGGTTTATATTGGTTATTTTCAAGATAAGTCAGGTAAATCAATATATTATTTATTAGGATTATTGGGTTTAGCAATAGTATTATTTGTTCCAATTCCTAGTTTTGACTTTACAAATATGAGAAATTTACTTTATATGGCCCATTATATACTATTTATTCCGGGATTTTTAGCATTATCCTATTTTGGATTGCAGAATAAGTTAACTAAAGAAACTTATAATACATTGGGATTTGTTGGACTATTTATTATTATTTATCATTTGTATAAATTAATAATTCGCATAATGTAAGCCTATTATATAGTATATTATTATATTATAATAATTTATTATTATATATAATATGCCAGGAACACAAAGACTTAATACAATAAATATAAGAAGAGAGTTAGCAACGCAAAGAAGAGAATTAGAAGAACGTTTAATACCGTTAAGATTACGACTACTTGATCTTACTGAACAACTAAGGTTAGCGAGTAATCGTGTAACTGAAGATAGGCACAGACTTCAACACGCAAGAGATGCAGCAGATGACCGAGGAAATACTTCTGCCATAAATATAAATTTGAAACAATCTAATTTAGCACTTGCGATTAGAGAGGAAGCGGATAAAATAAAACAACACTATGATAATAACACTGCTAATAGTGAAGCATGTAGACGTTCCGACACAAGAGTCGAAAAACTTCATACAAGACTAGAAAAAAGACGTTGTCAAGCATATAAGGCTTTAGAAGAACAAGCACAAAGAGCTGAAATCGCGTACAGTGCTTCTAGGGCTGCGGAAACTTTAATAAATAGTGAATTAGCTTCTGTAACATCAACGCTAAGACAATTAGAAACTGCTCTTAGTGTTATAGCTGACGAAGTAGCTAGATTAAATAGAGGACGCGGTAAAAAAAGACAACGTCGTGCTACACATAAAAAAGGCAAAAAAAGGTAAAAACCCAAGAAAAGAAGACTATAAAAACTATAAAACAAAACTAAAAAATATTAATATAATATAATATGTCTAGCATTAATCAAAATACAATTAGAACCTCAAGAATGCATTTAAGATCTACTACTCAAAGACAAGAAAGGAGACGTAATTTGCCTAGTGCTTTAGCGCGACAAACACGCATTTTAGAAACACGAAGAACCAATTTAGGAAATATTATTAGAGAATTAGAAGATGATTTAAGACAACAGCGCGGAGCACTAGATGCATTAACAATTGAGGTTGATCGCGCACTAAGACGTAGAGATGATGAACGCGAGCACTATGAATGGTTGAGAACAGAACGCGATAATTTAAGATACACACTTCTTACGAATTTTAATCAATCTGATTTAGGAATGGAATATAGGGAACTAAAGAGGCGGTGGTTTGAGCACGTATATAATGAAGATGAAAACACGCCAGACGCAAATTATTATGATAATTTTAAAGCAAGATTTGATCAAGTTAGTGCTCTTTTCGATGAACTAATGGATACAGGTCTTGCTCCTATTATAGAACAAAAAGCACTAGCACGCGAAAGATACAGACTAGCAAGCGAACACCATTATAGTTTATATCAACAACAACAATATATAACAGGGGTCATAAGTGATCTCACACGCAGACTTGAAATAGCACGTATTCGTGATAGAGAGTTAAATCAAGCGCGCGGTAAAAGACAACGCAAATCTAAAAAAAGGGTAAAAAAAATAACTTTTACAAAGAGATTTTTAAAATACTAATGTAAAATCACAGTCAATATATTATATAATATTATATAATACTATATACTATAATGTCTAATAATAATATGAATATTGTTCAACAAACAGCTTCAAGACCTATAATAACAGCTGCTGCGCTACAACAATCTGCGTTGCTAATTAACACACGAAGAGTAAGTAATGAAATAAATGATTTAAGAACAAATATAAGAGATTTACGTAGTGAATTAGCAGTTGTTAGTGATAACTTTAATATTGCCCATACTAGAGTTATTACGGCAAGAGAACGAGTGCATGATTTAAGAGAAAGACTAAGAATAGAAACCGAGCAAGTTACTCAAGAACTAATGCAAACTAATCTTGGCGATGATTATGCTAGGGCACGAGACAATTATGAAGAATATAGAGTGAATAATCCAACCGACCATGCTGGTATAATTCGTCGTTACGATGAATCTATACGTTGCTATAATATTATTATTGCTAATAGACAAGAACGTATTAGACCACTAATTGACGAAACTAATAATGCACTAGACAGTTATAATCAAAGCGCGACTAGTTATGATAATATACTTATACGGCGAACAAATTTAATACAAGAAATAAATGATTTACAAGTAAGACTTGATGATTTACTCGACCAAGCAGAACAGTTAAATCGAGGTCGAGGTATAAAAAGAAAACAGCTCACTAAACGCAAAAAAAGCAAAAGAAGTAAAAAGGGGGGGTCATGGAGTTTAAAATATAAACGATCCATTAATTGTAAACGTCCTCGTGGATTCTCTCAAAAACAATATTGTAAATATGGGAAAAAATGAGGCATAAAAACTTACTATAACTATTTTAAAAATAAATTATTTTTCAACTTTTAAAGCTTTTTAAGTTTTTTTTGCTGTGGTTTTCCATGTATTAATATATTCCTCCTCCCTCGCCTCGAGCGCGCCCCCTCTCCGCCGCCCAATCATTATAATTTGCCTTCCACTTGACTGCCTCCTCCTTATCGGCAGCCATCTCCGCCTCGCGTATACGCCGCAAGAAATACTGATTTGTCTGCTCTTCCTTGCGTCGCTCAAGGGATCCTTTTCCTTTCCTCCGGGGGCGGTTGGATTTGGGTCGTTGAACACCATCTTCATCTTCCTCGCCCTCATCGCCCACCACTTCTTTATGCTCCTTCTTCGCCCTCGGCGCCGCCGCCAAGTCCCCACGCCCGCGCCCGCGCCCATCTGGATCTCTGGGCAGCCCGAGAGGCGCGGTGTTAGCACGGGACGTCCCGGGAACCGCGGTGTTAGCACGGGGCGTCCCGTCGGGAGCTCTGGGCGTCCCGGGAACCGCGGTGTTAGCACGGGGCGTCCCGTCGGGAGCCATGGATCTGGGCGTCTCGAGACCCGCGGTGCTACTAGCACGGGGACTATCTCCTTCTCCTTCCTCTTCCTCTTCTTCTGCAACCGCCGCTGCTTGTTCCGTCGCCAATTCCTTAGTCATTATATATTCGTGGTATGCCTCTTGATACATTGGTATTGTGGGTAACTGTCCCGATGATAACTGCATTTGTTGTAACTGCTGTGATAATAAATGCGCTTGTTGTGACTGATCTACATGTCCGTATGCTTGTGGTGACTGAGCGTGTTGTCCGTATGCTTGCGACGACTCACCGTATTGTCCGTATGCTTGTGGTAACTGACCGTGTTGTATGAATGCTTGTGGTGACTGAGCGTGTTGTCCGTATGCTTGCGACGACTCACCGTATTGTCCGTATGCTTGCAATGACTGACCCGGGTGTATAAACGTTTGCGACGACTGACCCGGGTGTATAAACGCTTGCGACGACTGTCCGTATGCTTGTGGTGACTGACCTAGCTGTCCGTATGCTTGTGGTGACTGACCTGGACCAGCATCTGCATACATCATACATGCTGGTCTTGTAAAAAAACTACCTCGATAATATGGGTTAAGTTGTTGAAAATGAGGATCGCTGGTTGTAGTAAATGGTAAAGGCTGAGGAGTAACGGATGTTTCTTCATCAAACTTGAGCGAAGCAATAGTCAACTCCCCATCATCGTCAGTCTCGTATTCAAATTCAAAATGGGGTTCATAGTGTGAGTAGTTTAGTATAGCTTTAATTGGTTCTTCTGTCGTATCACCATATATACTTTTAATAATTGCTGTATGATACCCGAAGAACCCGAATTCGAGAAGTTTGCTCTCCAAATACTTCAAATTTGCCTTTCTTAATTGAAATTGATTATTTGTTCTTAATCTGGATAGATGTATTCCATTATTTAGACTAATAATTGCTTTTTTAAATTTAGCCAAATAATAATCACAACTGGCTATTAGTTTTTCATCTTTGTCCCTAAGGGCAAAAAATTTTCTTACACTATACTCACCATAATAGTTTATTTTTTCTTTGAGTTGATGCTCAATATTTAGACATTCAAATAAAACAGGAAAATCCGATAAATCAGTCTCGGGTGTAGCAGTAGTCTTTTTAATTGCTTGTAATCCACCATAATCACCCGGGTTAGAAACTTCACCAAAATCAATGTCTGAAAAAGCTACATATCCATCAAGAAAAGAAACAGATAGTTTATTAATCTTGGGATTATGCTCTGTTGGTGGTAATATTTTTATAGTTTTAGTAGGAGTAGTTAAAAACCACGCAATTAACTTTGAAATATTACTCGATAATTCTTGCATTTTCTCTCTATCATATGTTTTACCTCGCTTAGGATAAAGTAAAACATCAATATCTTGTGTTTGATGTAAAGTACCTAAAATAATACGAGCAAAACTATGTTCTTTGCTTTTGTCAAATATGTTTCTCAAAACTACTTGAATAGCTCTCCCTCCCTTTAAAAATAATTTATATTTACAATCAGGATGAGAATCCATTTTACTAGCTATTATTCCAAATAATAAAGATGTTGCACACAAAATAGTATAATAGGTATAAAAATCTGCTTCCTTCCAATCAGTTGAATTACCATCTTTATCTGTACTTCTAACTGGTTGTTCTAGTATATTATTTGGAATATAATATGTTGGAAGTAGTTCCATCATAAGTTTACATATACTATTTTCCTTAGGAGAAGAACTAGTTGCGCCAGAAGTCATAATTTTTTGTAATTTTGTTCTTAGTTGAAATAGTTTGTCTATTTCAGACTCTGTAAACAAATTATTCCAATAAGCTAATGATGGATCAAATTTTCTACCACCTACTAAATAATAATTTTGTCTTTTCTTAGTATAACCTTTCTTAGTATAACCTTTCTTAGTATAACCTTTCTTAGTATAACCTTTCTTAGTATAACCTTTCTTAGTATAACCTTTCTTAGTATAACTTTTCTTAGTATAACGTTTTCTCATATTATATATTATAAATATTATTATTATTATATTATTTCTAAAAATAATCTAAAAGCTCTCTACTAATATAGTGAATTACTAAACTGTCTTGTGAAATAATAATTCCAAACAATTATAAATAATTCCAAAAAAAATAATAATGTGTTAAAATATAAAATGTCTCATCTAAGTTCGCCGATGTCAATTGCCATTATGGTTTTTTATTCAATTTTAACATTCTTTATTGGTCCATTTATAACTAGACCATTTTTGAAAGAACACCCAGATCATTGTGTAGCTGGTTTCTTAGTAGGTTTCACAATTAGCATTTTGTTATGGATGAAAATAGGAAGACACTATTCTAAGTAAAACAAAACAAAACAAACCAAAACAAAGTATATTAAATAAAAATAATTAGTTTATTAATTTTTTAATTATTTTTATTTAGCAATAATTTTAAGCAATAAACATTAAGCAAATTTTGTAATAACTTTAAGTAAAACATATATCATAGAAGCAAACAAAACACTATTAAAAACATAACCATATAAATTTAAATTTCCATCTATCTTAAACATAAAGGGTAATAAATTTTTATTATATCTTTTTATTGCTGGTAACTGAAATAAAAAGTATACAAGAGCTATTATTAGCGGAAGTTGTCCTTCATTATACAACATATCATAAAAATTAGCATTACGTGTTTTTCTGTTATTTTCTTCAATCAAATAGTCGGGTGTTTCATTATTTTTTATGTAATCTTCTTGTATTTGTGGTGGAGGTATATAATTTGCCTTTATTTGTTCATCGTTTGAAATTTGTATGGAATTATTTGGTATGTCTCGTGAAGGCAATGCAGTTGAACCATTTAAACTGGCTTTTTGAATTTGATTTACTAATTCATTATAATTTGGTTGTTGCTTTAGCACACTATTTTCCATTGTTATTTGATTATTATTTTGTTGCATTGGATTTTGTGTACTGTATGTACCTGTTGGTATAAATTGATTAATTCCTGGTCCGGGCATTTGATTATTTTGATTTGAAACTATTTCATTTTTATTTAAAATAATATTTTGTGGTTGTTGTTGTTGCATTAATAATTGTTGCTGGACACTATTTGTTTGCATATTAGAATTTGGAGTTGGTAATTCATTTATATATGTTAATCCACTTGAAGACATTAATAATAATTCCTAATTTTTTTAAATTGCATTAAAAACGCAATTAACACAATTTAACACAAATTATAGTAATTATTCTATAATTTGTGTTAACTATTTTAAGTTGTATTAAAATATTTATAGTTTAGTCAATTTCCTCCATATTAGATTCTTCTTCTTCTTTGTCTTCTTTGTCTTCTTTGTCTTCTTTGTCTTCTTTGTCTTCTTCTTTGTCTTCTTTATCTTCTTTGTCTTCTTCTTCTTTGTCTTCTTTGTCTTCTTTGTCTTCTTTGTCTTCTTTGTCTTCTTTGTCTTCTTCCTCATCTTCTTCATCATCATCAATTGAAAGACCTAATTTAATAATACGATTAATTCGATTAACAAAAGTAGATGGTTCTTCGAGACTAAATCCACTATTAATAAGACATGATTCAAATAATAGATTAACCAAATCTTTTATCATAGTCGCATTATTTTGTTGTTCTAATCGTGATTTTAGTGTTTTCATAATTACATGATTCGGATTAATTTCCATTGTTTTTTTTGATACCATATACGAATTCATATTTGGATCACGCAAAGCCTGTGCTTTCATAATTCGCTCCATATTTGCCGACCACCCATACTCGCCAGTTACTAATACACATGGCGAATCTACAACGCGCTCACTCAATACTACTTTTTCTACTTTATCTTCTAAAATAGACTTAATAGCGTTTGTTAATGGTTTAAAGTCTTCAATGCATTTTTCCCACGCAGTTTTGTCTTCAGTGCTTTCTTCAAATTTTAGACCTTCTTTTGTTACACAAACTAAGGATTTTCCATCATATTCTTTTAATTGTTGAACACAATACTCATCAATAGGTTCGGTCATAAATAATACATCATAATTGCACTTTTTGCATCGCTCAATAAATGGTGAATTTTCTACTGCTTTGCGTGTTTCTCCGGTAATATAATAAATATCTTTTTGGGTTTCACTCATTGCATTAACATATTCTCTAAAGGATATCATAGCAGTACCAGATTTTGAACTATGAAACATTAATAATTCGGCCAGTTTTTCACGATTTGAACTATCTTCATGAATACCAAGTTTAATATTTTTACCAAAATGCTCATAAAACTTATCATAGTCTTCGCGTGTTTCTTTAATTTCACTAAATAATTCTAAACATTTTTTAACAATATTTTTTCTAATTACTTTTAGAATCTTATTTTGCTGTAGCATTTCGCGCGAAATATTTAAAGGTAAATCTTCAGAATCAACTACGCCTTTTACAAAACTTAACCATTCAGGAATTAAGTCTTCACAGTTATCACTAATAAAAACGCGACGCACATATAATTTAATATTGCCATTTTTCTTTGATTTTGGTTCAAAACCATCATATGGTGCGCGCTTAGGCACAAATAATAGGCACTTGAATTCTAACTGTCCTTCAACAGAAAAATGCTTTAGTGCTAAATATTCTTCCCAATCATTTGATAATGATTTATAAAAATCAACATATTCAGATTTAGTGACAAGTTCTGGTTTATTGCACCAAATTGGTTTTTGCTTATTTAATAATTCTAACTCTTTATGAACGTTAATAACAGTTTTTTTTAGTTTCTCTTTTTTAACACTTTTTTCATCTTCTAAATCTTCAATTGTGGGTTCATCTTCTTCTTTGCTTTCTTCTTTGCTTTCTTCTTTGCTTTCTTCTTTGCTTTCTTCTTTGGTGTCTTCTTTGCTTTCTTCTTTGGTGTCTTCATTGTCGCTCTCTTCCTCTTCTTCTTTTGTCTCTGTTTTTTCAACACTAAGACTAATTGGGTAATTAATAAACTCAGAGTGTTTTTTAACAAGTTCTTTAATACGATTTTCATCTAAATATTCAAGTTGGTCTTCTTTTAAATAGCAAACAATTTTTGTTCCACGACCTAGTTGATGCTCACTACTATCTTTTTTAACTGTAAAAGAACCACCCGCATTAGATTCCCACACATATTGCTCGTCATCATTATGTTTTGATGTAACAACAACACGTTCACTAGTTAAATATGTCGAATAAAATCCTACACCAAATTGTCCAATCAAGTTTACATCAGCATTTGATTTCATTGCTTCCATAAATCCTTTTGTCCCTGACTGTGCAATAGTTCCTAAATTTGTAATCATATCTGCTTTTGTCATACCAATACCCGAATCAACAATAGTTAATGTTTTATTTACTTTATCTGGAATAATATGAATATACATATCTGGATTAGAACTTAATGCCTCCTTATTTGTTAATGATAAATGCCTTACTTTATCAAGGGCATCAGAAGCATTAGAAATTAATTCACGCAAAAAAATCTCTTTATTTGAATAAAATGTATTAATAATTAATGACATTAATTGATTAATTTCTGCCTGAAATGCAAAGGTTTCAACATCAGAATGGTCGGACATGATCTTCTAATTATATCAATTAATTTGCTTTTAAATTAATTTCATAAATATATTTATGACATATATTAATAATATATAATTAATATATAATTAATAAAATACTATGATAAATAATGTTGTAAAAAATTTATTACATACAAGTATGGGAAAAATAATATTATCAGTATTGTTGGGTTTAGGATTTGCTACATTATTTAGGCAAATATGTAACTCTAAAGATTGTTATAAATTTATTGGTCCAAAACACAATGAATTGCGTGATAAAATTTTTGCAAGTGATAGTGAAAAAACCAAATGT
>Ga0214919_10008976_pt1 | contig 12991 bp, 13 predicted proteins | sample LL1503_MetaG_FD_177994 | JGI IMG/M metagenome (GOLD analysis project Ga0214919, IMG submission 177994) | Freshwater microbial communities from Lake Lanier, Atlanta, Georgia, United States - LL-1503 | ecosystem: Environmental > Aquatic > Freshwater > Lake | place: USA: Georgia | collected...
AAAATAATATTTATATTGAACTTATTTTTAAAATTCAATCTGAGCTAATAAAATATGTTTCGGAAGGAAATAATGTACTGCCTCTATGTGAATTTCTAACAGTTAAAGATGTTGGATATTTTCTAAATTGCTTGGAATAAAAAAACAACCTTTATTTTCATTTATTTAATTTAAATGAAAATAACTAATTTATATTTATGTTTACTTATACAAAATTACTTCTTACGCATTTGTGACAGGCTTATTTGTTAAAATAGAAACATATTGCTTCTTTCTTGAAACTCTTGGTGGATTTACAGTAGTTGGTAATGCAGAAGTTGGATTGTTAGTGGAATCCTTGTAATAACCGACAATCTTTCTCTTGATCATTCTGTTTATATTGGTTGCAGGTTCTTCGTTCAAAATTTCAATTACCTTATTAATATTTATTTTATTTTCTACTCTATTTTCTACGTGCCAATTATGACATTTTCTAATAACTCCAAATTCCTCAATAGGAACTGTAACATAGTTTTTCTTAATAAATCTATCAATATAAGCATTTGTAATGTCTCCAGCTATATCATAAATGTGATTCTCATAATCTTCAAATTGTTTAGAAAATTCTGGATATAAATAATGCAATGACTCATTGAAATCTTTATTCATTCTGACTTGAATGTATCTAAACTTGATACTTGGTTCATTTCCTCTTACATTGTAAAGATATTGATAATCAATGTTGAAAATTTTGAATTGTAAATTATTTGGAGCAAATACAATGACACCTTGCAAATTCTTATAATTTACCTTATCAACATAATCCAATAAATCATCAATATTTTCAAAATTATGTTTCTTAGGATAGGAAATACAAATATTCTCTGACATAGATAAATTTCCATCCACAAAAGTTCCTACATGAAAAATCTTTGCATTTTCAGAAGCTTCACAAACAATTCTATTTTCTTTATTGTTCAATAATAAAAACATATATTGTTTATCTTGATCCAAGATTTTATTAGCGAACAAATCAATAACATTCTCGCCATCAGTCTCTTTATTATAGTCCGGAATTTTTGAAATTAATTGTTCATTGATATCAAACTCGTTTTGGAGAGCCTTTTTAAAATAAGAACCAAACGAATCCTTAGAAGCCCACTTGCTTTTAAAAGCATCAAATTTTCTATTCGTAGAAAGAAACCACTTTCCTCCGAAATAAAACATTCTAATTACAGATCCCTCATGCGAATCGTAAAATGAACAAGTTTCAAAATCAACTTTATCCTTTATCTCATGTAAATTATCCTTCTCGCAAAATTCGTAAGTATATGGAAATCCTTTCATAATAAGTTGGTCATCTTTATAAACAACTCCTCTACATTTTTTAATTAGTTCACTATCTGTTTTTTCGCAGTGAATATAAGAAAACAAAGACAAACCAGTTTCAGTATCTGTATCTACCATCTTAATTTGTTTATTTTTCTCAATATTTTCTCTAGTAAACTCTTCTTCATTAATATTTCCGTTAGAAATAATTTCACTTGCCATTTTAATTTTAATTAGTATTTTTTTGTGTTTAAATCAATTTTTTAAAAATAAATAAAAAATACAATAAGATTATTTTTGTATTAAAAAAATTACAACAAAAATATAATATCAATAAAATTTTAATTTTTTCTTTCTTTAAAATAAATATCAAATGGAAATAATTGTAGTAATTTTTATCATCATTGCTTTAATTATTTTATTATGTTCATTATTATACAAACCTAAACTTTTATGTTTTTCATTATTAAATAAACCTACTAAAAAATATCTATCTACTACAAAAAAATATCTATTTGCTAAAAAATGTCCTTCGTCATCTTCAACTACAAGACCTCCATCATCTTCAACTACAAGACCTCCATCATCTTCAACTACAAGACCTCCTTCATCTTCAACTACAAGACCTCCTTCATCTACTACCACAGCACCGCCATCATCTACTACCACAGCACCGCCATCATCTACTACCACAGCACCACCATCATCTACTACCACAGCACCGCCATCATCTACTACCACAGCACCACCATCATCTACTCCAACTATTACAAATCCTCAAGTTACAGAAACAGCATAAATCTACAAATATAAAAAAATATAAAATAAATTTTTATTTTATATTCAGGTTTAAAAGATTTCTCTAATATTATAACTGAACAATGACTACAACAACATCAAAATATCAAATACACCCTGATTTTTTTGAAAATAAAAAAGATTGTGACGACTTCAAATTCAGACAACGACATCAGACAAATCCTAGGTATAAAAATTTTTGTCAAACACATTTTACTGCAGGGGATGAAGAACAATTTGAAGAATATAAATTTCCAAAAAATAATAATAATTTTGAATATATTGATTCTGAAATTTATCAAAATATTTGGAATAAATATTGTAATATAGATGGTTCGTCAGTGAGTAATACTTTTAAATACATGTTTTACAAATTTAAAAAAGGTATATTTGTCAAAATAGTCAATAATCAATTAAAAGTTTTTCTACCTTTTTCAAACGTAAATTTTGTTAATGAATGGAGTGAAAATATTGATGTAAGTAACATTCAAGAATTATATGAATATGTATGTAAAATTGAAGGTAGAAAATATAATTTTAAAAATATAAATACAAATGTTAGTTCTTGGTATGCAAATAATTATTTATTAAGACACGAATACCCTATAAAAGAAAGTGATACGAATGTATGTGTATTAAAAAATATGATTGAAGAATTATGTTCTAACAGAAATATTCCAGATATAGAATTTTTTTTAAATAGACGAGATTTTCCATTACACACTACGAATTCAACAGAACCATATTTTGACATTTGGAATTCAGAAAATACACCTTTAAAATCACATAATTACGAAAAATATTCACCTATTCTATCAATGTCTAAAAGTATAAAATTTGAAGATATTTTAATACCAACTCATGAAGATTGGGCACGTGTTCAATCATTAGAAAATAAATGGTTTCCTTCATCAAGAATCACTATTACAAATCCGGATGATATTTTAAAATGGGAAAATAAAAAATCAATTGCATTATTTAGAGGTAGCTCAACTGGGAAGGGTGTATCAATAGAAGATAACATGAGATTAAAAGTTTCTTACATGTCATCATTAAATTTAAAAGATGAAAAAGACAATTCAAATTATCTAGATGCTGGAATAACAAAATGGAATGTTCGTCCTAAAAAAATATCAAATTTTAGTAAATTACAAACAATTGAGATTGAATCTTTACCTTTTGGATTATCTAAATACTTATCTTTTAAAGAACAATCTGAATATAAATATATTATTCATATAGATGGTCATGTGTCAGCATTTAGATTATCTTTAGAATTAAGTTTGAAATCGGTTATTTTACTAGTTGAATCTGAATGGAAAATGTGGTATTCTGAAAAATTAATACCATATGTTCATTATGTTCCGGTAAAAAAAGATTTATCAGATTTGATAGATCAAATTAAATGGTGTAAGAGTAATGATAAAAAATGTAAAAAAATTTCAGAGAATGCATTTGATTTTTACAATAACTTTCTAAATAAAAATGCAATATTAGATTATTTTCAAAAAACATTGATAAATTTAAAACAAAATATAGGTTCGTATTTTTATTTTGACAAAAATTATAAAGATATTTTAAATAAGGATGAATTCAATATAATCAATAATTACCAGTTATCATTAAAAACAAAAAAACAAAAAAGAAATTACAATGATATAGAAATTAAAGAACAAAGATTTTATGGTCTCTTGAAGGCGATTCAAATATTATTTTCAAATTATTACAGAACAATAAAATCAGAAAAAATATTATTATATTCAAGTAGAACCATAACAGTAGAAAAATTTAAAATAGGAAATTTTTATTTATGTGAAAAGAAAACATTGGACACAAAAAAAGAAAAAGAAAATATTCACGAAGCTTTTATTGGAATTTTTTGTATAAATGAAATTTTAAAGGAAATACCTAATTTTTCCTTTACAATCGGATTATATGAAAATAACAAAATTGTAAATGAGTATATTGAAAATAGTATATCTTTATTTGATTATATTAAAAGTCCTAACTTTGAATTCAAATCTTTTCTATTTATAATAATACAGTTATGTCTTTCGTTACAAGTTAGTCAAAATAAATTTAACTTTGTTCACTATGATTTGACACCTTGGAATATTCTATTACAAAAGTTGGATGATGAGATAAGTATTGATTACAAAGTTGAATTCAACAAATGTTTTAACGTGAAAACAAAAATTATCCCAATAATAATAGATTATGGTAAATCCTACTGTAGTATTAAAAAACGTCATCATGGATATGTTAAAATGTTTAAATTTAGTACCAGTCAAGATATTTTATCTTTATTGATTACTTCTATTTATGAAATAATATGCCACCAACATTTATCAGCTATAGATTTTCACAACTTGATTAAACTTTCAAATTTTCTATCAGAAAATAATTTCAGAAAAGAAAAATTCAAAAATTCAAAAGACTTGAAATCTTTTCTTCTATATAAGAAGAAATACTCAATTCTTGTGAATAGTAATAAGTATGAACTAGAAAATAAAACACCAATGGATTTATTTAATTATATAAACGATAATCTTTACATTTACAAATACCCTATATATCAAAAAAGTTCTAAAAATTTTAAATCTATTATGATGAAATGTGACGAAGACTTATTTTATAATTTATTATTAAAAAATAAAATTTCAAACGAATATTTTGAAAAACGAATAAAGAAAATTGTTAAGGATGAACCTGATAGTTTGAACTGTATTTTATCAAATTATATGTGTTTCTTAGGTATAGAGAAAAAGAAATTTTATAAAAAAATTAAAAGAAAATTACCAAATACAAGAAAATATATAAAGGAAAATAAGTTCAGTACAGAATCGATAAATGACAGACAGATTTTCTACGATGAAAACGATTTTCTTTCTATATCTAAAATAAAGTTTTTAAAAAACGAAATAAAAAATGTAAAAGAAATATCACTCGATGAAGAAGAATTAGTTCCAATGATTTCAAAAGATATTATAATTAAAAGAAAGAATTTAACCAATATTTATGATTTTGAACGTATAATTCAAAAACTAATTGAAAATAATAATACAATTGAAAAAAAATTCATAGAATTATGAAAATAAAAGATTATTTATTCTGGAATATTTTTTTTATTATATTTTTTTTCTCTTTTTTCTTTCTATAGTATAAATAAAAAATGTCTACGAAAAATGATAATAATTCAATGGTAATATTAGGTGCATCTGCAATTGCTTTATTGGGTATATTTGGAATATACTCTACAATGAATGATGATGTTTGTAACGAAGATAATGAATACAGTGATGATGAAAATGAATACGATGATGATGATGAACAAAGAAGATGGGAAATGGAAAGATGGGAAAGTAGAAATGAACCACATGTATCTGAATCTTATTGTAATTCTGGAAATTCAGTGAATATGCCTCCTCAGCCTACTACTATTCCACCATCTGAAGCTTATTCTCCTCCTCCTTTTCAAAAGCCTTTAGAAAATTTTGATCCATCTCCTTTAGGATTTTCAACAATGGCTGGTGGTTCAAAGGAAGCATATAATTTTGAAAATAATTCTGGTTTATCTGACTATGAAGATTTAAAGGGTTATGATAATGGATCTCAAAATATTCCTATTTACAATGAACAAGATGGTCAAATTGGACTTCCCGTTCCTGATATGTCTGACATTAGTGCTGGTGAAAATAATAAATATGTTTATGATAGAACTATTGGAACTATTGGTTTTACATCCACGAAAATTGGTGGTCGTAAAAGAGGACAAGCTGATTATATCAGAGGTGATTTAGCAATCATTCCTGATAAGAATACAAGCTTCCAAGTTTCGGCAGATCCAATAAATAGTCTACTTCCAGGCGCAATGAACATATCTAATGGAATTGGAACATATTCAAATGCAGCTGATGCATCAAACGCAAGTCAATTTGGTGCACAAATGGCGATGAACCCTAATTTTAAACCGATACTTACTTTAGACGATGCTAGAAAAGAACTTTTAAAAACAAGACAAGATCAACAAATAACCGCGATTAATTCATCAAGTGGAGGACAAAATGCGCTAATTCCTAAAAAAGTATTAGACGATATGGCGAATAAAGAACTTGCAAAAAATAAAATTTATGCATCTTCAGGAGGAGTTTTAGAGGGCGGTGTTCAAGCATTACAAGCATTAGCTAGACAAGAAGCTTTATCTGATAATAGACAAGGTTATCCAACGTATTATTCTTCTTAAATAAAAAATAACTTTTTATTATTCTCGACTACTTGATTATAAAAAATATATATCAAGGAAAGTTTTTTGAGAATAAATATATTATAAATTTTTAAAACTAACAAAATAAGTTTTAAAAAAAAATTAGCTTTTATTTTTAGTATTCAAATATGAAGACTCTGCAACATTATAATTTAATATTTGAAGTGCTTTGTATACATCGCTAACCATTACAGTTTTTGTTTGATGTTCAGAATTCACTACTATAATAGTTTTTATAACTTCGTTCAACTTTTCATCTATTAAATTTCTAACTGTTTCGAAACAATCCTCAGACAAACTTTTAATCCCGGCTTGTCTAGCCAATCGGGTTATCGAAGGTTTTGAAATATTGTCAATGTTTTCCATTTTTAATATTTATACAACCTTTTAAATCAATAAAAATAAACATAATTTAAAAGTAAATATGTTTGTAAAATAAAATGGAAGAACACAAGAATGTTATTAATAATAAAGTAGTCAAAAAGAAAAAAAGTCACATGTTTGAAACTTATATTAGCAAAGTATTAAAACAAATATCACCTTCTAATGGCATTACAAATAATGCAAAACAACAATTGAATAGTATTCTTTGTCATATTATGAAACATATATCCATGTTAACTGTAAAACTAACAATGGCTGGAAAAAAGAAAACTATTTCATTGAAAGAAGTTGAAAATTCTCTTATACTTGTTTTATCTGGAAAACTTCTTGAAAATTCTCTTAAAGAAGGACGTAAATCATGTGATAATATTTCAAATAATGAAAAAAATATAAATTCTTCTAGACAAAATAAAGCCGGTATTATATTTCCACCTTCATTGGTAGAAAAATTTTTAAGAGATTTTGGATCTTCTAATATTATGATTGGTAGTTTATCTCCTATTTTTTTAGCTTCTGTTTTAGAATATATTTGTTTTGAAATTTTAGATTTAAGTGTAAATTATTGTAAAAAAAATAAACATATTAGAATAACTATTAGAGATTTTGAACTTTCCGTACGAAACGATGTTGAATTAAATAATTTATTTGTAAAACTTAATATGTCCTTTCTTGGTGGTGGAGTTTTACCATATATTCACTCATCTTTACTAAATAAGACTAAAACAAAAATTAAAAAGAAGAATGATGAAAAAGAAAATACACATCGATTTAGATATGGAACACTAGCCATTAAAAATATTAAAAAACAACAAAAATTGAGTAATTGTCTTATTCTTTCAAAATCACCTTTTGAAAAACTTGTTAGAAATATTTTTAAGAAAAATAAAATTGAATCACAAAAATTCAGTAAAGATGTTTTCATTGTATTGCAATATTTTATGGAACAATACATTGTTGAACTATTAAGAAACAGCAACTTTCTCTCGATTCATGCTAATAGAGTAAAACTAATACCTTATGATATTCTATTATATAATTCTTTTATAAATGGTGGTAGAGAAAATCCTTATACAAAATCAAGTGTTAATCTATTTTCTTTAGAAAATCAAAATTTAATTTTCGATGGAAATCAGGATGAAGATGAAGAAACAAGCGATGATGTACCACCATATCTTGAAGATGATGAAGATGAAAATTATTAAAATAATTTCAACTTAAGGACACAAGAAAATAAATAAAATATGTCTGCTATTCAAGAAATAAAACAAAAAATTAAACTTGATTATGTACCATCTCATAAAATGGATGGTAAATACGCAATTTTAATGGAAACAAGTCCAGAAGAATATGAATCTTGGTATTATTTTATTAGAGTTGAAGGAAATGAGGAAAATTTAAACAATTTAAAAAATTACATTGAAAGTATTGAGTGGTCTATAATTGAAAACTGTAATGTTTTTGACATTGAAATTGAACATTTAATTTCAGCAACAACTGCAAAGGAATTGACAAAAGTAGATTTAAATCATACTTCTTTTCATAGAAAATTTGATGGGATTTTGAAGAATATTGATTTCAAGTTCAAAAAGAAGGATGGGAATGAAGATAAAATGTGGAAAATTTTTGATGTTTTAGGTTATGGTCAAATAGAAAATTTTATTGACGATGAAGATTTAGACGAAGAAGATTTAGCAACTGATAATGGAGAAGAAGACGAAGATGAAGATGACGATGACGATGAAGATGAAGACGAAGAAGAGAGCGAGGATGAAGATGATGAAGATGAAGATGATGAAGAAGATAACAAGGGGGGAGAAGAAGATGACAAAAAAAAAGTTACCGGAACAAAAAAAAATTATAAGTTACCCCCATCTTTATGTTGTTAATATTTAATTTATTTTTTAAACTTTTTTAGTAAGTTTAAAAAATATTTATACAATAACGTTTTGTTACATCATGAAAAAAATTTAGAATATTCAGGAGAGTACTTACAAATAACTTCTTTATAAGATTCCATTATTTTTTTCTCCAATTGCAAATATTCTACTGCAAAATTAAATTGCAAGCCTGAATCTTTGTTAATAAATTTAAATATTCTATTATTATTAATATCTCTCTCATCTACACCTATGCAATTATCCATTTTATTATACATATCCTCACATTCACTATGAAACTTATTCATAATAAATAAAACAGAATTTTCATCTGTTTTAGTTTTGACATCCCAATGTTTTTGCCAAACATAAGCAAATATAAATGGTCGAATGAAATAATTTTGAAAATCATATTCATACTTTTTTTTTATTACTTCTAATCCAAAACGATGTCTTCTTGCAATTTTTTCCGATAAAGCATGATTATAAAAAGTCTCTGTTAAATCAAATAGATTCGCATTTTTCTTATTCTCAATGTTTTCACCGTACCAATACACGTTTCCATTACTTCGTATTCTACCCATAATTTGTAAACATATATTGGAAATATACTTATTTTCCATATCTCTAGAAGATGTTGATTTTGCACTCAAACTTCTCATTATAAATATATTTTTCAACTCCAAATCATTCATTCCTGTTGTACCTTTATTGATAAAAATGCAAATTTTAGTCTTCTTGGCCTTTTTTGAAGAAAATGTGCACTTTTTCTTTGAATGCCAAAAATATATATCATTTTCATCGACTGAATCTGATGTTTCAGTTAAATACTGATATACACTTTTTAATTTTTCAATATTTGAAACAAAAATATAACTTTTTTCACCAAGAATATATGTTTCTACAACTTTTTTTAAAATTTCTTCTTTTTTAGAAAAATAATGAATGGGAATTTCTGGAAAATGTTCCCTCTTATGTTTTATTACTATATTCAAAATATTCATTTTGAGAGTATATGGAAATAGATCGTTTACAAAATTATCATCCAAAGTTGCTGACATGAAAAAAAGTTTATTCCTATTCGATATATTGATTATATTACTAAAAAAATTATTTCCATCATCCTTTTCTTTTTTAAATGAATTATAAATAAATTCTATTTTTGTTTGTGAGTGCTGATATTTATTTCCTGCATGAACAAATCCAAATTGAGTTTGATACGAATCTTCTTCGTCAAAATATAATATATCATTTTCGTGTTCTAATATTTGTTTTATTGATGAACCATTATGAACAAAGCTTAAAATTTCGTATTTATAATTTTTTGTTTTAAGTTTGATATCATACTCTGTTGATTTTTCTTTTTCATTTTTTACATATTCGATACTTTCATTTTTACAAAAGGTTTCTAAAGCATTTTCATGTTCAATTATTAAATTTTTTTGATTGTTTGGAACATAAACAAAAGTTTTCTTATATTTTTCGCTATCATTTAATATTCCTTTAGGAGCTATAAAAGATTTTCCAGTTCCAGTTCTCGTCATAATTGTAACCAATCCATATTCAAAATGATTTTTTTCACTTTGTATTAACGGTTGGATTTTATTTTGCCAATCATATTTTGTTTCAGAATAAATTACTTTCTTTAAAAATTTCATTTTTAACTATAAAATGAATATTGTTGGGAAATGTTATATTCGTTATTTAAAAATAATCAATTTTTGATTTTAATTATTTTATTTTTCTATATAAAAAAAATATTTTCAATTATAAAATTTGAAATGGATGGATATAACCGAGAGAATTTTTATAAAAGTAAAAACAGTGGTTTGTATTTAAGTAAATCATTAATGAAACCTTTTAAAGATTTTATTAATACTGAAGGAAAAACAAAAGAACAAAGAGCGTCATTAGAAATATCATTATTAGATATTCTACTTTTTGATTCTGACGATGAAAAAGAAAAGAAAGTAGACAAAAAAAAAGAAAAGAAAGTAGACGAAAAGAAAAGTTAATTAAATAGTAAAAAAATAGATACAATAGATAAAATGATTCCAGTTATTTTATAATTATCAATTTTATCGCCAAAATATAAAAATCCTATTACACTTATGGTAAGTATAGATATTGTATTTAGTATTGTGTATATAAATGAAATATCATTATGTCTAAGTAATTTCAAATAAAGGAATGAAAGAAATCCATATAAAATCATAGCATAAACTATATACAAAGGATCTGAAGTCTCAATATATTTCTTCAAACAAGTTATAGGTAAAGATATAACAATACAAGCTAATAAAAACCATATTAAAAACATTTTCTTTTATTATTAAATTTTATATAAAATTTAATAATTTATTCTGTTTTTGTATTTACAATTTTTTTTTATTGTATATTTTTTGAATTTCCTTACTCACATCTACAATCAAACCACTATAATTTCTTATAAATGTTGTAAAATTAATTGGTAGACTTTCTAATTTTTTCATTGCCATTTTAACTAACTTTTCTCTATCTACATCTGGATTTGATAATCTCAAATCAATATACCACGCAGACCATGCTGCACAATATCCAACAGGTTCTGCATCTTCATTTCTTTTAATCCATTCTTTTTCATTCTCTTGTATTGATTGAAAATTATTCGCTGGTAAATAAGATTGTGGAGGATAATAATATAAAAGTTCTGTACCTAGTTTTTTATGAAATAATTCGAAAATTTTTTTATCCAGATTTGGAGGACTTAAACAAGAACTAATAACTTTTCCAAATGATTCAAATCTTTCTAAACTTTTATTTTTTCTATCATAGAGCATATAATTTGCATGTCCAGAATCTATACATGTAAACCCGAATGGGAATGCTATAAAACGTTTAGATGGACACTGATTAAATTGTTTCCAAAAATTTTTTGGAACGGAAATATAACCATCCGAATCATCATTTATTAAAGATTCTACTGTTAATATTTTATTTTTTTTATTCGTCTTTCGTTTTTTTTGAATCCATCTCAATGATACTTTTGTCTGTAAATCTGGAATTTCTTTAATACTTTTCGGTAATAAAACACATGAATCATCATGAACATGTTCATTACCATCTTCAAACCAATGAATATTTATATTTAAATCGCCATTATAATTATTTGGATGTATAATACAACAATCCTCATGTTTATGAGATAAAAAGTACATTACTATAACGTTGAAAAAAGGTGAACCTTCAAAAGAAGTTTTTTTAATGTGTTTTTGACCAGCAGGAAAAATTATATCTTGCATTATATTTATTTAATCTAATATTTTTGAAAAAATAAAATATAACTTTTTAGAAATAAAAAAAATAAAAAATGATTTTATGGACTGTAATAATTATTATCTTTTCTTTGATCATAATATTTTATATACGTACACTAATAAATAAAACAAGATATAAAAAAGTTATATTTAAAAAATATTCTGATATATATTATTATTCAGAAGAAGATTCATCATTAGATAAAAAAATGAAAATAAAAACTAAATTCTAATTCATTTTTTATAAATAACCAACTAAAAAAGATGATTAAAGCTTATGAAATTTGTTTACAAATGTTAGAACAGAGAAATTATTCTATTTTAGACCGAGACGATGAACGTATTTTAGCACAAAAACCCAATAATGAACCTATGTGTGTTTTTTTTGCAACCGCGTCTAAATTCAATGTTGAAAGTATTCAAGAATATATTTTAATGATGAAAAAAATGAATTTAGCTCATTCTATTATTGTATATAAAGAAAATGTTACACCCGTTGCAAAAAAAATCATTGATGAAACCAAAGAATTTAAAATTGAATTATTTCAAGTAGATGAACTTCAATGCAACATAACAACACATTATCTTGTTCCAAAACATGAAATACATTGCAAAAAAGGAACAAAAGATTGTATTAAATTTAAAAAATTATACAGCGATAACTTTCCAATAATACTAAGAAGTGATCCAATATCAAGATTTTATGATTACGATAAAGGAGACGTTATAAAAATAACTGATTCTGACGGATACGTTACTTTTAGAATTGTAAAGTAATCTAAAAATATAAAATATTAGAAAAAAATAGCAAATGGGTATAGATAAAACAGCACTAGAATTAATACTATTATCTCAAAACTATGTTAAACGAAACGATGATAATGTAGCAAATATTTTGACATTGGGAAGACAACAAATTCATATTTCGAAAAATGATATTAATCACTTGTTATGTAAATATAATTTTAGTTCATTCGTAAATAAATATAATGTATATGATTATTCTGAAAATCTCTTTACAAATTTATTTGAAGAAAAATGGAAATATATATTTGTTGATTCCA
>Ga0214919_10008977_pt1 | contig 12990 bp, 11 predicted proteins | sample LL1503_MetaG_FD_177994 | JGI IMG/M metagenome (GOLD analysis project Ga0214919, IMG submission 177994) | Freshwater microbial communities from Lake Lanier, Atlanta, Georgia, United States - LL-1503 | ecosystem: Environmental > Aquatic > Freshwater > Lake | place: USA: Georgia | collected...
TACCCATTGAAAGTAGTCCTACCGCCTCTTTTTGCTCTCTAGTTAAGTGAGTTTGAGTCGTTATAATTCTACCATCTTCTGTTACTGTTCTACTCACAATTGAAACCTTATAATTTATTTATATTAGCGATATGATACAATAATTTCTGACATAATAAAAAATCAAATATTGATAATATCAATAAATATTTAACTAGTAGTGATATTTTTGTTTGATTATTAATAAAAACTTTAATATTTATTAAGTTTTGGAGCTATAAGATTAAAATAATTTGGTAATTCGGTATTAATTACTATTTCTTCACCGAATATTTCTTTAAGTAAAATTATTTTTTTTGCATGTAGTAGCATTTTCTTGGATAATTCTATTGATTCAGAAGTGCCATATTTTATATCGCCAACTATAGGGCAACCAAGCATTTTGGCATGAAATCTAAGCTGATGAGTCCTACCAGTGATAGGAGTAAATTCTATCAGCGACAGACCTTTATCAAGATTATTAATTAGTTTGTAATGAGTGACAGCTAATTTACCATTTTCCACATCATTCTGCACTGCTTCAAACACCCCTCCTCTATTTTTACCAATCATTCCACTAATCTCTCCTACCTCTTCTGCTGGTTTACCAAGCGTTACGGCAAGATAAGTTTTTTGAATATTTTTTTCTTGGAAAGCTTTCATTAATTTTATACTACTTGCATAATTTTTAGCAATTAACAATATACCAGAAGTATCTTTGTCCAATCTATGAACTAGTTTAAAATCTCCAAATTGGCTATTCAAATACTGCAATGCATCATCTATTGACAGACTGATTTTACTACCCCCCTGACAGGCTAAATCTGCTGGCTTATTGATCGCTATAAGGTGATCATCTTGATAAATTAAATAATCATTCATCACTTTATTTGCTAGCACGATTACTGATTTGTCAAAAGATTTTGTTGGTGTAGTCTGCTCGGTAATATTTAAACTATCATGGACAAAAATTTCATCTTCCGCATTAACTCTAAAACTCGCTTTTACCTCGCAAGAATTAACCTTTATTTGCTTAAGTCGCAAAGCTCGTTCGATGATTCCTTGAGTAAGGGCTGGGTGCAGCCGCTTTAAATATCGATCTAATCTACAAGGTAATTGCAAATCAACTTTTAACATTACCATAAAGAACTCTTTATCAGGAAATAAGCCCATAATATACAGGATAATAGGATAATAGCAAATAGTTGATGAGCTAAGGCAATTGCTATAGGTACAGAATATAGAAGCGTAATTATTCCGAACAGCATCTGTAATATTAATGTAGCAAGAATATAATAAGCCACTTTATTGAGCTTTGGATGATTGACTTGCATTAAACTCATCACAAATAAGCTAATACTAACACATGCACAATATGCCCCAATTCTATGAATAAATTGAACAAAAACAGGATCATGCAGACTATTTATATTAATTAAACTAAATGTTATTTCTTCAGGAACAAAATCACTACCCATTAATGGAAAACTATTATAGACAAGACCAGCATCAAGACCAGCAACCAAACCTCCAACAAAAATTTGCATATAGATTATGCTGATAGATAATACGCAAAATAATTTAGTCCATTTCAGATTAACTTGCTTAGATATGAGTAGAATATCAAAACTGTTTTTCATAAGTTGGTAAAACAGTAAATTATATATAATAACAGCTAAAATCAGATGGCAAGCTAAGCGAAAATGACTAATATATGGTTGTAAAATAAGACCACTTTTCACCATATACCACCCTAAAAATCCTTGGGCAAAAAATAATAGTAATATACCAAAATATACTATAAATGATCTAGGAGATATTTTTTTAGTAGCACAATAATATAGCAAAGGCAATAAGTATAGTAAACCAACAAGCCTACCGATAAGGCGATGGATAAATTCCAGCCAAAAGATAAATTTAAACTCTGCAAGAGTCATATCAGTATTTTTTTTCTGATATTCTGGTGATTGTTTATAGCTAGCAAATTCACCTTGCCAATCCTCGCTACTTAGTGGCGGTATTATGCCTGAAACTGGCTTCCACTCAACAATGGACAGACCTGAATCGGTAAGACGGGTTAAACCTCCTATAAAAATCATCACCAGCACCATTACGCAACAAAGGCTAAGCCAATATTTTAACAATTTTTCTGGAACTAATGCGTGGGACGTCATATTGTTTTAATAGCTCTCATTGTATTAATTAACTAACAGGGCTAGATAATTGCCAAAGAATGATAAAATTCTATAGCTTTATCTAAATCATCCTGAGTATCAACAGAAATAGGAATATTATCGACATAGCATACCCCTATAGACATACCATTTTGCAAAGCTCTAAGTTGCTCAAGTTTTTCGCTTATCTCTAAAGCCGAGGGCGATAATTGCATAAATTTAGTCAATGCAGCTAGGCGAAATCCATAGATTCCTACATGGTATAAAAATTCATCGGCACCGTAAGGGATAAGGCTACGAGAAAAATACAATGCCTTATCGTGATGATCGGTGATCACTTTGACATTACTAGGGCTATTGGCAATTTCTATCCCAACTTTTGCTACTGGCGTCATTATATCGTAAACACCAGCTTTTAGAGTTTCAATCACTTTGATAATTGATTCAGGTTCTACAAAAGGCATATCGCCTTGAACATTTATTATATAATGAATATGATTATTATCTACTATTGCTTTTAACCCCTCATATACTCGATCAGTGCCAGACTCGCATTTTGCAGTAGTGAGAATAAACTTCCCTCCTGCATCCGTGACTTTTTGGGCTATAGCCTCTGAATCAGTTGCAACATAAATATTTTTTAGGTTAGTTAATTGCACTTGTTTCAAAACATGTTCAATCATAGATATCCCACCGATAGATTGTAAAGGTTTTTGAGATAATCTCACCGAATTAAGCCTAGAAGGAATGATGATTGCAACATCAGAATGCATAAATTACCATAATTTAAGTTGTCATGAAAATATAATATCTAAAAAAGTATATTTTTTAAAATAATTCTTGACATATTAGCCTTTTTACATCATAAAGTAAAGCTTATATGAATGTAAATTTTGATTTTTAGATTTACATTTAGGGCTCGTAGCTCAGTTGGTAGAGCACTTGACTTTTAATCATGTGGTCCCGGGTTCGAGTCCCGGCGAGCCCACCACCTCATCTATAGAAATTTTGCCTGTAGCATTTTGTTGAGAATTTGTGGGGTTATTTTTTCTTCAAATTCATGGGTTTGTAGCTCAGCTGGTTAGAGCACACGCCTGATAAGCGTGAGGTCGGAAGTTCAAGTCTTCTCAAACCCACCATTTATAAGCATCTTGTATGTACTCTAACGATGATTTATCTCTGTCTTTAAGTCGCAGTAAGCTGGCGGTGTGCTGGCTCAATATTGGGCTGATTGCTTTTATTATTGCCACTATCTATGCAATTATCGCAATAATAATTCCTTTCTCTCTAGTAACTGATTTATTTACTAATACAGATATTTTCCAATCGACTCTATTGTTTATTATCTTTAACTTGTACATCATTGTTTTACCTTTATCGACTATTGCCTCAATTTGGAGCTGTAGACTAGGTTATTCGATTGCTAGCACCAGTTTTTTAATATTAGCCTTTATTGGCACTATTCTAATTGCCATATCACCTTTTTATCGGCAAAATTTCCTTATAGCAAACTATTCTGACGCAATGTCAGAGAACATCCTATATATTCTTGGGATAAGTGCCTTTGGCGTGGCATTATTATTGTTAGCAATATGGCAAGTAATCAAGTGCATAGTTGATTTACTATCCACAACTTCTAACAATGATTGTAAATTAATTAAATTTGCAATTTTTTCTAGCTCTTTAATATTCATTTTAGTATGGGTATGTTTTACTTTATCGTATTTTAAACTAAATGAAGTGATTAAACTAGTAGCAGTGCAGACTGAGTTTTACTACCAATTATTATTTTGGAGTGGTGGTCATTTATTACAATTTATTTATACGCAAATTTTAATATTAATATGGGTTGATTTATTTTATTTTGGGATAGACCGAAAATTAAAGTTTAACAAATTATACCCTGCACTATTATACTTAAATTTTGCAATATGTATTATTAGTATTTTGGGACATATATTCTACGATATAGTAGATAGCGAATTTAAAAATTATTATGACACACATGCAAAAATTGGCATCATTATCGCTCCAGCTTTATCCATAATATTGATGTTTTATGAAAAAATATCAAAGCAATATGTTCAAGATTTTAAGTTTAATATAATTATAATTTGTTCGAGTATGTTATTTTTATTAGGAAGATTTCTGAGCATAGCAACCTCAACTAGCAACGCTTATTACTACTCCCTCATGGGAGCAATCATAGCTTTTGGAGGGTTAAGCGTCAAGGTACGCTCCATAATTAAGGATAATAAGGATCTTGCCCTATCATAGCTGAGGGAGAGCCTTGCGAATTCAGCCCCCCTAAACTGACTATATTTAGTGCAATAATATTCAAGAAAAAATAGTTTGCTCAATGATTTTGACATTACGTCCTACAAGATTTTTTACTATTTCCTTATAAATAATCTTTTTTAAATTATTACTAATAGATTGCCTAACATATCCAAGGATTTTAGGCTCAGCTACAATAATTAATTGATTATATTCTGAATCACCATTTATTTTTTTCTCTAAAATTTCAGATGCCTTTTTAGCAGCCTCATAATATTCTAAATCTTTAGGCGTAGAATGCGGTTCGAATAATGACCCAGGGGTAGATTTTTTCTGATAATGACTTTCTTTTTTTTCTTGATTATGATGGTGGTGTTTTTCTGAAACTATCGGAAAATTCTCTATTTCTTCAATAATTTTAATTCCTTGTGCCTTATATAAAATAAGTTTGACACTATTAATAACTGCAACTAATTTTATACTTAAATCGTTTTTCATGTTATACTCCAAAGCTTAATTTAAATTATTAACAATAGTTAATAAATCTTTAATCAATAGATTTATTAAGTGCTACTCCTCCGTGTTTTCATCCTCCTATATTTCAGTATATTCGAATGATAATACTTTACTGATAAAAAAGCAAATAACTTTCATTTTAATAATCCTCATTGTGTTTTTATTATTACCAATTTGAATAATTTCCATATAATTGGCATTAGTTGATGACTTGCTGTTTGTTATGATTTGTGTTACAAATACATTCTATATCAATTAAGATGAATATATGAAATTGAGTAAACCTAGTATAGAAGAAACCAAAGAAGCTATTAAAACTTTGTTACGATTTATTGGTGAAGATCCAAGTAGGGAGGGATTGCTAAAAACACCCGATAGAGTATTAAAAAGTTACCAAGAAATATTCTCAGGATATGATAAAAATCTTGAAGAGATATTAACCACAAAATTTTATGATACTTGTAATTTTCAAGATTTCATTTTACTGAAAGACATTCACTTTAATTCTTTTTGCGAACATCACCTACTACCTATGACTGGTACAGTTGATATAGCTTATATACCTGATAATTGTATTGTAGGTATCAGTAAACTAGCAAGAACTGTTGATGTTTTTGCTAGAAGGTTACAAATTCAAGAAAAAATGACCGTACAAATTGCCGAAAGCTTACAAAAATATATTAAACCCCTAGGGGTTGCAGTTAAGATCTCGGCTATTCATAGTTGCATGACTCTTAGAGGCGTGATGAAACATGATAGTGTAATGAATACCATGCACTATACGGGAATATTCGTAGAGCAACAAAAATATCGTCATGAATTTTTAAACATTATTTCCAAACAATAAATAAGAAGAACTATGTTACTGTCAAAATATTTTCTACCAGTTCTAAAAGAAGAACCAGCTGATGCTCAAATAGCCTCTCATCGCCTAATGTTGAGAAGTGGCATGATAAGGCAACAATCGACTGGGATTTATAGCTGGCTTCCCCTTGGGCTAAAGGTACTAAAAAATATTGAGAATATTGTTCGTTTTAATATGGATAAAATCGGTAGTCTTGAGATATTAATGCCTTGTATCCAACCTGCTAGTTTATGGATAGAATCAGGACGATTCGATAATTATGGCAAAGAAATGTTGAAATTTCAAGATCGTCATGATAATACTTTATTATTTGGTCCCACTAATGAAGATATGATCACAGATATTTTTAGAAAAAATATCCAATCTTACAAAGATTTACCTAAAAATTTATATCATATCCAATGGAAATTTAGAGATGAAATTAGACCTCGCTTCGGAGTTATGCGTGGCAGGGAATTTTTAATGAAGGATGCCTATTCTTTTGATATAGATCAGTGTAGTGCTATCAAAACCTACAATAAAATGTATCTAGCTTATATGCAAACATTTCGTGATATGGGAATGAGCGTTATTCCAGTCATCGCTGATAATGGTCCAATTGGTGGAAATTTAAGCCATGAATTCCATATTTTGGCTGATAATGGTGAGAGTACCATTTTTTATGATAAAAAATTCCTATCTTTAACAGATGAAGAAAGTTTAGACATTAGTAAATTACAATCTCTATATTCGGTGGCGGAAGAAAAACATGATAATGCTAATTGCCCTTTGTCTGAACATGATCTTGCAAGTCACAAAAGTATAGAAGTGGGTCATATTTTTTATATTGGGACACAATATTCTGAGACAATGAACGCCTTAGTAAACGATTCTAATGGTAAGCTTATTTTAGTAGAAATGAGTTCTTATGGCATCGGTATTTCACGATTAGTCGCCTCGATTATTGAAGCAAACCATGATGATAAAGGTATTATATGGCCTAAAAATATTGCTCCTTTTATGGTATCTATATTAAATTTGAATATATTAGATAGAAAATGCAACGAGCTGGCACAAAATATATATGATAAACTTATTAACCATAAAATTGAAGTATTATATGATGACACAGCGGAAAGAGCTGGTAGCAAATTTGCCACCCATGATCTTATAGGTTTGCCTTATCAAATAATTATTGGTTCTAAAAAAGCTGGTAATAATATTATTGAGCTAAAAAATCGCAAAACTGGTATAATCGAAGAATTGAATATCGATGAGGCTTTGAATAAACTATTATTATAGGTAATAATATGCAAGATATGAATAATTGGCAGTCAAAATTTAGTGCTTGTTGCTATTCTGATAAGTTGCTAGATAAATTATCAAAAATGAGTGATGAGCTGAATACAGAAGTGGATTTAACTGAAGTTAAAAAAGCTATTTATTATGCGAGAAAATATCACGGCACGCAAACTAGGCAGTCAGGTGAGCCTTATTATTCACATCCAATAGAAGTGGCAATAATTGTCTCTAATTATCTTTGTGATACTGATATTATAGTCACTTCCATACTGCACGACACGATTGAAGATACTAAGCTGACCAAAGAGATGATAGCTACTATTTTTGGTGGTCAAGTCGCGGAGCAAGTAGATGATTTAACAAGGGACAAGGTATATGGGAAAATCAGCTCGGCAGAGCTGGTGCGATTATTATGGTCGGAGAAAAAATATCGTATGTTATTGGTGAAACAGTGCGATAGATTACATAATATGCAAACTATCAAGGCTAAATCACCAGAAAAAATTAAGAAAATAGTTGAAGAGACTTTAAGTAATTATATGTCTCTTGCTATCTATCTTAACACCCCAAAAATTGAACATATGTTAGCACAATTATGTGAGCTGGCTATGCACTCACAGAGTGCTGAGCTGACGTGCGATAATCAGGATCATGATACTTTCCTGCTTCCTTCTCTAATCTCAAAAAGTAAAATACTCCATATCCATAACCTAATGTCGTAGGCAAGATAATTAACCATAAGCCAAAATTACCAAAGTATTTTTGGCTATATATCGTACCAAAAGAGGTGATAATATGCATCAATAATCGAGCTATAGCATATGTGAGACCTACACATGTGAAACGTTTAAAAATAGGAAAATAACTAAAAAAAATGGGAGGAGCTGGATTTAGACTTAGAAAACATGATACTAAAAAAGCTTGAATAAAAAATATATGAAGTGGAGAAGAGGCAACAGCAAATATATAGGGACATAATAAAGCAAAAGGAATAAATATCATCACTTTGGTTTTTAATATCTTCAATGGATGAAATTTAAAACTTAAATATAATATTATTAAATAGCACGATAAACCGACCATTGACATGATAAAATTTTGTTGAATTACCTCTTCTGCCAAGTAACCATAATGACTTTTCAGAAGATTGCCACAATAAACATAGGCAAAATAAAAGCTGATTGACCAGCCACATTGAATAAAGAAGAAAGCTATAATTGTATGCTTATTTACTTTTTCTTGAACAATAGGATCGCTACGTAATTTGCTGGAAGAAACGCCAGATTTGGCTAGAGTGTTTTTTAACCTCAATTTCGCATCGGCAAAATCGGTAGTCTCCTTGAGTGCCGTCCTAGCGACGCCTCCAACAAGGGCGATACCAGCTCCAAGCCAAAAAGCTACCCGCCAATTAAACTCATATTTAGTAGTAATAAAAGCTGTGCCTAAGGCTACTGTTCCACCTAAAACAGATGAAATCGCAATTAGCATAACCGCTGGAAATTGTATTGGTCGCTTAATAAATTCAGTCAAATAAATCTCTGCTCCTATGATCTCACCCATCGAAGTCATACCTTGTACCATTCGGCAAATAGTCACAAACCAAGCTGACGCTATCCCTATTTGTTGATAGGTCGGCAAAGTGGCCATCACAATACAAGAAAATGACATAAGAAAGGTGGTAATCATAACAATCGATTTACGACCTATTCTATCACCTAACTGCCCAAAAACTATTGCACCAACAGGTCGTAAAAGAAATACTGAGCAAAAGGAAAAAGCAGAAAGTAATGATGTAGCGAAAGGGTCAAATTTAGGAAAAAATAAATCATTTAGGATAACTGCCATATGAACATATAACATCAGATCAAAATATTCAAGAAAAGTGCCAATAGAAAGTAGTCCTATTGCTTCTTTTTGATTTTTGGTCAAACTAGTCTGATTATCCTGAATCATTGCATTCTCCTTTTACTAAGTTATTTTTCACCATCTAAAAGCACGAATCAACATGTAATAAATAGCAAAATAAAGTTACTTATATCCAACATCATTGTCAAGTAAATTAAAATATTATACCAAATCTTTGCAAGATATAACGTTTATATTTTACTTTTGAAACACTTTTAATTGAAATTCAGGTAGAACAGCAAGTAAATGTGCAAAAATATCAGCCTGCACTTCCTCATATACGTCAATAGTTGTTTTGTTAGTAAAAATATGTATTTCTATTGGCAAACCAGTTTGGCTTGGGGCTAGTTGACGTACTAGAAAAGTAAAATCTTTTGTATAAATATTAGGATTATTTTTTAGATATGATTTTACGTATAATCTAAATATCTCTATATTTGTTAAATATGTATTAACCTTTATACCTTCTCTATCTATTTCATTTACTGCATCACTAATTAGGTAAGGAGATTTTTTTAACTCTAGCAAGAATGTGGGGGCAATAAATACAATACTATTAATGTCAATATTTATAGATCTTTGGATTTTTTTAGCCATAGATTCAACCATACCGCGCCAGTTCACTACACTCGTTGTTAATAAGCTAGATGTTGGTATAGTGGAAATAGTTTGATCAGCATTTTTGATTTTTACTACAGTAATGCTAATTTTTTCTATAGTACCTTCGGTATTATAATGATTAATAGTAACAAAATCACCAATTCGTATTATATCTTGTGAAATAAGTTGTAGGCTAGCTAGTAAACCTAAAATGCTATCTTTAAAGGTAAAAGTTAATAATGCAGCTGCTGCTCCTAAAGTGGTAAAGAATGAACCAAGGGTAATGTCTAAAATGCTAGAAATGATTATAACAATAGCAATTGCACCAATTATTATCTTTAATATTTGTACGTATAAACTTAAAGGTCTTAATTTTGCCGATATTTGAATTTTATTCTGATAAATATCGGTAAAAGCATTAATAAAAGCAAGCATTAATAGTGTGATAGAACTACCAGTATAAAGAATTAGTACAGTATTTTTAATACTAATTAGCAAATATGAATTGGAAAATTCTCGTAAAATATTACCCCAAAACATAAAATATATACTTAGTAATGTATTTAATAAATAAGTATAGAATGAATATTTTTTTAGAATTTTTTCATAATCATGATGCCACCTATGAATATAATTTTTCATCATGGAAAAAAGAATATTATTAACAAAAAAGATGAACGGAATGATCGAAATTATCATAATAATTAGCATTAAAATTTCTTGATTACATTTATGATAAATATCTAATAAATATGTTATTATCATGGAGGTGTACTTTTTTGATATGTAGTTACTATATTAATTAAACATTAATAGCTATATTATAGCTATTATAGTTATTTTTGCACTTGAAAAAACTATGCTTACCTGATATAAAATAAATTATGGATGTTACGCACCCTTAGCTCAGCTGGATAGAGCAACCGATTTCTAATCCGTAGGTCAGAGGTTCGAATCCTTTAGGGTGCGCCATAACGATTATAAATTATACTATCTTCCTTGAAATTATCAAATCATATTATTTATCGCATCCATACAAGCAAATGTGGCGATTTTAATTATTTCACTCGCTGAAGATCCCATTTGTGCTATTTGTACTGGATGTTTTAACCCATTAATTATTGGCCCTATAAAAGCCCCACCAGCTAACTCTTTAAGAAGTTGTGTTGAGATTAAAGCTGAATCAAGATTAGGCATAATCAAGACATTGGCAGAACCAGATAATCTACAAAAACTATATGAACTACGTAATTTAGAATTTAGTGCAATGTTGGCTGATATTTCACCCTCATATTCAAAATCTAAATTCATACTATCTAGTATTTTCACCGCATTACGAACTTTATTTGTTTTTTCTTGCATTGGATTACCAAAAGTTGAAAATGAAAGCAACGCAACTTTTGGACTGATACCCATATTTTTTGCTATATTTGCAGTTTGCAGAGTTATAGCTACAAGATCATCTTCATTTGGTGTTTCACTGATACTATTATCGGCAATGATGAGATTATGTTCCTTGGATACCATAATAGAATATCCTATAATCCTATTATTTTCTTTCGGCTCTATTACCTTTGTAATATCAGCTAAACTGTCATAATAGCTTTTTGTTACACCAGTAACCATACAATCTGCATCACCGTGTTCTATCATGCAAGCAGAAAATACATTCTTATCACTTTTGACTAATTTAGCACAATCATGGTATAGATAACCTTTTCTTTGTAATTTGGTATATAAAGTATCTATATACTTACCAAGATTTTGGTTAATAGCAGCATTCATTATAGTAATACCATGTAATTCGTCAGTAATACCTAATTTCTCTAAAGCAATTGCTATCTTTTCACGCCTCCCTACTAAAATAGGTGAAGCATAACCAGCATCACGCATCATAATAGCAGCCATGATAACCTCTTCTTCTTCACCTTCGGCAAATACTATTCTTTGAGCTACCCCCCCTTGGAGTCTCTCAAGTAAAAGATTCATGTAATGTGCTGTGGGATTAAGTCGGCTTTCTAATTCCTTTTTATATTTATTGAAATCAAGATCGGTAATTTTAGCAACTCCACTATCAATAGCCGCCTTAGCTACTGCTATAGAAACAGTAGTAATTAATCTTGGATCAAATGGTACAGGAATTATATAATCTGGACCAAAAACCATTTTTCTGCCAACATATGCTTTATACACTTCTTCAGGCACTAATTGTCTCGCTAATTCTGCTAAAGAATTGGCAGCAGCCATTTTCATTTCTTGGTTAATTGTAGTGGCTCTAACATCTAAAGCCCCACGGAAAATATACGGAAAACCCATAACATTATTGATTTGATTATTATAATCAGATCGTCCAGTGGCAATAATTGAATCAGTTCTGACTGATTGTATTTCCTCTGGGGTAATTTCTGGATCAGGATTTGCCATCGCAAAAATAATTGGGTTAGCATTCATGCTAGCCACCATTTCTTTTGATACTGCTCCTTTCGATGATAAACCAATGAAGACGTCTGCTGACTCCATTGCCTCACTCAAAGTACGCAAGTGAGTTTCAGACGCGTATAATTCTTTCCATTTATTCATGCCATCTAGTCTGCCTTTATATATAACACCTTTTGTATCACATAAAATAACATTAGCCTTATTCACCCCAAGAGCAATGAGTAATTCTATGCAAGCAATAGCGGCCGCACCAGCACCATTTACTACAATTTTGATATTGTTAAAGGTACGTTTGGTAATGTAAGTTGCATTGATAAGTCCAGCAGCCACGACAATAGCTGTTCCGTGTTGGTCATCGTGGAAAACTGGTATTTGCATACAGCTTTTTAATTTTTCTTCAATTATAAAACATTCTGGAGCTTTTATATCTTCTAGGTTAATGCCTCCAAAGCTATAATTCAAATATTTCACTGCATTAACAAACTCATCTGGGTCGTTAGTATCTATTTCAAGATCAATTGAATCAATATCAGCGAAAACTTTGAACAGCACAGCTTTTCCTTCCATTACTGGTTTTGATGCAGCTGCTCCTAAATTACCTAGCCCTAATACTGCCGTGCCATTAGAGATGACCGCCACTAGATTACCTCTAATGGTATATTTATAAATATCATCGATATTTTTGGCAATTTCAAGACATGGAGCAGCAACTCCTGGTGAATAAGCCAAAGCTAAATCTTGCTGGGTTACTAAAGGCTTGGTGGGTACGATAGAAATTTTACCTGCACCACCTTTTTGATGATATTCTAAAGCTTTAAGGTAATTTATTTGATTTATTTTATCCATAATTTTAATTCTCCAATTAATTTTAATTTGATTATATCAACCCCATAAATACATTAAAATTGACAATGA
>Ga0214919_10008978_pt1 | contig 12986 bp, 14 predicted proteins | sample LL1503_MetaG_FD_177994 | JGI IMG/M metagenome (GOLD analysis project Ga0214919, IMG submission 177994) | Freshwater microbial communities from Lake Lanier, Atlanta, Georgia, United States - LL-1503 | ecosystem: Environmental > Aquatic > Freshwater > Lake | place: USA: Georgia | collected...
TATATTATTTAATATGTCTATGAAAATCAATGTAGCAAAGAAGGGAGTCGCGCTCCTCTTTGCGTTAGTAATTGTTACGTACGGATGCGAAAGGCAAAATCCTTACAAGCTAGCGGGCGACACATCTGCTGTGTTTAACGATTGTCCGCCGCCGTCGACAGATAAGAATAAAGAAGAAACAAACGTTGAACCGATTAATGAAGCGTCAACATCCAACAGCTCGATGTCGAGCATTACTTCATCGACAGCGGCCGCAATGTCTGTTGCAACTTCGACGGGTTCAAGTAACAATCAGCAGTTTGAGCAGACAGAATTAGATGATCGTGAATTAGATTATTCGGAAGCTTTGCGTACGGCAAGCATTTTAATTGTTGGTGATATTCCTACGTTATCTGAGATTTATGAATTGGGAGACCTTCCGCTCAACCAGCAGAAAGCCAAGTACGAAGAGTTAGTAGATAAAAAATTATCCGATCCTCGTTTTGCTGCGACGGTGGTAGAATTTTATCGTTATACCTTTAAGATGGGCGGCGTTTCGACGACAGTTGGAGAGCCTACTCGAGAAACCGCACCGACTTTAGCAGCACGTATCGTATATGAAGAAAAGGATTGGAGAAATGTACTCGTTCAAGACTCTAACACATGTCCTATTTTTAACCCTTCAAGCAACACCTTTGTTGATGGTAATTGTAACAATCTTCCTGCCGGTATTAAACCTTCTGGTGTTCTGACAGATCCAGGCGTTCATAGTCTATACTTCGGTAATCTTTCATTTCGTCGTAATCGATTCTTTCATGAGACGTTCCTGTGTCGCAATGGAAACGAGCAGGCCGGCGGGGAGCCTACAGACATGCCGCCACAAGATCCGCCTTGTAGCGGTGGTAATTCGATTCCTGGTTACCAGAACAAGTGGCCTGTCAATGAGATCGCGGGTGCTTGTAACGGCGGTCGAGTCGATTTTCATGCGTACAATGCCGGCAATGTGTGTTCAAATTGTCATTCAACATGGAACCATAGAGCTCCATTGTTTTCCCAGTTCGACTCCAAAGGTGTTTATCAGATGTTGACCGCCGCCGGAGAATATGCTGTTTTCGTTCCAGTTTCTGGATCACCAAAGGCAAAGTTATCTGATTGGTTATGCGTCGGTCCAACTTGCCCTAATAGTGGTAATAATACGACTGCGTGGAAAAAAGTTATGAAAGTTGATGGAGTAGAAACGTCCGCGCCTGCTTCAAATCTAACTCAGCTTGGACAACAGATGGCTAAGGATGATGAAGTGATCGAGTGCGCTGTAAAGCGCGTTTGGAACTACGCTATGGGTCGAGCTGATATAACAGAGATAGGTGGGCGTAGTTGGGTTAATCTTCCTGATCGTAAAGATAAAAATCAAGAGTTATTGACGATGCCTAAGCTTGTTTCTTTGTTTAAATCGAACAATTACAACTTGAAGAAGGTTTTTAGGGAGATATTAGTTTCTGATGATTTCACAAGGTTCTAAGCCATGAATAAAAAATCTGCAAAAAAAACTAATTTGATAATGTCTGGTATTATCTGTACATTATCTTTAGGCTTCTTTATGTCGTGTGGAGCGATTCCACCAGATATTGGAAAAAATGAATGTTCGGAAGCTGAAGGTTCTACAACTGTTGTAACAGTTTCATCTGCTTCTTCTGGCGGTGGAGGCGCTGCGGCCGTGAGCGGCTCGGTTTCATCTTCTGTCGTTTCTGTAGTAACTTCTGCAGGAAGTGGAATGGAAGCTGAGGTATATGATGTTCCTATGGCCGATGAAGTTGCTTCAAGACTTCATAGTTGCCATAAGCTGGCATATTCTCAACTTGGTAATTTCTTACGTAATAGAGGCGTATCTGTTCCTCCTGGTGGTGTGTCTGACTTGAAGAGCTCCACGGTAACGTTGTTTGGATCTACACAATCTTTGGGAAGCATCTTTGGTGGAAGCAACAACACTTGTGAAATGGCAGACACTGTAGCGAACGGTTCTGGACAGGGTAATGATCCTTTATGTCCTGCTGGTGAGGTTTGTTTCTGTAACCAAGACGATAAAGCAAATGAAATTAATCGTGGTTGTTTGGATGTAGGAAATAATTCTCCCGATGCTAAGGATGGATATTGCGTTTCTAAGCCTTCGACTGCTGGGTATTTGTACTTTTCTGGTAAGGATGCTCTTGGAGTTCCAAAGCTTGATTCTCGTCTTTCTGAGAAGGATGAACATTCAACTGCTTCTGCAATGAGATTAATGGATATTTTCGTTCAATCAGCCCCGCAGATCATTATGAATATTGGTAATCCGCTAAAGGCTCCTGCATGCACTCTGAATGGAAAGAATAGACCGATGTTTGATCCTAGCGACGGAAGTTGCGTCGAGGAAAGCGTAAGTTGCCTCATTGGACAACCCGCTACCGAGGATCATATGTTACTTTGTAATTTAATCGTTCAAAAAGCAAATGCAAGTGATCAGACAGATGTAACAAAGAAACGCAACATTGCCGTTGCCGTATTGTTGAGTGCAGCTCATTCTTGCCAGTAAGGGAGATATAAAAATGGCCAATTGGAAACTCAAAGATCTTCGCGATGAGAGACGTAGAAATTTTCTTAAGATGTGCACTGCAGCAGCAGCTGCAATAGGGGTTTCAAGGACTGACTTGTTAAACTTCCTGGCAGATGAAGGTGGATATGGTTTAGCAGAAGCCGCAGGGTCTACCTATGGAAGATCTCTTATTATTCCATCCCCAAATGGAGTCTATGCCTGGTTCCAAGAATTATGGCCAGTTGCCGACGTTGCCTTGAAGGCTTGCCAGAATGCAAATGTTCCTGGGCAATCTTCACAGTTTGGTGGATTCTCTTCCTACCTCTATACCTCTCAGTATGGTTACAATCCTGGTAATGGATATCGTGGAACATATACGTGGGGTAAGGGAAATGTCATGCCGTCTCTTCCAAATGGGGTTAAGGGATGGAATGGTGGAGACCGGTCTTTCTTTTACGGTCCTCATGCCCCTTGTTTCGATCACGCGAATGGAATTCCAAAGTATCCTGTCACTGCACTGATGTCAGGTAAGGATGAGACCCACACGGAATTTCCGACCTCAGCAACAGTTCTTTCTGGAAATGCTTCTATGCAAGCGGCCTTGGCATCTCTAGGGGCCGCCGGTTCAGGAGCAATAGTTCCTGTCTTGGGAATAGATCCTGTAAAGTATGGTAGAGCGCCCGGCGCTCCTGAAGTTGCTACTGTTCCTAGTGCCAATGGTATGATTGATTTGTTTAATTCGGCTGCGAGTCAGTTCACTCTGGCAACGAAGGCTGACCAAGAAATCTTTGAAGTTTATTACAAGGCCCTTGTCGGGCTGAGGAAGTCTTCTTCAAGATCAACTTGGTTACCCCAGATGTCAGTCACCAAGAATGCTGCACGAATCATTGGATTGAACTTTGCAGCTCAATTGACTCCAACAAGCCAAGACCTGATCGACTTTGGAATTCAGGAGATGATAGATGGTCTCAATTCTAGCTCTTCTTACATGACTGTTGCTCAGAGGAACGGAATAGAAGAGTTCGGCAGGGTTCTCATTGTGGTTGCGAAGGCCTTCGCTCTGGGTCTCAGCAAGACGGCCATCGTTGCTCTATCTCCAGGACCGACCAGTGACACGACCTTTACAGACCCTCACGTGACATTTGATTCAACCACCTTGATGAACCAAGGTCGGAATACTACGAAGCATTTAGGGAAGGTCCTGGATGGCTTCTATGGCTATTTGTCGCAGCAGTCTGATCCTGAGAGTCCCACCGAGAAGTTAGATCAGAGCACCGTGCTTGTTGCCTATGGTGACACACCTCACACACCGTTGCAGGGAAATGCCTGGCCTGATGCAACCCCAGATGCTTGTAACTGGTCATATGTGATGGATCCTAAGGGAAACATTAAGAATGGGTGGTTTGGGCACTGCTATGCGAACAAGGTAAATAATCGTAATGGAATTGGATACAATCCCGCGACGGGGGTGGACGATCCGAGTAAGACTTCTGAGCAGATGTCGTCATTTTCTTCCACTGCAGCAGTTTATGCCACTGCGCGTGGAGATTCTAACAAGACAGCAGAGTTTGGAAATTCTCCAAATATCATTCCTGGGTTGATTAATACGAAATGATTGATGTCTATTAGACTACGCCGGCATATATTTAAAAGTCTATGGATCATATTCTGCTAAGAGAATACATCTCTTTTTTGATTACCGAAAAGATAAGAACCATCAAAAAAGGTTCTCCTTTTGGAAATAAATTCAATCTTCGAGATTTTAAGAATCTTGAAAATATCAATATCATGAACGTGTACGCTTTTTCTTTTCTTGGAAAGATGGGAGAAGGATCATCTCGAGCAGCTTACGTTTTGACAGGGAATAAGGTTTTAAAGATTGCGACGAATGAAAAAGGTCTGTCTCAGAACGAGACAGAGGTAAGTGTATATACAAATCCAGCTTCACGACAGATGGTTTCAAAGATCTATGATGTAGATACAGATTATCGATGGCTGATCGTTGATACTGTGAAGCCGTTTGTTAAAGAAGAAGAATTTGAAGAAGCGACAGGAATATCTTTTCAAATTTTTATTAAAAAGCTAATATTGGCTTTGAAGAGTGAGAGTCAGACAAAGAACAAGTTGATCCTTGATACTGCTGCGACAATGAAGTCTAATGATTTGTTGATGGGAGATATTGCTTTAATCGATCATTGGGGTCTTTCTGCAGATGGTCGAATTGTTCTTCTTGATTATGGATTTACTAAAGAAGTATGGGAGATGCACTATCAACCACCTAATCCTCATGCTGCAGAAGTATATTTTGCAACTGAGCGTCTTGAAGATGAGAATCCGACCCAAAAAAACACTTTACCGACTTTAAAAAAGAATAGTCGCTTGGAGATTACAAAAACAGCGAAAAAATAGTCTACAACGACTAATCAATAAATATTAAAATCTCCTTTTATCATAAATACTTATGCTATATGAAAAGCGTGTTGATAGGTCAAATTTTGAAGCCTACTGACGTCGGTGCTTATTTGTTCAGAGTTAAAGGTGAACTTGAAAATATATTAGCTTCTGTCAAAGCCTGGCGTGCTTTGGGTGTCGAAGGTAATGGCGTGGTTCCTATCGCTGCTTTGCCATTAGAAGCAAAACTAGAGGCAACCTTGACCGAGATTGATGCTATGATAAACATAGTGTCTCAGATTAAAGCAGGAAGAAAAAAGAAATAAATTATAATTAAATCTTATGAAAAGATTGCTGAATCTAAGTTGCGTCAGATTATTACTGAAGAAATAAATGCTCTTTATGAAAGAGAGATTGTTAATGTCCATTCTGGACATTCCGAGACTTCTCATAGCAAAATTGTAGTTAGTTTGATTAAAGGGAATCAAACACTTCTTAACGCTTTAAAGAATATTAAAAACCAGCAAGATCTTACCGCTGTCCTTGAAGCAATCAATGACCTGTCTGGTGTAATGGAACGTCCTACGATGTTACGCTCATTAGCAAAAGTGACGTCACATCAAAAAATGGGATGATCATCCTTAAAAATTGACTTTTGTACACACATATCTTCTTAGTATAATGTAATCTTATAACAACGAGAGCTTAATAAAATGCTTTTGTACATGGAGATTATTTTATGAAGACACGTAAGAATCTTAATTATGTTCCGCAGAATCGTAATGCCGTTATTCGTACCCGCGAAGATCGTACTGGTAAGCTTCGCACAGAGACGTTTCGTCGTGATGAGAATTCTATTTCAGCAGCAGTGAGTACAAATCTAAAGACTGATTCAACTCAACTATTTATTGACTTTCCAAATACTGACGCAGCTGTAAGACTCGATGGTCGTGAGGCTCGAACACTTTATCGTCTGCTTCAGAAGCATTATCGTCAGACTGAAAAGTCTTGGTAATATAAAATATTACACTATAATTGCTTAAGTCCGGCCGATACCCTTTTGGGTATCGGCCTATCCTCTTAGGAGTCTAAAATGGAATTAAATGATTCTGAAGTTTTGTTTTTATCTCAAGTCCTTTTTCATATAAAAGTCGCTGGTGGAATGGGTTATTCCTCTGAAGATAGACTAGATAGTCTTTATGAGAAATTGACTTCTTATCTTGTTTCTGATGGAAGCTTTCCAAGAGAAACGATTAAGGACGATCATAATTTAGATAAAAACGAACAAGAATGTTGTTCATGGTATGATTGCCAAGATGAATCCCAAGAAGAAGATGAAGGCAAAGAACTTGATGAATATAAACATGAATTTCATTACTTGATCAAATCAGATCAACTTTTAGATCTAGATTCAGTTAGAGTAGACTATAAAGGGTCTAGAAAGACATTGAAATTTTCTGCTGGAATCTTGAATCGAGGAGTTGATATAGAGTTTGATGGTGAAGATGAATTTATATGCGATCTACAACATATCCTTAGAAAAGGAAATGAACTCCACGCCAATACAGGCTCTGGTTGGGTAGTTTTTAAAGTTCAAAAATTTCCAAAATCGTGGACAGCGTTATTGCCTTTAGATGAAATTGGACGTGTGCAGGAGGATAGATGAATATCACATTAAGCCCAGAACAATTTTTAACAGTTTATAACGCTGTTATCACGAATCCATCATTAGAAGCTCAAGAAGTGAAGAATAAGATGGATTCTGTTATTATTGAGGCATTATCGACAATCGATGATTCTCAAAATCATTCTAAATTTTCTCATTGGATTAAAAAAGAAAAAGAGAAAGTTGTTGCAATGGAAGTTGAATTAAAATCTATCAAGGATACTCCAACAATTTCTACGCAGCCTTTTGATGATGGTCTATTTCCATTACCAGTTAAATCTTGACTGCAATTAACAATTAAAAGATAAATTTAGGAAAAAATTATGTCAGCAGCGACAGAAGAATTACTAACACAAATTATTGATCTTGAAGAGTCTATTAAACAACGTCGATCTTCTGGCGAAGATACTTTCCATTTAGAAGAGCAGTTGGTCTTTCTTCGTGAAAGATTTATTACTTTAAACGAAAGTTTGAAAAAAAATAGTAGCCTTTTGAAAGGATGATTTAATGCAAAGAGTAAATTTGTATCAGCCAATTGTTAATGATAATGTCGGTCCTGCGCCTTTAACTTTAAGAGTCGGTGTCCAAGCTAATAATGGGTTTGTGGAAGGCGGCACACCTTCTTCTTATTTAAAGTCTGAGACATATATTCTGTTATCGGCGTTACCTCAAGAGCTACAGCAAAGAGTTATGACAGCGGTACAAGTACTTTTGTCAGGTATATGATTGTATTTATTTAGATGAAGCAAACATTCGGTTACCGTCCTCCAAGCGCTGGTAGATCTCTTATTCGTAATTCTGATGTTGCGGATGATGAGATTGAACCTGATTCTACTCTTGAAGAAGATAACATCGAAGAACAAATTTTTAATTTAAAATTATTGATTAAAGAAATATTAGCAGCTAGATATAAAAACTAATTGGATCATTTAGCCTTTAGATCAATTCAATTAAAATTACGATGAAGTTTGAGAATACTTATCCCTTAGAGGGATCGGACTCAAACTTATGTCTAGTTTCATTAGCACGATTAATCCGACGCCGTTCGGCTTTTTTGATTCTGACGCTACATTTCAAGCTGAAGCTGATGCAATGGTGACGTTTGTCAAGCGCAAGCTTGGCGATGACGTATTGTCTGTTGAATTAACTCGTAAAGAGATATGGGCATGCTTTGAAGAAGCATGCTGCGAGTACAGTCGTCTTATTCATGAAACAAAGATAACTTCAGAGTTGACTAATGTTCTTGGATTAGATCCAACAGGTCAAGATTTTACGAACAAGTATGCAAGACAAACTTTAGAATTTCTTCTTCGTAAAGCTGAACCATATGCGACAGAAGCATTCGTCGGAGGATCCTATGACGCAACTCTAGGGTATGTTGACCTTGAATCTGGCCGTCAAGACTATAACATCTATACAGAGCTGAAAGACGTCGCTTCTGGAAGTAATGTTTATAATTCTTTGCCGACTGGTTCTAAAGGCAAATTAAAGATTGTTGAAATCTTTCATTTTGAGCCATTGGCTGCGCAGCATTTTCTTTTGAACGCGTCGAATATCACTAACTTTTTAGCCACAAATTTCAATTATGAATCGTATGTTAACTCTACCATCTTCTATGTTCTTCCAATATTTGAAGATGTTCTTCGTCGTGGGATGCTCGAATCTGCCTTCAGAGTGCGCAGATCAAATTATAGCTATGAAGTATTAGGAAGTAATTTAAGGATTTATCCTATACCCACTACAGACCTCCAGACAGGTAGACTGTATATCAAAGTCATGCCACCACATGACCCATATAATCCGTCTGCCTATAATGATTCTACCATCAACGGAATATCTGGTCCTAACAATTTTCCACTTGGAAATATCCCGTTTGTCTCCATAAATCAACCGGGGCGTCAGTGGGTTCGCCAATATACGTTGGCATTGTGCAGAGAACTGTTGGGATTGATTCGATCTAAATTTCAGAATATTCCGATTCCAAACGCTGATCTTCAGCTTAATGGTGAATCTTTGGTGTCTACTGGAAGAGAAGATAAAGACAAATTAATAACACAAATGAAGGAATTTCTAGCTAACATGACGCATTCTAAGATGCTTGAAAATGATGCTCTTGCGGCAGAAAATCTCAATAAACAATTAAGATATATTCCAATGCCACTAGGAAAATCAGTGATAATTGGTTGAAGGAGTTAATATGGCGCGTTTGTTTATTACTCCAAGAGAAGTTAACTTTATCTCTGATATTACAAAAGAGATTATCAAGGATGTTGTTGGACAAAAGATCATTTATTATCCAATCTCTGAGATAAAAACTAAGACGCATGAGGTTTATAACGAGGCATTAAGAAAAATATTTGATAGCCCAATTGTTATTGATGCTTTGGTAGACAATAACTTTCAGACTGAAACAAAGATTGATAAATTTGGTGTGGACGCTCAATATAAAATTGAAGTTTTCATACAACATCGTGATCTTGTAGAAAAAGGTATAAACGTCAATATCGGCGATTTTTTCTCGTTCGGCGAGAATTTTTATGAGATAACTGAACGGTCGTTCATGAGAAATGTATATGGAATGCCAGAACACAAAGATGGCGTCAGACTCGTAGGTATGAAATCTCGTGAAAGTTTGTTTACAGCACCTCTTGTTGGTCCAACAGATATTAATTACACAGATGCAAATGCCGTGCAAGAGACGTTCGTACAGCAACGTGGCGAAGAAAAAGATGAAAACGGCGATGCGACTGGTGATGTTAGAGACTTGGTCAAAAATGGTGTTCTTGATCCTCCGCTGACTGGGCCAAAAGAAGTATCCCCGAAGGGGGACGCCACAAATGCTGGGTCCGCGTTCTATGATGAGGATTAACAGATATGACGACCAGATTTAACGCAAAAGATGAAAAAAATTATAACGTACCTGGTATATCGTCTGGTTATGACGGTAATCTTAAATCTGATTTATCTATACCCGCATGCGGTGTTGAAGACGTTGATGTTTCTCTTTTCGAATTGTTCGATAAAGAAATACAGCCAATGGTTGGAGGCATAGATTCTGCTCAATTAAAAAAAGTCCCAATTATCTTTGCTGCTGGCGAAAAATGGGCTCTATTAAAAAAGGGTCGTCCTTTGCGGGATAAGACGAATACTTTGATACTTCCGTTAGTGACGATTATGAGAACGTCGCTGTCCCAAGGCCCAGAAAATTTTGCCGGCCGCGGAATAAATCAACAAACTGGTGAATTAGTCATACGTCGAAGGTTAGATCAGTCAGATAGAAATTATCAGAATTTAATTAACAAATCTTTGATTTTAAACCAAGTTAATGTTGCGGTAAGCGGTTCGATTAAGACGGCTGATAATCAAATTACGACGTCCAGATCTACTGGAAAATTAGCGAATAATTCCGGGGCTTTATTAGTTTCAAACAACAAAAATAACATCTTTGAAACTATCGTTGTCCCGTCTCCGCAATTTTATACAGCTACGTATGAGGTTACGATATGGGCCCAATATACGCAACACATGAATCAGATCATAGAAAAATTCATGTCTTCTTTTTTACCACAAGCGCAATCCTGGAAATTAACTACGCCTAAAGGATATTGGTTCATCGCTACTATCGACGAAGGAAATTTTAATATTGAGACAAATTTCGATGATATGTCGACAGCAGAAAGGTTTATAAAGTGTAACTTTACATTAAAAGTACCAGCTTATCTTTGGGCGTCTTCTGCCCCTGGTATTCCTGTCCCAGTGAAGCGTTATGTCTCTTGTCCCATTATTGATTTCTCTATTGCTACAAAAAATTCACCCGAGTCTTTGACAGCAGAAGAATATTCTAACGGATTCTTGCTTGGTAATGATGACCCAACTCTACCTCTTGATGAACAACCAAATCTTCGAGATGATCAAAGGAGACCTGGATGGAGATCTCAAGTAGTTCAGCCGTCTAATGCGGCTGAAAAAATTGATGCCAATGATCCCGCTTTGAATAATTATCCCCGTGGAGTTGGTCCTGGATCTTATAAAAAGATTACGATTGGGAATGATGTTAAATATGCAAAAATTATTAGCACAAATTCCGCGACTGGAGAAACAGTCTATTCTGCAGCTGATCTAGAGGGGCTAAAAATCATACCTGTCCCTTTTGAATAACTTAAAAATACGCATATTTTTGATTTGTCGCTTTTTACGAGATATTTATTGCTTGAAATTCGATCGTGAAGGAGAACGGTAATGGCTGAGCAGATTTTTAGATCTCCCAATTTTTATGAGCGTGAAGTTGATCTTTCGGCACCCGCGGTGGGTGGACCGATTGGAACTCCTGCAGGAATAATTGGTCCTGCAAATAAAGGACCTGCATTCGTCCCTGTCACGGTTGCAAACTTTAATGAATTCGTCACAACATTCGGCAATCTTGATCCAAAATATTTTGGTCCATATGCTGTTAATGAATTTTTAAAGAACAGAGCTTCTTTGACGTACTTAAGAGTACTTGGAGCTGGAGCAAACGCATCGATTAATGATTTCGATGCAACTCTCACGAAGGGTATCGTTAAGAATGCGGGTTTTTCTTTACCTGGTGTTGTTGCTAAGGCCGACGCCCGCCACACCAAAGTGGTTCAGTTCCTAGCGGCTCAGCACACTCTTTCTTCTAATGAAGCATTCGGCATGCCGATGTTTACAGATAATGATTCGTTTCCTGGAGTTACTGCAGGTAGCGAAGTCAACTTAATTCGTGGTATGGTGATGATGCCCGACACCGCTCGAATGTTTGTTCTTGACGGCGACGAGGCTGTTCCTGCAGCTACATCTATCGCTGCAATCAATGATGAAGCTTCTGCAAAGTCTATCAACGGTAAGTCTCGAGTAAAGATTCTTATTTCTTCTTCTTTAGGCTCAGCGTTCTCAAATGATGAAGGAAAACCTGGCGTTAAAATTTTAACAGCATCTTTTGATCCATCATCTGATGACTATTTTGCTAAGGTCCTTAATTCTGATCCTGATAAGTTCTACGCAAGTCAACACTTCCTCGCCGCTGATTTTGCGGTTGATGATCAAGTCGCTTCTGTTACAACGAACAACTACGTCGCGATGCTTTCGGGTTCTGCTCTTACGGATTTTTCTTCTGGAGATCCAACACTTTCTTACCGCGAAATCTTTGGCGCATACAATACAAGATACCAAGCTCCACAGACACCATTCTTTATCTCACAGCCTTTCGGTAAGACAGAATACGATCTTTTCAAGATCGAAGCTATCGATGATGGAGAATACGCAAACCAACTCTATAAGATTTCCATTTCAAACATAAAGGCTTCTGCCGACGATAAGAATAAGTACGGAACGTTTAACATCCAGATTCGTCAATGGGATGATAGCGACATCAGTCCTACCATCATCGAGCAATTCACAAACTGCTCTCTCGACCCAGATTCTAGCAACTACGTTGCAAAGCTCATCGGAGATCGAAAGGTTTCTTTCCATTTTGATGCTATCGATCCACTCGAGCGTCGTCTTGTTGCTTCTGGTAAGTACGCAAATCAGTCGAAGTACGTTAGAGTCGTTATGGCGGACAGCGTTGAAAAGAAGTTGACCCCCGATATAGCTCTTCCGTTTGGCTTCCACGGTCCTTCTTTATTAAAGACCAATAATAATGCTTCTGCTTTTGCAGCATTACCTGCGAGTGCAGCACGCCTCGGTGGTGCTGGTCTTGCAAACTCTTTGACCCACTTACTTTCTGGATCTGTTCTTCCTCCTGTTCCATATCGTTATAAGGTTACTCGCGGAGAAGTTTCTACTACGTCTACAGTAGCTGGAGCTCCTGGATCTAAGGAAGTTACAATGCCTGCTCTGTATTGGGGCGTTAAGTTCGAACGTAACGCTTCATCTCTTGACAATGAAGTTCTTAATCCGAACGTTATGTCTGAGAAGAATAACCTTCTTGGTTCGTTAACAAGATTTATGGGTATTGAAAAGCTTGACGCTCTTCATACGGGTTCGAGTGTCGATTCATTTAACAATAACAAATTCAGCCTTTCAAAGGTCGCTTTAAGAAATACATCAGTTTCTGATGTTACAGGTTCTGCGGGCGCTCATATGAAGGAAGCTGCTTACATCAGAAATGCAAAACCAGATTCAACAGACTATAGCGTTTCTGACGGAGCCGTTAGTAATCGTGTGACATTAGCGACACTTTTAGCAAAGACTTCCGCAGCGAGCTTCAATCGATTCTCGCAATTCGCTAAATTTACAACCTTCATGTATGGCGGATTCGATGGCACTAATTACCTAGATCGTGATGCACGACGTTTGAATGATAAGTCGGTGTCTTTTGACTCTGACACTTTATCTACGGGCGGTGCAGCATCGAGCTACACA
>Ga0214919_10008979_pt1 | contig 12983 bp, 11 predicted proteins | sample LL1503_MetaG_FD_177994 | JGI IMG/M metagenome (GOLD analysis project Ga0214919, IMG submission 177994) | Freshwater microbial communities from Lake Lanier, Atlanta, Georgia, United States - LL-1503 | ecosystem: Environmental > Aquatic > Freshwater > Lake | place: USA: Georgia | collected...
CCACCGCCACCGCCACCATCTTCAGCATTGTTAGCATCAGCATCTAATGCTGCCGCAAGATCAGCCATACTAAACATTTGTCTTTCATCAATTATTACCTTTTTGACTTTGGGAGCACCGATTTTTTTAAGAACCTTAGTAGCCCTGAAGTATGTAACCATACCTCTTGATACACTTCTTGTCTGAACACCTCTTACAGGTGCAGGTTGAAACCCTTGTGCTACTAATTCCGCGATTCTTGCAGCATTGTCTCCCTTTACTCTAACGTACTCAATCTTCCATTTGAATCCTGGTCCAGGTGGAGGAACTAACGCACCTCTAGCTCCACCACCACCGCCACCTCCACCATTATTACCATTTTGCATCGCATTGGCCATATTCTATTCTATACCTATAAAATAGAATGTTGGTGACTATCTACCAAATAAATTCTCCCGCACTTTCCTTTGAAGCCTCCGCCTTTGATACAGTCGGCTCAATGCTAGAAAATATTAATAAATATCGTGGACCAGAAAATCAAATCCAAGATCTTTATTTAGACGCAGCCAGAAAACAAAAAGCCAACGCTGATTCGTGGCTGTTCTTCAACACCATTTTTTACACATTGAGTGTATCTCCTTCAGCTGCAGTCTCTGTTGTTTCCAAAGTCTGAAGAGTCCGAATATCTGCTCGACAATTAGGACACTGAATATGAGACTCAAACCATCTGTCCGCACATCGTTTATGGAAAAAATGCTGGCATCCCCGAAGTTTTCGCCACACTGTTTCTAAAACAGTTGCTCCACTCAAATCTTCTCCAGGAGCGGATTGGCAAATCGTACACACAGTCCCTGATGGAACCCCACTGGCATCAACAAGGGCTGTATTCCGATTGTAAACTCCTACAGTAGGCCGCACCGAAACCGGGTCCCACCACGTAGTTCCGCCAGGAATAGTCACTGTGATTCCAGCACGCTCAGTTCGGATAATACGATGAATATTTCTAACCGGACGAGGAGGAGCAGGAGAAGGAGCAGGCGGCTCTTCCTCTTCATCAGACGGAGAAGCAGGAGCAGTTGCTGGTGCTGTTGCCGCCGCTGCATTTTCCGCAACAATTGACAATAGCAGACTCCGGAGAAATGTGTCCGTCACAGTTGACGGGTCATAATTCTGTACAATTGTTGGGGGAGGCTGTACTACTGGATTGGGTAAGCTCTGTTCAAACAGAGCATCCACCCCACCTCTGCGAGGTGTGGGCATGCGGGAAAGCCGTGTTGACCGGAAAGCATGCCGACGACTATCTGCTTGTTCCCGAAGATACAAACCACGCTCCCTGTGATAGACCGGAAACATATGGCCAACCCTCTGCTGAAAAAACCGTAAAAGCGGTGAATTAAATAAATCAGAATCGTACATTGCCTCCGGAATTATCTCATGTAAATCATTCAAAAGAGTGTTATCATACGGTCTGTTTCTTTGACCTCCACCTCCATGACCCCGATTCATTAAACTATTTTAACCATGTTTTTTTAAGCACACGCACAAAAAATTGAAATGGCAAAAATTGGCAGAAAAGTTAAAGCGAATTAATTAAAATGTCAGAAGAGTCCGCTCCTCGTGAAGTAATTAAGGCGAATGGCCGCATCGGTCTAGCAAATCTGGGAAATACGTGTTTCTTGAATTCAGCCCTTCAACTAATGCGATATATTACACCTCTTCGTGTATATTTCCAGAATACAGAATGGATTTATCGCGTAAAACCCGATAATAAATACGCAGGAATGCTGAATGCTATTGCTGAATTTATTAACGCAATCTGGCGTCCTGACTTGAGTATTAATACAAAAATCGCCCCCGGTCGTTTCTATCAGACTCTAACTGAAGTAGCAGCAAAGGTAGGCTATGATGATCTAGCAGTAAAACATCGTCAGGCCGATGCTGGTGAAGCCCTGCTTTTCATGCTAGATTGCATCCATGAAGGCCTGGCCCATCCCGTTGAAATGGTTGTTACTGGAATTGCTTCTGCTCCTGAAGAGCGGCGTTGGACCAAGTCATACGAGCAGTGGATTCAGCATTACAAGAAGCAGTGGTCGGTTGTTATCAAGACTCTTCACGGACAGAAGATGACGGCAACCACCTGCAAGACATGTCAGTATCACTCAGAGCGGTTTGAATCATGGGGGTCACTCAGTCTTCCAATTGTAAATGGCGACAAGCCCGGCTCTCCTGCTCCGACTCTGCGTGAGTGCCTAGAGGATTATTTCAAGGAGGAGATTCTGGAGGACTATCACTGCGATGTATGTGGCAAGAAGCGTGAAGCAGTTCAAACAAGTCGTCTTTCTATTCTTCCAAAGTATATCATCTTCAGTATTATGCGATACACTAACCGAGGCAATAAGGTCCGAGCAAAGATTGACTTTGACCTAAATGCCGTGGAACTTGACACATGGTTTATTGGAAATCGCGAAACAACTGCTACTAAGTATCGATGTGCTGCTGTCATCGACCATCATGGTGTCATGGGTGGCGGCCACTATGTATCTTCATGCCGCTATGAAAATGACTCATGGATTCGCTACGACGATGAGTCCGTCAATCAGATGCCAACGGAGCATGTTAATAATGGCGACACATATGTGATTCTGCTAGAACAGGTGTCGGCAGCCAATGTAGCATCAGGAGGTGAACCAAAGCCGGATATGGATATTCTTTCGCACAAGTAGGATGAGTGCTAATCTAGGATTTACTTCACCGGCACCTGCTGCAAATCTGGGTTTCCGGAATCGCCTTTCAAATGTGTCCAACTCTGCTGCTTCAGCCGGTTCTTCCGTCTGGAGTTTCTTTTCTTCCAATCTTTTTTATGCCGGTCTCGTTGTCTTTTTTCTTGCTGCTATCTATTTGTATTGGCACTACATTGGATATGAGATTAACAGCAGTTATACATCATTGGTAGATTTAATTCGGAAGAGACAAGAAGGGTCAGTGGGAATTAATTTGTGGGGAGACGAAAAGCCTGAAATAGGAGTAACCGCAACACAACCGTCGCAGCCACCTACAGAAGCCCCAATGTCTAAATCAGAGTTACCTGCTGGAATCCCCGGTTCTCGTGATGCTCCAGCAGTCTCAGCTACAGATCTTCGTAATTCACTTATGCCGATTAGAGCAGAAGTTTTTAATGTAAGCCGCAATGTCTATACATATGAAGATGCTTTACCAGTATGTAAGGCTCTTGGTGCTGAACTGGCAACATTTGAGCAGGTACAAGAAGCGCACAAGCATGGTGCGGATTGGTGTAATTACGGCTGGGTAAAGGGACAGATGGCTGTCTTTCCTACGCAGAAAGAGACGTACGAAAAATTACAGCATGGACCGGAAAACTACAGAAATGCGTGCGGAAAACCGGGTGTGAATGGCGGACATTTTGATAATCCTGACTTGCGATTCGGCGTAAACTGCTATGGATTGCGTCCTGACAAGAAAGCAACGGATGAACTTCTGTCTGAGAATGGTGCAGCTTTACCGGCCACACCTGAGGAGATTGATTTTGACCGTAAAGTACAAAAATTCCGCGACCAATTGGATACAATGATTGTCCTACCGTGGAATAAGGCTAAGTGGAGCACTTAATTATCCGTCTGTAGGGTCCCCAATTTCCTGTGTTGTCTCAGTCGAAGGATTACTACCCAAAATCTGCTCAAGAAGAGAAGCCGCTTGAGCCTCTTGAATAAGAGCAACTAGAGCTTTTGCCACGCGGATACGAATTGCTTCTAGCACATCCACTGAAGCACCTTCCGCCTTAAGACGACCTTCCTCATTACAAAGGGCTACCCACGCTTCTACTGCTGACTGATTAAACTGAACTGACATATCAAGATATTGGATATCATGATATGCTACAAAACCAATCAATTTTTATTCCCACTCATGATTTGATTCATAGTCTCCATCTTCTTCATCGTAATAATCGTCATGCGGTAAATTGTCGCGTGAACGAACTGTATATTTCTGTAAAATAATAGGGAACATATATCTCCATTCTAAGATATTCTGTTCCCATGCTTTTTCAGGCCCATAAACTTTATCCCAAAAAATCGTATCGAAATAATGACTATATGCATCGGTCCATTCAAGTTCATCTCGAGCAGTCCATCCATCTGGTTGTTTTGTGTAACAATTAGGTCCTTCTATTTTTTTCGGTAGATTTTGATTTACAATTTTAAAAAGTAGATAAAAATATTTGGTAATTCGTGTTTCAACTTCGGGTAAAGACATATTAAAAGTAAATTTATGTAATTTATAACTTCTGTCAACTCTACCCAGTAACGAATGGATATATAGACGAGGAGTGCTTCCGTCCACATCCTCTGAAGACCACCACTGAACAAAATTCGCCTCAACCATCTTACTAAAAACTTGTTATTAATAATCTTTTACTTCAAGTGTTTAAGCATCTAGAGTTTTTCAAGAGTCTCGGTAATTTTAGTGGACCGCCGGCCCTGTAAATATTTAAACAAATCCTCCGCTGACTTACCCCGACTTTCAGTTGAGAACCATGCTCTAAGATTTTCTTGAAGCCAGGACCACGATAAGTTAGATTTAGTCTCTTTCTGCTGGAATTGAAGACGAGCACCATTTACTTCTAGTATTGCTGTTGACTGCTGCATGGCAAAAAGAATATTCTGAATTTCTTTCTCATGAACTTGCTTCTGTGTACGAGCATTCTGGGCTTGTTTATTAAATGTATTTGCTAGATTATCAAAATGAACCCACGCACGCACTGCTAATTGAAGGCGTTGCTGGTTTGTTACTGCTGGCTGTTCCTGTACTACTAATGACATCTCTTCAGTCATTTTGATTTTTTCTTACTATGTTTTACGCGCTAGCAACAGCTGCTGGAATTACTGCTGAAACTGCTTCAAGTACTGGAATAGCCGAAACAAGTGATGCGACTGGATTATATCCAGTAGCCTTAAGTGTAACAACCAATGTTAGTACTGTAATTACAAGCAGTAAAACAAATAGAACAGCTGAGAATGCGATATAAGGAAAGATGGACTTGATTATATGCTGGATTAATGGGTCCAAGATATTAACCAACCGTGCCTTATTCTCAGGTGCTTGCATATAATCCCATAAACTTCCAATAATTTGATTTCCCATAGAGCCAAATGCTTGTTTGTAGCGACCTTCTGTTATAACTTGCTGCTGAGGCTGAGGCTGAGGCTGAGGCTGCTGAGGCTGCGGTTGTGCCATTATAATCCATTTAGTGAAATTTAATAGTTTAGATTACCGCATTGCGTTAAAGATTATCTCCTAAAATCTAAGACTCAGCAAGAATGGATTTGAAACTTTCTGAGCCTGAAAAGACTGCGTCTGGCTTTCAGATACGAGTAAGCCAAAAGCCAGTCATAGTTACCAAATGGGATGGAGGGAAATGGAAGAATGATGAGGAACTACTAGCAATAATCATGGAGACACGTCGTATCCTAATTGAAATGCTTTATGAGAAGCGTTCTTCCTGGTTCTCAGCAACACCTACAAAGACACAACTAACAAAATTAATGAAGGGTTGGGAAACTAAAAATCTAGCCATGCCACCTGATACTAGCAAGAACTATGCTGGAACTCAAACATTGACAGCAATTCTTATTCAAGCAGATGGAATTTCACCTCGTTGGACTTCTTCTATTTGGCAACTTGAGGAAATATCAAAGATTTCCATGCCCTGGACTCAAGGCTCTGGAGAAGATGATGAATTAGAGGAGATTGATGACAGTAGAGAAATCAATATTGACATAGATTCTACTCCTGTAAAACTAAATCATCATGAAGATCGTGATTATCGTGACCGCAAATTTGCTGCCAAGGAGCGTGTCAAAGAAGCCCGCCTGAAGGCACAGGTTGCAAAGAAGATGGCTTACCGCGAACTCAATTTCTTTTTTGAGAATTTTACTCTGGAAGACGATGAATCTACTTTCTCTGATTATGATTTAACAGACAATGAGGATGAGGAATATGAAGAAGAAGATGAGACTGAAGTACCGGCTCCTGTACGAACTGCCGGAAAAAGATAAACCCGAAAATCCTGGAATATTTGCGGTTTAATAAGAAATCTCCCCTATGTTATTAGTAGAAGCAATGGACACTCGTGATATCCTTTTGGCAATTGTAATTGTTGCTCTGGGTGCGGCACTCTTATATTTCTTAGACCCTACATTTGGTGGACTAGTGAAGGCATCAAGACAGTATCAGATGTTTGAGAACTTTGAAAATGCAGCAGCCAACTTCCCGACTGCCAATCCTCCTGTCGCTAATGTATCTGGTTCCGAGCAAATGGCGGGTAACTACAGCGGCAACTACATAGAGTCTAGCAGCGGTCTTTCCCCGGCTGCATCTGGGTTTAGTTCAAGCGAGCAGCCGGAGAACTGCTACCCTAAGAAGCAACTTAAGGCATCTGAACTCCTTCCTAATGACCCGAACAGTCAGTGGGTACAGGCCAACCCGATGGCTCCCGGCTCCATCATGGACAAGAACTTCTTGAATGCGGGCTACCAGATTGGTGTAGACACAATCGGCCAGTCCCTCCGCAATGCTTCCCACGACCTCCGCTCTTCCCCGCCTAACCCGCAGGTACAGGTTGGACCCTGGAATCAAACGACGATTGAGCCTGACGTTAACCGCAAGCCGCTGGAGATTGGCTCATAAATTTTGCCGTACGCTTTTAAAGAAAATACTAATTTTAAGCAGTCATACTGTTTGAAATTAAGAGCTCAGGATAGGATGTCTGGCGAAATATCAGCAAATATGGTTATGTTTTTGTTTGCAGTTTCTAGCTCTGCTTTAGCAGCCTATTATGCTAAGAAAACCATGTTTGACATGTCATATGTAAAGTCAACAGTAGACCAAAATAGTTACTTAGTTCGCAATCTGCCTGATAAGATAGCAGCTGCTAATCAATTGGCTGAAGTGCGTAGTCGCATTTTACGTCTTATGAAGCACTTCAAGCAGTCTAATACAGATAATCAAATTGCGCTTGATATTCTTAAGAATTTTGATGCTGAACCATCACGATTCAGTGAATCAACACCTGATTCAAGCTATACTTCTTTTACACTTAATAAGGGTGAAAAGATACATGTTTGCTTGAGACAAAAAAATGCAACACAAGATATCGTAGATGTTAACATCTTAACGTTTGTTACCCTACATGAACTCGGCCACATAGGCACACGTGAAATTGGACATACGCCTCTTTTCTGGAATAACTTCGCCTGGATTCTAAAACATGCCGAAGAAATTGGCGTCTATGAATATCAGGATTTTGCTGAACAACCCGTCTCTTATTGTGGGATAAGTATCACAGACCAACCGAAATTTAAAGAAAATTCAATTGAATCTAAGAAGAGATAAAAGAAAATAAATTTTCTACTGTCTATACGATAGGAGATAGGATGAGCCTAGCAGACTTAGGTATGGAATTTACTGGTAGCTTCTTAGAAGATAACGGTATTCTTGAGTATGTTGAGCACTTACGTGATGGAACAACAGTAGATTATGAACTTACAAATGTATTTTCCTTCACATCAATTGCGGATCTAAAACGCATGATTTGGATTGATGTGGGTGGAACAGCAGATTATACGCCCAGATTCATCTTTATGGCTATTCAAAAAGACGACGGCCTTTTTGTGCCGATGGATTTTCACTGGCCGACTGAATCAAAGTTACCAGCAGCACTCCAGAATCCCTTTGACGCACAGGAACCACGTCCTGAATTAGTTGATACTGCTGGAAATCGTACGGGAGCATCAGCAAGTCTTCATTTATATGCAACAATTGAAGACTGTTTTCGAGCAAATAATGTTATAAAACCTAAATTACATATTTGGCGTTTGAGTGAAATTATAGGAGCAGATCCTACCACAATAACCCCTATTCAATTTGCCGGTGTTATTCGTCTTTACTTTCCGGGACTACAAGAAATCAGTTCTATTGAAGATTCATATGCGGAAAATGAATCCGAAGAAGGAAAGGAAGATAAATCCTACGAAATATGTAAGACTTATATTGAATCTCGTCAAAAACAATTAATACGTCTTGAGAATCAACTTAAGAAGAATGGAGATAAACCTGGTGAATTCTTTTGCCGAGCAATTGAAAAATTAATTATTGGAATTCCGCCGATTGTTCCCGAGCCTGAATCATTAGAAATCCTTTTCTACGAACTTAAACTTTCTCAAGAACTTCCTTTTATTCGGTATTTCTCAGACCGCGGCGATCAAGAACCGATTCTAAGATATCTTAAAAATGCGTACATTCCTGCAGATGCCATGGCTGCTTGGCTAAAAGAACCCGTTAGTAAGAAGGAAGAGTTAATTCTAGGAAAAATTCTTATTCGGGGTAATCGTATTCCTGCTGGTTCCGCATTTGACGTATTATTTTTTGCTGATAAGTCTGTTCGTGTTGAAATAAAATCTCCCCGTAAAGACCATCTTTTCCTAGGTAGTCTCATAGAAGAGGGTCTAAAAGGACTTGAAAAATTCGTGACATCAAATGCTTTCCAGCAGGAAGAAGATAAGAGTCCCTTAAAACTCTATGAACTACACGGAAAATTTGTGTGGGACCATCCTATTATAGGTTCGCCGCGACCTTCCATTGAGGAAATTAAGAATCGTATCCGTAATTATTCGTATATGTTTGAACTTGAAAAGGGAGAACCCGCAGTTATTAATCTTCGTTATACAGCCTTATCCAATTTTGAATCTGATAATAACATAACAGGATATATTTCACGGTTAGCAACCGAATTTGCAGATCAAGAACTTTCGGAAAAAGATACAGCACTTTTTTTCATGGAAAAGATCCAACGCCGCTTTGCTAAATCTCCTGCTGAATCACTTGCTATTTTCCAAAATTGGCTAGAGAATAAGGGCAAGCAGGAAACAGTTTCTCAAGGTAAAGGCGACGAAGCAGTTCCTGTTCATAATGATGGTGTTATTATAACAATTCGTAATAATCATCCTTCTTATGAGATTGAAATTGCTAATTTACAATCAGCTAATTCGGGTGAAACTCTTCGGCGTATTTTGACCGGTCTAGCAATTATACTGCTGGAAAAGACTGAGGCAACTGAAACTCCTGCTGTCTTAGAAGCCGCTGAAGCAATTAAGAAAGAAAATGAAGAAAGCAAGGCGGAAGAACCTGTTGCTCAATCACGTGTGGCGTCTGCTGTAGCCGGTGGACCCGATATGGATTTCTTAAACTTCTTTGACGGAATTGAAGAGGGCGAAGAGGATGAAGAGGGTGAAAAGCAAGAGAATACAGAGGGTACAGCGGCTATAGCTCTTGGTTCAGTACCTACTGCTGTTGTAGCTGAGACAAATCCTGTTATCCTAGCATCCCGTGCTCCTGTTGCTGAAATAAATCCATCTGCAGCCTCATCCGATGAAGTTCAAAAAGACGTATCCAAATTCTACATTACAAAACTCAAGCAATTAGACGCAGACCTCTTCGGATACCAAGATAAGCGTGCTGGAAAGTCAAAGGGATACTCTTCTGCGTGCCAAACATCTAATGGCGATATGCCGCACTCCCTTTCTCAATCACAATATGCTCGAGTCAAGGAAATCTATAAAGATAAAATTACATTCGTGGAAGGTCCTAAACCCGCTGGTTGGAAACTGACTGCTCCACCACCCCTCGGCTATGGTCCCAAGATGTCATGGGACTTTGATAAGAATTTTACACCGCCGCGTCCTGTATGGGTTACACTCAGAAGCGGTTCTGAAACTAGAAGAAATTGGTTTCTATGCGTGATGTATTGGTGCTTACGTGACGATATTCCATTAATTGAGTCCGAATTTGAATCTAATCATGAATGCCCGCAATGTCATGGAAAGGCTATTCAAGGCGATAAACCCGGCCCCGGTGAAACAGTTCTTGTTCGGAGAACTGATAATGGATTCAAGAAATATATCGGATTTCAGACTAAGTCCAAGCATCCCGATAATTATCCCCTTCCCTGCTGCGGTATCAAGCCCAAGGAAGATAAACTAGTTGACAAGACACGTTCGTATGATAAAGTTTCAATTGAAGCAGTTCCAGAACCAGAAACACTTCCACCTGGTATCCAAGCAGACCTTGAAGAAGCAAAAGCCAGTCAAACAAGAGGTGTCATACCAACCGTTGAAATTAATAAGGTTCTAAGCAGTCTAGAAACCAAATATATCAAGTCTGTTGGAAAGTATCCACTTGGACCGGGTGAACTCGGGATTGTTCCCAAGCAGATAGATACACTTTTCGGACAAGACTCCACTATCGCAATCAAGAAATCCGGCCCCCAGCAGATGTTGGCCCGTGAACACATTGTTTTTATTCGGTTTGGTCTTCAAAATACTGAACTGCCGGGTAATCGGTTCCTCAGTATGCTGGGATTCTGGATGGGTACATTTGATTTGAATGCGGTCATTGCTAAAATGACAACACCGGCTTTTGTTCATGCGTTTGAAGATGCTAATTATGGCACACTTGTACATGAATTTGCTCGTCCTGATTATCCGGCCGAACCGGTAGGCGATGGGTTTCGTCTATTTATTGAGAAAAATGGATACGCTCAGAACGAAGGTACAAATCGGGCCAATCTTGTTCGTCTCTTTTATGCCTATCAGAATTTCATGAATTATGTGCGTGATGCAAATACACCCAAGGATATTCGTTATTTTGAACATCTGCTGATGATGCCCGGTGCTCTCTTAACACGCGGCATTCTTCTATTTCGTATTTTGCGGGATAATGATTCAGATGAGTGGTCTGTCCAGTGTCCAGCATTTGGTATTCCCAGCACAAAAGATGCACCTACACCCGTTTTTATTATTCATGACAGCAAATATAATATTTGGGAACCACTTGTATTATATGCTGGAAGCGAGAAGGCTATTGTAACATTTGATTCTAAATCACTTTATGGAAAACTCGGACAATCAACGAGTACTGCTATTTACAATTGGATTCTTGAAATTAGAAAGAAGGGCGTAGGGTGCGGTCGTCTTCAGACACCCCCTTATACATGGACTCCTATAAAATCAACTTCACCTGAGGCACCCCCTGTTCCTACGATAAGCGATATTCTTCGTCATTGTATAAAAAATACAATTACTCCGCGTGGAATTGTTCGTGAACGCAGCAATCGTTTTGTCGGTTTTATCTTTGAAAACAGGGAAAATAGACGTTTTTTCGTTCCAGCCCGCGATGATGGGACAAGTCTTCACCAGTGGCCGCGTTTCTATGAAAGCACGGCCTTGCTACCTGCTCCAACTCTTGGCGATATCCAGAAATATTATAGTGATAATAAGTTTTTCAACTTTGATGGTTTACAAATTATTAAAATTCTCATTTCAAATGAGCAACCGGCAAAATATATTGCCATTCTTCTCGGAAGTGGTGTAATTTTACCTATAGATCCAACACAGGAAACTGCTGGACTAGATGTACAACCTGTAACAGATTTTCCATGGGATTTGGATGAACAACTTTCGCCGCTTCCTGTTGAGACTTCGGCCGCTGCTCTTGATGTTGAGACAGTTGAAGGATTTATCAATGAAGCCTATCAGTATCTTAGATTGATTCTAGCAAATCATTTTAAGAGGGATGAAGATGGAGCACGTGTTCTAAATCAACTCAAGGCTTTGCGTACAGCAATTAATCTTCCCTTGTACGAACGTCGTAAACGCATGGATACAATTCTTCAATCAGTTGTCTATCAATTCGTAAAGGAAACACCGTATACTGAAAAATTAAAGGACTTGCCGCGTATTCGCAAAAATATTGGTGATCCAGCAACTAAGATTGAAGATTGTCCACCGGGTATTGCTTCATGGGCAAATACACGGTGTATGTTACACACACCTTCTGAACGGATTATGACTGCTCGTTTAACAGATGAAATCCTGCGTAATCCGTTGGCATTTGCTGAAATAGATGAACAGAAAGTCAGCCGTGTGCGACCATTATCGGGTACAGTAGAGACCGCTACTGAAATAATCACAACTGATACATTTGCGATTGGCCTTAAAACAGGTATTCAGAAAACGAAATATACACAGGGTTTGCAGTTTGCTGAGGAGCAATTGACTACAATGGATATTCTGAAGGCTGTGCTGGGTGGAGAAGATGTCGGTTCAGAAGCACTTGTCCAATCAATGACTCGGCATGAAAAAGCTTTCCATCTTGACCTTCCTATATCTTTTAAAGGACAATTCACGATTTTTGCTGTAACATCGCCGAATGCTGCAGCAGATAAATTAACAATAGGTCTTGTATATTTATTTAATGCTCTGTTTCAAGAAGAATCAACAATTGAAAAAATATATGAAAAGGTAAAGTATCGCTTACGGCAACTCAAGGCTCCAGCAGATGTAATTGAAGGAGGATGGCGTAGTTCTCCTTATGATTTCTTGGCTTTATCCCAACTCAGTCAGTGTCGTCTTGTCTTGATAACCACTTCAGCAACGGGCCAAACTGAAGTAAAATATTATTTTAATCCTAAGGGAATTCAAAATAAGGCGGATATTATTATCTTTTGGGGTGAGTCACCGGATTTAGTTGTTGATATGCAGGGATCACCGAGACATCACGTAAATAGTTTACCGAATGATTTATCGCAGCAAATTGAGAAAATGGAGGCGGATGGCACGGTAATCACGCGGCTAGATCAGTTGAAGGTTCCGATTGAATCACAGCCATCCGCTACAGTACCTATTCCTCTTCCATTTCCCGCTCTTCCCGCACCCGCTCTTCCCGCACCAGCTCCAGTTCAAATTGTTCTGCCTGCTGAAGAATCTCAACGAGCTCCTGTGGAAGCCCCCGTAGAAGCCCCCGTAGAAGCCCCTGTGGAAGCCCCCGTGGAAGCCCCAGTGGAAGCCCCAGTGGAAGCCCCTGTGGAAGCCCCCGTAGAAGCCCCTGTGGAAGTACCTCAAGCCGAACTAGCAGAAGAAGGATTTAGTCTG
>Ga0214919_10008980_pt1 | contig 12983 bp, 10 predicted proteins | sample LL1503_MetaG_FD_177994 | JGI IMG/M metagenome (GOLD analysis project Ga0214919, IMG submission 177994) | Freshwater microbial communities from Lake Lanier, Atlanta, Georgia, United States - LL-1503 | ecosystem: Environmental > Aquatic > Freshwater > Lake | place: USA: Georgia | collected...
GAACATGCTCGACCTCGGCAGCCGCCACATGGGTTGGATGAACTACCTCGAAAGCCCGGGATTCTATGTAGGCACGCTCCCGCTGCTGCTGATCCCCCAGCTTTGGCGAGGCACGCCCGCCGATCGCAGGATCCTTCGCGCAGGCGGCATCGCGCTCGCGCTTTTTGTCTTCGTCCCGGCGATCCGCTATGCCGCGTTCGGGTTCGGCCTCGACTACTTCCGCATCAACAATCTGTGGGTGAGCATGCTGCTGCTGGCCCTCTTTGCCCGCTCGCTCGGGGTCGTCGCCCGGCAGGGCGTCGATGTCCGCGTGCTGGGCGCAACGCTGCTCGCAATCTCGACAGTGCTCTATATCCTCCAGAATGGGCTTTTCCCGCCGCCATTGCCAGCGCACGAACTCCGGCTAGCAATCTTTGCCGGGGCCGGGCTGGCACTTCTCGGCCTGCTCGCGTGGCGACGCATCGAGTGGCCGCGCTTTGCAGGGATCGCGCTTCTCCTGGTCGCAGCGGAATGCGCGGTTGTGAACTATCCCTCGTTCCATGCGCACCGCGCAGTGGTTACACTGCAGACTCCCGGCTACCATGAGGACGGAACCGCCGACGCCCTCGCATTTCTGGAGGCTCGCGACCCGGGATTCCATCGAATCGAGAAGACCTACAATTCGGTGTCGTTTTGTGACTCACTGGCGCAGGGATACATGGGCGTGAAATCGTACTGGTTCCAAAGTGCGGGGATCGTGGGTTACTACGCCGACCTCGACCTGATCCCGAGGCAGAGCCGGCTCAAGAACTTCACCAACTGGCTGCCCAATTTCGGCACGCGTTTCGTTCTGAACACGCTCGCCGGCGTGAAATACGTAATTGCCCATGAACCCCTCGATTGGCCCGGCTTTCGAAGGATCCATGAATCCGGACACCTGGCCATCTACGAGAACGACCTGGCCTTGCCGCTGGGCGTGGTCTACACACAGCAATTTCCCCGCGAACGGATCGGGCAGCTCTCTCCCCAGGCACGGGACATCACCATGGTCAACGCAGCCATCGTCGAGCGCCTGAGGGGAGATTTTCCGCAAGAGTTCGACGTGCGCCAGATAGCGAAACAGGGTCCAGCGTGGCTGGAGGAAAACTATGTGGCGCCGGCGCAGCAACTTCGCAGCCGGGGCCTGTCGATCGAGAGATTTTCGCCCGGGCACATTACCGGCACGGTCAAGACCGAACTACCCGGCATCCTTGTGTTCTCCATCCCTTTTGCCAAGGGCTGGTCGGTATCGGTCGACGGCGTGGAACAGCCGGTATACAACGCGCAGCTGGGAATGCTCGCAACCGACATAACCGCGGGAACTCATCGCATTGAGGCGCGGTACGCGCTCCCTGGACTGATACCCGGCTTCTGCCTCGCCTTGCTCGGACTCCTGGCAGCCGGTGCCCAGGCGGCGTTCCAGCGTCGCCTCGCCCGTCCTACCCCCGATGGGAGCGGAGCATGACGATCTCGGTGACAATCCCCGTCTACAACGAAGAACAAAACCTGTCGCGCCTTTGCGCGGAGCTCATCCCGACCCTTGAATCACTGCGCCAGCCTTGGGAGGTCGTGCTGGTCAATGACGGCAGCACCGACGGGAGTGCCGCGGTACTCGACAAGCTCGCGGCGGACGACCCGCGCCTGAAGGTCATCCATTTCCGCCGCAACGCAGGCCAGACGGCCGCGATGATGGCGGGCTTCGAGTATGCCCGCGGCGACATCATCGTCCCAATGGATGCCGACCTTCAGAACGACCCGCAGGACATCCCGCGCCTGCTCGAGAAGCTCGATGAAGGCTACGACGTCTGCTCCGGATGGCGCCAGGACCGTCAGGACCATGCATTGCGGCGCAACTTCCCGAGCCGGGTGGCCAACTGGCTGATCTCGAAGGTCTCCGGAGTCCGGTTGCACGACTACGGCTGCTCGCTCAAGGCCTACCGGCGCGAGGTCATCAAAGGTGTGCGGCTTTACGGCGAGATGCACCGGTTCATCCCGATCTACGCAAACTGGCTGGGCGCAAAGGTTACGGAAGTGCCGGTCCGGCATCGCCCACGGGTGGCGGGCCACTCATCCTACGGGCTCGAACGTATTTTCAAAGTCTTGCTGGACCTTGTCGTTGTCAAGTTCCTCGACCGCTACGCGCAGAAGCCGATCTACGTGTTCGGCGGGTTCGGCCTGCTGAACTTCGCGGTCAGCCTCGCGGCCGGCCTGTGGGCCGTGTACCTGAAGTACGGGGCCGGGATCTCGTTCATCCAGACACCCCTCCCGCTGCTCGTGGTCATGTCCGCAATTACCGGGGTGATATGCGTCCTGCTCGGGCTGGTGGCGGAAATGGTCACCCGAAACTGGCACGAATCGCACGACAAGCGGACCTACATCGTGGGCGCCACCCGCAACCTCGAGAGCGGAAGCATCTCAGCGGGCGCAGACTGAATGTGCGGCATCGCGGGATTCGCTGGCAAGGGGACCCTCGCCGACCTGCGGCGCATGAATGCCGCGCAGGCCTCGCGCGGCCCGGATGCGGACAACACGTATCACGATGCCGAACGCGCGGTGTTTCTGGGGCACCTGAGGCTTTCGATCCTCGACATCTCGGGAGGTGCGCAACCCATGTGGACGGCAGACGGCGCACTGGGGATCGTGTTCAACGGCGAGATCTACAATCACGCTGAATTGCGTGCTGAACTCCTTGCGCTCGGTGCGGCCTTCGTAACCGGACACTCTGACACCGAAGTCCTGCTCGTGGCCTACCGGCACTGGGGTGACGCATTCGTAGAGCGCCTCAACGGGATGTGGGCGTTCGTCATCTATGACCGTACCCGCCGCCGTATGTTCGCGAGCCGTGACCGGTTCGGCAAAAAACCGTTCTACTACACGAACCGCCCCGGACTGTTTGCGTTCGCATCGGAACTCACCGCATTGGCCGCGCATCCGGAAGTACCAACGGTGCCGTCGCGCACGGCACTCAAGAAGTACTTCGCGTACGGCTACATTCCCGCCCCGCACTCCTATCTAGAGGGGGTGTCCAAGCTTCCGGGCGGGTTCAACCTGGAATTCGACCTCGAAAGCCGCCAAATCAGGGTCTGGCGTTACTGGGCGTTTCGGCTCGAGCCCTCCGCGTCGCTACCGGCCGATCCCGAAGCGGAATTTGGCGAGCAGTTGCGCGAATTGCTCGGCGCGGCGGTGCGCCGGCGCCTGGTTGCAGATGTCCCGATCGGCGCCTTCCTGTCTGGCGGCATCGACTCCTCCGCCGTTAGCGTACTCGCCGCGCAGGCCCTTGGAACCGAGCGCCTGCAGACATTCAGCATAGGGTTCGAAGAGGCGAGCTTCGACGAGTCCGGGTACGCGCAGCGGGTGGCCGGGCTGATTGGGTCGACGCATCACCACCGCATGTTCTCCGAAGCCGCCGCACGCGAGGCCCTTCCGGCCGTAGTCGCGCGTCTGGATGAGCCGATGGGCGACAGCTCGCTCCTACCGACCTGGTTTCTCTGCCGCCATGCACGCCAGCACGTGACGGTTGCATTGGGAGGCGACGGCGCGGACGAACTCTTTGCAGGCTATGACCCGTTCGTCGCTTTGCGCTGGGCCGACCTGTACCAGCGCTGCGTTCCGCGCCCCGTGCACAGGGCGATCGCCATGATCGCGGCGCGATTGCCCGTGTCCCACCGAAACATGAGCCTGGATTTCCGCATCAAGCGTACGTTGCGGGGCCTCGACTACCGTCCGGCCCTCTGGTGTCCGGTCTGGATGGCGCCGCTGGCGCCCGCGGACCTCGCCGAGCTCATGAACGAGCCCGTCGATGCCGAAGACCTCTATAGCGAGGCAATCGAGGCCTGGGACCGCTGTGGGCCGGGCGACCTCGCCAGTCACGTCCTTGAGTTCTACACGAACTTCTACCTGCAGGACGATATCCTGGCCAAGGTGGACCGTGCGAGCATGGCGCACTCCCTCGAGGTCCGTGCACCGTTCCTCGATATCGAGCTCGTCGACTTCGTGCGCAAGCTGCCGGTCGAGTGGAAACTGCGCGGTAGCCGGACCAAGGCGCTGCTCAAGTCTGCGCTTGCACCGCTCCTTCCCCAGGACATCATCCATCGTGCGAAGAAGGGGTTCGGTGTGCCTATCGGACAATGGTTCGAATCAGGCGCGATCCCGCTGCCCCAGTCGCTGCCGGCAGGAATGAACATGCAGTTCCTCCGCCGCAAAGGCGAAGACCACCGTGCCGGCCGCTCGGACGAGCGCGCATTCCTTTGGAACGCGTACCTCGTTTCGGGTGGCGCATTCCGTCCATGATCCCGGGATTGGCAGAATATGTCGCGGCCCGCCTTGTCCGTCGCTACTTGTTCAGTGAAGGCTTCCTGGGTCGCTTCGGCCAGTTCCTTCCCCACTATCGCGCCAACGCCAACCAGTCGGACCCCGGCCCTGTCGTCGGCGTCTATGCCGACGCGCTCGCGCGCGCCGGACCACACCACCGCGCGGACCGGACCATCCTCGAAGTTGGCAGCGGCGCGACCAATTCGGTGGGATACCAATTGCTGCAGCGTGGGTTCGCCGGCGACACAGGAAACATCCTGATGTATGAGCCTCACGCGAAGTTCGATGCGAAGCTCGATGCGCAGATGATGCACCGGGCGGGCGATCCGTCCGCGGCAATCCGCGTGCAGCGCATCACTACGCTGGCTGGCGTTGCAGACGCATCTGTCGACCTCGTATTGTCGAATTCCGTGCTTGAGCACGTCTTGGACATGAGCGGGTTACTCACTCAACTTCGCCAGAAAATGCGTCCCGGCGGCATGATGGTTCATGCTGTCGACTACCGGGACCACTTCTTCAAGTACCCGTACCACTTCCTGCTGTTCGGGGACGCCGAATGGAATCGGTGGCTGAACCCGGGCAACTTGCCACGGTGGCGGCTGACCGACCACCTGCGATTCTTCGCGGAATGCGGGTTGGAGGCCCAGGTGCTCTCGAGCGAAACGGATCCGGCCGAATACGCGAAAGTACGAGGCCATCTTGCGGCGCGGTTCGATCGCGGCAATCCTGCAACGGCCGTGACTCGCGCAGTAATTGCCTGCAAAGCACGCAGTACAATGCCGAATCCATGAAAACTTCCGGATAACCAGATGCTGGCGCTCTCCCCGCTGGATCAGCAGCGCTTCGGATTCCGGGTAGCCAAGGGGGTGCTCCGGGAGCCGGTAGCCGGCCCAGTGATCGTAGCGTCCGCCCGCAGCCTCGCGGCACGGCTTGCGATAGTGCGGATTCCAGCGCATCTCCTCCAGTCTGCGCAGTCACTCGAGCGGTGCGGCGCATTCCTGTGCGACACGCTTGTGTACTACCGCAAAAAGCTCGGCGTACCCCCTCCAGTCGAAATTCCGGGGGGATACGCTTGCGTGGCCGCCACGCCGGCGGACACGGACGAGGTCGCTTCGCTGGCGCGTGTAACTTTCACCGGATACCTCGGGCACTACCACTCGGATTCCCGGCTCGACCCCGCCACCTGCGACGAGATCTACTCTTCGTGGGCCGGCAATTCCTGCAGGGATGCCAGCCTCGCCGATCGCGTATTCCTTGTCCGTGACCAAGCCGGATCAATTGCGGCGTTCGCGACGCTCAAACGGCATTCCGACGAAAAGTCCGAAGGCGTGCTGTTCGGCGTTTCTCCGCAACACCAAGAACGCGGGATGTACGCATTCCTCATTGACGAGGCGGCCCGCTGGGCAATTTCGGCGGGCGCAAAGGAGCTCGTGGTTTCCACCCAGATCACCAATATCGCCGTCCAGAAAGTCTGGTGCCGCGCCGGATTCGAACCGGCGGAATATCTCTACACCTTTCATCTCTGGCTCGATGACTGATATCCGCATCCCCTTCAACCGCGCCACTTTTGTAGGCCGCGAGCGCGACTACCTCGAGCAGTGCCTTGCGGCGGGGCACCTTTCGGGCGGCGGCAGCTTTTCCAAGCGCTGTTGCGACTTGCTTGAAGCAAGGCTGGGGTGCCGTCGCGTAATGCTCACCAGTTCGTGCACTGATGCACTGGAGATGTGCGGCCTCCTGCTCGACGTCGGGCCGCAGGACGAATTCATCGTCCCATCCTTCACGTTTACGTCCACCGCCAACGCCCTGGCGCTGCGCGGGGCGCGGCCTGTTTTCGCGGACGTGCGCCCGGATACGCTGAACCTGGACGAGGCGCAATTGCGCAGCCTGATCACTCCCCGAACCCGGGCAATCGTCGCGGTTCACTATGCGGGAGTGGGCTGCGCGATGGACGAGATCTGCGAAATTGCCCGGGAACACTCCATCGCGGTCATCGAGGACAATGCGCATGGCATCTTCGGTCGGTACAAAGGGCGCGAACTCGGGACAATCGGTGCGCTAGGCACCCTGAGTTTCCATGAGACAAAGAGTGTCAGCTGCGGCGAAGGCGGCGCATTGATGGTGAACGACCCTGCGCTGGTGGACCGTGCGGAAATCATCCTTGAGAAGGGGACCAATAGGCGGCAATTTTTCCGGGGTCAGACAGACAAGTACACCTGGGTCGACCTCGGGTCGAGCTTTGTGCTTGCAGACCTCCTTGCGTCCATCCTCCTGGCACAGTTGGAGGCAGAGAAGGAAATCTGCGCCAAACGGGAATCGATTTGGCGCAGCTACCAGGCGGGTCTCGCCCCCTGGTCTTCAACGAATGGGGTAAGACAGCCCTTCATCCCGACCGAATGCGACTCTGCCTACCACCTGTATCACCTGATCATGCCAACGGGCGGCTCCCGTGACCGCCTGCTCAAGCACCTGCGATCACGCGGCATCCTTGGCGTATTCCATTACCAGGCGTTGAATGCGTCCCCCATGGGCCAGCGCCTGGGCGCCCATGCCGGACAATGCCCGATCTCAGAGGACGCAGGCGAGCGCCTGCTCCGGCTGCCCATGTACTTCTCGCTCAGTGGCGCGCAACAGTCTGAAGTAATCGATGCAGTCACCCGTTTCGACCAGTTCTGAGATCTACTCCGCCGACTTACCTGAATTGGCGGCACTGACTGAATTCCAGACGCCGCCGGCCAATCCAAGCAGCGCTGTCGCAAGCAGGGCGATCATCGAGATCAAGAGGACGCTTTCCGCTGTCGTGCCATAGAGCCGCTCGAGCACATAGACCAAGGTGATTTCCCGGATGCCCAGCCCCCCGAAAGACAGCGGGAGCATGTGCACAATGATCATCAGCGGCCAGACCCACAGAAAGGCGTGGAAAGGCACCGCAGCATCGGCCGCTACCGCCGCGAGCCAGAGTCCTGCCGCACCCAGGACATGCAGAAGAACAGCAAAGGAAAAGACCGAAACTGTCGAGCGCGGCGAAGCGGACGCGCAATTTGTGATGCAATCGCCGAGCGTCCGCAGGGCTGCGAGAATTCGAGTTGCCGCTTCCGGGATCTGTCCCGCAAAAGCCCGGATCAGCCGAACGGCCGCGCCGGCCGGCCCGCGAAACACCAAGGGCGCTGTTGCGGCTGCAGCTGCCAGCGAAACAATTGCAAGCACCCCGAGCAACGCCATGGAATGCAACCGGCTTTCCATCAGCATTCCGGCGACCGCGAACGGGACCGCGGTGACGAGGAAAGCCAACCTCAGATAAATCAGAATAGTTGCAATCATCGCGCCGCCGCCTCGCGCCTCTTTGAGTAGGTACCAGGTCACTCCTCCGCCCACCAGATCGCCGGGCACGAACATCGTGTAATACGAAGCGATGAGTTGCGAGCGCAATACTTCGATGGAACTGACGGCCACCCCGGCTTCCGCAAGCGCATGTCGCGTCTGCACCGCCTGCATCCAGCGCGAAGCGAACACTGTGGCCAGGTACGCGAGCAGCAGCGGAATCGATACTCTTTCCACGATGGCAAGAAATGTCCTCGGATCCACGTAAACCTGGACAAAATACCAAAGCAACCCTATGGTCAGCGCCAGCCTTAGCACCGTCCACGCCACCTTACGCATGGATTCCACTTGGGTGCGGCCCCAGCCACCGACGCGACAGATCCAGGTACAGGGCGTTGTGCCGGTCGACCATTGCGGAGGCCGAATAGTTCTCGGGCGCGAGAAAGCGGAATGGCGTTTCCTGGGAGAGTACCCGCCGCAACGCCGCGGCAAGGGCATTGGTGTCGGGCGGCAGGAGGTAACCGTTCACGCCGTCCGTCACAATTTCTCCTATGCTGCCACTTGCAAAGGCAACGACGGGCAAATTGCAGCTGAGCGCATCGTAAATCACCACTCCCATGCTCTCGTCCAGGCAGGGCATGACAAACGCTACTGCTGCAGGATAGAAATTCTCCAGGTCCGTGCGCACTCCGGCAAAGAATACGCGGCCTTCGAGACCCAGAATCCGTACCTCTTCCTGCAACCGCACTTTCTCCGGGCCGTCTCCCACGAGCACGGCCACGGCACCCTTCACTCCGGGCATGGCACGGACCAGGTGCATGTGCCCCTTGCCGGGCACCATGCGCGCAACGCTGAGGAAGATCGGCGCATTGGCCGGAATGCCGAATTCCCTGCGTATGTCTTTCGTCATGTCCTCGATCTTCGCGGGCGGGCGCATCGTGCCGATTGGGATCAGCGTGAGCTTTGCCTCGGACAGTCCAAGCCTGCGCGCTTCCTCAAGCACGCCTTGGCTTTCCACAATGACATGGTCTGCCAAGAAAATGACCCGGCGGAACACCCATCGGAACCAGCGGGGCCACTGGCCCTGGCTTGCGTGTATGGTCACCACGAGGCGAAATCGCACGATCCGGCGCAACAGGCACAAGAGCAGCGTCGACGTCTCGAGATGTGCATTGAAGAGCACGGCGGCGCGATCCCGCAAGATCATGCGTACAAGGCCGGACAGGATCACCGCTAATGCGTATTTCCTTCGCGCCAGGACTTCTACGCGAGGGAATTGCGCGACCATTTCGTCATTCGTTCCGGGCCCGTGGAGGGCGCATACTTTCGCCTGCGGTTCGCTGCGCGCCAGCGCGAGCAGAATGTGCTGCGCTCCGCCCGGCCTGAGCTGATCGATCACGTGGGTCACATTCGCGGCCAAGCGAGTACCCTCAGGCAGCGCGGGTGAAAGCGAACTCATTGCAGCCAGTCGGCACCTTCGCCATCGTCGCCGATCGGAGCGTAAATCCCTTGGCGACAAGATACCGGGTCACCTCTTCGATGGATGCGTACTCGTAAGGATAGCCGCCGACCCAATCGACGACGTTGTAATAGAAATCCATCCCTCGATCCATGGCCCGGGGATTTCGACCGGTCACAAACCATTTGGCCGCGAGGATTACAGGATACATTGCGACCACGATAGCCTTTTGCAGCCAGGCCGGCACACCCACGTAGATGCGCTTGATCACGGTCCAGGCTGGCGAACTCCAATGCCGGTTATAGAGCGCCAGGATGAGCGCCCCTCCCGGACGCACGAGCGAGGCCGCAACATCGATGGCCTCCCACATCCTGCCCGTGTGGTGCAGGACGCCCCACGAATGCACAATTTCGTACCCGCCCGCATCCAGCGCAAACCTGCGTAATGCTTGCACCGTCGCAGGCTCGAGGATCGAGCCCACCACCACCGGGATTGGAATCGAACCCGCTGCCGGGAATAGCATTCGGTTGCGTTCCAGAACCTGGGCGCACTTGGGGTTGATGTCGCACCCGACCGCATTCGCTCCTGCCACAGCTGCACTGAGTACACTCAATCCCTGACCAAATCCGATGTCCAGAAAATTCCGGCCTTCAAGCTCCACGGAGCCGCCGCGAAGCAACTCTGCAAATTCTTCCCGGGCCTGGAGCACCTTCTCCGCATTGAGCGCATTTGCCGAGAACTCACTCCAGTTCTCGCCGAAATCGAACTGCCGCATGATTACAGGTAGCTTCCATCGACTGTCCAAGGAGGTTCAGTATGAACCTCCTTGCGCATTCAAGGAATAGCGGCCCCGCCGCGGACTGCACTGCTTGAACGGACTGAGTATCCAGTAAACTGCGCCCTCCATGACCGGTGACATCAACGCTGCATACCTCTTCGGCCACATCGCGCAGTGAACCTCCTGCTGATCAATTATGAATACCCACCGCTCGGCGGTGGCGCCGGGAACGCGACGATGTTCCTCGCGCGAGCGCTCGCGGAATTGGGTCACCACGCTGTCGTCCTGACTGCAGCCGGTCCGCTGAATCCGCACGGACGAACGGTGGATGGCGGCGTGACCGTACACCGCCTCGCCGTACGGCGCCGTGCTGCAGACCGGGCCAGCATGGGAGAAATGCTCTCGTTCGTCCTCGCTGCACTGCGCTTGGCACCTGGAATTGCCGCCGAACATGCCATCGACGGGGTCATCGTATTCTTCACGCTGCCCTGTGGTCCCGTCGCCCTGAGACTGCGACAGAAGCTGGGATTGCCCTATGTCGTATCGCTTCGGGGCGGCGATGTCCCTGGGCTCGCCGCTGAAATCACCTGGCTGCATTGGCTCCTGACCCCTGTCCGGCGGGGCGTTCTGCGCTCTGCCCTTGCAGTCGTCGCAAACGACGCCGGCCTCGCCCGCCAATCCGAAAGCGTCGATCCGGTTGCCGTACAGGTGATCCCGAACGGCGTGGATTGCGAGGCTTTCGTCCCGCGTCCGACGCCCGGAACCGGTGACGGACCGACAAAGGTCCTCTATGTAGGACGCTTCCACCGACAGAAGAACCTGGTGTTCCTGCTTGAGCAGATGGCGCGCCTCCGGGCGACGGCGCCCGACGGCTGGCGTCTCGTGCTGGTAGGGGATGGGGAGGAGCGCTCCTCCATTGAACATTGCCTGCGCGTGCTCAACCTCGACGGGATTACCACCATGCATGGCTGGCTGGACGACAAGGACCGGCTGCGCGAGATTTACCAGCAGGCCGACGTTGTGGTAAACCCTTCCCTCTATGAAGGAATGCCCAACGTCGTGCTCGAAGCCATGGCCTGTGGCCTGCCCGTAGTGGCCAGCCAAGTGCCCGGAAACGATACGCTGGTGATAGCCGGGGAGTCGGGATACTTGTTCAAGTTGGGCGACGGCGACGGCCTGTGCCGGGCACTCCAGGAAATCCGTGCCCGACCGGAACGGGCCCACACCCTCGGGCGGGAAGGCCGGCGACGGGTAGAGGCAGGGTTTTCATGGGAACAGGCTGCCCGCGCCTACACTGCCCTCTTCAAGCCCGCACCCTGATCCATGCAGACACTATCGGGTTCGCCGATGACCGACATCCACATTCATCAGATCTGCTACTCCCGAGAGACTTTCAATTCGTGCGAGCCGGATTTTGAACCGCTGGACAATCTCGACAACCCGAGACCGGACTGGCGGGAGTACTGGCCGATCCGCCAGTTTCTGAGGTCCACGCATTTGCAGGAAGACGCCTGCTATGGCTTCTTCTCGCCGAAATTCGGCGCCAAGACCGGGCTGGATGCGGCCCAAGTGCTCGAGTTCGTCGCGAAGCACGCCGCCGATTCAGACGTCATCCTGTTCTCGCCGTTCTACGACCAGATGGCCTACCCGCTGAACGTCTTCGAGCAGGGCGCCTTGCAGCACGCGCATACGCTCGCCACGTTCCGTGAGTGCGTGCAACTCGTCTCGCCTGACGTCGATTTCGATCGCCTCGTGATGGACTCGACGAACACCGTCTTCTGCAATTACTTTGTGGCCAAACCTGCTTTCTGGCGGGCCTGGCTTGCGAAATGCGAACAGCTATTCGCAATTGCCGAGGCGGGCTCCACTGACCTGGCCGGCAGGTTGAATGCCGCAACCAACCACGATGGGGGCGGCGTCCCGACCAAGGTCTTTGTGATCGAGCGCCTGGCGTCCCTCATGCTGGCCACTGAGAGGCGCTGGAAAGCGTGCGCATTTAACCCAATGGGGTTGCCGTGGTCGCAATCCCCCCTCTCCCGGTTCCGGCTCGAAATGGCATTCCTCGATTCCCTGAAGATTGCGTACGCCACCGAGGGGCGTCCGCAGTACCTGAAGGCGTTCCACGAACTGCGCCAGATCCTCAACGAGTCGCTGCAACCGCAGCCGCAATAACTCTCTCGATCGCCCCGCCCCAATCGCCGGTTCTTGAAGCGCGAAAAAGCCGGGCAGAGGGATACCAGGGGCTGTCCTCCCGATGCAACAGCCATCGCCAGGTGGGCGCGTTGGGCAGCAGGATCCACACCGGCTTGCCCATCGCGCCGGCCAAGTGGGCGACGGCCGTGTCGACGGAAATAACGATATCCATGAGTTCAACGAGCGCCGCCGTTTCGGCGAAATCGACCAGGTCCTCGCTGACACACAGGATGTCCCCGCGACGCCGCAGAAGCTCCCGGTCAGCAACGGCAACCTCCTTCTGAAGGCAGACAAGCTGCGCGTCGGCAGGTTTCAGGCCCGAAAGTGCCGACAGCGGCAATGAGCGGGCGGGATCGTTCCTCAGCCCTCCGCTCCCGCTCCAGACCAGGCCGATGCGCTTGCCCGACGCTGCCCCCAGCCGCCTGCGCCAACGCTCGACACGCTCCGGATCCGACCGAAGATACGCGCGTGGCGCAGGAATGGAGTCGAGGCCCGTGCGAAAGGCGAGCGGCAGGCTGAGCAACGGACAGTGGAGATCGAACTTCGGGAGCGTTTCTCCTCTCGCAACAACGGCATCCGCCCCGGCCAGTCCGTCTAAGAGAGGCTTGAGCGGTGGCTGTACTTCGAGCAGCACCCTGGCGCCCAGGGCCGCGACCTTGGCCGCGTAACGGCAGAACTGCAGGGTGTCCCCAAATCCCTGCTCCGCATGCAGCAGGATGGTTTTACCGGCAATCGGTGAATCGCCAAGCCAAGTCGGAACCAGAAGATCGCGCACCTTGTCCCGTTGCTCGGTTTTCCAGCGTGCCTCGTATTTGGGCCAGCCATGTTCAAAGTCACCGAGGAGCAGGCGGCAAAGGCTTTCGTTCCATTGGCTCTCGGCGTGGTCAGGAACCGCTCGCTGAGCGC
>Ga0214919_10008981_pt1 | contig 12981 bp, 15 predicted proteins | sample LL1503_MetaG_FD_177994 | JGI IMG/M metagenome (GOLD analysis project Ga0214919, IMG submission 177994) | Freshwater microbial communities from Lake Lanier, Atlanta, Georgia, United States - LL-1503 | ecosystem: Environmental > Aquatic > Freshwater > Lake | place: USA: Georgia | collected...
AACCATTCCTGAACAAATGGATAAGCGCGGTTGCAGGCTTGGTCAAACCGTTTCCATAACGCATGGTTGGGCTGACCACCTTGGTCTGTTTGCTTCCAAGCCTCGCGTAATTGGCGCAGAGAATCTTGTAATTTTCGACCAGTGACCACGGGTATCCAAGTCGTGGCTTCACTGGGAGTTGGGTCAGTGGTAACCGCTTCTTCGGTAGATAGGCTAGGTTCAACTGACTGGGATTGCTCCTCTGCAACAGGCGCATTTGTCGGCGCAGTAGGCTTTGCGGGCTTGAGCAAAGCTTCCGCTTTAGCTACCAATTCGGTACGCAACTGGTCAGCTCGCCAGCGTTGCCAGCCCTCGAGTTCACCAGCTTTGGTCAGAGCCTGTTGCGCATGTGTTTCTGTCTCATGTCCTAACAATTTTCCATACGTTTTCAAAGCTTGACGCAAAGAGGCGGCGGCTGTGGTGGTAGCTTTGCTATGCCCCAAAGCCAATTCAGCTTCTAACGTCTGAATCAACTGTTGTACAGCTTCATTGGACTGGGTTTGCAATACTGGATCGACTGAAGGTTTGCTGGGCGCAGGCGTTGCTGACTTGATAGTTTCGCCACGCAACGTTCGCAATTGGTCAGCCCATGCCGGAACGCCCGGCAAGGGCAGATTCGGATCATTAGCGGCCGCTTGCGTTTGCTCAAGTGCAGCCGAAAACGCATCCCACACCAATTGAATATGTTGCGCTCCCTCGTTCAAGATAACCGGATACTTGGGGTCCACACTTTGCCAATGTGGATCCTCAAGCAAGGCCTTCCACTCGCTGACAAATCTTTCCATATCAGCAGAAAGAGTGGGTTTGGCATCCACTGCTTCGGTCCACGACTTGGTGGATAAAACCTCAATGCGTTGCGCCAACAACAGAGAAGCTTCACGCAGTACTTGCGCACGATGCGCCAAATCATCAATATGCTTGACCAGATCGGCCAGCGTCAACCTCAGCCCCGCCAAAGGTTCCCTAGACAAAGGAGCCCCAGCTTTGGCTGCGTCGCGCGCCCAGGCCATGGCATCCGCCACATTCAGCCTTTGTTGTGTCAGCAACGCATTGGCTTTTTGGGCCCATTCATCGGCAAGTGTTTGTTGATTTTTAGCTCGACGCAGGTCTTCAATTTTTTCTTTAACAGGTTTGGCTGCACCTTTGTCGCGTGCGCTCAATTCTTTAAAAACCTGTTGCAATAAATCAGCCGCCGGTTCAGTGGCTAGCCACTCACGTATGCGTGTCAGTCGTTCGCTGGAGGTAACGGCTGTCAATGCGCCGCCAGTTAATTGATCAAGGGCGGACAAATCAGGGGAACTGTTATGAGGGGTGTTCACGGCTGTCAGTGTTTCAGTAATACCCAATCGGGCTAAGCACTCTATTGTGACAGGGCTTAGGGGTAAAGCATAAAATATGGCTATGCATCTTTTGGAAACAATCAAACAGTCAGTCAAAGTCATACTGACTGATATCGGTCAGGGGTTTTTTCTGATCACCCACAGCGGACTGGCATTTCTGGGTTTGGCTGTTTTTTGTTTTCTGCTGATCTTCAGCACCCAAGCCAATTTGAGAGATAACGTCGAAGTTCAACTGATCGATTGGTTGCAAAACCGCCACGGTTTGGACTTTGGTTTTAATGAAGACGGTAACGCGGTTGACCGTGCCACCGCTGTTGATCCCCAAGATTTACCCAAGGAGCAGGCCGCCATCGCGTTTTGGTTAAGCCGCAAATACAGGGTTGCGCCTGAGCCCATCAGCGCCTTGGTGTCTGAAGCCTATGAAATTGGCCCCTCTAAAAAACTAGACCCCACGCTGATTCTTGCTGTGATGGCAATTGAATCCGGTTTCAATCCATTTGCCCAAAGCACCATGGGCGCACAAGGATTGATGCAAGTTCGAACCGATGTGCATACCGAAAAATACGACAGCTTTGGCGGTGAATTCGCCGCATTTGACCCCATCGCCAACATGCGGGTGGGGGCAGCAGTTTTGAAAGAATCCATAGACCGTAATGGTGGTATTGAAGCTGGATTGCGCCAATACGTAGGCGCAGGTAACAGCGGGGAAGACGGCGGCTACGTTACCAAGGTATTGGCTGAGCAGCAAAGGTTGCACGATATTGCCAGCGGTAAACATGTGTCTATGTCCAACAATAAATCCATCAATGAAGACGGTCTGATCGAGCTATGGGATAAAGCCAAAAGCCTCAGTCCTTTCAAGCCTGCCAATTCCAAGCCCTGATATTTTTAAACGGAGAACCCATGTACGCACGCTCGCAACTGATGGCGCAAACCGATCCTGAACTGTGGGCAGCAATTCAAGCTGAAAACCTGCGCCAGGAACACCATATTGAATTGATTGCCAGCGAAAACTACGCTTCCCCTGCGGTCATGCAAGCCCAGGGTACCCAACTCACTAACAAATACGCCGAGGGCTACCCCGGCAAACGCTATTACGGCGGGTGTGAAAACGTCGATATCGCTGAACAACTTGCCATCGACCGGGCCAAGCAATTGTTCGGCGCAGACGCGGCTAATGTGCAACCCCATTGCGGCGCATCAGCCAATCAGGCGGTGTTTCTTGCATTTCTCAAGCCTGGCGACACCATCATGGGCATGAGCTTGGCTGAAGGTGGCCACCTCACCCACGGCATGCCGCTGAACCTGTCTGGCAAATGGTTCAAGGTGGAAAGCTACGGACTGAACGCCAAAGAAGAAATCGATTACGACGCCATGGAAGCCAAGGCACTGGCTACCCGCCCTAAATTGATCATTGCAGGCGCTTCGGCTTACAGCTTACACATTGACTTTGCCCGCTTTGCCAAAGTGGCCAAAGACATCGGCGCTGTCTTTTTGGTCGACATGGCGCATTACGCAGGCTTGATCGCTGCAGGCGTGTACCCGAACCCAGTGCCACACGCCGATGTGGTGACATCCACCACCCACAAAAGCCTGCGGGGACCGCGCGGCGGCATTATTCTCATGAAAGCCGAGCACGAAAAAGCCATCAATAGCGCTGTGTTTCCAGGCTTGCAAGGCGGCCCTTTGATGCATGTGATTGCCGCCAAAGCAGTGGCCTTCAAAGAAGCGCTCGACCCAAGCTTCAAGGCTTACCAGCAACAGGTATTGAAGAACGCAGAAATCGTTGCCCACACCTTGACTGAGCGCGGTCTGCGTATCGTCAGTGGCCGCACGCAAAGCCATGTCATGCTGGTTGATTTGCGTTCCAAAGGTATCACTGGAAAAGCGGCAGAGCTTGCATTGGGCAATGCCCACATGACCATCAACAAAAACGCTATTCCCAACGATCCAGAAAAACCCATGGTGACCAGCGGTGTTCGTATTGGTACACCTGCCATGACCACACGGGGCTTTAAGGATGAGGAAGCACGTGCAACCGCTCACTTGATTGCCGATGTGCTGGAGCATCCAAACGACGAAGCGCATATTGCAGCGGTGCGCGCCAAAGTGCATGCATTGACCAGTCGGTTTCCAGTCTATGGGTAATACGCCATGAAATGCCCTTTTTGCAGCCATGTGGAAACCCAAGTCATGGAGACCCGCATGTCTGAAGAGGGTGACTCGATCCGCCGTCGCCGATCCTGCGGGCATTGCGAAAAACGTTTCACCACGTATGAGCGTGCCGATGTCAGCTACCCCGCAGTGGTTAAAAAAGATGGCAGACGCATAGATTACGACCGCAGCAAACTGCGGGGATCTTTGAATCTTGCTTTGCGCAAACGTCCGGTGAGCACCGAGCAAATTGACGCGGCCATCGAACGTATTGAAGATAAGTTACTGTCTTTGGCACAGCGCGAAGTTGCGTCCAACCGTATCGGCGAGTTGGTGATGCGCGAATTAAAAAAACTCGATAAAGTGGCTTATGTTCGCTTCGCCAGCGTTTACCGCAGTTTTGAAGATGTGGATGAATTCAAAACGCTGGTTGAAGAATTCCGCCGTTAAAAAAACACTTACCAGCAGTTCACAGCGCACTTTTTTTAGCCCGCTTTTTACGCATGATGGCGGACATGCAACTGTTTATTTTTCCGCTTGTTTGGCTATGGATGTCCTTGAAGCATGGCTCTTGTCCTGCTCAGATCATCTTTGCTAAACACGCCTTCGCCTCATCCTCTAACTCGCAAGGCTACAGCCTGCCCGAGCTTTGTATGGTGCTGGCCATATTCGGCATAGCAACATCGCTTGCAGCCCCGACTGTCAGTCAATGGCTTTGGCGAGCCAAAATTGAAAACGCCATTCGCTCTTGGTCTGCAGACTTGCAATCGGCACGTCTTCAGGCATTGCGAACGGGACAAGCCATGCAACTGCAACGCACCACGCAATGCAGTTCAACGAATTTACCCAACGGTGATTGGCGTTGCGGCTGGGAAATGGTTTCAGCACCTGGTTACCAACAGCCGGCTTTGCTCACCAATGCGTTGAACGGGGAACTGATTGTCACACTGTCACCCTCTCAGAACGCGTTGATGATCAATGCCAACGGTGAACCAGTCGCAGGTGGTTTGCGCTTGATGGTCAAGCCCCGAGTCAATAACTCGGCAATAGTTATCAGCGCATGCATCAACACAGCAGGCCGGTTGCGTTTGGTCAACTCCGCCACTTGCTCATGAACAAAGATAACCGATTATCAAAAGGCTTTTCTATGCTGGAGGCACTGACTGCCATGATGGTGTTGAGCCTGCTTTGCTTGAGCCTGATGACACTACAACTTCAATCCATGCAGGCACAACGCGATGCTTTGTCTCTTCAACAAGCAGTGGCCATGACAACGGATTTATCGCAACGTATGCAAGTTCACCCAGACGCGTGGCCTTGGTACCAATTGAACCTGAATCAGGTTCCGCCCAACTGGGATTGCTATCAACAAAGCTGCAGTGCGCAGCAATGGGCACAGTCCGATTTGGCCGATTGGTGGACAGAACTGCGCGAGCGTTTGCCCTTGGCAAGGGCCAGCATTCAAACCAACACAAGCGGCACACCCAAGGTAGATGTCCAACTGGTATGGCCTAGCTCGTCACAAAATGAAAGTCCATATTCATCCGTTGACTGTCCGGTCTCTTACAGATGCTGGCAAACCTCATGGCGCCCATGAATACAACCCACATCAGTCGCCAACGCGGTCAAGGTCTGGTTGAATGCATGATGGGTATGACCCTTAGTTTGCTGGTTGTCATGTCAGCGTTCAGTGCGTTTGCTTGGATTCAACGCAGCCAAACCATACTTCAATCACAGATGGATACACATCAAAGAATGCACACAGCCATTCAAGGGGTGAGGGATCGCGCTCAACGCGCAGGTGCACCTGAATTGAAATTGGACAGTCAAGGTTTTGCTTCACTGGCTTACTTGCCATTGACAGTATCTGGCAATGACAGCCAATTGCAGTTGATGCAATTTCGCAGTTTGACTCCTGCAGATTGTCAGGGTCACCAAGCTTCCACCCAGTACTGGTTACAAGATGATTTCAGAAAAAACAGTTCAAGTGAATTCACCTGCAAAGACAGCGCTCGCAGCAACTCTACTTACCAAGCGCTGATTGAGCAGGTGGATGAAGTTCGTTTTCGCTATGCACAAACCATGAATACGCCGGGTACCCCTGCTGCTTCACAACGCATGCAGTGGCGAACAGCCGCGCAAGTCACCGACTGGCATGCGATTCGAGCTGTGCAATGGTGTTTACAAGTACGCACCAATGCGTTGACTTTGACAACCCCTGGCTTGTCATGCAACAAACTCACACCTCTGAAAAATGGCACTATGGCATGGCGCTCGGTACTTCAATTTAGCCACGTCTCCCCATGATGTCCCATTCCTTCAAACCGTTTTTGAAACCCATCAATGAGTGCGGATTGGCCTTGCCCACAGTCTTAGCTTTGTTCATGGTCAGCAGTGTGATGCTGTTGGCAGGTTGGCGAAACATCACCTTGGCACAAGGATGGAGTCGCCATCAAACCGAACGCTGGCAATTAAAGCAAGCGGCGTTGAACGCTTTAACCACGACAGCAGATGCCATAGCCAGCAGCAGTCATCAGACGTCCGCTTCGCTTGCCTCCTCAAGTTCCGCTTCCCCTGCTTTTCCGGTCACTCTCTCTGACTGGGCGCTGCTGCAAACCCAATTGCCTGTTAACGGCTGCATGGAAGGTATTTGTCGGCCTTTGCTGACTCTGGGTCAGCGGCGCAGTGAATGGCTCAACCTATCCCCACAGGCCAAAAGTGCAGTACTCGAATCGGGTCAACGCATTCTGTCTTGGGTGGAAGTTTTACCCTGCAACATGGCATCCAACCATTCAGCCCCTTTGTTTATGTACAGAATCACCGTCATTGCATTGAATGAAGAGCGCCATAACCAAGTGGGATGGCAGGCCGTTTGGCGGCCAGTCAGCTTGCCTCTGGATGGACAAGCTGTTCGGCTGGCAGACATGCAACGTATGTTGGAGTTGCTGCCTTGATGTCACGTGAAAATGAAAACCATTGCACAGGACATTTCTCCACTCACAGAGGTTTTTCCTTGCTGGAGTTGTTGTGCGTCTTGACCATCCTCGGGCTACTGAGTGCTTTTTCCATGCCCATTTACCAAACTGCGCAAGCCCGCAGTCAGCGCCAATTGGCCAAACTTGCGCTCATGAAATCAGCCCAGTGGTTAGAGCAAACAGCTACCAGCACAGGCAGTTATCCGAGCAGTGTGCCGCTGGCTGTATGGCAAACACCTGAACTCAAATACCGTCTCACCTTAGTCAGTCAAGGGCAAAGCTATGTTTTGACCGCCACACCCATCAGTGTTCAAGCAAATGATGACTGTGGCGCTTTGACGCTGAACCAAGCCGGACAACGCAACGCGCAAGGTGAAGCCGCCAATTGCTGGTCAAGATAAGGCCGCTGATAATCCACCCATGCAATCTTTATCCATAGACTCTGTCCACATGAACCGGGCTTTGGTGCTTGCCACCCAAGCCATGTATGTCACCACGCCGAATCCGCGGGTTGGCTGTGTGATCACCACGGCCGATGGTCGATTGCTCGGTGAAGGGCAAACGCAAGCGGCTGGGCAGGCACATGCAGAAATCATGGCTTTGCACGATGCCCAGTCCCGTGGCAATTCCGTCAAAGGTGCAACCGCGTATGTCACCTTGGAGCCTTGCGCCCACCAGGGGCGAACCGGCCCGTGCTGTGATGCATTGCTCCATGCAGGTATTGCCCGAGTGGTGGCAAGCATGCAAGACCCAAACCCTCAAGTTGCTGGAGAAGGATTGACCCGCTTGCGTGCCGCAGGTGTTCAGGTACAGACAGGTTTAATGGAAAACCAAGCACGAGAACTGAACATCGGTTTTTTTAAGCGTATGCAATATGGCCTGCCTTGGTTGCGCATGAAAATCGCCCAATCGCTGGACGGTCAAACTGCATTGATCAATGGCAGTAGCCAATGGATAACTGGTACTGCGGCACGCAACGATGGCCACCATTGGCGGGCGCGGGCCTGCGCTGTCCTCAGCGGCATCGGTACCGTTTTACAAGACGACCCCTTGCTGAATGTCAGGGCGATGGACACACCGCGACAGCCTGACTTGCTTATGATCGATTCGCGGCTGCAAACTCCACTACACGCCAAGCTTTGGCAGGAAAAACGTCGAGTGTTCATTTTTTATGCCGAAAAAAACCCAGAAAAAGAACAGCACTTGCAAGCCAAAGGAGCAACGCTGGTCTACCTGCCCGGTGATGGCAACAAAGTCGATTTACAAGCGATGGTGAAACACTTAGGTCAACTGGCCTTTAACGAAGTGCATATAGAAGCAGGCCATAAACTCAATGGTTCTTTGCTAAAAGCCGGATTGGTAGATGAGTTGTTGGTGTATCTTGCCCCTCTGTTGATCGGCCCTGGACAGGGCATGGCCTCGCTGCCTGCGTTGACAAACCTGTCTGATGCACAGGCGTGGAATTTCCATGAAACCTGTCAAATGGGCAATGATTTGAGGCTGTTGCTCAGACCCCCTCGCTGATCTGCGAAAATACCCGAATGTTCACCGGCATCATTACCGGCGTGGGGCGCATCGCCGCTGTCCACGACCTGGGTCGCTCTTTGGATCATGGCAAGCGCCTTGAGATCAGCACACCTGCGCATTATCTTGACGACGTCACTCTGGGCGACAGCATTGCACTCAACGGCGCCTGCATGACAGTAACCAGTTTTGACACCACCCAAAACATCTTTACCATCGACATCTCCGCCGAGTCATTGGACAAAACTGCTTTACTGAATGTCGTTGGAACCCCATTGAATTTGGAAAAGGCTTTGCGAGCTAACGACAGACTCGGCGGTCATATAGTTTCTGGACACGTAGATGGTGTTGGCCAAGTCATCAGGTTTGAACTCATTGGGGAAAGTTGGTTACTGCAAGTGATGGCGCCACCTTCGCTGGCCAAGTACCTGGCTTACAAAGGGTCCATCACGGTCAACGGTGTGAGCTTGACGGTCAACCAAATCGAAGACACCGTCACCGGTTGCTTGGTATTCATCAATCTGATTCCTCACACCATTGAACATACGGCGCTCGGCAGTTTACAAACCAGCAGTCCGGTCAACCTTGAAATTGACACCGTCGCGCGTTATGTCGAGCGCATGTTGCAATTCGACCCACCTCGCACCTCAGACATGAAAGCCGACGCATGAGCGCACATTCGCCCCACGTAGCCATTTCTCCCTTGCAAGACATCATCGACGATATGCGTGCCGGACGCATGGTGATATTGGTAGACGAAGAAGACCGTGAAAATGAGGGTGACCTGGTGTTGGCCGCGGACCATGTCACGCCTGAGGCCATCAATTTCATGGCACGCTTTGGTCGCGGTTTGATTTGCTTGACGCTCACGCGTGAGCGTTGCGAACATTTGAACTTGCCACCCATGGTGGCTAGAAACGGAACGGTGCACAGCACTGCTTTCACAGTTTCTATTGAAGCAGCGCAAGGGGTGACCACAGGCATTTCTGCCGCCGATCGTGCCCGCACTGTCCAAGTGGCGGTCGCGCCGAATGCCAAAGCGAATGACTTGGTTCAACCTGGTCATGTTTTTCCATTGCAGGCCGTCGATGGAGGTGTATTGATGCGCGCCGGTCACACCGAGGCAGGTTGTGATTTGGCCGCCATGGCTGGTTGCTCACCTTCTGCAGTGATTTGCGAAATCATGAAAGACGACGGCACCATGGCACGCCTGCCCGATTTGATGCAGTTTGCCGCTGAGCATGGTTTGAAAATCGGCACGATTGCAGATTTGATCGAACATCGCAGTCGCAATGAATCCCTGGTTCATAAACTCAGCATCCGTTCGCTGGTGACCGCCCACGGTGAATTCACTGCTCATGCTTACAAAGACCTGCCGAGCGACAGTATTCACATTGCTTTGGTGCGCGGGAAATGGTCACCTACCCACGAGGTGCTCGCTCGCGTTCACGAACCACTGTCTGTGCTTGATGCTTTGGAGCCTCAACGTGTCATGCATTCTTGGAGCCTGGACGCCGCCCTCTCGCGCATCGCGTCCGAAGGCGCCGGTGTGGTAGTCCTACTCAACTGCGGTGAAAGCGGCGAACAGTTACTGGCTCAGTTTGAAGGCGTGGCACGTTCAGCGCAAGCGCCTGAGCGCGGCCGCATGGACTTACGCACCTACGGTATCGGTGCGCAGATATTGCGTGACTGTGGTGTGCACAAAATGCGCCTCATGGGCAACCCCCGACGCATGCCCAGCATGGCTGGTTACGGACTTGAAATCACCGGCTATCTGACCAAGGAATAAACATGCATCAACCTGATAAGAGCACCACGCGCAGCGACTTGGACGGCAAAGGCCTGCGCATAGGTATCGTGCAGGCGCGTTTCAATCCTGACGTTACACATGCACTGGCCCAAGCGTGTACCGAAGAATTAGTCGCCTTGAAAGTCGCTCTCTCAGACATAGAACATGTGCAAGTGCCGGGTGCCCTCGAAGTGCCTGTCGCCTTACAAGCCATGGCTCAATCTAAACAGTTCCATGCCTTGATTGCATTAGGTTGCATTATTCGAGGTGAAACCTACCACTTTGAACTGGTGGCTAACGAGTCAGGTGCAGCCATTACCCAACTGGCTTTAGACCATGGTTTACCGATCGCCAACGCCATATTGACCACTGAAAATGAAGCACAAGCAGTGGCCAGACAACACAGCAAAGGCGTTGATGCAGCCCGCGTGGCTGTGGAGATGGCTTTGCTGATGAAGAGACTGTCATGAGCGACCAGAACGCACCAGTCGCCAAATCCGCCAAGCCTGCGGACATGCGCCGCGCCAGCGCCCGCGCCGCTCGCACCCGCGCACGCGGTTTTGCTGTGCAAGCGCTGTACCAAGTACTGGTTGGACGTAATCCACCAGAGGATGTGGACAGTTTCACCCGTGAACTCAGCGGTTTTCACAAAGCCGATAGCGTGCATTTCGACGCCTTGCTGCACGGGTGTTCTGCTCAAGCAGATGCGCTTGACGCGCATATCTTGCCCTTGCTTGACCGCAAGTTGGTAGAAATTTCACCAATTGAACATGCTGTACTTTGGATCGGCGCCTATGAAATGCAGCATTGCATAGACATTCCGTGGCGCGTGGTCATCAATGAATGCATAGAACTTGCCAAAGAGTTCGGCGGGACTGACGGTCACAAGTATGTGAATGCGGTACTCAATGGACTGGCGCCATCACTCAGGCCGCTTGAAGTTGCAGCCGACAAGTCTGCTCCATCCGCTCAATCTGTGATTGACAACGGCTAAAGCCATGCGCATCAGCCAAAGAGCCAGCCGAATACAACCATTTTTTGTGATGGAAATGGCCAAAGCCGCTGCTGCATTGGCGCTACAAGCCGAAGACTCTGACAAACCCATGGTTTTTCTGAATATAGGCGAGCCCGATTTCACAGCACCTGCGTTGGTTCAAGAAGCCGCCATCAAAGCCATTCACGAGGGGCGAACACAATACACACACGCTCTTGGCTTGGACAGCTTGCGCGAGCGCATCAGCGCTTGGTATGGTTCACATTATGGAATAGACATACCTGCCAGACGCATCGCAGTGACCGCCGGTGCCTCAGCCGCATTGCAACTGGCATGTCTGGCTTTGATTGAGGCGGGCGATGAAATATTGATGCCAGACCCCTGCTACCCCTGCAACCGACAATTTGTACAAGCCGCCGATGGCCGCGCTGTGCTGTTGCCCACTGACGCGTTGCAGCGTTTTCAATTGAGCGCAGACCAAGTCCTGAGCCACTGGCATACGCAAACACGCGGCGTGTTGTTAGCCTCGCCTTCCAATCCCACTGGCACCTCAATTGCGTTTGAAGAATTAAAGCGTATCCACCAAATTGTCAGCAACAAAGGTGGAATCACTTTGGTCGATGAAATTTATCTGGGACTGAGCTATGACTCTACTTATGGTCAGACCGCACTCGCCATTGACGACAACATCATCAGCATCAACAGTTTTTCTAAATACTTCAGCATGACAGGCTGGCGACTCGGTTGGTTGGTGGTACCCGATGCATTGGTTCCAGTCATCGAACGACTTGCACAAAACCTGTTCATCTGCCCCAGCACAGTGGCGCAATACGCTGCGTTGGCTTGCTTCGAGCCGCAAAGCCTAGCGATTTACGAAGAACGCCGTGCGGCATTCAAACAGCGGCGCGACCATTTCATTCCGCAACTCAACGCCATGGGTTTGCCAGTGCCGGTAATGCCCGACGGAGCTTTTTATGCTTGGGCCGATTGCCGTTCGGCTTGTGCCAAATTGGGGCTCACAGACAGTTGGGCATTTGCTGAACACGTCATGAAACACGCCCATGTGGCGCTGACGCCAGGACGTGATTTTGGTCTCAATGCCCCAGGCGACTTTGTACGCATGTCGACCGCGAGTTCGCTGTCCTCATTGGACACAGCTGCTGACAGGTTACGTCAACTGCTGGAGGCTGCATGAGTTTTCAAGTCCCAGTTCGTATTTATTGGGAAGATACCGATGCAGGTGGCATCGTGTTTTATGCCAATTATTTGAAGTTTTTTGAACGTGCACGCACAGAATGGCTGCGACATCTAGGGCTGCAACAACACCAATTGAAGCTTGAGACGGGTGGTATGTTTGTGGTGATCGAAACCCAATTGAAATACCATAGCCCTGCATTACTGGACGATTTACTGAATGTCAGCGCTGTGCTTCACGGTAAAGGACGCGCCAGTTTGGTGATCAATCAACAGGCTCATCGTATCGAAAAGGACGGCACCCAAAGCTTGCTGTGCGAAGGTACGATTCGCATAGGCTGGGTCAACATTGCCAAGATGAAACCTGAGCGTATACCGCTTCAACTTTTGGAGTTGTTTAAATGAACCAAGATTTATCCATTGTTCAATTGCTGTTAAATGCGAGCTGGGTGGTGCAAGCGGTGGTCCTCGTGCTGATGCTGGTATCAGTCATGAGTTGGGCAGCCATATTCCGCAAATTGATTTCTTTGCGAGAAGTTAAAAATCTGAATGAGTATTTTGAACGCGAGTTTTGGTCTGGTAAAAGTTTGAATGAATTGTTTGCCGCAGCCCAGCAAAATGCCAAATCTTCAGGCCCGATGGAGCGCATTTTTGCCAGCGGTATGCGTGAATACCAGAAACTGCGTGAACGTCGCATCACTGACAGCGGTTTGTTGATGGATGGGGCGCGTCGCGCCATGCGTGCCAGTTTGCAGCGTGAAATGGATGCTATTGAATCCAACTTATCTATGTTGGCCTCGGTCGGCTCGGTATCCCCTTACGTCGGACTCTTCGGAACTGTGTGGGGCATCATGCACGCGTTCACGGGCCTGGCCGGCTTGCAGCAAGTCACGCTGGCCAAAGTAGCGCCTGGCATTGCCGAAGCACTTGTTGCTACCGCCATTGGACTGTTTGCAGCCATTCCTGCTGTGC
>Ga0214919_10008982_pt1 | contig 12981 bp, 15 predicted proteins | sample LL1503_MetaG_FD_177994 | JGI IMG/M metagenome (GOLD analysis project Ga0214919, IMG submission 177994) | Freshwater microbial communities from Lake Lanier, Atlanta, Georgia, United States - LL-1503 | ecosystem: Environmental > Aquatic > Freshwater > Lake | place: USA: Georgia | collected...
TAATAAATGTCAACACTTGCAATAATAATATTATTGGCTTCTGTAACAGCAGTTATAGTTGTTATAGCAGTTGTATACATGAAACCAAAACATGTTGTTAAAAAGTTGTATCCACAAATGGGAGGTACTGGCGGTATAAATGGAGGTACTGGCGGTATGAATGGAGGTACTGGCGGTATGAATGGAGGTACTGGCGGTATGAACGGAGGTACTGGCGGTATGAACGGAGGTACTGGCGGTATGAACGGAGGTACTGGCGGTATATCTGTAGTTGAACCGCAACTAACAAATATAAATACGTCCATTTATACTAACACTAACACAAAGCCTTTTTATATACAATCTGCCGACACTAAGTATTTTTTAAATGTTACAAATAAGGGAGCAACAAGTATGGTGGCCAATATTTCTGAAGCAACACTGTTTACAAATAATAAACGGCAAATCATATTTCCATCTTTTGTCAACACACCGCGACCTAATTGGAGCATAACTGTTGCAAATGACGTTGGTTGGAACGACCCTAGTTTGTTATACATAATAAGCACACAAAACAGCTACACCTTCGCAGTCAGAATGAATAAAGCACTAGGTGAATCACATGGTATTGTACTTTCTGAGCAAGCTTATAGCAGCATGTTTTTTACACCACTATATCTAGTAAACTTAATAATAATTAAATAAGAAAATAGCAATGCTATTAAGTAAATTTATTTACAACTATTAATATTATTTACACATTTTTTATTTATAAAAAATGTTAATGTAGCGAGACAATTATTCCTTAGTGCGCTTTACCCCGGGCTTACCACACATCGTGCTATATTCAAGTAATCCATTAGCTTCAAAGTACTGTTTAATTGCGTCACAACTAACCTGTTTTGGCGATGTTGCAAAATATAAAACACGCCGCAATCCCTCGACATCCAGCCCCCCAAATTCATCGATCAGCATTTTTAGTTTATTGGTGGTATCTTTAAAAAGTCTAAATTCGTTTAGGATATACTCACGATCGAGTCCGGCTATATTGGGGTACTTTTCATTGTTGCCGTATGGAATACCGAGCTCGACAATTATTTTGCACAGCTGGTCTACTTTCCAAGAGCTCGGGCACATTCTCCCCGTATTTATTTCTCGTGTATCCTTGACATCTTTGCTCTTACTTTTAATACAGAAGTACTTCTCATTAAAATTTCCCGAATAGCCGTGTATTGTATCGGCCATGACCACTTTGGGCCGAGTCGGAGATTGTTCTGTTTTTGTCTTTACTCCGCCAACAGAATATTGTTCGCCGTCGATTACATAGGTATTCTCTTCTGTAATATTAAAATATTCCCGTATTTTCGGAGATGTAAGCCCATTTTTTATAACTTCATCACACAAATACATTTTCAAAAAGTGCGATAACCCTCCAAGATAAATATCCATATCCTTACCCTTACACATCTTGCCAATACAGATGTCGTTCAATGCCTCCGAATAAGACATGCTATCTTTAACAGCCGGGAATTTTGTATAGCTACACTGTGAAAACACCGATGTTGCCGAAATAGTATCAATAAGATACAGAATATTAGATTCCTCTCGCAAATATGAAATAATATTATATCTATTTCTAATTTCATAATTTTTATTTATCATTATACTAATGGCACTTAGAATGACAAAGGGCGTGTTCTTTGCACTCTTGTATTGTTCGACAATGTCTTCCAAGTAACAAGAAAAGTGCGTTCCAAAGAACTGGGTTATTTGCTCGATGACACGGTCAATATCCTTATTTGCATAATATAAATTGTAGGTCGTATAGTCAATGTCTTTTTCGGGGACTTTGTAGTTTGTAATACCGTCGCATTTATACTCGCACGCCTGATATTCGCACTCTCTCGAATTATCCTTTGCCGATTGAATCATATTTCTGTCTCGGAACAGAGCGCAATCAAACGCCGCCTCTTTGATTAGCCGCTCCATATCTTTAATCGCAACATCCTTCCTCTCGGATATGATATATTTATCCAAGTCAAGCGATTTTGTATTATCGTCGGGAATGGCAACATGGAGATAAATTTTAATTTCCGGTTTTTGCCCGGCACGTATCAAATCATTATGCGCATTTAGGCGGATACCCCGGGCAATCGCCTGCGCGAGTTCAGAAAAGTTCCAATGCGGAGTAAGAACGTGGATTTCCTGGATGTTTTTTATCGTAAAACCTTCTGATAAAATTTTACTCGAAATAAGCACATTTGCAAATTTACCGGTCATATTCTCGGGCGACGAGTAGTACGCAATTATGTTTTTGATCTGGTCGTCGGAATAGATGTTTTTTGTTACATTGAAGTAACTTAGTCGGGGCCGTTTATCTGTCATTCCACGCGAATATCCCACAAGTGAGAGCAGACACGCGAACAGAATATTTCCAGATCCCTCAATTAACTTTCCATAGATAAAATGCAGTTTGTTTGGGTTGTCTAATATAGATTGGATTGTGTTGGCATAGGTAGCCGAATATTTGCGTATGTTGCGGATAGTTTCGGCATGGTCCTTACCCTTTAGCTCTGCCTCTAGGCTTTTGCTAAGTCCATACAAAGTTGTTTTTGCCCCGCGTATAACAGACTTAGACTCGCGTCTTTCAACATATGTTTTAAATCCGCTACTACCATATGACCCGTTCGGGAACACAAATAGTGTGCTCTGTCTAGAATTTGAGTAAACGCCAGCTGTTTTTTTCTTTTTTTGTTGTGTATTAGGAACATCTTCTTCGTCGCTATCTTCATTATCTGTTGTAGAAGTGGTTTCTTTATCTTTTTTTAGCGATTCTTTGTATATAGATGTTTGGAATGCGCTCATTGTAGAAGGAATGATTTTAAAGAGTTTAAGACCTGGATATACATTTCCTTCGTATTTAATATCAACGTCCGAAACCATTGTTTTTAAATATGATACTCTACCGGTCATTGCTTGTTTTAAAAACGGCTTCGACTCGTCCTTGATATAATTGATCCCGTCTTTGGTATATAAAAATCTGTCTGTAAAGTTGTCCCCTGTAGGAAGCTGTTTGCCCATTGGTAGTATAAGATTCAATATCTGGGCGATTTCATTGGGATGATCGGTCATGGGCGTTCCCGATAATAACAAAACTTTAATGTTTTTTGCAACGTGTAGCAAGCGGTGGACTTGATTATAGTCTTCAGATGATTGGTTAGCTCCCTCGCCATAGAGTTTTAGATTGTGGACCTCGTCGATTCCAAATATAGAGTCGGAGAAACGATCGACAATTTGCTCATTTGACATATTTCTCAGTCTCTTCTTGATAGAATCAAAAGAGATAAATGTATAAAACACCGATGTCAACTTGGTTAGGCGGTGCTGTCTCCCTATTTCGGTTAGATCATGTTCTTGGGGAGAGTATATGTTCTTTGTACACTTGTATGCAAGCTCGTGTTTAAGATTTTGGAGTAACCGGGGATTTCGCGTGAGTATAAACGCGCGCTTGTATGTTCCCTCGCGCTTGATTTGCTCTGTTGCGCCGAAAAGCGCACATGTCTTTCCCGTACCCATTTCATGCAAGAGCAACAAACCGGTGTACGGCGTGTGCGAACTAAAAAATCTGCTAATAACACGCTGGTGGTTATACAAGTCGCCTTCTTCGGGAACATCCTCAAATCTGGAGAGTTTGAGTTCATTAAATTCTTTTTTTGAGTAAAGAGATTGTGTAAATGAATCGTTATAAGGATTTAAGAGCATGTTTTCATTTTTATCTATTTCCGGGTATTTTGTGAAAAAATCCGTTAGAGTAATATTCATTTATTTATAGTTTAATATTATAAATCTTGTTTATTAATAAATCAAATGAATGAATTTGATTTAAATTGGTTTATCAAATAGTTCTCGTTCTTTCTCAATTTGTTTGTGTTTTGTATGCATTTCCATAAACTTGTATAAGATGTTTTGCAAGAGTGACGGAAATTTTTCCAGATCAAACGTAATTTCGACATCGTCGCTTACCCCCTCATACGGTAATAGAACATCCGATGTTGGGGATGACTTGAGCTCATGCAGTTTTATTATTAGCAAAAAAGTCTTGATACCCTCGTCATCGAGACTTTTTACCATTTTCAGAAACTCGTCTTTCTTATATGCAGTAAATTCCTTGTTTACTACGCCTTTCAAAAAGGTATCATATAAAGCCATAATATTTATGTTTATTAATAAATATAAATATTATATCAATATTAATATTTATTAATTTATATTTGTATAATAAATGAGTGATAAAGACTTGCTCAATGTTGATAAAAGCTATTGTATCAGTTTAAAAACAAATGACACGAAGTGGGACATTCTACTTAATAGCATCCATAAAAACGGTTTTCCGTCATGCGAGATTTTTGAGGGAATACCCGGAATCTCCTTTAAGGATACTGATGTTAGCAATGTGCTATCGGTTTGGCAAGAATATATTCTTAAATTTGCAAAGGAGCGCCACAACCACGAACACTTTAATACATGGGGGGGTCTCGGGTGTTACATGAGCCACACTACAATCTGGAAAGAAGCAGTTGACAAAGGCTACAAGCGCATAGCCATTTTCGAGGACGACGTGTATTTTGACCCTAAGTTTAAGGAGAGATTGAACGAATCCATGAAAAATTTACCAAAAGATTCCCAACTTATCTTATTTGATTCTAAAAAACTCGAATCAAAGCCCGTATTTGACGATAAAAAAAAACAAACTAATGTTTCAAAAATACAGCGCTTCTTCGGTCTACATGCATATGTAATTGACAGAGCCTGTATGAAAATTTTATTATCTCGCGTATTTCCCATTGAACTACAAATAGATTCATATATAAGTTTTATGATTAGTTTTTACAATCTAAAAGTTTATGACATTGCGGGATTATGCGGACAGAGTTTTCACATGTCAAGCATACAAACTACATGTCAAAAATGTCCATCTATTGGATCGATGAGGAATGATAAAAGGCGCCTGGCGGGAAATATTATAATATCCTTGATAACCATAGTTCTAATCGTCGTGGTCGCAATAAATAAATAAATCTTATAACAAATTATAAGATTACTCGTCATCCTCTACAATTTCATCGCCATCCAGAAAGTCGTCAACATTCTCGTCCTCTTCATCTTCGTCGGCGACCTCCTCGTCGACCTTTTCGTCACCATTCTCGTCGTCGTCGACTACCTCGACAACCTTTTTATTTAGGTTCGTCGGCATAACAAAACTAAATCCGTACCGCTTGCATTGCTCGATATCTGCATCGGTCAGAGAGGAAATAGTACCGTCGGTGTTTTGCTTTCCGATAACCTTTCCGTTGATATTATCAAACACAAGTCCCGACTCTAGATGTTCATAGTTCTTGAACTTGTTGGGTTTAATCTCAACAGACTTGGGGCGCTGGATGGGCGTGATAACCGCTGCTACCGCCTTTTTAGGCTCTTTAGCTTTGGCTGCTCCCTTAGGAGCGTTTGCTAAACCACCCATCAGCCGCTCGATAATAGCGTCCTTGGTTCCGCTGTGGCTTAGACCGCGAGACTTTGCCATATCAACAAGCTCATCCTTTTTCATCGACGATAGGATTGACGAAGACAATGCTGCGTTTTCTGGCGCTAAGACGGAGGGTAAGCCCGAGGCCTTAGCACCAGGGGGTTTTACGGAAAGAGACGAATTCCACAGTTGCATGAGCTCGCTCTCATCTACTTTAAACTTTTCGGCGGCCGACTTGATAAAGGCCCCGATTGATTTTTCAATTGCGCTGGTAACGATGCTTTGGTAAGACATTTTTATATTTATAAAAATATATTTAAATCAAAATTATTTCCAACCACAAAATATCTATTTATAAAATTCGTTCCTTATGCGTGTAAGGAGCGACCCCATTCTATTATAGTGAATGTAATTCCAAAATGTGGTTCTTTCCGATATTTTTATGATTTCCCCGAGTCCCGTCGCCAGTAACTTGTCTCTAATTTCCTTGTTCTGGGTAAATTTTTCCCGGACAATATTTTCCATTATATTAACACACCTGGAGTCCCATGTATCGGAGTCCTGGCCTAGGCCAATTTGTATGGCTTTTTTGGGGTCGATTTCGTTTTTTAGGAGTGATACATATTCATCGTCGGTTTCGTTTTTGAACGCCTGATAACATGCCTCGGCATTATAAAAGCGTTCAATCTTGTTATTAATGCAAATGTCAAATGGAGACGTGTAAAAATTGCTCATGTAGTTGTTATCCTTGTTATAATTGTTGTAGCATATTGGGATGAATAATTCCCGTACAAAGTTCTTTTGATAGATTGTTTGGGGGGAGCCAATATGCCGCCATTTCTCTCGCATAACACGCCGTTTTTGGTGGCATTCATAGGTAAGGCCGAGCGCTTTATCGACATCGATCTTGTAATACATTTTCATCAAACATGCAACGACAATGCCAGATCTGCCGTGCCCGCCGCGGCAGTGGATATACATTTTATTTTTGTTATTTATAATTGCCAATAGCGTAAGAATAAAACTAGAGAAGGTTCTGATGTTGTCAGGAACCGACTTGTCCTGAATAGGATAATTTATTTTTTTTCCACGTGATAAAGTATATTTAGTAAAATTCTTTTCGTCATCCTCTGTAAGATCAATAAAATAGTCGATCTCCATTTTTTGTTGTAAATAATCAACAAATTCTTGTGTTGGGTAGCACCCAAAGAGGGCAGTTCCTTCGATAAAATACGAACAGTTATCCATCTTAATATTTTATTTATATAATTATGTTTATAATTCGTTATTATTTTATTATAATTTTATTATAATAAAATAATAACGAATTATAAACATAATTTACATTGCCAACGAAGGAACGAGCAATGTCTCGAAGATTGCGCCCGATGGAGAGGTATCAATCCTCTCCATCGGAGGCCCCCAACACCGGCCTCAACCCTCGCGCAATTGCGGTTGATTCGGGCGGCAATGTTTACACTGCCAACTATGGATCGAACACCGTGTCGAAGATCACGCCAGGTGGAGAGGTATCAAGCCTCTCCATCGGCGGAGGAATTGGCGCTATTGGCATTGCTATTTATTCATCACCAATTCCTAAATATTTTTTAAGAGACATGTTTTCTCCGGTTTCCATGACTTAATATTTAGTTTTATCCTTGATGTGTTTTCCTTGTGTGTTGAATAACAAAGAAAGTATTGTCTCCAATCACATTTTTATAGAATATTTATTATTTTATTTATATAATTATGTTTATAATTCGTTATTATTTTATTATAATTTTATTATTATTTTATTATAATAAATGGAAAACATAATTTACACTGCTAACGAAAGTTCAAACAATGTGTCGAAGATTAAGCCCGGTGGAGTGGCATCAATCCTAGCCAACACCCTCCCCGGCCTCAGCCCTAATGGGATTGCGGTTGATTCGAACGGAAATGTTTACACTGCCAACGCTATATCGAGCACCGTGTCGAAGATTACGCCAGGTGGAGTGAAATCAATCCTCTCCATCGGCGGGGGCCTCAGCCCTAATGGGATTGCGGTTGATTCGAACGGAAATGTTTACACTGCCAACTCTGGAACGAGCGATGTGTCGAAGATCACACCCCTTGGAGTGGTATCAATCCTAGCCAACACCGGCCTCAGCCCTAATGGGATTGCGGTTGATTCGAACGGAAATGTTTACACTGCCAACAATGGATCGAACACCGTGTCGAAGATTACGCCAGGTGGAGCGGCATCAATCCTCTCCATCGGCGGAGGAATTGGCCCTGTTGGAATTGCGATTTATTCATCACCAATTCCTAAATATTTTTTAAGAGACATGTTTTCTCCGGTTTCCATGACTTAATATTTACAAATACAGCTAGTTTTATATGTAAATGATGAATTTTCTCCCTTGAGTTATAACACCAAAAGAAAGTATTGTCTCCAATCACATTTTTATAGAATATTTATTATTTTATTTATAATTATGTTTATAATTCGTTATTATTTTATTATAATTTTATTATAATAAAATGGACATCGAATACAACAATAGACCGGATTACAGAAATACTGTACGATATTCAACACTACCCAATAACCAGAACATTTCCATGTCCAATGTTGATATGGACCGCGGAATGGCGGGCGATAAATGGAATTACGGCATTGGGTTTTCAAAACCCCTCGGCTATGTAACTGCACCGTATTCTAATAGACTCGCTGTAGACAATACGCAATATATAATGTCGAATTGCGTTTATAATAGCCCTCACAATTTAATACTAAAGATGTATAAAGAAGAGCCACAGCTCGCAACACCCGAACAGGCCAAACTCAATCAGGGAGAACAAACACTTAATAACAGATAAATAAATTAAATTTAATTTAAATATTTAAATAAATGGATACGTTTTCTATTATTATTATTGTTATTGCAGCAATAGTTTTGGTAATGACAATTATTATACTGAGTAGAGAAAAATATACTCAAGCTATACCAGTTCTAACCAAATCACCAAAAGATGTACAAGAGCATGAGAATATTCTTAAGGATCTTGGAGATGAAGTAGAAAAAAGTTTTAGCGCATCGACCATGCTAAAGTTATGCAATGCAGAAGAGGAACTTGGATTAAATAGTTTTGATTTTGATACCGGAGAATACCTTGGGACTTGGAATTACTCAACCGAATATTCTGTAGTTCCTGGAACACCGTATTCTATTGAATACGGTGTGTGGAAATATTCTGGAATAACAAGTTCTCTGAATCCAAATGCAATTCTTGATTGGAAAACAACAGTCTCTATGCCGCTACCAAAAGAGTATAAGTCTAGTTGTATTTGGTCATTATATCCAAATGATTCTGCAGGTGTGCCAACGCTTAGGAGATTCGCAGATGGCGCTAAGCAATACAACAACCATTATACATGGGATAATCTATAAGGAAGGATTCTTATAAAAATTATAAGAATTTATCCGCTATGCATCCATTTGTTTTTACATTTGACACATGTAACAAAGACATTCATACCTTCGTCGCACGACCGGACTTGCTTGGAATACGAGTATGTCCGCGTACCTCCACACTTAGTGCATTTAAAAATTCCCTCGGCCACATCAAACGGATTTTCAATAAATCCATCCTGCTCTTCTTGTTTTTTACGTGTTTCGTCAAACAAGACATGACCAAATCCGTATGCCTTGTTTTTGATCATGTCTATAATTTCATCCTTGGTTTTTCCCATCTGCAGTTCGTAACAGAGCTCATAGATGACATTTGTATTAAGTTGACCAACTTCCATCAAGCAAGCGTATATGTCAGCCCCGAGTAAAGTCTTTGCGTCATTCATGTTTTATTATAAAAACCTTTTAAATATTCATTTTTAATTATTTGTCTAATAAATGAATAAAAACTTTTGGATTATTGTGTTCGCACTAATAATAATTGTTGCCCTGTCGGCGTCAACCTCTATACCCGGCTTACCCGGCGTACCCGGCGTAAGAAAAAATGGTTACGGAGATACATATATTTTAATTGCGTTGATAATTATTGTTATTATTGTCATAGTCATTATGGGTTTTCGTATCCAAGAAAAGTTTGAGGAAGCAGACCCGATGCTTGTGTATCTAAAAGAAACCATCTCAAAATGTTTTCCAGAAATCGACTCGACAATTCTATTGAAGGGAAAAAAGTCATATACAATTAACAAAAAACGCATTCACCTATGCCTGACCGACGAGAAGGGCGATTATTATGACAAGCATATGCTTATGTACGTGACACTCCACGAACTCGCACATGTTATTTGTACAGAGGTTGGCCATACCGATGAATTTTATAGAGTATTTAATAAAGTCTTGGATCGCGCAGAGAAACACGGGCTACACGATAGGCGCAAACCCCTGATCAAAGACTATTGTGAGTATGCAAAGGAATAATAATTGTTATTATTATTTTCAAGAGTCCAAGTGTATATGTAGGGCCACGATATCTCGGTATTCATGTAATAGTAGCATCTGTCGTTAATATTAATTTTCATAGTATTGTCGTTCATTCCAAATACAATTGAATCGTTGTGGATCGAACAATAAAAATCGCCGTCGGAGTTGACCCAGTCGATTTTAATAATAGTTGGGTACACATTGTTGCACTTGAAATGAGGTTTGTAGATACTAATTACATTTGCGCCGACAAAAAAATGTATAAATGTCTGTTCGGTGCTAGAAAGGTCTCCGGCGAGATCGGAGATATTAAACTTTTCGCAGTATTCATTGACAAGATTGTAAGACGTCATTTGAAGCGTGTAAAAATAGATAAAATCAGTTTTATATCCGGTTAATTTCGAATGCAAACGAAATCTGTAACAGTGGATTGGGAGTCTGTCCTGGAGGGCTATCTGCCTGTTGAGTTGTAAAAACAGTACCGTTTCCGAGTTTGACTGTCACGCGCATATCGCAATTCGGTTTGAAGGGTATGGTTTGAACCACGCCGTTTCCGTTAATCTTGACAAATGGTGTTGTCCGGGGGTCGTTCATGTCTGTCACCGGAAGCTTGAATATCGCTTTGTAATTATTCGGATTGTTAGAATAAATGGTATTTATGTTGCTGCTCGAACTTCCCAGATTCTCTATCTCAACATATACACACGGGTAAAATGCTATACGCCCACCAGTTGCTAGGGGAACATTGGGCAATGTTAGACTATTCAGTGCGATCTCATAAGAAATGGGCTGGTTTTGCGACGTTATACTCCCGTTGTATACAAAGGGGCTAAAGTTGTCTCGTGAATATTGTAAAATCTCAACATAATTACCAATCGGAATCAGCTTGTCAGTCGATATATAAGGCGTATATTCAACATTAAATGGTATTGCATTATTAGTATATTGTTTATATATTGTTCCTGTTGTGTCTACAACGTAAATAGGAGCCGATAAATTTCCTCCACTAATTTTTAGTACAATTCCGATAATGCGAGAAATACTGGCAATTATTGTTGATACGGTAGGAGGATTAGGAGCAGGAAGAGGATTATAATATCTTGCAAATGAATTTATAAATGAAAAATCACTATACACTGTATCCATATTACATATATTATATCCATTTTCAATTACTACACTACCAGGAAGAGCGGTGTTTACAACATTGTAAACACCGTTATAGTTATTCGGTAATGCTTTTCGTACTGTGATAATGTCACTAACAGCCCAACTACTAATATCAGTTTGTGCAGTTGCTAGATGTGTAATATTGTCGAAGTTACTCAATGTCGTGTACTTATTTTGTGTCTGGTTAAACGCGTAAAATCCACTATATATATTGATAATACTAGGAGACGCAGGAATAAACAATTGTTGTTTTGAAGCTGTGGATGATATATTTGATAGTTGGCCGATGTTATATGTACCCGTGGCTAAAGAAGATTCTGTAGTTACAAAAAATGTATATATCGTTCCAGTTGTATACATATATTTCCATTCAAGAATGCGTGCATTGCCTCCAGTTCCCCACAAAACAGCCCCTACAAAATAATTTAATTGTAATATGTTTTTGTATAAACCAGCAGTATCGTCAAATGTAAATAAAAAACTCATTCCGGTACCTATAGCTTGAGTAGCTGTATTTGCAACAATTGTTCCTGCAGAAATTACTTCATCAAATATTCTAAATGTTTGGATCGGATAAGCATCGGTAATTGGATCTACGGCAGCCGATTGGGTATTCGTCCCGGATTGGGAAATTGGAACGTCAAAAGACGCTTGGTTTGGATAAAGTGTTCTGTTTCTATAATTACTGTCCAATTCTAAATATTTCTTTGGCATTTATATTACCAAACTAAATCTTAAATGTATTTTTAAAATAAATTTACTAATAAATGAGCCAAACATTAATAATGTCTACTCTAACTATATCATTTGGGTGTTATCTTATCACAGCATATTCTAAAATAGCGGAATCGACAACACAGTATGCGGTTGGGTCAAGTGTTGCAAAAGCAAATCAGGGACTGTTTACAATGGGCATTATTTTCATTGTTTCCGGAATTGCATTTGCCATATGCAGCAGCAGCTGTGGTTCGTCCGTTGCTGTGTCAATGTCTCCATCGATGTATATCTATTTCTTTCTTCTTCTAGGCATTGTTCTCACCACTCTATCCGGAGTTGTTATTAATGGAATAACAGATTCTGGCAATACAGGAAAAACTTGGGCTATCACAACCCTTATGATGGGTATCGTTTTTGTTATCATATGTGTTGCGATGCTCGCAGACAGCCATAAAGACACAATTTCGGAATTAATAAGTGGAACTGTTGTACCCCCCATGAAAACAAAATAGGTTATTTATAGTTTTACAATTATAAATAATAATGGATAACTGGGGAATATTTTATTGGACACAATACACGGAATCATCTTCTTGTTCTTCAACCAAGAAACGACGGATATCAAACGAAAATGAGCCATTTAATAAAAAACCTAAACTATATGTTCCGTCGCGAAAACGCAAACGGGAATAATTCATTAATTATAATTAATGAAATGTTTATCCGCGAGAAGCAACCTCAATGTCTGTCCCATATCCAACGGTCATGGCGTTATCTCGACCCTGGACGCCATATCCGGTCATACTAACTCCATTAGTTCCCTCTTCGGTGCCGAACCCGGTTCCGGGGAATTCTAATACGCGATTATTTTTGAAGATCTGAGGCACACCAACGGCGTACAAGTCTCTTTCCGCCTCTTTTCCGCGCATATTGTGCTGACCAATATAACCAGCAACCAGATCGCGGCTGGGCTTCACCGATACCTGAAACCACTGGTTATACTCCCTTTCTTTATAGCTATCATTGCATGTTGAACTGCAGCTGTCGCTCATGTATAAGCTCGGGATAATCTCAATATCGCCGCGGATACGATCGACACCGCCTAACTGAAGGCGACTCTTTGAATTGACAGTTAGAGCGGGCATAGCCATTCTG
>Ga0214919_10008983_pt1 | contig 12978 bp, 11 predicted proteins | sample LL1503_MetaG_FD_177994 | JGI IMG/M metagenome (GOLD analysis project Ga0214919, IMG submission 177994) | Freshwater microbial communities from Lake Lanier, Atlanta, Georgia, United States - LL-1503 | ecosystem: Environmental > Aquatic > Freshwater > Lake | place: USA: Georgia | collected...
CGGCCTCTTCATCTGACATGTCTGCAATGCGAATGTGATGGTTCATGGCTGATACGACCCGTTTGCGCAGGTAGGAGCCATCTTCCTTGCTCCAGCAAAAGCCAAAAACTTCAATTTTTGACTTGTCTAAGAGCTCGAATAACTCGACGGTCAGCAAAGACACGGCATGCATGCAGAAGTCTGAAGACAAAAAGCCCAGCCTTAATTTGCGGTCACCCTTGAATGGCAAAGGCTTGCCGCTCGTCAATGTGGGCAAGCGCATGTTCACTTTTTCGTGAACAAACCGCATGGCTGTGGCCAACTGCATGCCAGGATCGTCGCTGGCTGACAGCATGGCCAAGGGGGAAGTCCACTTTAACAATTCACCTTTGTCGGTGCCTTCAATGTCTGAGTAAATGGGCCACTTGCATTGCTTTTGTCGCAAATGAACCCAATGCTGAATGACTTTGGGTTGATCGGGCTGTGTTTGCAGGCTCTCTAATAGATACTTCTCTGAAGCCTCAAAAAGCCGCATCTCTTCGTGAATGCGTCCCATGGCGTTTAGCACCATGATGTACATGTCAACTTCTTTGTTTCTGGTTACCAAAGGATGGTCTAACATGGACTGCCAAATGGTAATGGCGTGCTCTTTACGGCCAGCACGCTCAACGGAGGCTCCTAAATTGAACCATGCTTGAATGAAGTCGGGCTTGGTATAGATGGCAGACCGGTAGGCGTCTTCCGCCTCCTGCTGGGCATTGTTTTGCCCGTAGAGCACACCCAAGTTAAACCAATAGACGTGCGAATAGGCGCTGGGCGGTGCAGCCAAAGCGGTTTGGTAGATCTGGGCTGCTTCTTTCCAGCGTCCGCTGTTTTGAAGTGCCTCAGCTTCGTGAATGACGTTCAGCATGCCTTGTGGCCTTTACTTTTCAACTGACATATGAATTGCCGACGGAAATTTGACATGCAAACCTCCGTTTCGCCTTAATAAGCCATGAATTAGCAATCTCTGAGCCAGCTTTGGTTGACGCCCTCTTTGTCAAAAAACTAACTTATTGCTTGGCTCAAATTTTGCATAACCCCCCTTGATGCACTGTCTAAGTGTCAATAAATCAAGGATTGCGAGTGAGTGTTTTAGCCGCTTCAAAGCTTAACGGCAAGGTGTTGATGGGAGTTCCCTCCGCACTGAAGTCAGCCCTGTGGGCACATACAGACCTGGTTAAACAGGCGCTGTGGTTTAGCTTGGCCATTAATTTGCTCATGCTGGCGCCTACTGTTTTCATGATGCAAGTCTATGACATGGTGCTCAACAGCCAAAGCATCAGAACATTGTTGATGTTGCTGTTGCTTGTCTTTGTTGTTTATTTGTTTGTCGAAGTTTTGGAATGGGTTCGACTTCAAATGATGACGGCCATCAGCCTTAAATTCGATTCAGATTTGCGCAACCAAGTGTTCGATGCCATGTATGAAGCGCGTCGCTTGCAGCTGCCTGGCGGTTCTCCGCAAGCCCTCAGTGACTTGCGTGTCGTGCGTGACTTTATAGGATCACCCATGGTCACGGCATTTCTGGATGCGCCTGTGTCCTTGATCTTTTTGTTGCTGGTGTTGCTGATTCACCCTAGCATGGCTTTGTTTGCCTTGGTTGGTGCCTTTTGCCAATTTGCATTGGCCATCAGAGCCCATAGAGTGACCGAGCCGCAAGTGGTTCAGTCCGGCAGGGCGGGCATGGAAGCACAAGCTTATGTGTCAAGTGCGTTGAACAATGCAGAAGTGGTCGAGGCCATGGGCATGTTTGGCGCCATCCATGACAAATGGATGGAGAAACAAAAGAAATTCTTGCAACTCAATGCCGCTTCCTCCGAGTCGTCGGGTTTGAGTGCGGCAGTGTCTAAATTTGGTCAGGCTGCTCAAGGCTCATTGATGATGGGCTTGGGTTGCTGGCTCACCATTGTGGGGTTGTTACAAGACAGCGGCTCACTCATGATTGTGGCGTCCGTGTTAGGTGGTCGCATGCTGGCGCCGTTGGTTCAAATCATTGCACAGTGGAAAATGATTGTCAGTGCCAAAGATTCGTATGCGCGCTTGGACGTACTGCTTGAGTCGGTGCCGGTCAAACCTAAAGGCATGGTATTGCCGCCGCCTGTTGGTCAGGTGGTCGTAGAAAACTTGTTCTTGGCGGCGCCTGGCAAGGGCCCCACCATTTTGAAAGGCTTGAGCTTTGTCTTGAGCGATGGGGAAACACTGGCCCTGATTGGCCCTTCTGCTTCTGGCAAGTCTAGCCTTACCCGTGCATTGGTCGGTATATGGGGCGCACAAAGCGGCAAAGTTCGTTTGGACGGTGCCGATGTGTTTCAGTGGTCAAAGGAAAACCTTGGCCCCTACTTAGGTTATTTGCCCCAAACGGTTGAGCTGTTTGACGGTACTTTGGCCGAAAACATTGCCCGATTTGGTCTTGTTGACATGGACAAAGTGTTGAATGCCTCGCGCTTGCTGGGCTTGGACGAATTTGTTCAAACCTTGCCAGAAAAATACGAGACACGCGTTGGCACTGCTGGCGCATTTTTGTCTGGCGGGCAAAGGCAGCGGCTTGCGCTTGCCAGAGCTGTATATGGCATGCCTAAACTGATTGTGTTGGACGAACCCAATTCAAGTTTAGATGAGCAAGGCGACGCATTGTTCATCGAACTGTTGAAGGCACTCAAGGCTGCGGGCAGCACTGTCGTGATCGTGACGCACAAAACAAGTCCGTTGGCAGTGGTCGATAAAATTTTGTTTTTAAATGATGGCCGCATGCAGTTGTGGGGGCCGCGTGACGAAGTGTTGGCCAAGCTCAAAGAGGTCGTGCCATCATGATCAAACTTGTGCAGTTTTTGCAGCGCAGTGAGTTGGGCCAGTTGGTATGGCAGGCCCGCAAAGAATTCATGTGGGTGGGTATTTTCAGTTGTGTTTACAACTTGCTCTTGATTACACCTACCTTGTACATGCTGCAAGTGTTTGACCGAGTCATGCTGAGCAGGTCAGAAGTGACTTTGATTGTGTTGACGCTGCTGGTGTTGGCTGGGCTGATGTTATCGTCTTTTGCCGACTGGATTCGGACGCGTGTCTTGGTTAGAACAACGCTGAGATTTGATCAGCAACTGAATACCCGAGTCTTAAAGGCTTGCTTTGATTCACGCAGAAAAGGCACAGAAGAAAAAGCACAAATGGTGTTCAACGATTTGACCAGCATGCGTCAGCTTATTTCTGGCCAAAGCTTTTTCACGATATTTGATATTCCATGGACCCCTGTGTATTTGGCAGTTTTGTTCATGATGCACCCTGTCTTGGGTTGGACAGGCTTGGTCTTTATGGTCTTGTTTGGCATTCTGGCTTATTTAAGTAACAAATGGACCGAAGCACCTTTTGAACAAGCCATGGAGGCCGCACAAGTGGCCAACACCTACGTAGGTGCCAAGCTTAAGAATTCAGAAATTGTGGAGTCCTTGGGCATGCTGTCCAATTTGCGTACGCGTTGGCTGCGCTTGTATTTAGGCCACTTGAAAATTCACACACACTCACAAGAAAACATGCACAAAGTGCAAATGCTGAGCAAACTGGTTCGCCAGTGCCAGCAATCGGTGGTGTTGTCGGTTGGTGCGTACTTGGTTATTCAGGGCGAGCTGTCTTCAGGCGCTATGGTGGCTTCCAACATGCTGATGTCCAACGCACTGAGACCCATTGACATGCTGGTGTCGAGTTGGAAAATGTTTATGCAGGCTAAAACTGCCTACTTGCGCGTTGAGAAAATGTTGGCTGAAAACCCTTTGCAAGCCAATCCAAGCCAGCCTAGTGATTTGAAGGGGCCTATGCAATGGCACAACTTGGGAACCACTGTGCCAGGTAGAGCTGAACCCATTTTGCAAGGCTTGAATGCAGAATTCAAAGAAGGACAAGTGATTGCCATTGCGGGTCACTCGGGTGCGGGTAAGTCAACTTTGTTGCGCTGTATTTTGGGAATTTCACAAGGCGTGATGGGGCAGGTGCGTTTGAACGGACAAGACATGACCCACATGCAGCGCGAGGCATTAGGTGGGCAAGTGGGCTACATGCCGCAAGACATTGAATTGATGGACGGCAGCATTGCCGACAACATTGCCAGGTTTGGTGAAGTCAATTCTGAAGCAGTGATTGAAGCCGCGCAAAAGGTGGGTATCCATCAAATGATTTTGCGCATGCCTAGAGGTTATGACACCGCCATTGGTGAAGCTGGCGGATTTTTGTCGGGTGGGCAACGTCAGAGATTGGCATTGGCCAGGGCCATTTATGGCAACCCCCAATTGTTGGTTCTGGACGAACCCAATGCCAACATGGACGAGCAGGGCACAACAGCCTTGGTGACCACCTTGAATTTAATGAAATCTACTGGTGCCCTCATTTTTATGGTGGCGCATGACAGGAATTTATTGGCCACTGCCGACCGACTGGTGGTTCTGGCCAAAGGAAAAATGCTGCACAACGAGGCGCTGAATCCAGAACCAGCCTTGTTGCCTGTGGCTTAAGGACAATGATGACTACTCAACAAAAACCGCCAGTTCAAACTTCTTTGCCAGAATTGGTAGAGGATGAAGTGAACACTCAACAACCCATTCGTTTGGGCGCTGCAGTCTTGGTGGTGGGTTTGGGCGCATTTTTATTGTGGGCAGGCTTTGCCCCACTCGATCAAGGCGTGCCGGCCTCGGGTACGGTGGCCATTGAAACACGTAAGAAAACCATTCAACACTCTACAGGGGGTGTGGTGAAAGACGTGTTGGTGAAAGAGGGACAGTGGGTGAAAGAGGGCGACGTTCTCATAGAGGTGAGTGATACTCAAGCGCGTGCCAACAACGAAACCATTCGCCAAGCTTATTTGAGCCAACGCGCGGTAGAGGCTCGCCTGGAGGCTGAACTTAAAAACGCAGGCAGCATTCATTTCGGTTCTGACATTACAGCCAACAAAGCCGACCCCTTTGTTCAGCAACTGACAATGACTCAGCAGAATTTGTTTGCTGCTAGGCGCGCTTCATTTGAGGCTGAAGTTTCGGCGCTTGAGCAAAGCATTCAAGCGTTGAAAGACCAGCTTTGGGGTGTTGACCAATCCTTGGTCAATCGACTGGTGCAAATTCAATTGCAAGAAAAGCATTTGAAATCCATTAAATCCTTGGCTGATGAGGGTTACGCTCCCAAAAACCAAGTGCTGCAAATGGAGCAAACCCAAACTGAGCTTAAAACGGCTTTGTCTGATTTGAAATCGAATCAATCGCGTTTGAGCAGATCGATTGAAGAGTCTCAGTTTCGCATGGCGCAAAGAAAGCAAGACTATCAAAAAGACGTGATGGGTCTATTGGCTGAAGTGAAAAAAGAAGTTCAGGCGGGCAAGGAAAGGCTAACCACAACCAACGAAGAGCTGGTGCGCACCCAAATTAAATCACCCGTGGACGGCCAAGTTGTGGGCATGAGCATCAGTGCTACAGGTGGCGTGGTGATGGCGGGACAAAAGTTGATGGACGTAGTGCCTAAGAGTGAAGCGCTGTTGATTGACGCCAAAGTGTTGCCGCACATCATTGACAAAGTGCATACCGGCATGAACGTGTCAGTTCGTTTTAATACGTTTGCCAACACACCTCAGTTGGTGGTGCCTGGCAAGTTGGTGGCATTGACTTCCGACGTCATTACAGACCCAAGCGCTGGCATGGGCGGCATCAGCAGCTATTACTTAGGCAGAGTAGAAATTACGCCTGAAGGTTTGAAGGTGCTTGGCAACCGAGTGTTGCAGCCAGGTATGCCTACAGAGGTGCTGTTTAAGGTGGGTGAGCGTACGCTGTTGCAGTACATCATGTATCCGTTGACTAAGCGGATTGCAGCTTCTTTGAAAGAAGAATGATGAAGCCTCAATTTGATAAATTGCTAAATATTTTGAGGACGTTACTGTTCGTTATTTTAATTAGTTTAAATGTTTCAGCAGTTGCGTTGACTATTGAAGAAGCATTCAACAAAGCAGTTGAAGTTGATCCAGTTTTGCGATCCAGCAGGTTTAACCAGCAAGCAATATCAGAAAATGAAGTCATGGCTAGGTCGCGTTTATTCCCGCAGATTATGTTGCAAGGCTCATCCAATCAATTGACTCAAACAACGACTCAGGATGTTGCGGGGGCGGCAAGCTTGTCACGTAGTTTTACTGGACCATCAATAAATCATCAACTTGTGATCCGTCAAGGCCTGATAAGGCATAAAGATATGTCTGCTTTGAAGTTTGCCGAATATCAAACTCAATACGGAGAGGTTAAATATTTGACTGATTATTCAGAACTTTGGTTGCGTGTAGCTTATGCATACATAGATTTAATTGGAGCACAGCAAATAGCCGAGACCTATGAAAAACCACTTTCTAATATGTTAAATGCTGCTAAACAAGAAAAAGTGCGTTTTGAAAAAGGCGACGGGACGAAAGATTCTGCTGGGGAAGCAGAAGCTCAATACCAACAAGCAAAAGCATCACATGCACAAGCTCTGCAAAGTTTATGGGCTAAACAAAAGCATTATGAGATCATAACCAAGCTTGATCCAGCCCAATTAAAAGAAATAAAATTCTCTTTAAATAATAAATCTCTGATAGATTTAGAAAATAAAGAACGAGCTTGGCTTGAATATAAAGAAAAATCAAATGAATTGCGTTTAGCACACTTACAGGTTGAAATGCAGAAAGAAAGATTAAAAATGGCAAGTGCGGACAATATGCCGGTGTTAGATTTGTTAGCATCTTGGAATATAGCGAAGAACGATGCCACTAGCACACAAGGTTATCGATATAAAAATAATCAAATTGGAGTTCAGTACAGCGTACCTTTATTTGCTGGCGGAAGTATTACAGCTGGGGAGAGGCAGGCAGCAAAAAATCTTGAGGCAAGCATAGAAGATGTGGTAGCTATTTCTAATAGAGTTGAAAGTGAATTCATTATATTATGGTCAACAGTTCAAGGTTTAAGAGCTAGAGCTGAAGCAAACTATTATTTAATGGAATCTGCAAAAGATCAACTTAAAGCTAACACCCTATCTTTTTTACAGGGGGTTAAAACAATCAATGAAGTTGCAAATGCTGAAGCATTAGAGTCGCGGAGAATTGTTGATCAAATTAATTTAGTTATTGATTTGCAAAAGAATATAATTAAACTAAATAGAAAACTTTTTATATAGTTAACTATGAAAATAAATAATAAGGAAGATAATGAAAAAAATAGTATATGGAGCTCCTAGAAGTAATACTCCTTCTGGAGGTGTAAAGGTAATTTATAAACAATCTGAACTCATCAATCAAATTGGGGCTGTTAGTGCTGTATGGCATCCCGGTGAAGGTGATTATAGGTGTACATGGTTTGAAAATAATGCGCAAGTAATAAGTGGTGATCTAAATGCAGAAGATCATTTCGTAATACTTCCAGAAATATGGGCAACAGGTTATTCCGAAGAATTTAAAAGCAAAGGAATAAAATATGGAATTTATGTTCAAAATGCATACTATACTCACGTAAATTTAAATATAAGAAATGAAAAGGCAATTATAGAAGCATATGAAAATGCAGATATAGTCCTATCTATTTCCAAAGATTCCAGCAGATATATACAAGAAATTTTCGGCATTAAAAGTAATAAAATAGTTCTTCAGAGGTATTCTGTTGATAATAAAATATTTAGGCCTGGGATAAAGAAAAGAAAGATAACATATATGCCTAGAAAAATGGAGCAACATTCTAACAGAGTAATATCAATATTGCAAAGCATAGTTCCAAAAAATTGGGAAATAAAAGCTATTGATAAAATGAATGAAATAGAAGTTGCTAGTCATTTATCTGAATCGCTTATATTTTTAGCTTTCTCAGAATTTGAAGGTTTACCTGTACCACCAGTAGAGGCTGGAATATGCGGAAATATTGTTATAGGATATCATGGACAAGGTGGGTTGGAATATTGGGACAAGCCTATTTACAATGAGATAAATCAAGGTGATATACAAAATTTCATAGAAAAAATAATGGAAACAATTAATAAAATAGATCTAAATGGTGTAAATATTGATGAAATTAATTCAGGCATCGAAAAAATTACAGATTATTTCTCAACGAAAAATGAAATCTACATGTTGCAAAATTTGATTAAGAAAGTAGAGGCTTTATGAATACTAGTTTGATAAATATAAATAATATGGAATTATATTACAGGCCTGCTCCTTCATCTGATTTGCCAGTAATTAATCAGATTTTTAACTTGGGTGCATATGACATAAAAAACTGGGCGCACTTTGAAATATTGAAAAAATATAAAGAAAATATAATTAAAGATTCTAAATATTTAATTATTGATGCCGGCGCTAATATTGGCGCAAGCTCATTATTTTTTTCAGATGCATGGGACAAATCATTTGTTGTTGCGATTGAGCCGGAAAGAAAAAATTATGCCTTGCTAAATTTAAATTCAATTGATAAAGAAATTAAACCAATCGAAGCAGCAATAGGCTCAGAATCAGGATTTATGTATTTAAATGATCCAGGTCATGGTGATGTAGGGTTTAGAGTTCAAGCGGACGGAGAGTACGAAGTTAAGGTATTAACAGTTAATCAAATTGTTAAAAAATACGATAAATACCAACCATTCATAATTAAAATAGATATAGAAGGTGGTGAAAGTGAGTTGTTCACAAAAAATACGGAATGGGTAGAAAAATTCCCACTTATTATTATTGAGCTACACGATTGGATGCTTCCTTTAAAAATGAGTTCTAAAAATTTTCAAAATGTGTTATTCAATAAAAATTTTGAAATTCTTCACAAAGGTGAAAACATATTTTGTTTCAATATTGATTTACTACAAGGAATGAATTAAAATGAATATTCAAAATGAAATTTTAAATTTATTAAAATCATTAAAAATGAACGATTGCAAGTTTCCTAAAATTAGAGTTGGAAATAATGGGGATGGAGGTTACGTCCTGCCAAATGATTTTGATAAAATTGAACACTTGTTATCAATTGGTATAGGTGATGATGATTCATTTGATAGATTCTTTGCTGAAAGAGGAGTTAAAGTATATCAATACGATCACACTGTTGACAATCCTCCCTCAAATCATTCTAATTACCAATTTAATAAAATTGCCTGGGCTGAAAATGATGCTGATGGACAAAGATCACTTGAATCAATGGTTAATTTAGCAGGAATTAATAAAACTACAAACGCCTTATTAAAATTTGATACAGAAGGTGCGGAGTGGGATTGTTTTCAAAAGATTGATGTAGAAACATTAAAGCATTTCAAAATAATTGTATGCGAACTACATGGGCTAAATAGTATTGGAAACTCAAATCATAGAGCTAAAGTTAAAAATTTACTTGACAAATTAACATTGAATCATACCGCTGTACACATACATGCAAATAATTGCTGCGGCATGACCCTGGTAGAGGGTGTTCCGATTCCTGCTGTATTAGAGGTAACGTTGTTAAGAAATGACAGATCGAAATTTCTTGATTCCAATTCAAAAATTCCTAGTTCTTTAGATTATCCAAGTATGACAGATAGACCTGAGATAATATTAACTGTATTTTAATATGAAAAAACAAAATATAATATTTTGTGATGGTGGACTGGCCAATAGATTAAACTCTTTGATCGGTGGTTTGAAACTTGCGGAAATAATAAAAGGCGAATGGATTATATGTTGGCCAATAAATGAATGGTGCGGATCAGCTTTGGAGGATTTGTTCAATGTTGATTTACCTATAATAAATGAAAAATTATCATTTTTCCAAGAAAAAATTGAAGGGTTTTTTTTCATTATGCATGAAGATCAATTAAACTTTAAACCAAAAATGCATATAAATGTTAATGCGATTACTAGTTTTGAATGCTTGAATTTAACATCTGAATTAAACTATTTTTATTATAATAATCTAATACCAAAATTCCTATCAATAAAAGACATAAGTGATATGCTAAAGCTAATTTCAGTAAATCACAAGATCAAAGAAAAGGCCTCTAATTTTATAAAGAAATATAATATATGTAATGATACAATAGGACTACATATAAGAAAAACAGATTTTGGTGATTTAGTTAATGATGAAGAGTTATTTAAATTGGCCTTGGAAAGCGAAAGTGTATTTTTTGTATGTACAGATGATCCCGTTGTAAGCAAAAAATTCTCAAAATTAAAAAACTGTAATGTATATTTACATGCTGACTATGTAGAAAAGCGCGATGATAATTTAAATTGGAATGATCTAGTTTCTGATAATGTGGGAAGACTATATAACTTTAATGTTGCAAGAAACTCGGAATCAGTTAGTGCTGCTTTAATAGATTTACTAATCTTATCAAAAACTAAAATTGTTAATACTTCGCACTCCACTTTTTTAAAAATGGCGATTACATTTAAGCAAATTAATTATATTGATTGAAAGAATAAAATGATTGATAAATTATTTTCCGTATGTTGCCTGAAAGATGTAAAAGCATGGGGGGTAGCTTCAGCACAAATAGTCAAATTTATTAAAGCAAAAAATATTATTTAATTGTACCCGATGCTGAAGTGGAGTTATTTCAATTAATTACGCCAGAGAAGTTCACTGTAGAGCCTGAATCTAAATATTGCGAGACTTATAACTTGGAGTATATCAAAAAATATTTGCCTGTCAACATGACAAATAGAGCCGGTTGGTACTTGCAACAAATATTAAAAATTGAATTTATTAGAAGACAAAATGAAGATGAGAATATACTAATTTGGGATTCAGATACCGTTCCATTAAAAAAATTAGATTTTATAAATGAGCGAGGTATCTTGGAGATGTATGAAGGAATTCATCATCCTAGAATACATGAGCCATATTTTAATACTATTAAATCGATCTTAGGTATTGATCGAGAAATTAATAAAAGTTTTATCTCGCAAAATATGATAGTTAAATCCAAATGGATTGTAAATCTTTGTGATTCAATTCAAGAGCATACTGGAGAATTTAACTGGATAAATGCGTTACTTAGCCGTATAGATTATAACTCATCTATTTCTGCATTTAGCGAATATGAAACCATAGGTACATTCATTAATAAATATTTTAACACCGAATGGAAATTTAAAGATAATTCAGATTATTATCGAAATGGAACAGCTCTGCTTGGTTGTCCTTCAAATATTAATAATAATGAATGGATGGATTTGGTAAAATATTGGGATTACATAACTTTTGAAAATTATGAAAAAGTATTTGTAAGAGGATTGAATATTGGTTGTGGTAATGACCGTATAGAAAAGACTTCGGATGGGAATCTATTTTTAAATATAGACTTAGAAAGATATCAAGGAGTTGATATGATTTTGGATGTATCCAAAACCTTCCCATTTCCTAAAGCGCAGTTTAATTATATTATCGCAAATAATATTTTAGAACATGTTGACGATGTTTTAACTGTAATCTCTGAAATTGATCGTTGCTTAATGGTTGGTGGACTATTGAAAATTGAGGTGCCATTTATTGGTTCTTATAATCACGGAACAGATATTACCCATAAACGTGGTATGACTTATAGTTCTTTTAATTTCTTATTTAATGATGCAAGAAATTATTTATACAGAGAGCAAAAGTTAAGAAAATTCAATTATAAATTGATTAAATTTGAAAGGGAAAATATTGTAAATGGTAGTTTAGTTAGAGAGTTCTTTGAAGATATACCTAGGCTTGGAGAATATAGCGAATGGATAGCAAAAGTCCATAATTTTCAAATCCCTGGTACTTTTGGCTTCCTTTTTCTTAAATGTGATTAATGTGTATTAATATGTAGATTCCTCTAAAATGAAGTTAAGTTTAAAGATTGAATGAACAGAGAAGCACTTCTCTTGTGTTAGTTAGCGCATTCATCCTGTCACTAGAAAAATTTTTTATTTTTCAGTTCTGCAGAACTAAATCACAGAGCTTTTACTAGTTTAACATTTAAAGATTACCCCAATTCAGTTTCCTTGCTATTTAATAGTCGTTCTTGAATAATCCTCAAACCTTGCATGAATGCTTGATTTGAGGGCAATTCTTAATGTCCAAATCTCTCAACTAGTTATTCAAAACAGCATGTTTTCTCGGAGATTCAGGAGCCTGCATGTTGATGACTGATGGTAATCGTTCCCTAGAACCACGGGCGTTAGAAGTAGAATTTTTTCCAATGAAGGAGGTTCTACAGGAGAAAGTCTAAATTCAAAGATAGCCAGATCATGGACGCCGTGAAACGCGTTGAGGCTGGTTTTAGCGTGCCTGATATTTGCCGAGAAATGGGCATCAGCACCGCCACCTTTTACAAATGGCGAGCCAAATATGGCGGTATGGACGTTTCAATGATGTCCCTGAGTTAGCCCCCTGAATGACAGTCCCATCGGTATTCCTTAAACTAACAACTAGGAATAAGACTATGGATATGACTTTGGATATGACTATGTCATCAATAAGACCTAACCGGGTGGAAGTGGTTACCAGTGTTCAGCGCCGCAGGCGCTGGACTCCTGAGCAAAAGCTTGAAATCGTCAAACAAACCAATGAACCAGGAAGTTCTGTTTCTTTGGTAGCACGCCAGCATGGATTAACTGCAGCCCAGTTGTTTCAATGGCGCAAAGCTTATTTGGAAGGTTCTTTGGTCGCCGTCGGTGCCAATGAAACCGTTGTCCCAGCTTCTGAACTTCAAGAGGCTATGAGGCGCATTAAACAACTTGAAGGTGCGCTGGGACGCAAGACTCTGCGTAAACTCCCCCAAATTGAAAACAATATGAAAATAGAGGCTTCCACTTCTTTGATCTCACTGCAATATATTAGATATCTGAGCACTAGTGTCCCAACGTTTACCTACTGACCATACATAACCCAATGATTTATTTGAATAAATCTGATTTTCCCTTTGTCCACGATTTGAATCGTTTTCTGGACTTGGGGCATGCTTTGCAGATCTTAT
>Ga0214919_10008984_pt1 | contig 12978 bp, 11 predicted proteins | sample LL1503_MetaG_FD_177994 | JGI IMG/M metagenome (GOLD analysis project Ga0214919, IMG submission 177994) | Freshwater microbial communities from Lake Lanier, Atlanta, Georgia, United States - LL-1503 | ecosystem: Environmental > Aquatic > Freshwater > Lake | place: USA: Georgia | collected...
TGGTGGCAATAGCCAGGAGATGGCGTTTCATGAGAAATCCTGTGGTTTCAAAATTGGGCTTTGCGGCATCGGCCGCATCAGCCGGGTCGCTGGCGCGGCACCGCTCAGCTGCGGCCCGGCAACATGCGTTGTATCAGTCGATCGCGGTCCAGCCACTGGTGCTTGGCCGCGCCGGCCAGGTGCAGCAGCACCAAGCCGGCCATCATCATCGCGCTGCGCTCATGCCAGGGCTTGATCGCCTCGGCCAGCAACTTGTCCACCGGCACGAAGTCAGGCAGCTGCAGCAGGCCGAACCAGACCACCGGAAATCCCGCCGCCGAGCTATAGGCCCAGCCCAGCAGCGGCACGACGAAGAACAGCGCGTAAAGCAGCCCATGGGTCGCCTGCGCGATGCCAGCCTGCCAACCGGGGGCCGCAGCAGGCGGCCGGTGCGTCAATCGCCACAGCAAGCGCAGGCCCGACAGTGCCAGGATCGTCACGCCAGCCCACTTGTGCCAGTTGTAGAGTTTGAGCCGGGTCGGCGAGATCGGCAGGTCGCTCATGTACAGGCCGACACCAAACGATGCCACGATCATCAGCGCCAGCAGCCAGTGCAGCACGATGGCCAGCGCGGTGTAGCGAAGCGTGGAGGGATTCGAAGTCATGGACAGAGTGTGGCGCCCGTCAGCGTGTTTCGGGTTCAGCACGCTTGACTCGATCTTGCAATTTATTTGAACAAAGGTGTTCTTATTGTTCGAAATATTCCCATTTCAGCGGGACAGACTGGCCCGGCCTGTCCACAGTGACTCGGACATCACCTGCAAGTGCTGGTGCCTGTGGGTCGACAGCAGCCGGCGGCGCAGCGCGAAGTCCAGCGTCACCAAAGCGGCGTCGACGGTCATGTCGCCGGCAGCAGCATGGTCTAGCGCCTGCTCGACGGTCATCAGCGTCAGGCTGTGGACCTCGCCGTCCTGGTTCTCTGGCACCAGGTCGGGCGGCAATGCCAGGTCGAAGACACTGACTTGTTCGAGCTGAAAGCCCTCGGCGATGTCGCGCGCGACCCGCAGCTGCCGGCCTGCCACCAGCGATTGCATCTGGTCTGGGCGCAGCCCGGCTTCCTCCCAGCCTTCGCGCACCACCGCCTCGGCCGGGGTCTGGCCGTGCGGCACGCCGCCGCCGATCAGGTTGTCGAGCAGACCAGGATCGGTGGGCTTGTCGAGCGCACGGCGCGCGATCCACAGATGGGTGGGCCGGCCAGATGGGTCGGCCAGGTAGCCGTTGCAGTGCGCGCCGAAGGTGGTGGTGCCCCAGAAGCGCGACGCCGCGCGCTCGAAGGTGGCCAGCAGTGCGCCGCCTTGTTGCGCCAGCACTGGGTAGGTTTCGTCGCGCCAGGCTTTGATCAGCCCGGCTTCGCGCAGCGCGAGGTTTGCCTGTGCGAAGAATGCCGCCCGTCCGGCGGCAGGCGTCGTCAGCGTGACGGCGAGGTCGTCGATTCGCAGCTCGCTGTGCCAGCGCGCGAGCGCCGGCAGGTGGGCGCGGGCCACCGATCCTGCCAGCAGTGAATGACCTTGGTCGTCGATGAAAAACGGCAGCCTGGCATCGGGGTCGCGAGCCTGGGCTGCGGCGATCGCCGGCCAGTCGGGCGGTTCAGTGGGGGCCAAGCTCGTCATCTGGCGATCGACTTCGCCGCAAGGAACGCTGGCGCGCGCGAGGCTATTTGCCGGCCGAGATCGGCTCGCCGAAGCCTATCCACTGCTTGCCGTCGAAGCGGGTCATCCTCAGCATCGACAGCGGTCCGTGGTTGGTCGGGCTGGTGTTGAGCAGCAAGCCTGGCAGCGTGCCTGGCATCCTGACGTCCTTCAGGTTGGTCGCGATCTTCATCAGGTTCTCGCGCGTCAGGTTGTCGCCCGATTGCTTGAGCACATAGGTCATCGCGTTGGCTGACGAGTAGGCCAGCAGGTTGAGCTGGTCGTTGATGTCGCCCTCCGGGTAGTACTTCTTCATGAAAGCCTTGTAGGTGTTGATCTCCGCGTCGTTGTCCCACTGGCTGTCACTCGGGTCCTTCATGAACTGGGTCGTGATCAGGCCGGTCGAGGCTTCCAGCCCGGCGGGCTTGAGCACCGAACCGACGGTGGCTGACACATTGGTGATGTACTGGGTCGGCTTCCAGCCGATTGCGGCTATCTTCTTGATCGCCTGCGCGGCTGGTTTGGGCGAGGCTGCGGTGATCAGCACATCGGCGCCCGAGCTCTTGAGGGTCAGGATTTGCGAGTCGACGGTCGGATCAGTGACCTCGAACGAGGCGTCGGCCACCAGCATCGAGGCCTTGTCGCCCAGCCCTTGCTTGACGCCGATCAGGTAGTCCTTGCCGAAGTCATCGTTCTGCCAGAGGATCGCGATCTTTGCGCCGGGGTGGGTGGCGATGATGTGGGCGGCGAACACCTTGCCTTCGGCCACATAGTTGGGCTGGAAGCCCACCGTGTACGGGAAGTTCTTGGGGTCGTTCCACTTGCCCGCGCCGCTCGAGACGAACAGGTGCGGCATCTTCTTCTGGTTGGCGTAGCGATGGATCGCCGAGTTGGTCGGCGTGCCCAGCGTGCCGAACAGCGCCAGGACCTCGTCGTTCTCGACCAGGCGGCGGATCGCTTCGATGGTCTTGGGCGGGCTGTAACCGTCGTCCAGGCTGATCAGGTTGACCTTGCGGCCGTTGATGCCGCCTTGCTCGTTGATCATCTTGAAGAAGGCCACCTGGGTCCGTCCGAGCGAGCCGTAGGCCGACGCGGGGCCGCTGTAAGGCATGTTCTGACCGAGCTTGATCTCGGTGTCGGTGGCGCCGGTGTCGTACTTTTTCTGCGCCAGCGCATCACCGGCGTGGACCAAGCTGGCGGCTGTTGCGAGCGCGACAAGAATTTTTTTCACGTTGTCTCCATGATGGATGAATCTGGCAAGGCTTGCCAAATCGACACCTGTTATCTTAGCAACCGCCCGGGCCATGCCGCTCGCGCCGCGGCCCGCTCCGGCCAGTCGATCGGGCCCGACAGCGGCAGGCGGGTGGTCTGACGGTGCCTAAGAGGCTTGGGGCGGGTGGGTCACGATGCTGCGCAACTCGGGCCGCGGCGTTCGCAACAGCGCCAGATCCGGCCGCACCCGTCCGAGTCCAGGCTGTGCGGTGGTGGCCGATTCCAGCGCCAGCGCCGCTGCCAGCAGTGCGGCATCGCCTCTGGCACGGCCTATGAGTTGCAGGCCGAAGGGCAGGCCCTGCTCGTCGACGCCGCAGGGCAGCGACAGCGCTGGATGGGTGCTGAGGCTGACCAGGTAAGTCAGCCCGACCCAGTGATAGTAGTTGCGGGTGGGCAGGCCTTGCACCGATTCGGCATACAGCGTGGTCCAGGCAAAGGGCGAGACGCCGGTGACCGGCGAGATCACCAGGTCAAACCCGCCACGGTCGGCGCGCATCGCGTCGGCCAGGCGGCGCTGCAGCCAGGTCTGCAACTGGTGGGCGCGGGCGTGGTCGGCGAGCGAGAACTGCTCGGCCAGCGCCAGGTTGGCGGCCAGGTTGGCGCTGAGTGTGGCGCGGTCAGCGCCGGCATGGGCCGCGAGAAAGCCTTCGGCGCGCAGCACGTCGAAGGCGAAGTCGGCGCTGCTGCGCTCGCCTGGGCCGCCGTCTAGCCCATGGACCAGGTCGACGCCCAATGGTTCGCAGCTGGCGAACAGCGGCGCGATGGCGGCGATGCGGGCGCGAAAGCTGCGACGGATGTCCTCGTCGACCAGGCAGCCGCCGAAGTCTTCGCTGAAACCCACCCGCAATCGCGACAGATCGACTGGACGCAGTGCCGGCAGGCCAGACGCGTCGAAGGGCGCCGACAGCGGATCGGCTGGGTGCGGCCCGGCGATCGCCGCGAGCATCAGCGCCAGATCGGCCACCGAGCGCGCCATCGGCCCAAGCACCGAGAGCGGGCTGAAGCCCAGCAGCCGGTTAGCGCTCGCGACAACGCCGGTCGAGGGCCGCAGGCCGACCACGCCGCAGTAGCCGGCCGGGATTCGCAGCGATCCGCCGAGGTCGGACCCCGAGGCCAGCGGCAGCATGTCGCAGGCCAGCGCCACCGCCGAACCGCCCGACGAGCCACCGGCATTGCGCATGGGGTCGAAGGGGTTGCCGGTCGCACCCCAGACCGCGTTGCGGGTGTTCGCGCCTGCGCCCATGTCCGGGGTGTTGGTCTTGGCGGCGATCAACGCACCGGCCGCGCGCAAGCGCTGCACCAGCACGCAGTCGGCTTGCGGCACATGGTCGCGGTGGGCGATGTTGCCGTAGGTGGTGCGCAGCCCAGCGCTGTCTTCCAGGTCCTTCACGCCTACCGGCAATCCGTGCAGCAGCGGCAGCGCTTCGCCCCGCATCACCGCTGCTTCGGCGACGCGGGCCTGCACCAGCGCGCGGTCGAAGTCGGTCTGGCACAGCGCGTTGACCGCCGGGTTGACGGCCTCGATGCGGGCGATGCAGGCCTGTAGCAGTTCGACGGGCGAGATCTGCTTGGCGCCGATCAGCCGGCGCTGCTCGAGCGCCGACAGGCTGACGAGGCCGGTGTGGTCGTTCATTCGAATGGGCCCTGGCTCAATCGAGTTTGAGGCCGAGTTTGCGGATCACCACCCCGAAGCGTTCGTACTGGTCTTTCACGGCCGCGGTGTGCTCGGACGGGCTGGAGGCCAGGATCTCGCTGCCGCCGTCGACGAAAGCCTTCACCAGTTCGGGATCCTTCAGCGACGCCGCCAGCGCAGCGTTGACCTTGGCCAGCACCTCGGGTGGCATGTTGCGCGGGCCGAAGAATTGCAGACCACCGCTGACGTCCACCCCGGGCACGCCGGCCTCGGCCATGTTGGGCAGCTTGCCCAGCGCGACATAGGGTTTGGGGTCGGTGTAGGCCAGCATCTTCGCCTTGCCGGCCTTGACGTTGTTCATCGCGGTGGTGGGGCCGTCGAACAGGAAGTCGACCTGCCCGCCCATCAGCGCCATGCCGGCGTCGGCCGAGCCCTTGAACGGGATGTGGGTCATCTGGGTGCCGGTGGCCTGCTGCATCAGTTCGGCGACCAGGTGCGAGGTGCTGCCGAGAGAGTACGAGGCGTAGTTCAGCTTGCCTGGGTTGGCTTTGGCGTACTTGATCAAGTCGGCCACGCTGTTGAAAGGCGACGCCGCCGGCACGGTGAGCACTGTGGTGGATCGGGCGGCAAACATCACCGGCGTCAGGTCCTTCAGCGCGTCGTAAGGCAGCTTGGAGAACAGGTGCGGGTTCTGCGCCGCGGTGACGCCGATCGTGTAGAGCAGGGTGTGGCCATCGGGTGCGGCGCGCACCACCTCCATCGTGCCCAGGATGGTGGATGCGCCGGGCTTGTTGTCCACCACCACCGTCACGCCCAACGCCGGTTGCAGCTTGGCCGCCATCAGGCGGGCCTGGATGTCGGTCTGGCCGCCAGCCGGGAACGGCACGACGATACGGATCAGCTTGCCCGGTATCGGAAAGGTCTGCGCGAGGGCCGCGGCGGGCAGGCAGACGGTGGTTGCGCACAGCATGGCACGCACAAAAACGACACGGGTCAACATCAGTAATCTTTCATCAGCAGTCGGAAAATGAAGAGCGATGATGCCAGCCTGCGGTGCCCAGGCGCGTGTGAAAACCCTGCCATCACGACCAGGTCGTGGCGCGGGATGCGCTGTTCGCGGGGGGGAGCTTGTGGGGGGAGGGAGGCTCGTCCGGTCAAGTTTTCCGCGCTGCTTGGCTGCCGATTTGCACCGGCGCTGCTGACGCGGCGGGTGCAGGCCCAGCGCGCCGCCCCCGCGCCGGCCTGGCCAGCATCACCGGCAGGATCAGCAGCAGGTAGAGCAGGGCCGAGGCCAGAAACACCTCGTTGGCAGCCAGCGTCATCGCTTGTTGATCGATCAGCCGCTCGAGGTAAGCGCGAAGCTGTTCCAGCGTCATGCCTGCCGAGCGCAGCGGTTCAAAAAACGCGTTGTCAAGAGACCAGCCTGTGCGGCTCGCGTCCTCGACCAGCTGCACCCGGTGGTGCCGGGTGCGGGAATCCCAGAGCGTGCTCGTGATCGAGGTGCCGAAGGCGCCCGCCGATATCCGCACGAAGTTGCTCAGCCCAGCGGCCAGCGCGAACTGGTTCGGGCGGATCTCGGACAGCGAGATCGCGCTCAGTGCGATGAAGAAAAGCGAGCCCCCGACGCCTTGCCACAGCATGGGCTGGATGATCGTCAGGTAGTCGGCCTGGGTCGTGAACAGCGATCGCGTCCAGAACGACCAGGCGAATGCAAAAAAGGCCATCACCGCGATCGAGCGCGCCCATCCGCGCTCGATCCCGCGTCCGGCCAGCGGCGAGACCAAGACCGCCACCACCCCCACGGGCGCGAGCACCAGCCCGGCCCAGGTCGCTGTGTAGCCCATCGCCTGCTGCAACCACAGCGGCAGCAGCACGACGTTGCCTGAGAACAGCGCGAACCCGCCAGCCAGCGCGACCACGCCGAAACTGAAATTTCGGTTCGCGAACAGCTTCAGATCGACGATCGGATGCTCGTGCGTCAATTCCCAGACCAGAAAGACGATGAAGCCCACCAGCGACACCGTCCCGAGCGCGACGATCGTGTTCGATTCGAACCAATCCTCTTGCTTGCCGGTGTCGAGCAAGATCTGCAGCGATCCGACCCACAGCACCAGCAGCGCCAGCCCGACGGCGTCGATCGGCACCCTTCGGACGATCGACTCGCGGCGGCTGTACAGGGTCCAGGTCAGTGCTGCGCAGCCCAGTCCGATCGGCACGTTGATGTAGAAAATCCAAGGCCAGTGCAGGTTGTCGGTGATCCAGCCGCCTAGCAGCGGCCCGGCAATCGGCGCCATCAACACGGTCATCGACCAGATCGCCAGCGCTCGGCCCGCTCGCTCAGGCGGATGGCTGCCCAGCAGCAGCGTCTGCGACAAGGGCATCATCGGCCCCGCAGCCAGGCCTTGCAGCACCCGAAATCCGATCAACCACTCGAGCGACGTGGCCTGCCCGCACAGCCACGAGGTCAGCACGAACAGCAGTACGCTCGTCACGAACAGCCGGACCTGGCCGAAGCGCTGCGTCAGCCACCCTGTCAAGGGCACCGAGATTGCGGTGGCGATGCCGAAGGCGGTGATCACCGTCGTGGTCTGGTGAACGCTGGCGCCCAGGTCACCGGCGATCGCCGGGATCGACACGTTGGCAATCGACGCATCGAGCACGTTCATGAACGTGGCGAGCGACAGCACCATCGTGCCGACGGAGCGCTGCCAACCCTGTAGCGGCGGATGTTGGTCTGAACGGTTCGATGGTGCCTGCAAGCTGCGGTCCTGTGGTGGCGAGCGGTCTGACGACAGCCCTGAAGGTGGATTCATAAGAAACCAACGCCGATCATGCCAGCCATTGCCGCTTGACCGGGCGCCGCACTCAGGCCGCGCGAGGTCCGGTTCTGGACCACCACAGCGCCAGCGGACCCAGCGCGACGCCGGAGGCCATCACCGCGAACCCGGCCAACCAGCCCTGCGCCGAATCTGCGCCGCCGAATGCGTCGAGCGCCAACCCCACGGCCCAGCCGGCCAGCGCCGACAGCCCGAAGCCTACGGTGGAATGCAGCGCCATCGTCATGCCGCGCAACTGCGGCTCGGCACTGGCGCTCATGCCGGCGGTCAGCGAGCCGGAATCGGCCGGGATCGTGACCGCATGGAGCATCACCAGCGCCAGCAGCAGCAGCGGTGGGCCACCGGCCAACGCGCCGATCGCCAAAGCGACCAGCGCCGAGGAGACCTGGATCGTGCTGATCGAGCGGTGGCGCCCGAAGCGCATCGAGCACTCATTGCCGAGGATGCTCGCCGGCATCGCAAGCAAGGTGACGAGCACGCTGACCGTGATGGGGTCGAGCAACGACGCCGATCCGTTGCGAGCCGCCACAAAGGTCCAGAAAGCGACGATCCAGGTGCGCATCGCGTAGAGCTCAAAGCAGTGAAATCCATAGCCCAGGATGTATCCCATCGCCTCGCGGTTGCGCAGCACCGGCCTGAAGTCCAGCAGTGCGCCGGCGCGCGGCACCGGCGCCTTCGGCACCAAGGACCAGGCGGCGGCGGCCATCGCCAGCGGCCCCAGTCCGGTCAACACGAAGGACCAGCGCCAGCCCAAGTGGTCGGCGACCAATTGCGAGACCAGGAATGACAGGCCCACGCCCAAGGAATAGCTCGAGGTGTAGAGCGTGACGCTGCGCGACGCATCACCTGGGTCGAGCCGGTCGGTGAGGGCGCGAAGACCGGGCATGTAAGCGCCCGCGAAGCCAATGCCTGCCAGGGCCCAGAGCAGCATCGCCGACAGCAGGCCTTGCGCGAAACAGCCGAAGGCGATCGTCGCGGCCGCGCTGAACAGCGACCCGCCCAGCAGCAGGCGCCGGGCATCGATGCGGTCTGTCAGCGAACTCAGCAGCGGCACCGCGAGCATGTAGCCGCCCGCATACACCGCGGCGAGCAGTCCGGCCTGCGCGTTGGTCAGGCCCCACAGCGGGATCAGGTGAGCCGTCATCACCGCCGGCACGACGGCATGCGGCAACAGGCTACCGACTTGGCCGGCGCACATTCGCAGGACCAGCGGTTTGCCCGTCATGTCAGCGGCATGCGGTGTCAGCCTGGCGTCGGGGCTTGATCAGCCCACGCCACGCGGCATCGCCTGCCAGTACGGCGCACGCAGTTCGCGCTTGAGCACCTTGCCCACCGGGCTGCGCGGCAGGTTCTCGACGAAGTCGACCGACTTCGGCGCCTTCATCGACCCGATCTGCTGCTTGGCCCAATCGATCAGCTCGTCGGCCTGTGCGCTGGCGTCGGGCTTGAGCTGCACGCAGGCCTTCACGGCCTCGCCCCACTTGGCGTCTGGCACACCGATCACGGCGCAGTCCTGCACTGCGGGGTGCTTCATCAACGCGCTCTCGACCTCAAACGGGAAGATGTTGAAGCCGCCCGAGATGATCAGGTCGCGCATGCGGTCGGTGATGTAGAAATAGCCGTCGGCATCGCGCCGGCCGACATCGCCGGTGTGGTGCCAGCCGAAGCGGCTGATCTCGGCGCTGGCTGCGGCGTCGTCGAGATAGCCGCTCATCAGGGTCGGGCCGCGCAGCACCACCTCGCCGGTCTGACCGGGCGCGAGCAATTGCCCTTGTTCGTCCATGATCTCCATTGCCTCGACGATCGCGGTCGGTCGACCACAAGACAGCAACCGGTGACGCAGCGCGGGCTCGCGCACGGCCTGGGCGACCTCGCGTGGCGACATGAAGGTGGTCGGAAAGCCCGACTCGGTCTGGCCGAAGGCCTGGCAGACGACCGGGCCGAGCCGGCCGACGGCTTCGATGATCTTTTCCGGCGCAAAAGGCGATGCAGCGGCGATCAGGTAGCGCAGCGACGAGAAGTCGGCGCTCGCTGCCTTCGGGTGGGCCAGCATCATGTAGATCAGCGTGGGTGGCAGGAACAGCACCGAGACCCGCTGCTGGCCGATGATGTCGATCATCTGGCCGACATCGGGCGTGGCCATCATGATCGTGGTGCCGCTGAACTGGCCCATGCCCAGCGCGACGAAGCCGCCCGCGTGGGTGATCGGGGCGACCGCGAGGTTGACCGGCGGCTCGTCGAAGCTCAGGCAGGTGGCCCAGGCCAGCACCGAGGTGGCGATCGAGCGGTGTGAGCCGACGGTGAGCTTGGAGCGGCCGGTCGTGCCGCCGGTGGCGCCCTGGAAGCCCTGCGCGTCCTCGGCCACCCGGAAATCGAGCAAGGCGTCGCTGGTGCTGCCCAGCCATTGCGCCAGCGAGGGCGCGCTGGCGCTGGCGCCGCCTATGCACACCACCTCGCGCAGCGTCGGCACCGCTTCGCGGATCGCGGCGAGCATGCCGGCGGCCGCTTCATGGAAGAACAACACGCTGCATTGGCCTGCGGCCAGGATCTGCAGGATGTCGGGGACCGCCGCGCGCATGTTCAGGTTGCTCCAGGCCAGCCCGGCGCGCAGGCCGCCGAGCATCGCCAGCAGCGCCGGTCCGGTGTTGGGGCTGAGCACGGCAAAGCGGTCGCCGCTGGCCAGTCCGCCCTCGCGCAGACGGCGCGCGATTCGGTGCGTCAGCGCATGGGCCTGGCGGTAGCTGAAGTCACCGCCCTCGCCGGTCAGCGCCAGCCGGTCCGGGTGGTTGGTGAAGCCACGGAAGTAGAGGTCGGCGATGTGCATGGTGGTCTCGGCTTGAAGGTGGTTGAGGGTGGCGCCTAGGGCTCTAGCGCGCGGCGCGCTGGGCCACCTCGGTCAAGGCGTCGGCGAACGCTTGCGCGACCGGCTCGAGCAGCTGTGGCCGGGTCGTCGCCAAGCTGTCGTGGGTGGTGTGGAAGAAGCTGTGCGAGCCGGCCATGCCGAACAAGTTGGTGTAGCCGGCGCTATGGACTTCGCGCAGTTCGCCGATGGCCGCTCGGGGGCCGACCAGACGTGTGGCTTCAAGCGACTCGAAATGCCGCTGTACCAGTGGCGGCGCGGTGCCGCAGCCCTGCAGGCCGATCAACAAGGACCCCAGCGTGGCGAGTTCGGGCAGCTTCATGAGGGCATGGCCTGTTGGGGCTGTTTGTTTCAGGACTTGCGACAAGGTCGCTGCGGCGACCGCTGGCCAGCTTCAGGCGCGCCGCATCGCGACCGCAAAGCCACGGCCGACACCTGGCCGGGCCATCATCGTCTGGTACCAGCGCTCGACGTTCGCAAAATCCGCCAGGTCGACCTGGTGCCTGGTATGGCGCCAGACCCACCCGACGATCGCGAAGTCGGCAATCGTCAGCGGCCCTGCAAAGTATTCATGTCCGGCCAGTCGACGGTCCATCACGCCGTAGAGCCGACGGGTCTCGGCCATGAAGCGGTCCAGTCCGTAGCGCTTGTCAGCCGGGTCTTGCAGCGCGATGAAGTGATGCACCTGGCCGGGTATCGGGCCGAAGCCGCCGACCTGAAACATCAGCCACTCCAGCGCTGCCATCCGCGCCACTGGATCACTGGGCCAGAACTGGCCGGTCTTTTCGGCGAGGTAGATCAGGATCGCGCCCGACTCGAACACGCTGATCGCCTGGCCGCCCGGGCCGTCCGGGTCGACGATCGCCGGGATCTTGTTGTTGGGGCTGATCTCAAGAAACGCCGGGTCGAACTGTTCGCCCTGACCGATGTCGACGATGCGCATTTCGTAGGGCAGTCCCATCTCTTCCAACGCGACCGTGATCTTGCGGCCGTTGGGCGTGTCGAAGGCGTGCAGCTGAAGGGTCAAGCGGTTCTCCTGGATGGACCTGGTTCGTGCCTGCGGTCGAACCGCGACAGCCGCAGCATATGCCAGCCGCGCTGGCGGCCAGCGCATTGCTTGTGGTCGCGCTCAAGACAGGCGGCAGGCCAGGTCTGGGCGACACTTGGTTGGATCGCTTCGTCCCAGGACAACGCCAGACCATGAACCACCTCCAAGCCCTTCGACCGGTGTTGCCGATTCTGATTGGCGCCTCGCTGATGCTGAGCCTGGCCATGGGCCTGCGGCAGAGCCTGGGCATCTTCCTGCAGCCGCTGACCCAGGGCACCGGGCTGTCGGTGTCGGACTTCACGCTGGCCATCGCGTTGCAGAACGTGGCCTGGGGTGTGTTGCAACCTTTGGCTGGTGTCTGGGCCGTTCGGCTGGGTTTCAGGCCCTTGATGGTCGGGGGTGCGGCGCTGTACGCGCTGGGCTTGGTGCTGCTCGCCACCGCCCAGGGCATGGGTGCGGTGCTGCTGGGCGGTGGTCTGGCGATCGGCGCATCGCTGGCCGCCACCGGCAGCGCATTTGCTTTGGCGGTGGCGGCGCGGCCGGTGCCAGCAGCCTCTCGCAGCATGGTGTTGGGCTTCGTCTCGGCTGCCGGATCGGTGGGCGCGTTGATCGCTGCGCCGATCGGCCAGGGTCTGGTGATGACCTTGGGGTGGCGTGCCGGTCTGTGGGGCTTCGTCGCGCTCGCGCTGGTGATGCTGCCTGCGGCCTGGATGGCCGGTCGCGTCGATGCGCTGCCGCCGCTCAAGCCCACGGCCGCTGACGAGCGCAGCGCTCGCCAGGCGCTGGTGGCTGCGCTTCGAAACCCAGTGTTTGTCGTGATGGCCATCGCCTACTTCGTCTGCGGCATGCAACTGGTCTTCCTGACCACGCACCTGCCGTCTTACCTGGCGATCTGCGGCATGGACCCGCTGCTCAGTGCCCAGGCGCTGGGCATGATCGGTGGGTTCAACGTGCTGGGCAGCCTGTTCTTCGGTTGGGCTGGCGGGCGCTGGAACAAGCTCGTGCTGCTGGGCGGCATCTACGTGCTGCGCTCGCTGGCGCTGCTGTGGTACTTCACCCACCTGCCCACCGTCGGCTCGACCTTGGTCTTTGCCGCCATCATGGGATTCCTCTGGATGGGCGTTGCACCACTGGTCACCGGTTGGCTGGTCGACACCTTCGGCCTGCGTTGGCAGGCGATGCTGGGGGGGGTGGCTTTTGTCTGTCACCAACTCGGCAGCGTCGTCGGCGCTTTTGGCGGCGGCCTGGTCTATGACAGGCTGGGTTCGTACAACGCTGCCTGGCAGTTCGGCGTGACGCTGGGTCTGGTGGCCGGCCTGGTGCAGATCGCGATCGTCTGGGGTCGGGTGCCCAGACCGCCGGCGTTCAGCGCCTGAGGCGGGTCATTCAGCGCCCCAATCGGTCAGCACTTGGGCCTTGTGTTCGCCCAGTGCCGGCAGGCGACGGGCCCGACGGGCCACACCGTCCATCGTGAACGACAGGCCCGCAGTCGTCGCTCTACCAGCCCAGCTTGCGCGATGCGTCGCCATCGGAGGATTCGACCTTGACCACATCGGCACCCAAGTCGGCGAGCAACTGGCCGGCTGCCGGGACGGCAATGTACTGACCGAATTCGATCACATGCAGGCCTTTCAGCGGTGCGTCGGGGTTGTCGTCGGCGG
>Ga0214919_10008985_pt1 | contig 12976 bp, 19 predicted proteins | sample LL1503_MetaG_FD_177994 | JGI IMG/M metagenome (GOLD analysis project Ga0214919, IMG submission 177994) | Freshwater microbial communities from Lake Lanier, Atlanta, Georgia, United States - LL-1503 | ecosystem: Environmental > Aquatic > Freshwater > Lake | place: USA: Georgia | collected...
TGATGAGCAATTGTTCTAACTCTTCTTTGTATATCAGCTCTTGATATATTATGAGTATTAGCACCATCATTATGAATAAATTGTAAGTATTCTAGTTTTGGAATCTTTAACATTTTAGTGGTTAAAAATGTTCTAATCACTAACTCATAATCATCAGCTATTGATAATCTTCTATTATGACAACCAGCATCAAAATAAGCACTTCTTCTCCAAGCTCTTACGTGATTCGGAACACCAACGATATGTCGAATTGTTTTTGGATTAATGTTAAATGATTTAGCAACTTGCATTGGTTTTCCAAATACAATTTCCTCTCTATAAGCTCCATATCCAAAAGCAAATCCATCTCCATAAGTTAGTGAGTTCCATCCATTATCAATTTCTACACAATCTGTATAGAAAAAACCACACTCTGGATATTTATTAGAAGCTTTAATCAATGTTTCAGTACAAGTTGGCATTAGATAGTCATCGTGATCAAACTCTGCAAGTATTTCACCGCTACACAACATTGCTGCTCTATATTTAGACTCACCAACAATACCACCTGACTTCTCTCTAAAATCATAAATCTTAACTCTATTATCATTTCTTGCCAACTCTTCTGCTATTTTAAGAGTGAATCCACCATCTGTTGAATCATTAACTAAAACCCATTCCCAATTATAATTAGTTTGATTTTTTAAAGATGTATAAGCTTGTTTGAGTTTATCTCCTGTGTTATAAATAGGTGTAAAATATGATACTAACTCTTTTTTATTATCTTGATTTAATATGTAACTCATTGAGCATAGGTATGCGTTTTCTCCAGTTGATGAATTAATATCTTTAACATGTATCCATCTTGATCTTATGTCAAGTGGTTGTTTTCCAAGGTTTTGAAATACTGACCAATCATCAGCATGTGTTATTATAGAATCTGGATTGATTTCTTTTAAATCTATTTGTAAGTTAGAATCATCTTTTCTATAAAATAATCTTAGATCATCACTTTCATAATCAGCTGCTTTCCAAGACTTTAAAACTGGTTCATCATTACCAATGTATAATACTTTTGGTGTGAAGTTAGCCGGTTTTTTTAAGAAGTTATAATAACAAAGAACATCTGATATAAAGTGAAAATCAGCTTTATTTGAGTTATATATTTTCTCAATAAAATATCCATCAGCTTTATAATCACCTCCAACAAATCTAACATCACCGATTAAATCTCTTCTTAATAAGAATTGAGCCATATCAATATGTTGAACTCTTGTATTTTCTGGTTTAGCTTCGCGAATATCTAATCCAGTGAAATCAACACCACCAACTTTTTGTGAGAATATAAATCCCCTTTTATCCGGATTTTCTCTAATTGATTTAGATAATACATCATAGAAATTTTCATGCATTATATTATCATCATCTAAGAAGTAAATAAATCCATCATCTATTTTATCAATAACTTTTGATAGTAGTGAATGTGCCATATCACCTTCTTCTCCTTTAAGGAATAGTGCTTGACCACCAAGTAGTTGTAGATCTGATAAGAAGTCAGCATCAATATCTTTGATAACTCTTGTATCAAAAACAACCCACCATTTTATATCAAAAAGAATTGTTTTAAATATTGATTCTTTTACTTTTTGTAAGAATTGTGGTCTGGTGCAACGTGTAATTATATTTAATTTAATCATAAAATCATTGATAATTTAATTTCTCTTAAAACTTCTTTAAGAAAGTTATCTTCATTGTTAAAATTTTTACCTGTTTGATAATCGAATATTGATTCTTGTATATTATCCAAATCTATAATAACCATGTCAGATAGTTTATGTGAGTCTATGTCTTTATTCCAATCATTTTGTTTTCTACTGAAATAACACCAAAAATTACCACTCAATCGATATTTGTGTGCGAAATAGTTTAGATGTGATTTCTCAATATCAACAACACTATCATAAACACCAACAACTTCATATCCACTTTTGATCTTTTCTTTTATTGATGTATTTTCACCAATATTATTTAGTTTAATTAGTCCAAACATTACATCCATTTTATTGAATTCTCAGAATCATCACCATCAGGTCGTGTTCCAACATTTGCCTCAAAAGATTGTTCTTGTGCGGATATCCACCACTCGGTGGAATTTGGTTGTAGTTTTAAATAATTAGATCTTATATATTCTGATATTTCAATATCATCATAAGGACTAATTCCTGCCTCGACAAGTTGTTCGTCGTTTAGTTCTATCTCATAGTCAATATACACATTGTGTATCTCTCTATAAATATATCTTTTAATGTTTTTGTCTCCAAATAAAATGTAGTTTTTCATAATTATTATATTATTTTTACCACCAAAGTGCAAAGAAATATTCGTTGAAAAGATTAAAACCTTCTCTAAATTCTTCTGACTCTTCTTCTTTCATGAAATCAGAATTTTTAGCTATTTCAAATGCTCTAATCATTTTATCTAAAATTATATTCCATTCATCTGGTGTTAATTCTGGTGGATAACATACAGTAACTTCTTTAAATTCCTTAATCCTTGGTAGAATAAATGATGAAATAGTTGAATATAATGACCAAGTTTCAGATTCATCAAATCCTCTTTCAAGTCTTTGTTTTAAAAATCTTTCTTCTCTTTTATCATTATCTGTATAAATTGAAAAGTTTATATTTGGTATTCCTAATGATTTTGGGTCTGTCATTTTAATATCTCCTTTACTACGTAATCTTGTCTTTTCTTATAATCAATTTTAGATAAATCTATATAAGGTATATTCTCAATTTCTAAATAAGATTTAATCCACATATCTAAGTTTTTAATATCCTCTTCATTATGGTATCTGATACCATCATTTGTATTCGTTGGTATTGGTGGGACATAAAATATATAATCCCATTTTGAAAGTGATTTAAGTATTTCTTTTTGAAGATGGTTTATTGTTGCAATATCTTTATCTGATAAAGGATTGTTAAATAACCTTCTAAAATAAAAATAGTTTAGTATTCCAGAAGAATCACATACTATGTAGTCCTTAGAACCTATAAACATATTTTCACGATTAGATTGTTTGTAGAAAATGGTTAATTGATCGATTGGTGTGTTTGGTATTCCATATTCGGCTATGAAGTCTGTCGCTGCTTCCTGTATGAATATTGAATTTCTTCCTAACTTTTTAAATTCTGTGTGAACATCTGTTGCTAGTGTTGACTTCCCACTGGCCGGAGCTCCTATAAATGTAATTAATTTTGATTTCATCTTCATTTTTATTATTTAATTCCTGATAAGTTTTAATATATAACTTATGATTAATATTTTAAATTGGGATAGTTTTAATGAGGCTTATAACAAACCAAGAGCTGGTGGTAAGAAGAGATGGTCTGTTAAATACAAAAAGTCTATCAATTGTTCAAATCCAAAAGGCTTTAGCCAGAAGCAATATTGTAAAAGAAAACGTAAAGGAGGTGGTTATAAAAATGAATCAGTTGATTTAAATAATTCACTTTCAGAAGATGAAAGACAATACCATCTTGACTAGATAAAATCTATATTTCAAGACTATATTGATGAATATAATATTGACGAACTACCTGACGATATGGATGAAAATGATGATTCAAGACCTGGAATATATTATCATATAGCTGATTTTAGTGAAATTGCAGATAGACATAGAAGATCAAATGGTGCTTTAAGAAGACCTCAATTTGAATTAAATTTATATTGTGTTGGACAATTTTATCTAAATTGGTATCTTGGAGATCAAGATTGGACTGAAGAAGATGCAAAAGAAAAGAATGTGATTTGGTATAAATACTTCAAATTAATAGAGGAAGATATTAGTAAATTCGTAGAAAGACTTAGAGAAGTTGGTTATATTGTAAAATATGAGATTCCAGAAGATATCGAAGAATTAAAAGATGATTCTGAATTTAATATTTTTATATCATTAGAAAAATTCACCTCTTAAATCCCTTTAAAATCAAGGTTTCTGACATGTAGTTCTTTGTAATCGTTTATATATAAAAGAAAATAGACGATTATGAAAACGACAGTAGCACTTCTCTGTATTTTCATCTTGGGCATCTTTAATGATTATGCACAATATGAATATGAATACAAAAATGAATGTCCACATTGCAACTACATTAATAAGTATGAGCCTAGGATAAATAAAATTGATGGTCAGCCAAGTCCTTATGTACACGATGCTGATTCAACACTAGTTATTTATCCATTACTTGAAAATGCTGATAATCCTGGTGAGAGATATATTCAAGATATAAAATTTATCTATAAAGACTTACATTATTGTTCAGATCAATCCAAAATAACGGTTGTTAATAAAGATGGTCAATTTAGTGTTATTTCTTTACAAAGAATGAGTTGTAAAATAATTTCTTATGCTAGATTCACAGATGAACAAAGACTTATTCTAGCAACTAAACCAACTCAGAAAATTATAATTGAGAATTTAGTTACTGATAATATCTATGAATATACTCTTAAAGATAGTTTATACTTTATAAAAAATTATAAACTTGAAGATGATATCGTAAAGATAAAACCTAAGCCTAAGACAACACCAGTTTCTAAACCAAAAAATTCTGGATTTGTTAAATAAATTTTATCTCAACATCACTTTTAGCATAAGACTGACAGGAAAGAATATAACCTTCTTTTACTTCCCTGTCAGTCAAAGCTAAATTTGTTTTCATATCAACCTCACCAGAAATCAACTTACACATACAAGTTGAACAATGACCACTTAGACAAGAGTAAGGTATATCGAAATCTTTAAGATTATCAATAATTGTTTTATCAGAAGATATTTCTATTTGATGAGTTTCATCATCGATTGTAAATTTTAAATTCATAGTTATTATAAAATACTATGAATTAAAAGTTTATCACTCACCATATCTAATATATTTTTGCATCCTCCCCGATAGTTCAAATAAATATTTATTTACTTTCTTTATATCGTCTTCCTTTAATGGCTTTTTATTTAAATAAAAATCACTAAACTTAGTTATAAAAGATCCATCACTACATATTATTTCAATATTAAATGATAGTTTTTTATTATAAACTGTTCCTGATAGTTTTTTACTTTTTGAATAGATAGCAACATCATTCATTTTACTTTTCTGAAATTCAATTTCTACCCAAGACTTAGCATTATTAAAAATGTAATCAACACTTTTACCAGTAACAGAATACTCAATTCTAGCCCTGTGCTTACCATCAATCTCTTCAATTCTTTGAGAGTATAATAGTGTTGGTATAAGTAGTAAAAGTGTCAATAACCATTTCATAATTTATATATTAAGTTATGAAATATTTTTTAGAACATCATTGATTTTTGACTGAATTATTAGAGTTTCAATTTATTTCTTACTTCTTTTAAGAGATGTGGATGTGACCATTTCTCATCTTCTATTTTTACCTCTTCAACAAACCCGCGAGGTATTAAGTCATTAAATAATTGATATCTACCAGCTCTTGTATTTTCTCTTGAGTTTTTTATTTGAATTATATCACCACTTTCAAGTTGAATAAATAGTGTTCCCTTTTTATATTGGAATTTGTTACCATTATTATATTCAATCTCACAATCTTCTTTTACTTTCCAACCTATTATTTCATACTTTTTAGGTTCTTGAGTTGAATTTTCACCTAATAATTTATCAAGTTTAAAGTTTCTATACTCTTGTTGGTCCATTACATATAGTGGTTTTACTCTCCACTCATATGCATGACTTTTAGCCATATAAAACTTTAGAGCTGCTTCTGTTGCTGAATTTACCGAATAGTATATTTTTCTATTCCAATAAGTTTGCCAATTGTACCAATCACCTTTGCTATCTTTCCAACGAACCTCAACAGTCCACCCATAAGGTTTCATACCTTCAGCAACAGCTTGTGTTTGGAAGTTAATTGATTTTTCTACTACCCAATTTTTATCAAATATTCTGTAACAGTGATCTGGGATAATTAATTTTCTCTTCTTTTTGAGAAATTTGAGTAACTTTTTTGAAAAAATCTACAACATAGCTTTTATTTTTATTTTTAGTGCGACTTGGAGGATTCGAACCCCATATTAGATGGGTTAGAACCATCTTATGCTCACCAGACATATTAATTCAAGTTGCCTTATTATTTTATTACAAATATGGTAAAAGTTTTAATATTTAATAAAATTTAAAAATTTTTAAATATATACATAAAATATAATTATAACTATGAAACAAAAGAGTTTTGGTCCGCATTTGACATTAGACCTAACAGGATGTCCTAAAGAAATTTTAGAAAATTATGAATTACACTTTGATTACTTAAAGACATTACCAGAAATGATAGGAATGACACCAATAATTCAACCATATGTATTTCCATATTCAGGATTAGTTCCAGAAGATAGAGGAATAACAGGAATTGTTATCATAGCTGAAAGCCATTTATCTATTCATTCATTTCAAGAAAAGAATTATACTTTTATTGATATATTTTCTTGTAAAGATTTTGATGTTGATAAGGCAGTAGAATATACACTAGAACTATTTAAACCAACTAGCTTTACAAAAAACATTGTTGAAAGAGGAATTGACTTTCCAAGATAAATATATAGTCTATGAAATATTTAAAGAAGTTTGAATCTGATGAAATATCCAATTTTCTGGATATGAGATCTGAAGTATTAGATTTTTGTTCAGAACTTATTGATAATGGAATTCGATGTGATGTATTACAACTTCCAAATGGTGGAGTTGAATTAGTTGTCAATTTAGATTTAACTATAAATCAGTGGTTTAGAGGATATAAAGATGTCAAAATTCCAGAAGAAGGAAATTATAGTGACTCTATAAAATTCTTTGACGTTTATAGGAATAAATTTAATTTCGTGACTGATGAATTATCAAATATTTGTAAAAGATTAGAAAGTTCAGATTTTAAAGTTAGATGGTTTGAACAGCAGTCTGTTCTAAAAAATGATTATTTCAAAGTAGTAATAGTTAGAGATTAGTAAATATTTGATTAATCTTTTCTTCTCTTAACTGATCCACATCAATAAAATATTTATCAAACTCCGATACTTTTATAGGTGACCAGAAAGACTCTCTTTCATTCTCCATATAATAATAAACACCTACTCTACGCTCATAATCCTCTGGTAGTTTAATTTTATAGTATTTACCTTTTACCCATTTAGACCAGTGCTCACCATAGTCCTTACCGTTGATTGGGTATGTATTTAAATTTCTCTCAAAATAAGTTCTTTTGCAATAAACTACCACTCATAATCATTAATTTTTAATTAATTATTTCATTAATTCTTTTGTCTCGAATTCTGGGCAAATAAGCAATTGCTAATCTACAAGCAACACCAAAAGTATTACCACTATGACCATCATCTAATCCAGGGACTAAACTCTTTTGTTCATTCCAATCCATTTTATGAAACTCAATAATTTTATCTTTATTTCTTAAAGATTCTGCAATTGTAATTCCTTGCTCACAACAAAATCTGTTGTAACCTTCTCCCATTCCCTCATTTAAATCACCAACCAATGATTCAAAAAATTCTCTATCTTCTTGTGTCATATTAATTCATTTATTTGTTTAACTTGTTCAAATACCACTTCTGTGTAATCATTAGTTATGATATATTTAGACTTTTCAATTTTAAATTCATCTGGCATTTGTGTTTTCATTCTTCTGTTATATTCATCAGAAGTGATTTTATCACGACTCATTGCCATTTGTTTTCTCTTCTTAGGATCAGCATTTACAAAAATAACATCATCAAATTCATCCTGCATGTTATACTCATAGATTAAGGCACTCTCTACAAGAACATACTTCTTATCTGAGAACTCTTCGTAAAACTTATCTAATTCTTCTTTGAGATATGGTTTGATTATCTCTGATATATCTTTTAGATTCTTACCAGTTTCATCATAGAATAGTTTTTTAACCATATATTCCTTGTTCATAATATTACCAGTATATGAATCAGGAAATCGTTTTTTAATCTTCTTAATAAGACTTTCATTATTATTTTGAAGTTGTCTAACAACTTGATCCATAATCAAGACAGGAATCTTTAAAGTGGCAAATTTCATAGCGATGGTTGATTTTCCAGAACCCATTGGACCTGTTATAGCTATACGTTTCATATTAGACTATTTCCACAATTTTATAATGTTTTCAACTCTATTAAAAACCTCTTTTATAGACTCTTCACCATCAATAGTTGCTAAGATCTTTTTATCACCATAGAAGTCTATTAGAGGTTTAGTTTCTAATTTAAATTGATGAATTCTACGATCAATAATATCAATACTTTGATCATCTTCACGACCGGATGTTTTACCTCGTTCTAAAATTCTTTCTCTGATTGTATCATCAGATACTTCAAGATATATAACCAATCCAATATCGGTAATTGTATCAAGAAATTCACCTTGAACCACGGTTCTTGGAAAACCATCAAAGATAACCCGGCCGTTCGGTTCAAATTCTTGAATCTTATTCTTGATAACTTTATTAACAACTTCGTCAGGTACAAGATTTCCTTTACCTAGAATATCACTGATTTCTTTACCAATCTCACTACCAGATTTCTTTTCTTCTCGGAGTATGTCACCAGTTGATACTAAAGTATATCCATACTTTTGGACTAATTGTTTTGAAAGAGTTCCTTTGCCACCACCTGGTGGTGATAATAATACTATATTTCCGTTATACATATTAAAACTTAATTTTTTTCAAATCTTCTTTTATTTCTTGAAGAGTTTTAATTTCTGCGATGTTGTAGATAACAAAAGCATTTTTGTTAGAAAAATCAACTTCTCTTATTGCTTCTCTGATAAGTCTCTTCACTCTATTTCTATCAACTGCTCTCTTGAATGTTTTAATTGGAGCAGAAATTATTACCTCTCCATTTCCGGAAACAGATACTACTTTAAGAATCTTACCATAAGATTTCTTACCAGTTTTAAAAAGATTGTCTATTTCTGTCTTGTTCATCACAGAACAAATATACAAAAATAATTAATATAAAATATTTTATTCTGTTGGAGGTAATGGTGGAGGAGGTGTTTGGTGAGATTGTTGTTGGTTGTAAGCAATAACACCACGATCAGCTATTTGTTGAGTAAAAGAGCTTAATAATGATTCATCAGCTAGGATCTGTTGAGTTTCGAATGGTGATAACCACTCTGCTCTGTTATAGATTGCGGTTCCGTCATTTATTTCAACTGAAATAAATACTTCTTCATTTCCGTTTCTATCTTGTGTTTGTTCGTATCTAAGTAATCTGTGTGTCATATTTATGTATTATTTTTTATTATATTATTTTTATTAAAAATGTTTATCACAACCATTGTGAAGGTATTGATGCATAATTACTTATACTGGTTGAATCATTTCCAGATCCACCAAATGCTCCTGTTCTGGTTGGTGTTCCAGTTCCAAAATTACAATTCCATAAATCTGGTGCTGTTCCTTGAGTTCCTGAAAACCAATTTCTATTAAAACAATTACTGAAATTAACAGATTGATTAAGAAATCTAGTGGATTGTTCTCCGGTATCGTAAAATATTGTTGATTTAATTTGTAATTTTATGCAATTTTGAAAAGTGTTGTTAAAAGAGGTACAAACCGTATTATAACGAAATAGATAGTCTGGTATAGTTTGTAAGTTAATACAATTATAGAACGTATAACTAAAAGCCTGTGTACTAATATTTATGTTATATCTAAATAAATCTGTTGGAATTGATGTTAAAGAGGTACAACCATAGAACGTACCAGCAAAAGCCAGTGTACTAATATTTATGTTATATCTAAATAAATCTGTTGGAATTGATGTTAAAGAGTTACAATCACTGAATGTAGCATTGAAAGCAGTTGAACTAATATTGGTATTATATCTAAATAAATCAGTTGGAATTGATGTTAAAGAGGTACAATAATAGAACGTACCAGCGAAAGCAGTTGAACTAATATTAGTATTATATCTAAATAAATCTACTGGAATTGATGTTAGAGCGGTACAACCAACGAACGTTTGAGTGAAAGCATCTGAACTAATATCAGTATTATATCTAAATAAATCTGCAGGAATTGATATTAGAGCGGTACAACCATAGAACGTACCAGCGAAAGCTCCTAAACTAATAGAAGTGTTATACCTAAAAAGGTCCGTTGGAATTGATGTTAAATTGGTACAACCATAGAACGTACCATTGAAAGCATTTGAACTAATATTGATATTATATCTAAATAAATCTGTTGGAATTGATGTTAAATTGAAATTACAACCTTGGAACGTAGATTGGAAAGCATCTGAACTAATAGAAGTATTATATTGAAATAAATCTGCAGGAATTGATGTTAAAGAGTTACAATTATAGAACGTAGATTGGAAAGCCTGTGTACTAATAGAAGTATTATATTGAAATAATCCTGCAGGAATTGATGTTAAATTGTAACAAAAATTGAACGTACCACTGAAAGCCTGTGTACTAATAGAAGTATTATATTGAAATAATCCTGCAGGAATTGATGTTAGGGAGCCACAACTATTGAACGTATTAAGGAAAGCCCTTGAACTAATATTTATGTTATATCTAAATAAATCTGCAGGAATTGAAGATAATGCGGTACAACTGTAAAACGTACCATTGAAAGCCTCTGAACTAATATTTATGTTATATCTAAATAAATCTGCAGGAATTGATATTAGAGCGGTACAATTTCTGAACGTTTGATAGAAAGCCTCTGAACTAATATTAGTATTATATCTAAATAAATCTGTAGGAATTGATATTAGAGAGGCACAATTTCTGAACGTTTGAGTGAAAGCATTTGTATTAATATTTGTATTATATTTAAAAAGATTCTTTGGTATATATTTCAAATTTACACAATTAATAAATGTAGTACTGAAGTTATTACAATTAGTATGATTATCAAACAATCCATCTGGTATAAAATGTAAACTTGCACATCCGGAACAAAAATTTTCAAAAGATGAAACACCAGTTCCTGATGACAAAATTGAACCAGATCCTATTGATTGTAGATTAGAACAATTTAAAAATCCGGATTGTAGATATTTGAATCCGTTAAATAGAGAAGTATGACCCCAATCTAAAACTCTAAGTATTTTTAGATTATTATCTGGTGGCTGCCTCACTTCAGCACTGAGTATCACATTACTCAATCCAAAAGACCAACCTTCACAAGTGCCTGTAATCTCAACGGTATAAATTCCACCATTTGTGTAAGTATGTACAGTATTCACATCATTATAGGTTGTTATGGCATTACTACTACCATCTCCCCAATTAACTACAAAGTTATAATTATACGATGAAACCAATGGTAATGAAATTGATTGACCACTCAATACCTTCCATAGTGTTTTAAATCCAGAAGGTCCTGGAGTTACTTCTACAAAATCTCTAATTCCTAACATATCTTTACGAAGTTAAATTTCCTATAAGAACCCAATTATTACTACTAATATTTAGTAATGTAGCTGCAGAGTATTGGTTAGCAATTCTGGTATATGAGTTTTTTGAGTTTAAAGTAACACCAAGTTCAGCAATAAATGAAACAGTTCCTGTTCCTATTTGTACAACATCAATTTTTGTTCCTGCAACGAATGCTACATTTGTAATAATTATATTTTGTGCAATAGAATTATCCATAATAAGAGTCGAGCCTGCGTCTGCCAAACTCATCGTGTAAGATAGTACTGTTTGTGTACTTATATTTGTTCCGTCAATAGTTGAAACATCACGATATCCAACATAGTTATTAGTGTCCCATACAAGTACTTTGTCAGCAGTGTTACAAACTGAAGCTGTGGATATTTTGAGTGTTGGTACATAAACTACATTATTTTCACTACTGAGTGTAAGATTGTTACCACCTATAATTACAGAATTTTCTGATGCAGAAATTTCGTTGTTAAGCCCACCAATTATTGAGTTTCTATTTGAACAAAGACAAATTGTATTATATTCACCACCTACAATTGATGACAAATATGTCTCCCCAGAAGTTGGAGAGTATATATTACTTATTATAGTGTTAGATTTACCACCTAATATAGAACTACAATTTGAGTAAGAGATCAGGTTACAATGTCCTCCAATAATAGAACCTTCTGGTGCACTTATATTATAATTATTAGAACCACCAATTATACTTGAACAATCAGAACCATCAATTTTATTCCCTCTTCCAGAAAATATTCCTCCAAAAAAAGTATCACTAATGCAACCATCTCTAGATATTATAGATGAACCACATGAGAATGAAACCGTACTTGACTGCCCAATTATCAGATTTGACTCACTTAAACCACCACCGGATGGTTTGAATCTAAATTCACTTGAACTTGTTATACTAGGTCCTGTACCTATAGCAACTTGATCGGCAGGAAGTGCATTCTGAATATTTATATAAATGACTGTTCCTGATAGCCCACCATATATTGTTGTAACATAAACAAGATCACCATCTGGATTTCCAGAATCACAAGTTTTTAATAATATATTAGCACTGACTTCTAATCCTGAGGCACAACCAAAAAAAACATTATCATTACCAGTTGTTGTTCCTAATGTTATACATTTCGGAATTTCAACAAATATTAATGATGTACAACCATAAAATGAAGAATCTCCGAGTGTTTGAACTTCTGGTAAATCTATCGTAGTTAATGATGTACAATTATAAAATGATTGATTGCCAATTGTTTGAACTAGTGGTAGATTTATTGTATTTAATAATGTACAACCATAAAATGAATCAGTACCGATTGTTATAACTTTTGGTAAATCTACCGCAGTTAATTGTGTACAATTGTAAAATGAATAATCACCAATTGATGTAACTAGTGGTAAATCTATTGTGGGTAATAATGTACAACTATCAAATGAATTATCACCAATTGTTTGGACTA
>Ga0214919_10008986_pt1 | contig 12974 bp, 7 predicted proteins | sample LL1503_MetaG_FD_177994 | JGI IMG/M metagenome (GOLD analysis project Ga0214919, IMG submission 177994) | Freshwater microbial communities from Lake Lanier, Atlanta, Georgia, United States - LL-1503 | ecosystem: Environmental > Aquatic > Freshwater > Lake | place: USA: Georgia | collected 2015-03-15
TATCACAATTAGCTGGTCTTGGTAGCAGGTATTGCCGGATTAGGTTTATATAACGCAATGGGTAAAGGTTAATTATGAGTATTCAAAAAAATATTGATTATCATGCACAATCATTAGCTGATACAGCATTAAGTGCTAAAGACCCTAGTGTGATTCAAAGCATTTTAAGTAGCTTAACTAAGTCTATTCAAAATGGTGCAGTTAAACCTTATGTAGGTATTCCGTTAGTTCAAAGTATTAATGACCATTTACAATCTGTAAGTCAACAAGCTAATATGATGGCAGCATTAAGTAAGGCACCTCAAGTTGCACCTGAGCAATCACTTGGTGCACAAACATTAGCTAGTGCCGAACCTAGTCAAGGTATAGATGCAGCACAAAGTAATCTACCTGCACAAATGGCAGGTGGTGGTATTGTAGCATTTGCTGATGGTGGTGATGTTGAACACTATGCCAAAGGTGATTATGTTGCACCTACAGATTATGACCCTGTAGAAGAATATAGAAAAACTCGTCAATTAGGTCAAGAAAATGTTTTAGCTAGAGCTTATGGTAAGCCAACGCAATCTGTAACTGCAGCAGGAATTAAAACGCCATATGACCCAGCACTTGAATATTATAGAAGCCAAAGACAGTCAGTCCCAGTAACAGCACCTGCTTATGGTGAATTTAATAAAGGGATTGATGCATTAGAAAATCGTAGGGCTTCATGGTTATCAGGTAGCACTGACCCATATTCACAAACAAGTCCAGTAGGTTCTAAATCTAATATGTTAGGTACACAAGAGCCTGCTATATCTAAAGATGCTACAAAAGATAAACCTATTATTCATGATGACAAACCAGCTACTAGAGATACAACGCCACAAGTAGATGTTACTGCAACAAAAGAAGATTATTTAGATAAACTCATGATGAATGCTAAAACTGACCGTGAAGACCTTAAGAGCATGATTCTTGGTGACGAAGGTGAAAGAGCTAAAGATAAAAAAATAGACCTTTATACTCAAGCATTAAAAGCAGGATTTAAAATGATGAGTGGTACATCTCCCTATGCTGCAGCTAATATTGGACCTGCAGGTGAAGAATTTGCTACAGGTATTTCAGGTGTACTATCTAAAGAAAGAGAAGAAAAAACTAGACGTGTTGGTCAGCTTGTAGCTCTTGGTCTTAAAGGTTCTGAACTTGATATGGAGCTTGCTAAACTTGGTGTTACTCGTGATTACTACGATGCACATAAAAAATTATTTGAATCACAAGCTAAATATTATGACCGTCGTACATCTGGTTCTGGTTCAGCTGGTATGGGTAGTGTTCCTGGTAACGTGGTTCAATCTGAACTTGATAGATTAGAAGGTTATAGAACTAATCCTAAATCAGCACCTTTCTTTACTAGCTTACCTCTTGATGTGCAAACAGCACTTGTTAAGACTGACCCTAAATCTGGTTCATATCAAAGAGCTATGGAACAGTTTAATGAAAAAGCAGCTGCTTATGCAAACAGTAGATTAGGTACAATGAGAGCTTATGGCGCTAAACAATACCCTACTGCAAGCTCAAACGAATTACCTTAAGGAGCAACAATGCCTCGTGTGACCATACCGGGTGTTGGAGATGTCCAATTTCCCAATAACTTATCTCGTGATGAAATCATGCGCCAAGCTGAAGAAATGCAGGCTAAAGCATCTCAGCCTATACTTGACCCTAAAGATTTACCCATGGGGGAACTTATTAAAGGTGGTTTTGCAAGAAGTACTGAAAGTCTTAAAGGCACTGCACTTGATTTAATACCAGCATTAGCTGCTTCTACTTTCGGCAACGATGAATATGCCAAAGGTCAAATGGAAGAATATAAACAACGTATGGCAGACGTTGAACAACAATATCCTACAGCTTATCAATCGTATAAAGATATTAATAGCGTCGGTCAAGCGTTTGACTACGGCGCAGAAAACTTTGGTCAGCTAGCACCTGATATGATTTCATTTGCACTTGGTGCAGGTGTTGGTTCTACAGCAGGTAAATATGCAGCTAAGAAAGGTTTAGAAAGAGCGTTAGAAGAACATGTTGCTACGCAAAATTTACCAAAAGCTGAAGCAGATATACTTCTTAAAAGATATAAAGACCGTGCTACTGAAGGTATATTACAGAAGCAAGCATTAGAACATGGTGCAGATGTTGGCTTAAAGACAGGACTATGGGGTTCTTCTTTATCTATGAACGTACCTGATACATTTAATCAAATCTATCAAGAGACAGGTTCACTAGAGCCGGGACTAGCACTTACTGTAGGTCCACTTGTTGCAGCACTTGATGTTATTACACCTGAAAGATTTCTCAGACAAATTAGTCCTGCAGGTAAACAAATTGTAGCTAATGAATTACTACAAAAATCTGAATTAGTTCCTCTTACATGGAAAAGAGAATTCGGCAAAGAAGTTCTTAAGAATGCTGGAGCAGAAGGTTTAACTGAAGGCGCACAACAGGCATTACAAAATTACGGGTCTCAATTAGCAGGTGCTAAAGATACTGTATTCTCACAACATAGTATTGATAGTATTCTTGATGCGTCATTAAGAGGCGCATTAGGTGGTTCTTTATTTGGTGCACCTGGCGCTGCATTTGAAGCTAATCGTAGTAAACAAGCTAGACAAACTGCTATTGATACGCAACAACGCCAACAACAAATACAATCAAATCAACAATTATTATATCCTACACAACTTGCTGAACAACAAGGTGGTGCAGAACCCTCAGCTACAGTAGGAGAACCTCCTATACAAGGTGGACCACAAACACAATTTGAATTACCTATTCCTACAGCAACAGTTGGTGAAGCACCTATTCAAGCTGGTGAACAAGCACAGTTTGGTCTTAGTACACAAGAACAACAACTTCTTAATTTGTTGCAACAACAACAGCAACAACAAGATATACAATTAAAAAATAAACAAGCAACAACTGAAAATATTCGTAAAGGTGATTTAAATTCAACACCAGTACAAAATGCAACTGTAGAAAATATAAAAGCAGCTACTACACCTGAAGTAACTACGCCGGAAACAACGCATATTATAGATGCAGATAAATTAAAAGCATTAGGATTAAAAGAAAATGCTGGGATATTTAAACGACTTGTTGATAAAGATTTATCAAAATCAACAGATATAGTTGCAGCTAAAGAAGTTTTACAAGAAGCTCTTAAAAATAAAAACTTTACCCCAGAATTAAAAACTGCATTAAATAATATAATAAATGAAGGGGTTCAATATGGAGAAAGAATTAACGCTGTCGGTGCAGCAGATAGAACAGGGGATGAAGTTTCTAACGGACCCGCAAAATCTGGAGTTACCCAAGGGCTTGGAAAATCTCAAGGAATATCAGTGGATAATACTGGAAGACTTGTTTCTGCAATTACAACAGGAGAAGAATCACAGTCAGGTGCACTAACAGCATCCGTAGGTCAAGCACCTATTAATGTAGGACAACAAGCTACCTTTACACCTTCAATACCACCAGAACAAATAGCTGCTGGGGTACCTGCACAAACAGAAGTAGGGCAAGAATTAACTGAAGCAGATAAAGAAGGCATTACAAAAGAAAAACAAAAGCCTCGTAAAGTACTTCAAGAAGAAATTGAAGGTACTCAAGAATGGCAACAAATGTATACTATTCCAGCAAAACCATTTAATCCTTATATATCATACTCATCATTCTATGGTAATGATATTACTAGTTTAGATGACCAATTAAAAGTTCGTTTTGATTTATTACAAAATGAACAAAAAACAGATGAAGGCCGTGCTGCTAAAATATACTTTGGTAAAATGAAAAGACTTGTTGACAATCTAATTAATATTGGATACGACTTAGCTTTTGATACTCCTGTATTTAAACCTAGTACTGAAACAACTAATGAAGCACGCTTCTTTGAAGGACTTAATGGTAAGAATGCTGCGCTTGCTTCTAGATGGGTTTACACTAATTTAAGTAAAGAAACACAAATATTATTTAATGAGATTCTTAGTAAATATAAAAGAGCTGCATCTGAAACAAGTCAAAAAGATTTTATTAAAAGAATGCAAGAAGCTATCGAGGGTATAAGAGAAAGTCGTTTAGATAGAGACCCAACTATTCTTAAATATATTGAAGAACAAGCAAAAGAAGTAGCACGGGCAAAAGAAGGTAAAGAAAAGCAAAAACCTTTTCATTATGAAAGAATTATGGGTCAAAAGGTAAAAGTGTTTGACATTGTTAAAGATGCTATATCTAATCTATCACAAGTACTACATCCTCGTATTGTTCAAGCATTACAACAAGGTGATTTAAAAACAGCACTTAGTTATTTAACTGCTAATGAAAATACCTTTATTGCAAAAACTGCAAATCGTTTTTCTCAAATTGCGTCTAATACAAAAGTTAGAGTTGAGCCGAATCTAGTTAGTATTGAAGGTAAGAAAGTTCCGGGGTATTACGACCCACGTAATAATACTATTTATTTAGATGCAGACCAAGGTATGAATACCCATGTGCTATTACATGAAGTAGGTCACTCTGTTATTTCTCATGAGCTAGATAATCCTGATAGTCAATTAGCTAGACAATTAAAACAAATATTTGATGATGTTAAAGATACATTAGATACTGCATACGGTGCAGAAAATGTACAAGAGTTTGCAGCTGAAGCCTTGGCAAATTCAGAATTTAGAGCAAAGTTACAAGGTATTAATCCTCAAGGTAAAGCAATTAGTGCTTGGGATAAATTTAGCCGTGCAATTACTAATTTCTTACGCAGATTAGTCGGTATGCCCTCTAAACCGCTAGAATCGGCTTTAGATGAAGTTGACCGTATTATTGATGCTCTCATATCACCAGCACCAGATTATCGCAATAGTGGCGCATTACACGCGCCGGTAAATGCAAAGAGCCCTGCAATTTTTACAGGTGTAGATAAACTTATTAGTTCTGCTCCATTCTTAGGTGAAAGTCAAAAAGCTGCTTTAAGCGAAGGTATAAAACAAGGTAGTAGTTTAGTTAAGACTGGAGTTTTAGCTTTACTTCCTATGCATGCGCTTGGTGAAGTTGCCGATACTGTATTTAAAGGTTTGGGTATGAGATTTAATTCTATTATTCATGAACGTGATGGATATAGAAATAAATTGTCAAGAGGTATTGACGCAGTTGTAAGTGAAGCTAAAGATGCTATTAAAACACGACCAGACCAACACGATGCATTTAATAAACTTGTTAATGATAGTACTGTACATGAAGTAGATGTAACTAAAAATGAATCTGATTATACATCTGCAGAAGACATTGCTAAATATAAAGAACTTAAAGCTAACTATAATAAGTTATCACCTCAATGGAAAAAATTATATAGCACTATGCGCGATGCATATAAGCAAATGTTTGAAGAATTAAAAGGCGCTATTCGTTCTCGCATTGACGAAACTAATTTAGATGGTACAACTAAAGAATCAATGAAAAGAGAAATTATGGATAAGCTTTCTAAAAAAGGGCTTATTGAACCATACTTTGCATTAGGTCGTGAAGGTAGCTATTGGTTAGGATACAATTTTATTAATAAAAATGGTGAACCTGACCGTGCACAAGAGGCATTTAAAACTGACTACGAGCGTAAAATTCGTATGGAAGAATTAAGAGGTCAATCAGGTGTAGATGAAGTAGAAGCTTATTCTCAAATATCAGATGTTAACTATAGACGTGCACCATCTGGTTCTTTTGTAAATAGTGTTCTTGGCATTATGGAAACTAATAAGGTTGACCCTAAAGCTATTGATGAAATGATGCGTTTATTTGTAACTATGTTACCTGAAACAAATGCAGCTAAAGCATTCATGAAACGTAAAAACGTACAAGGCTATATGGAAGATACTATTGGTGTATTTGAACGTAAAATGCGTGGTATGTCTCATCAAATTGCTAATATGACATATAACCCAAAACTTACTTCTGTTGTAGATAAAATGCGTGAACAAACTATTATTGTAGGTAAGGGTACAGACACTACTCCTGCACGTGATAATCAATTAGAAAAATCATACTTACAAGAGTTTGAAAAACATTTAGGTTACGTACTTAATCCTAAACCAAATGACCTAGGTGGCATATTAAATTCGGCCGCGTTTGCTTACACATTAGGGTTTAATATTTCTTCAGCTGTTGTCAACGCTGCTAATATTCCTATGATTGTAGCTCCTTATCTTAAAGGTAAATACGGTGATGCGTCTGTATCTAAAGCAATTGGTAATGCTACTAAAGTATTCATGGGTTCTGGTAGAACTGCTGATATGGAAGTTCTTGGTGGTGCTGGTCGTAAAACAAAAATGACTGTAATGCAATCTATTGCTAACTACGCACCTGATTCAGAAATAGGTAAAAAATATAAAACTCTTATTGAAGTAGGTAATAGATTAGGGCAATTAAACCGTTCTCAGTTATATGAAGTTTTAGATGCAGATACTCGTGCAGGATTTTTAAATAAATTTAATGCTGCATCTGGTTGGGTTATGCATCAAGGTGAACGTATGAACCGTGAAGTTTCTATGATTGCAGCTTATGATTTAGAAATGCAAAAACTAGCTAGTGATGTTAGAGCAGGCAAAATAACTCAAATAGAAGCTGAAAATCAAGCCGCTAATAAAGCTATATACATTACTGAACTTACTAACGGTGGTATCTCTGCAGCTGCAGCGCCTCGTATAGCTCAACATGCGCTTGGTAAAATGTTCTTTATGTATAAACGCTATGGTATTTCTATGTACTATATGATGATGAAAACAGCTAAAGAAGCTTTTGATAAAACGTTAACTCCACAAGAACGTAAAGCAGCATGGAAACAGTTAGGTGGCATTATGGGTATGTCTACTCTTATGGCAGGTGTAGGTGGCGTTCCGTTCTTTGGTATGATGTCTATGCTTTATGGATTATTTAATGATGATGACGATGATGATTTAGATACAGCTACACGTAAGTATATGGGCGAATTTATGTATAAAGGCCCAGTTGAATACATGACTAACTTATCTATTGCAAGTCGTATATCATTAAACGATTTAATTATACGAGATACTAAAGGTGGTTCTGGTGCATCTACATTTGGTGAACAAATGGCACAAGTTATTGGTGGTCCTGTTTATGGTGTAGGTCAACGTATTGCAAGAGGTTACAGTAAGATAAATGAAGGTCATCTTGAACGTGGGCTAGAAGATTTATTACCCTCAGCTATGTCTAACTTATTTTTAAAAGCACCTCGATATGCTATAGAAGGTACAACTACTTTACGGGGTGACCCAATTACAGGTGATGTTCATGCATGGAATATTGGTGCTCAAGCATTTGGTTTTGCCCCTGCCGATTATACTAAGCAAATTGAAATCAATGCTCGTGAAAAAGGTGTTGACAAATTCATTAATCAAAAGGCAAGTAAGTTACGTAATAAATGGAACGTAGCTCGTACTGTTGGAGACTTTGATGGCATGATTGAAGCTCGAGATAAACTTATTGAATTAGGTGAGAAGCACCCTGGGCTGGGTGTTAATGCAGGTACTATTACAGCTGATTTAGAAAAATCTAAGAAACAATTTGACCGTGCTACTAAAGAGATGGTTAATGGTGTACGTTATTCTAAAAAGATGCTAAAAGAACTTAAAGCAGACGCAGCTGAGTACGAATAAAAAAGGGGCCTCTTTTTATAGAAACCCCTAGGAGATTGCAACGCATTGGAGAATGGAATGTTGCCCTCATAATATATCACAAAATCCTCCAAAAGCGCATACCTAATTTACTATTTTCTATTCTTTCTGCACTTTTTATATCAAAATTCATCTTAATTGCCACATTTTTGACCTGTTTTTCAAGTTCGGCAATGTTGATGGCAGGGATAAATACTGAAGAACCTATTTCAAACTTATCCCAATTGACATTTATAACTACTCCATCAGGGCACAATTGTCCCAGCCTCATCACCTTCGAGCGCGGCTTTGTGTTCTGCTGTGGCAACGATTTCTTCTTCATTTAACCAATCCTTACAATTAATCCATAGTACATCAACAGAAGGTAGACTCATGCGAGTACCTTTACCCATGCGTTTCTTATCTACTATAGCTTTAGTTCGACCACGTTTTAAAGAATCAACTAATCCTTCATAGTTAATTTGATGCTTGACACACCAATCTTTTAAAGGTGCTTGATAAATATACATCATCTGTTCATCGTATTCATACCGCACCATAAAGGACATGCGAGGTGTAGCATCTGGGATAATCAAATGGTCTAAGTCAATCTTATTACCACTACTACGTGCATCATCTGTACTCTTAATACGTAAAATATTGTTATAGTTTTCAGCTAAGAATCTAGATAAGATTGATTCGGCATCAACATCCATAGCTTCAGATTTTTCTTTTACATCTGCCGTTACTGCTACAATCCACTTGACAACTGCAGCAATGTCGAAATCAATTAATTTTGCACGTTTAGCAATCATCAATCCCATAATACCATCTGCTACTATAACGGAATGGAATCGGTCTGATGGAGTAAACCCACACATTTTATCCAACTTCAATTGAGTTGTTTTGTAAAGAGATTTAATAGACTCTAAATTATTCATTACAAATTGTAGATATGGTATAGACGCATGACCATAGTTACCTATAATCTTTTCACTTAATACATCAGTAAATTCTTTTTCTAATCCTAATACTGGATGCGCACGTACTTCTAAAATACGCATAGATTCACCTTTAGGAAGAGCTTTTAATATACTAATCTTTTCCATGATAGATGTATTACCTGTAGTCACACAAGTTAAATTCCATGGTTCACCACGAGTACGTTCTTGGTTAGATGAGCCTGTCATACGATTTCTTTGACTACCTGATGGTACTTGGTATAAGAAGTTACTTAGTTCAGTTGGTGATGAGTTAGTTACTTCATCAATAAATAAAGGTACATTGTGGTAGATTTCGGCACGATTCATTTTAGTTGCCATTGTGTCTACTTCTTTAAGCACTAACTGCATAGGGTTACCCCATATACTAGCCCCTGCTAACATAGCCGTTGTTTTACCAATACCAGAATCTTTACTAAATACATGAAGTACTGCGCCATTCACAGGAGTAAACTTAGTAAAGATAGAGCCGAAACTTAACCCTATAATAAATTGATGTAGTTCCATACCCGATTTTTTATAAAAGTTCATGCATTCATGCCAACCTGCTAGAGTACCTTTTGTATTAAAAGCAGCCATAAGTTGTGTTGTTGCTGCCGATGGAGGGTTATGGTCTACTCTATCTGCACGTATTTCTTTATTACCTAAGATAAATGATTCAAACTTATCATCAGCCCAACCAAACTGTCTGTGTGCCGTGTCTGTCTTATTTGTATATTGCATTTTATTTATCCATGTTGTTATGTACTGCATAATTTCTTCTGTTTTAGTTACGGCAACTCCGTAAAATGCCATATGTTTTCTTATCTCATCTTTAGATGTTACTGCAGTTAAAGGTATTGTAAATTCCCGTACACCATCTTTGGGTAAGTGTAGTCTTATAACTACTGCTTCACCTACATCGGTATCACTTAATCGACGTGTTACATATAAATCATTGTGATATACAAGTACTTCTATCTCATCTTCTTGTTTGATGACTCGTTTAAATACGCCACCATTCTTGCCTCTAAAATAAGGTTCGGGATATTTAGGTATTACATAAGTTTGTGTATGACCTTGGTCTACATTCTCTGGTACATCTTCTACAATATTATCAGCTTCGTTTGCTTCTTGTACTTCACGGCCGAGAACAATCGGGGATTTGATAGACCCTTTATGTGAACATCCATCACAACCTTTAGGATTATATTCTTCAAATTTTAAACAAGTATAAGGACCACCTTTAATACCTCGTACTTTTTTATCGGCAAATTCTGGGCTATATCCGGGGTGCCCATTAGAAATCTTTTCAATTGCTTTATCAGCATCAATACAAAATTTGGCAATAGAAAGCCCTGCTCTCCACATCGGTTCTGACATGGTTGCTTGATGTTCTATTATATACTTTAATTGCTGACAGCCATCACCTTTGACTGTCTTTAACATAATCGTTTTAAATCTATTGGTATAGCTTCCTAAAATTGCTTTAGTTGCTTCATCCATTTCACCGCGTGGTATATACGCAGGTTTAGTAAGAATGGGTTCACCAATAATATCTTTGATTATTTCGTATACGTTGATGATGCCTGGAGGCCCTACGATTTCAACAGGTCTTGGAGTAAGTTCTTTATAGTTAAAAGTACCGGGTACTCTTAATATGCGAACAGAGTCCGCAGTCACTACAGGGTCTGCATGTAAATCAAAGTCATCACACATACTCTTTAGCTTTTCAGCCAAAGGTAACCATTCTTCTCTGGTAATAGGTTTTTCTAAAGGCCAGTATACATGCACCCCACCGCCAGAATTAACAACTGTTGGTTTCGGCATTCTACTTACCTTACAGAAATTCTTTAAAGCTTCAATCGCTTCTTGTTGCGTGTCATACGCTTTTCCCGTACCGCAATCTAAATCTAAAAACAATGACCTTAATTGTTTAACATTATTTGTTTTACGAGATTTGCCATCTTCGAAAGTAGCTAGTGCATAGTACGCATCGTAGCCGTCTTTCTTTATATTCTCAGCAACAACAAGGGCGTCTTCTAATGTAGGAAAGAATTTCTGAATAGGTTTATCAGAATCTTTTTTTAATCCCACAATACAATAGAAGCCCTCATCGCCAAGAACTTGACGTAAAAAGTCTAAGTTATTCATAGCCACCCTAAGAAAGATGGGGTGAGTTAACACCCCATACTGTTAATCAAATATCATCCCATTCACCAACTAAGTCCTCTAATTTAGGCTCGTTGGCTACTGGTGCTTTCTTTGGTTCAGCTTTCTTGGGTTCATCAATAACTTCTTCTGACGCAGCTGGTGCAGTAAGTACCGGTTGTTTGGTCTCTTTTACATTGTCAGTTTGTGCCACTGTTAATGTAATTGCACTGATAGCTTCTGAAGAATCTTTGAGATGTTGCACTGTATTATATTCTTCTTCAGTTAAAGCCCTAAGTGGTTTAAATATTAACTTAGGTGTAGGGCTTGCTGTATCAAACCTCATCTCAGTGACAACACCTGTGATAGGCACACCATTATTTTTCAAATGACGAGCATATGCTTGTAGAGGTAGTTTACCTTTTTCGCCATCACCGAAAACAGAAGTAGGGGGTAGTACAAGTTGGTATACTTCCTGTTTATTAATCTCTCCGTCTACCACTACAGCAAGACGTTGTTGGTAACGACAAGCACGGCTATCACCTTGTCCAGAGCCTTTGATGTTTTTAGCACAAACTAAACAGGTAGCTGCTTGTTTATCTTTGACCTTTTCATCTGGGCGTTGACTATCGGATGACCAGCAAGTTGGGGACACAGTTTCTCCTTCCGAGTAACTTCCGGCATAGTAGATACGTGAAACTTTTGGTGCTGCTTTCACAATGACAACATTCATAGAACGTTCTTCTGATACACGGTATTCTTTACCACCAATCATTTCACGGAAAACACCACCTTTAATACTGATTCGGCGTGAGCCTAATGATTCCCCAGCTAGTGCGCTAGTTACATCATCTAAAGCTGCATTTTTTAAATATGCAGGTAATTCATTGTTTGAAAATAAAGCTAAATCACTCATATCCATTCTCCTTATAAATCTTCATTTGGGTTATATACTTCTACATCGGGTGTATTTTCTACACCTTCTGAAGTGCTACTAATTTCTTCAAGTAATCCACTGTTGCTTAGTTTACGTAAAGCTGCTTCCACTTCACTAATCTTAAATCGATATACACCGCCAAGTTTTAGTGCAGGGATTAAGTCTGAACGAATCCATGTGCGAACTGTAGATATAGATACTGAAAAATGTTTAGCTACATCTTCAATTGGTACAAATAGTTCTTCAGCCATTTTTGCTCCTTTTAATTGTCACAGAATACTCCATGTTTGCATTAAGCCCCGGCGGAAGCACATCAGGGTGTTCTTCTAAAAATGCCTTCATATTAGTTTGATGAATACGCTTCTCTAATATTTCCGGCACGCTATGCTCAAGAATAAACTTGTTCATAGAATCCCAATCATTTGTTGAATATGTTGTACGAACTGTACGATATACAGTGCCTGCTTCAGTTTTTAAACTTTCCGCACCAATTTCTTTCATATGGTCTAGGATTCCTGTCTTGACTTTTTTCATTTTATCGTCAAGCTCAGATAACCTTGCTTCTAATTCTTGGCTGAGTTCGGCTTTTTTGTCTCGCATTTTTATATAAACACGAGTAAGTTGTTCCAAAGATACATCATTCTCCATTACCATTCTCCTTATAGTTATGTATAAACTATACTATCAAACTTTATCTTAGTCAAGCAAATTCTTGTAAAGGTCAACTAACTTTGTATGGTCAGTAATTCGTGTGTCAAGCATTTTATATAAATGCCTCTCCGCATTTGAACCTTGTAATCTTACGATTGTCACAGGATGCCTTTGTCCTGCACGATGCACACGAGCATTAGCTTGTGCATATGTTTCTAAACTTGGGGTCGGTCCCCACCAAACAACTGTATCTGCAGCAGTCAAAGTAACTCCATGTGATGCCGCTTGTGGTTGAATAATTAATATACGTGGGTTAGGTGTTTCTTGAAATTGTTTAAATATTTCTGCACGTTTATTTGCCGAAACTTCTCCATTAATAATCTCGGTTGTAAATCCATCTTGTTGTAGTTGTTGCGATAATATTTGGATAGTATGTTTAAATGGAACAAATATTAATATCTTTTGCTGTGTTTCATCGATGACTTCTCTTAACACCTTATAGCGGTTATTAATGTCAAATTCTAATGTTTCCCCTGTATCGGAATAAACAGCACCACA
>Ga0214919_10008987_pt1 | contig 12974 bp, 7 predicted proteins | sample LL1503_MetaG_FD_177994 | JGI IMG/M metagenome (GOLD analysis project Ga0214919, IMG submission 177994) | Freshwater microbial communities from Lake Lanier, Atlanta, Georgia, United States - LL-1503 | ecosystem: Environmental > Aquatic > Freshwater > Lake | place: USA: Georgia | collected 2015-03-15
TATCGAGCTAACACCTTTATCGGTAGCTCTTCTCGTTCAAAACGGCCACGAAGTGATCATTGAGTCTGGAGCGGGTTTAGGAGCAAACTTTACAGATAATAATTACAGCGAGCAGGGGGGGCAGATCGTTTATGATAAGAAGGAAGTTTACAACGCCAACTTCATTATTAAAATTGCTCCGCCGACGATGGATGAAATTGCCATGATGAAAACTGGGCAAGTTCTTTTTTCAGCACTTCAGGTGTCGACACTAAAGTCTGAGTATCTACACGCACTGATGAAGAAAAAAGTTACGGCTTTATCTTATGAATATTTGTTAGATGATGGGAATGTGCATGGTGTTGTCCGAGCCATGGGAGAAATTGTCGGAGCTACGTCTATTCTAATTGCTGCTGAATATTTAAGTACAGTTTTCGGCGGAAAAGGATTGATGCTTGGTGGAGTCACAGGTGTTCCGTCAACAGAAATTGTCATTTTAGGAGCAGGAGCCGTTGGAGAATATGCTGCCAGAACAGCAATTGCGTTGGGGGCATCAGTAAAAGTTTTCGATAGCTCCATTTGTCGCTTGCGTCGATTGCAAAATAGTATAAATTCAAGAATTTATACCTCCGTTATTCAACCAATTGTGCTGCAAAAAGCTATTCGTAATTCTGATGTAGTGATCGGAGCTATCCGTGCTAACAATGGAAGGAGCCCGTGTATTGTATCTGAAGAGACCATCAGCAATATGAAACCCAATTCGGTTATAATTGACGTCAGCATTGATCAGGGAGGGTGTTTTGAAACCTCCAGAGTAACCAATCACACTGAGCCTATTTTTCGAAAATACGATGTCATCCATTACTGTGTGCCTAATATTGCATCACGCGTATCACGTACTGCTACGTATGCCTTGACCAATATTTTTACACCCATATTGATCGAGATTGGTGATGTGGGAGGCATTGTGAATTTGATCTGGGAACGACCAGGAGTTCGTAATGCAATTTACCTGTATCAAGGAGCCTTAACCAATAAAGACCTAGCGGAGCGATTTAATATTTCCCTTAAGGACTTGGAGTTGTTGATAATAGCCACTCGTTGATCCCAATATAACAAAGTAATAGCCTATAAACCTCGTTGATGTCAACCTTAAAAAGGTACATGCTATCAGCTAACGTATTTTGCTAGTCTGGTGTATGGCCTATAAAAATCTGGTGCTCGATTCTCACTCGTCTTCTTGTTGCGTATAGCTATCTAATGGCCTAATCTGCTTTTCTCCATTTTTAATATTAGTTATTTTAAACATCAAGGACATTGCTATTTAAATTCAACTCCATATTCGAATAGTAATCTAGAATTAACCTTAAATAATATAGGGTATTCTCTTTGTTATGCTAAAAGTATGGGCTTAATAATCAGGTTTACGCTTGAAGATACGAGAACAGAACAAGCAGATGCACCACCTTAAATCTAGGAGCTTATCTAGTCATCTTTAAATGATAAATGTATGAACTTAGAACAAATTTCTATTCAGGAAATGGCTTGTAAAGATCAACAAGCAGTATCTGGGGGAATTGCTCCTGTTGGAGTGGCAATTCCGTTTTTGACCTATCCAATGATCAAATTTGGATTGTTATTTTTTTCGCTCTTTGTCACAGTAAATGCTTCCCCTCTGATTAAATAACTGATGTTACGCAGTTGACTTCAATTGCAATTTTTGTAATTCCCGAAAAGTGGCTTTATTAGCTTGGAGGTAAAATTTTGCTTTTAAGAACAAAGTGGTTTAATTTTTATCAAATTAAAACTTTAGACCACCTCATATGCAAGAATAGATGCAAATAAATGAGCTGACTGATTTTGTACAGTTTTGTGCCAACTTATTATTTCACTCTCATCGGTATATTCTTTTTCAATGATGTTATCATCAAATATCAAATAAGCATTCTGGTTTTCATGAGCGCGAATCAATGGTTTTACTTCTTTCTAAAGATCCTTGGCTACTCTTTTTTAATGATGGTAAAAAACGAGTCACTTGACCATGGGGTATAACCCCTGCTAATACTGAAGCTAATCCAGTGGCTTTAGTCTTACCAAAACTTGGCTGCGTGTAGTTCTGTATGATCCTGTTTGTTTAATTCGCTACATTTGGCCCGATTTATTACACCCATTTATAGCATCAAGGCCATGTCTCCGTTATCAAATTCTGCAAAAAATTCATCTTCAGATACCATTGTGGCATTAGCTACGCCGAGCGGTGTGGGTGCAATTGGGGTCATTCGTCTGTCTGGGCCCGAAGCAATCACGATCGCGAATGCTGTTTTTGGTGGGAAAGATCTGACTAAGCAAGCCTCGCACACCATTCATTTCGGTACGATACGTGATGGAAAGGCCATATTAGATGAAGTACTGGTTTCTTTATTTATAGCCCCACATTCGTACACGAAGGAAAATGTGGTCGAAATATCCACCCATGGTTCTCCTTTTATTATCGAAAATAGCATCAAATTATTCGTGAAAAATGGCGCACGTGCAGCAAAGCCAGGAGAATTTACTTTGCGTGCTTTTTTAAACGGACAGCTAGATTTATCACAGGCGGAAGCGGTTGCCGATCTGATTGCCTCTAATTCGCAAGCTTCGCATCAGGTAGCCATGCAACAAATGCGTGGTGGTTTTTCTTCCGAATTACAAGGCCTTCGGAACCAGCTCATTCATTTTGCATCGATGATCGAATTGGAGCTCGATTTTTCTGAAGAGGATGTTGAGTTTGCTAATCGCGATGATCTGAAGGGTTTGATTTATCGGATCAATCACATGATCCACCGTTTGATGCAATCGTTTGAGCAAGGCAATGTGATGAAAAATGGGGTCCCAGTAGTGATTGCTGGTAAACCCAATGTCGGAAAATCAACCCTCCTCAATGCACTGCTCAATGAGGATAGGGCCATTGTTTCTGAAATTGCGGGTACCACGCGCGACACCATTGAAGATGAGATGACTATTGGTGGCATCAAGTTTCGGTTTATTGATACAGCTGGCATTAGGGATACAGAAGATACCGTGGAGGCTTTGGGCGTGTTGCGCACTCATGAGAAGATGAGGCAAGCCAAATTGATTATTTACTTGTTTGATCCATCGCAAAGTGCTGAAGAAATTGTGGAGCAGTTGGATCAGATCAGATTATTGAATATTCCGCACATCACGCTGCTGAACAAACAGGATTTGATGAAACACGATTTAAATCCGAAGCTACATGCTGCCGACTTTCATCTTATCTCAGCCAAAAATAAGGAGGGGATTGATAGCCTTAAGGTTGAAATTTTGCACAAACTCAATTTGCATCAAATCAGTACGGACGATGTGTTAGTGAGTAACATTCGTCATCTAGAAGCCCTCCAAAAAACCAAAGAATCGCTAGAACTAGTGCTTCAAGGAATTGACAGCCAAATGGTTACTTCCGATTTCTTAGCGCTAGATATCAAACAGGCACTCCACTACTTAGGCGAAATCACAGGAACGGTGACCACCGATGACTTGCTGGAAAATATATTTTCTAAGTTTTGTATCGGGAAGTGAGTGGTGTTCTCTTAAAAATAGTACAGTAAGGCAAAAAAAAGATCAAACAACCACATTCTTTTTGCCAAAGTCGAAATGATAGATTTAGATAATTTCTTAACACCTCTCCATGCCCTTATTCCTAAACCACCACAACACACTCCACGAAGTAAAAGAAAAACCCTTCAAACTAGAAAGAGATATTCAGAAGCTATTTGAAGCAAACCTAGCCACCATCATGGGTTTGGAGCTAGTCAAATCTGAATTCACCATCAAAAACAAACGCATCGATACCCTCGCGTTTGATCCAGAAAGTAAGTCGTTTATCATTATTGAATACAAGCGAGACAAAAATCATAGCGTAGTTGATCAGGGGTTTACCTATCTCGGTTTGATGCTCGAAAACAAAGCCGATTTCATTGTAGAGTATAATGAGACGTTGGCGGGGGATTTAAAAAGGGAAAGTGTGGATTGGAGTCAAACCCGAGTGGTTTTGTGTCGACTAGTTTTACGGACAACCAAATCCAGGCAGCTAACTTTAAAGATATCGCGATTGAGTTGTGGGAGATCAAGCAGTACGAAAATGGGACGGTTGTAATCAAGCCAATCAAAAAATCAAATACAGCCGAAAGCATTAAACCATTGGCACAACAAAGCGGTGTGATGAAAAATGTTTCCAAAGAAATTAAAGTTTACACCGAACAGGAGCATGTAGAGCGAGCATCAGCATCTGCCGTCGAGCTGTATGAAAAATTTAAAGCAGCGATATTGAATCTAGCTGATGATATCGAAGTAAAGCCACAGAAAGAACATATTGCTTTCAAAAAAGGGAAAAACATTGTTGATATCACTATCCTCAAAAATTCACTAAAAATCTGGATCAATCTCAAAAAAGGGCAATTGGACGATCCGAAAGATATTATGCGTGATGTTTCTGGAATAGGTCATTGGGGTAACGGCGATTATGAAATACGAGTAGGTGATGATGACAATTTGGAATACCTGATGAGTTTGATTAAACAAGCCATTAAAAATAAAACGCATCACACACTAGCTTTTTCACGACTCGCGAATTAGTATAGTGAGAAGAGGACAATTAAGCAGCATAGCATGAGATTAGTCCTCGCTAAAATACACCATTCGCACAGCCAATAAATTCTATTTTAAAAGGATTCTATAAATTGAAAAATTGGTTAGATTTGACCTCCTAAAAACAGATAATTCAAAATAAAATATGCAAGGTAAAGGACTAGTTAAATTCGCCGCAATCATTTTAGCAATTGCGTGTTTATACTCACTCTCTTTCACGTGGATTGCCAAACATGTAGAAGATAATGCTAAAAAGTACGCCAATGGTAATCTGACCAAAGAGAAAGCCTATCTAGATTCCGTATCTACCCAACACGTTTGGGGTGTTGTGAAGTACATCACGTATCAGTACGCCAAAGAGCGCGAAATACCGCTAGGGCTCGACTTAAAGGGTGGTATGAACGTGACCATGCAAATTTCGTTAACGGAGCTTGTTCGTAATTTGGCTAACAATAGTTCCGACGTAGGTTTTAATGTGGCTTTGGGCAAAGCCGAGGCTCGTTTGGCAACCAGTCAGAAGGATTTTATTACCCTTTTTGGCGAGGAATTTGAAAAGACTAATCCAAGCAAGAAAATGGCTCCTTTGTTTTCTACAAAAGAAAATACGGCCAATATTAAAGTAGATGCAAGCAATGCAGATGTTTTAAATTTTTTGCGTAAGGAGTCTAAAAGTGCCATCGAGCGTTCCTTTAATATTCTTCGTACCCGTATTGATAAATTTGGTGTGACGTCTCCCAATATTCAATTGCAAGAGGGCACCAATCGTATTCTGATTGAATTACCAGGTGTGTCAGATCCGGATCGTGTGCGTAAGCTTTTACAAGGCTCAGCCAAGCTGGAATTCTGGGAGACCTACGATAATTTTGAGTCTTTTCCATTGCTCGAAAATTTAAATAAAGCTTTAGGCGCTTTGGCAGTAAGCAGTGCCGATAGTGCAAAGAAAGTAGCTTCTGTGTCTAAAGCAGATACTGCCACTGCTAGTAGTAAATTGTCTTCTCTGGTTGCTAAAAATGACGCATCTAAAAAAGATACAGCCTCATTAAATAAATCTACTGATCAAGCCAAAAAGAATCCACTTTTTGCGTTACTAAGCCCATCAACGTATCAAACCCAAGATGGAAAAACGGCATTGCGACCTGGTCCGACTGTGGGTTGGGTGCTTCAAAAGGATACAGCTCAAGTAAGTGCTTATATTCATTCTGAAATAGGACGCTCCATCATTCCAAAAAATATAAAATTTGCATGGGCGGTTAAATCGATTTCTGCAGAGTCAAAAGTATATGAGCTATATGCATTAAAAACAAGTACGATGGACGGTGGCCCAGTTTTGGGTGGTGATGTGATTTCTGATGCGCGTGCAGATTACGGTCAGACTGGTAGCCCAGAGGTGATCATGGTGATGAACAGTGAAGGTGCTCGCTCCTGGCGCAATGTGACGGCTGCAGCTTCTGCTGATCCAAAAAACAAAAAGAGTATTGCCATTGTATTGGATAATGTGGTGTATTCAGCACCCACGGTACAAAATGAAATTCCCAACGGTATTTCCTCAATCAGTGGAAATTTCACGGTCGAAGACACCAAAGATTTAGCGAACGTTTTAAAAGCAGGTAGGTTACCCGCTCCAGCCCGAATTGTTGAAGAAGCCATTGTTGGTCCATCCTTAGGTGAGGCAGCCATTCATGCAGGTCTATTATCGGCCCTCATTGGTTTGGTGGTGGTGCTTGTTTTCATGATGCTGTACTACAATCGTGCAGGTACGGTAGCCAACGTTGCCGTATTTGTCAATTTATTTTTCTTGATGGGGGTACTTGCTTCGCTTGGGGCTGTGCTTACACTTCCTGGTATTGCGGGTATCGTGCTCACCATGGGTATCGCAGTGGATGCGAACGTACTTATATACGAGCGTATTCGAGAAGAATTAGGTCATGGTAAATCAATTCGATTGGCTGTTTCCGATGGTTACAAACATGCTTTGTCATCTATTTTAGACTCAAACATCACGACTTTCCTAACGGGTGTGATCTTGTACGCATTCGGGTCCGGTCCGATACTGGGTTTCGCTACTACGTTGATGATTGGTATTATTACGTCTTTGTTTTGTTCAATCCTTATTTCTAGACTTATTTTCGAATGGATGTTTGAAAAAGGCTGGGATATCAAAGTTTCCAACCCTTGGAGTTCGCATACGTTTAAAAATGCAAACTATGCATTCGTTAAAAACCGATTCAAGTTTTATACCTTCTCTGGCTTGTTTATCCTCGCTGGTTTCATATCCATGTTTACACGCGGCTTTAGTTTTGGTGTAGATTTTAAGGGTGGTCGGACCTATGTGGTGAAGTTTGAAAAACCCGTCGATATCGAAAAAGTACGTGATGATTTGGATGAAACTTTTAAGATGACTACCGAAGTGAAAACCTTTGGTGCAGACAGTCAGTATAAAATAACGACTTCCTATTTGATCGATCGTGGAGATGATCAAGCGGATCATTTAGTTGAGGCCAAACTGCATGAAGGACTGAGTAAAGTCAATGTCAAAAATGAGATATTAAGCTCTCAAAAAGTGGGACCTACCATTGCCAAGGATATCAAAATATCGGCTATTTACTCCGTACTATTTGCCATTATTGTGATCTCCGTTTATATTCTGTTACGTTTCCGTAAATGGCAGTTTAGTTTGGGTGCGATGGTTGCTACAGCACACGATGCCTTGATGGTATTGTCTTTCTTCTCCTTGTTTAATGGCATATTACCATTCTCTTTGGATATCGATCAGGCATTTATCGCGGCGATACTGACCGTTATCGGTTATTCTATCAACGATACCGTGGTTGTATTTGACCGTATCAGGGAATATTTGAACCTGAATAAAGGTAAAAATCAGGACCCTAAGGTGGTTATCAATAATGCCATTAACAGCACATTGAGCAGAACGATCATCACCGCGTTAACTGTTGTTTTTGTGTTGGTTGTGTTGTTCGTTTTTGGAGGTGAGGTGATCAGAGGTTTCTCATTTGCATTGCTTATTGGAGTTGTGTTTGGTACTTACTCTTCCATTTGTGTTGCTACTCCAGTGATGATCGATTTTGGGAAGAAGGGCTTGGAATAGTATCCTTCCGTTTATCATCAACAAAAAAGAGCCCTTTGAATCAAAGGGCTCTTTTGTTGATGGGTTACAATGAAAATAGTTTACTACCCAGCATATTCCTCCCCCACAAACTCATGGGTGTGCGTTTCCATGAAGGCTGTTATTTTTCTCAAAATGCGGTCGCCTGTATTTTTACGTTCTGCTAGTTTTGGTTTTTCTCCTTCAATTAAATGGAGCAGTTCCTCACGTAGGGGCTTTCTTTCAGAGAATAGGTAGTCGTTAATGAGTGATTGTGTTTTTATGAGGGATAGATTTTCCTCTTCTACCAATTGATTCAGCGCTTTTTGGTATTCCTCATCCAAAAATGCATCAAATTCGTATTGGACATCACCGCTATTTTTAACTTGGGGTAAATGTTTTTGAATAAAAAGCTCTATTAATTCGCGTTTGCTTCGTAGTTTCACTTCGGTATTGAGTAGGGTGGTAATCTCATTTCGTATTTTATCGGGATCTGTTTGTTGATCAAATTTTAGTCGCACAATGAGTCCAATAATATAAGAAACATTGATTTCGTCGCGATGAATGAGCTCCAATTCAAAATCGACGTCATCGAGTATCGACACTTTTTCTTTTTGACGGTTTCCTTTGGTGGCTTGCCATAAATCCAAATACTTGGATTTGTAATTTTCGAAAGTCTGTTCGGTCATGGCCAAATCATCCCAATTGAAATCCGAAAAAGAAGTGAGTACATTCTTGACGCGTATCAGGTCTCTAAAAGCTTTGATAAAAATCAATTCTTCATTTTCATCTCGCAAATCATTCACGCTATTTACCGTGGGTGTAATGTTTCGTAGTTCGCCAACAGCATCATTGAATTTTTTGATGTAATTGTCAACGGGGCCCATGATGATGGTGTCGATTGCATCCTTATTGCTAAACAGCGTAATGGCTTGGTCGGTAGCCGCTTTTAAATTGCGAAACACCACAATGTTTCCCTGCGACTTTCGCTCATTTTCTATTCTGTTCGTTCGCGAGTAGGCTTGTATCAAACCGTGGTATTTCAAATTTTTATCGACATAAAGCACATTCAACCCATCGCTATCAAAACCTGTGAGAAACATATTCACCACCAGTAAAATGTCGATTTTACGATCTTTTACTTTTCTAGAAACATCGTTGTAATAATTGTAAAATGTTTCACTGTCCTTGGTTGAATATTTGGTTCCAAAAAGTTGGTTGTAATGGCCGATATACTCGTCGAGTTTTTCTCTGGTATGCATGCGCAAACCATATAATGCCGCTGGCTCTTCTACGACCGATAATTCTTCGGGGATAAAACCATTCGCGTCAGCATCGTCCTCATTATTGGTATAACTAAAAATGGTGGCAATGCGTAAGTTGTGTTTTCCTTCTTCCTTCTTTTCTTCGAAGAGGTCGTAATATTTGATGAGCGTATCTACACTGCTCACACAAAACATAGCTGTAAACTCCTGATTGTGGGTTTTTCGTTTGTGATTGGCAATGATGTAATCCGTTATTTTTTCTAATCGCTTGGGCGATTCCATCAACTCTTTGGTGTCGATGTCTTCTACATTGATATCAATTTCGGTTGCGCTGTCGTCTTTCTTTTTATATCGACCAATATATTCGACTGAAAACTTCAAAACATTTTCGTCTCGGATGGCATCCGTAATGACATATTTATGCAAACACTCACCAAACAATTCCGTCGTAGTTCGTTTGCCGCGCTCGTTGGCAATGGCGTTGTCGGCAAAAATGGGGGTGCCTGTAAAACCAAATAGCTGGATATTATTGAAAAATTGATTGATGCGGCTATGGGTTTCGCCAAATTGGGAGCGGTGGCATTCGTCGAAAATAAATACGATACGCTCGTTTTTTAAAGACGCCATTTCGGCTAAATACTGCGTTTTGCTGATAGCTGTATTTAGTTTCTGAATGGTAGTCACAATCAGTTTCGTGTCGTCGGTAAATTGATTGACGAGCTGTTTGGTATTGTTGGTGCCATCAATACATACTTTGCTGAAGCTGTTGAACTCTTTATTGGTCTGATAATCCAAATCTTTTCGATCGACCACAAAAACCACCTTTTTTATCTGTGGCAAGTTCATTAAAATCTGACTTGCCTTAAACGAGGTGAGCGTTTTGCCCGAACCCGTGGTATGCCAGATGTATCCATTCTTGTTGCTGTTTTTAACCCGATCAATCAAGCCCTCGACCGCATAGTATTGGTAGGGGCGGAGCACCATTAATTGGCTGCTAGTTTCGTTGAGCACCGTGTATTGGCAAATCATTTTACTGACGTGGCATGGCTGCAAAAAATCGCTTGTAAACCCATTTAAAATATTGGTGAGGCGTTGGTTGGCTTCGTCGGTCCAGTAAAAAGTTTGTTTGAAGGTTAGCTTTTGATTGTTGCTATAGTATTTGGTATTCACCCCATTGCTGATGATGAATAGTTGGATGTATTGAAACAGTCCTTGGCTAGCTCCGAAAGAATGTTTTTGATACCGATTGGTTTGATTGAAGGCTTCTTTGAGTCCTAAGCCTTTGCGTTTGAGTTCTATTTGTACCAATGGCAAACCATTGATGAGCAGGGTGACATCGTAGCGATTGTTATACGTGCCTTCCATTTTTATTTGATTGGCCACCTGAAACTGGTTTTGGCACCAGCGCTCGGTATTGATGAAGTCGAAATACAGGTTTTCGCCATTGTCGCGCAGAATATGTTGCTTTTGGCGCAGCGTTTGGGCTTTTTCGAATATGGTTCCCTTGTTTAAAATATTCAATATCCGATCGAATTCTTTTGGACTGAACGGTGTGTTGTTATGTTTCTCTAGTTGTCTTTTTAGATTGTGAAGTAGTGTTTTTTCGTCGTGTACGGCTACTGATTCGTAGCCTAGTTGTTGTAGTTGAAGGAGCAATTTGTTTTCTAATGCTGCTTCTTGTTCTTTAGCCATCGGTATTTGCTTTTTAGTAGATTTTTTTTGCAATGATAGCTATTAATTCACACAAACAACTGCTGCAACAATCCTTTTTTATACTGCTCCATCTTGGTGATCCGCACTTGGCAGTGGCTTATTTTTTCGTCAATGGCTGAGAGGAAATTGGCGATTTTGGTTTGCTCGGGGAGGGTGGGGAGATGGATTTCAAAAGCCTTTACTGATTGGGCATTTACATTTCCTTGGGTTCCTGTTGTTATAAATTTTGAAACTTTTTTTTGAAAGTCAAGTAAAGTGTAATAGATAAACTCAGTGTTTATATTTTCCTTTAAAATAAGATTTAAAACAGCTTGTGATGTAGCAATTCGAGTTTTATTTATGGCAACAAACCCTACGGAAGCATACATTGAATAAATTATTGAATTGGATGGGACTACCCAAGAAGATGAATTATCAATTCCCAATTGTGAAATATGATTAGAAGTCCAGTTTAAGTATTTGCCCTGTAATGTCATATCACTGATAGATAAAAAAGGAATATCACCATTGTAGTATTCCTTTTTGGTTGAAAGTGGAGTTCCTCCACTTTTTGCAATTTTACAGACCTCCCCCAACTTCTTCATCCCCCACTCTCCAAACTCCTTCCCCTCATCATCTTTAAAGCGTATTTCTTGCGAAAAAATCTTTTGCATCATCCCCTTTTTATACTTTTCCAAAAGATTTTTCTGCTGCTTTAAGGCTTGCAGTTTTTTATCTACTGCTGTGAGAAAAGAGGCTATTTTTTGTTGCTCGGGGAGGGCGGGGAGATGGATTGGAATTTGCTCAATTTCTGATTTGCTAATTTCTGGAAATGTAGAACCATTTGCCCTTTTTATTAGTTCAAACTTGTTGTACTTAATCCAATTAAAAAGAAATATGTTGTGATTGTTTTCTTTTGCCACTAAAGATTGAAATCCCTGGTTCGTTGTACATTCTTCAAGTGCTATTGATGCTTCACCAATGGTTGCTCTTGTTGTTAATAAGATAGCTCCCTTTGGTAAAATTTTTGCTGAAGATTTTTTTAATCCTAATTCAGTAATTGTTCTTGAACTTTTTAAAACAAAGTCGCTTTTGATTTCTGTCGGTGTAAACCATTGAATAGGACCATCCCAGTAATCTTTAATATTGGTTTCAGGTGTGCCGCCTCCTGTAATTTCAGCCACCTCACCCAACCTCTTCTCCTTCCATTCCTCATCAAACCCTGCAAAACGCAAGCTTGGTACCTTCTTTTTCGTATCTATTCGTAAATCCGTATCCATCATCTAAAAAGGCGTTGAAATATTTAATTCTTTACAAAAACTAGCAATGCGTTGATCCGTTTCGGCCATCTGTGCATCAAAGGCTTTTAGTTCGGCAGCGATGGCGTTGATGTCAATGCGGTCTTCCGCTTCGAAGGTGTCCACATAGCGCGGGATGTTGAGGTTATAGTCGTTTTCGGCTATTTCCTGCAGTGCGATGCGTTTGCTGTACTTGGCTTCTTCGCTTCGGGTACGGTAGGTGCTGATGATTTTGTCGATATGCTCGTCGCGCAATATATTTTGAGTTTTCACCTTGTCGAAATGCCTGCTCGCATCAATAAACAAAATATCCTCGTCGGCTTCGCGGCATTTTTTATACACCATGATGCAAGTAGGAATACTGGTGCCATAAAAAATATTGGCAGGCAAACCAATCACGGCATCTAAGTAATTGCGGTCTTCAATCAAGTATTTGCGAATGTGCTGCTCGGCCCCGCCACGAAACAAAGCACCATGTGGCAATACCAAGGCCATGGTTCCATTCTCGGCCAGATGATGAATCATGTGTTGTACAAAAGCAAAATCGGCTTTACTAGAGGGCGCTAGTCGGCCATACTGACTAAAGCGATCGTCCGATGTAAATAAAGGATTGGCACTCCAATGCGCCGAAAATGGAGGGTTGGCCACAATGGCTTCAAATTGTTTGTTCAGATGTTGTGGGTGTTCTAAGGTATCTTCTTGTTTGATGTCGAATTTACGATATTCGATATCATGCAAAATCATGTTCATGCGGGCTAGATTGTAGGTCGTCCGATTCAATTCCTGACCGTAATAATTGACCACTTTCACCTCTTTAGCCACCCGTAGTAACAAGGAGCCCGAGCCGCAGGTAGGGTCATAAACCGACTTTAGTTTACGTTTTCCGGTGGTTACAATTTTTGCCAAAATTTTACTGACTTCCTGTGGTGTATAAAACTCGCCTGCTTTTTTACCTGCACCACTAGCAAATTGGCTAATCAGATATTCGTAAGC
>Ga0214919_10008989_pt1 | contig 12971 bp, 10 predicted proteins | sample LL1503_MetaG_FD_177994 | JGI IMG/M metagenome (GOLD analysis project Ga0214919, IMG submission 177994) | Freshwater microbial communities from Lake Lanier, Atlanta, Georgia, United States - LL-1503 | ecosystem: Environmental > Aquatic > Freshwater > Lake | place: USA: Georgia | collected...
GCTCTGAATATTCAGACCAGGTTGACTTCTTGTCGCCAAGACTGATGCTGGAAACTATGCCTTCCAGTTTCTTCATGGTTGCATCGAGAACTTGAGCGTTCAGACCTGACTTGGCTGCCTGATTTTTGATATCAACATTTGAGTCGGCGTAGCGCTTTTGCGCAGCTGCATGAAGTACAACGTGAGTAAGACGACCCTTGCGAGGGCGGCGAATGCTTGCCGGAAGCAATTTACGCATTGTGTCAATCGAGATTCCATTCACTGAACCGCGCAGCATCTGCTGGAATCCGACACCGAGATAGCCCTGAAGCATCAATGGATACAAGAACAATTCACAGAACTGTTGATACCCGTACCAAGGATCACCCTTTTTACGAACTTCAAATGATCCGGCATCAATGAACTGCGCACGCGAACCCATGAACTGAATGTTGTACGGAGTTGCATCTTTGACGCCCACACCGTCGACCAGTGCTGCACGGCTGAGCTTGAGTTGCAACAACGCCGCGTCTTGCAACATTGAAAATGTCCACTCGTACGGATACGAAATGAACGGCACCAATGGATGAGTCATTGCAGTAACCCAAGGGGCTCCAAGACCTACAGAGGACGGCTCAACAATGGTGGATGCAATGAGATCTCCCGATTCAAGTGCACGCTGAATCGACTTTTTCTTCCAAACCTTTTCGATGTCCGAGGCACCCATCTCGGTGAATGCTCTAACAACCTTGCCGTCGCCAACAAAAACCTTGCTTAAGGGGTCACGAAAAGAGCCTGGGTCTTGAAGAATGCTCGACATGAGTTAGTCGTGAGCTGAGGTGGAGTCGTCCTCGTCGGAGGAATCGAACTCGGGCATTGGCTTGCCAGTGATTTTGGACTTGATGCGAGCCGACCACATCTTGACTGCGACACCGAGGCCGGCCATACCACCAGCGATGGCGGTGATAATCATGCTGCCGCTAGCGGCGTCTAAGTAAGAGAACATGGGGTCAAGGTTACCCCACTGGTGCAGTTCCCGACTGAACCATCATAATGTCCACTGATTTAGGGGCTCAGGCTCGTTATCATCGGCAGGTGCCCCATATGCCAGACACCAGTGCAATAACTGCAGGACGCGATGGATCTCACTCCCTGTCCCCTGCCATCTGGCCAAACACCGTCTGGGAATCAGAGAGTTTGCTCGATGCCACCAAACGCGCAACTGGGCTTCGGTCAGAGACCTTTTACTCTCGTTTTTCCAACCCAACGGTCACTCAGTTTGAAAACGCCATCGCCCAACTAGAGGGTGCAGAATCCGCACTTGCGTTTGGCTCCGGAATGGGCGCAATCGCTTCAGTGATCTTGTCCTTCTGTGGAAGCGGCTCTCACGTCGTTGCTCAGAACAATTTGTACGGAGCCACCTTGTCATTCTTACAAGGACCGTGTGCACGTTTTGGAATCGAGACCACATTTGTTGACCCAACAGTTCCTGGCTCGTTTGCTTCAGCAGTCATTCCTGGCAAAACCATGTTGGTCATTGCAGAGACACCATCGAATCCACGACTTGCTCTTACAAACCTTGCTGAAATTGGATCCATTCGCGGCCCGTTCACAGTTGTCGATTCAACTCTGGCAACGCCAATGGGACAACGTCCACTTGATTTCGGAATTGACATTGTCCTGCATTCCGCCACTAAAGGCATCGGCGGACACAACGACGCGCTTCTCGGAGTAATAGCTGGCGAAAAGGATCTGATTGATTCGGTGTGGGGCTATGCGGTCATGCACGGCGCTGTTGCTTCCCCGTACGACGCAGCTAATGGCTTGCGCGGTATTCGTACTCTTGGCGTGCGCACTGAACGCCAGAACAACAGTGCGCTCATTCTTGCTCGTTCGCTAGAGGGACATGACAACGTTCTTTCGGTTTCACACCCATTCCTTGAATCACACCCTCAACACCAACTCGCTCGCGAGCAAATGCGTTATGGCGGCACTGTTATTGCGGTTGAAATAATGGGCGGCTTTGAAGAGTGTCAATCACTTGTTTCGCAATTGCAACTTGTACGAATCGCTACATCATTCGGTGGCCCGGAAACTTTGGTATGTCACCCTGCAACAAGCACCCATGTCGGACTCTCGCAAGAAGCATTGACAACGATGGGCGTCACAGCAGGTTTATTACGATTTTCGATCGGACTTGAAGACGCAGACGATCTCGTCGACGATATTCATCGCGCATTGGCCGCGATCTAGTTTTTAGGCCTTCTTCGGCAAACGCGGAATAAACACACTGGTACGAGTTGCGTACTCTGCATAACCTTCGCGGCGCTTGTTCATTGAATGCTCCAACATAGGAACGCCAGAGACCTTGAGTAAGAGATAAGTCATTACGGCTGGTCCAATGAGACCAATGACCCCACTGCCGGTTTCAGCAGCGACGATTCCTATTCCCCACCACAACAGTGCATTACCGAAGTAATTAGGGTGACGAGTCAGGCTCCAGAGGCCCGTCTGCATCACCTTGCCAACGTTAGAAGAATCACGTTTGAAGCGTGCCAATTGCCAGTCACCAATTGCTTCAAATAGAAAACCAACAGCCCACACCATGATTCCGATCACTGCGATCGGACCAACACCGGGAGTGGAATCTGAGTTACCAAACATCACAGGCAACGAGACTGTAAACATCAACGCGCCTTGTAACCCGAACACAGTGACAAGACTGATCATTCCGAAATTCGGACCTCTCTTCTTGCGCATCAATTTGTAGCGCCAGTCTTCACCGTGCCCAAGATTGCGTTTGGCAAGATAACCACCGAGACGAAGACCCCACAGGCCCACCATGAATGCAAGCAGTGCTTGTCGCGTTGAGTTCCCGTCAATAGTGAGTGCCAGCACCCACGACGTGACGGCGAAACCAAGGCCCCACGTAATGTCAACAATCGACGCATTCTTAATAGCCAGACTTATTAACCACGTGACCAACATAATGATCACAATTGTGATCGCTGCTGCTGCCATTGCCTTACCCATGAACAACCCCCCGATTGCTATTTGCATCGCTCTCTAACTGGCGACGAACTGCGTTATCCATCTCGACCCATTTTGCATCAAGCCACGACACAAATGCTTCACCCGACGGAATCATTGCGCGCGAGATCTCTTCCACATGAACATGCACTTTTGCCCTAGTCCGACCCAAGTGACTCAAAATTCCTGAAAATGTATCGAGCCCATCGAAACCGCTATGCCACATCGTGAGAACATTTGCCTCGGGCACTGCAGACAACAATGCGTTTGCTCCAGCAGGTTTTGGCGGAATCAAATATGACAATCCGGCAAGCGTCTCAGCGCGTTGAGGTGAACGCTCCCGCAAACGCTCAAGAGCGCGAACACGTTTCTTTCCACTGGCGCGACTTCCTTCGGGGAAAATAACAGCGCAATCTTTCACTCCTAATCCCGCGGCCATCTGCTCAATACCTTGAAGCTCGCCAGCAACATTTGAAGATTCTCTATCAACAAAATAGTTCGGTAAACGATGTCCGAGAATGTCGAGACAAGGGTCCATCTTCAATTCCTTCTTCAAGACGAACCGAGGACGCAATCCCACATGTGATGCGATGACCCACGAGCTCATGATCGAATCAGCAAGACTCGCGTGACGGCCAAGTGCGATAAAGGGTCCAGCGCCCACGTGTTCTGCACCCTCAACAGTTATTTGCAGACCGACCGTAAAACCCAGTGCCTGAATCAGACTGCGACACCACCACGTTTGTAATGCGTAATGCGCAGACACACTGCGTCCGCGTCCTGTGAAAAACAAAAACAAGGCGACAACGAGACCAGAAGTTTCTAGCCAGGCCCAGCAGGTTGCAAAAGCAATAAGACGCGGGATTGGGAATCGCCAACGTCCGCGAACGGCATCCACCAACATGGTGAGGATTGCCCAGAACGGAAGGGAGACCGTGAGGGCAATTGCGAGGAAAAAGACCCCAAGCCCCGTGATGGGGCGTCGTACCCAACTGGATTTCATACGGGAACCCTATTCCGCCGCACCTCCCCCGCATGGAACCCTAGAACTTTATGGCTTTTAGTTTTACTTTTCGTATAAGTTGGTCACAATGACTGATGTAGCCGACCAATCCACACGCGTCTCTTTTCGGGTTAATGGCCAGGACGTAACAGTCGCCTCCGACCATCCACATCTTCTTGCAGCCCTACGAGACGAACTCGACATCACGTCACCAAAGGACGGGTGCTCCCCCAGTGGTCAATGTGGCTGCTGCACCATCATGATTGACGGCAAAGCCCAAGTCTCATGCCAGTACCCCGTTGCAAAAGCAGAAGGTCGCACGATCACCACCTTGGAAGGCGTTGATGAATCTGAACGCCAATCCTTTTCTGATGCGTTCGCAGCATGTGGTGGTTTGCAATGTGGCTTTTGTATCCCTGGCATTGTCATGCGTGCGAAATCACAGATTGACAAAAAAGGCGCCGATTTGCAGCGAGAAGATATGGCGCGTCACCTTGGTGCACATCTGTGCCGTTGTACTGGGTACGTAAAAATCCTCGATGCAATCGAAGTAGTTGCGAAAGGAACGCCAGTATCAGTTTCTCTGCCTGGCGGCATCGGCTCTCGCGGTGCAAAATATGAAGCCGCTGAACTAGCTCTCGGTGATCGCGGTTATGTCGATGACATCAGAGTGCCCGGAATGCTTCATGCGGCTCTCCACCTCACTGCTTATGTTCGCGCAGATGTTCTCGCTATTGACACCTCTGCAGCTTTAGCTTCGCCTGGTGTTGAGGCAGTATTCACTGCGGCCGATGTTCCTGGCGACATTCGGGTGGGAATTATCTACAAGGACTGGCCAGTCTTCATTGGCGTCGGAGAACGTACGTCGTATGCCGGCGACGTTCTTGCCATTGTCGTTGCGCGCACACGTCGTGAAGCGCGTGCTGCTGCAGAACTAATCAAAGTCTCCTATTCGCCACTGCGACCAATCGTTGATCCAGTAGCTGCGATCACAGATACAGAAATTGCAGTATGGGGAACAGAAAACAATGTGCTGTCGCGAAGCGAATACCAACGTGGCGACACGGCATCTGCTCTTTCGGCAAGTTCATTCACCGTCACAGAAACATTCCAAACGCAACGAATTGAACACGCTTTCCTAGAACCTGAATCGACTCTTGCGGTGCCGAATACAGAATCCGGAACGATGCATGTGTACTCCGGTGGCCAGGGCGTGTGGGATGACCGCGATCAGATCTGCGACATCTTGAATATTCCAAAAGACAAAGTCACAGTTGAATTGGTGTCAAACGGTGGAGCTTTTGGTGGCAAAGAAGACATGTCGAATCAAGGACAAACTGCACTTGCAGCCTGGCTGTTACAACAACCAGTGAGTTGCACACTGTCGCGCGAAGAAAGCTTCCTGATGCATGCAAAGCGTCATCCGATTCGCATGGAGTACTCAGTGGGGTGCGATGCCGACGGAAAACTAACTGCAGTTCATGTACGAATGATTGGTGATTCGGGCTCGTACGCGTCTGTGGGCATGAAAGTTCTCGAGCGTGCAGCTGGCCATGCAACAGGGCCGTATTTTGTTCCGAATGTTGACATCGCCTCTGTTGCTGTACGTACCAACAATCCTGTCTGCGGAGCATTCCGAGGTTTCGGAGCAAACCAGGCACAGTTCGCCATGGAAGGTTGCCTCGACCGCCTCGCTGAACAACTCGGTATTTCTGGTTGGGAAATTCGTAAACGAAACGTTATTCATCCGGGACAAGTGTGGGGTCCTGGACAAATCATGGATGACGGATGCAAAGGCGCAGATATGTGTCTTGATGAAATCAAACCCGCCTACGACGCTGCAGTTGCTGCTGGTCGTGCAGTCGGACTTGGTCTTGGCCTCAAGAACTCCGGTTTAGGAAATGGTTTCCGCGAGGTCGCACGCGCCGTGGTTCACTTCCGCACTGATGGCATCGTAGAAGTTCGACACGGATGGACAGAGATGGGCCAAGGCGTACACACTGTTGCGCTTCAGGTTGCCGTAGAAGAACTTGGAATCGACGCATCATCAATTCGTGTATTCGTTGACACCACTCGCCAATTAGGTTTTGGTCAAACGACAGGAAGTCGTGGCACTCTCATGGCAGCAGCCAGTGTGCAACGTGCATGCGCCGCAGCCTTAGAAGACGGCTGCAAGACCGGTATTGACTACACAGGCGAATACGTCATTGATTGGACTCACCACTTAGGTGAGCCTGGAATTGAAAATCCAATCATCCACTCTGCATTCGGATACGCGGCACAGATGGTGATCATGGATCCTGAGACCCAGAAGATTGACAAAGTTGTTGCTGTTCACGACGTGGGTCGCGCAGTAAACCCCACGCTGTGCGAAGGACAAATTGAAGGATCTGTGCACATGGGTCTTGGATATGCGTTAACGGAAGAATTCCCTAGTGACGAAATGGGTTACCCCACAAACATGACTTTGCGTTCACTCGGAATCATTCGTCCGAAAGACATGCCGCCTGTCGATGTAGTCATGGTTGAATGCCCACAACCGCGCAGTCCGTACGGCATCAAGGGCGTCGGCGAGATTGGTCTCGTCCCGACTGCACCAGCTGTTGCCGCAGCACTTCATGCAGCAGACGGAATCTGGCGAACAAAATTACCGATGAAACCTAAGAACTCAGACTCAAACGAGGATCCAACATGACAAGCCCCGCAGCCCTCTACCTGCAAGATGCACACCCCATTGCTGAGGGAATGGAGTACACAAAGTACGCAGAGCAAAAAGGTTTTGAAGCCGTATGGCAAGCAGACAGCCGCCTCGTACGCGACGCCATTGTTCCGATGTCAGCCTTTGCTGCAGTAACAGACACAATCAAGATTGGATCTGGCGTTGTTGATTGCTGGACACGTAACCCTGCTCGCCTCGCAGCAACATTCTCAACACTTGATGACTTAGCTCCCGGTCGTGTGATTCTCGGCATCGGTGCATGGTGGGATCCACTTGCAGAAAAAGTCGGAATCTCTCGGGCCAAGCCACTTCGTGCAATGCGTGAAATCATCACTGCAGTTCGTGCCCTGCTTGCAAATGAGACCGTCACAATGAATGGCGAGTTCGTGCATCTTGATGGTGTCGAACTTGACTACGTGTACCAAGAGCGTCGTCCGAAGGATGTCCCCATCTATCTCGGCGCTACCGGCATGCAGATGATGGAACTCGCTGGTGAAATCGCTGACGGAGTTGTCCTCAATTACCTCGTGTCTCCTGATTACAACAAAAAAGCACTCGAGCACTTGGCTATCGGTGCTGATAAGGCTGGTCGTTCGTGGGAGAAAATCGATCGTCCCCAACTTGTCGTCTGTAGCGTTCATGAAGATCGTAAAACTGCTCTCGACATGGCACGCATGATGGTTACGCAATACCTTGGCCAACAGCCACACATCATGAAGGCATCTGGAGTTCCACAATCATTGCTCGACAAAGTCGGTGAAGTTCTGACATGGCCTGCAACTCACGAACAAGTGGAAGCCGCTTCAAAACTTGTACCGGACGAAATTGTTCAGATGCTCACTGCATCAGGCACTCCCGATGAAGCGCGTGCAAAAGTGCGCGAATACATCAAGGATGGCGCCACTTGCCCCATCTTGTACCCACTGGGCGATGTCACAGCAATGATTGATGCTTTCGCAGGCTGGACTGCCTAGTCCTGCTGTTCCATCACATACGATTGCAGCAGTGAATGCTCAATCGCCATTAACGAATCGCCTCCAGGGCTTTGGTGCGTCGATTTTTGCTGAGATGACAGCCCTTGCAGTATCAACAGGTTCCATCAATCTTGGTCAAGGCTTTCCCGATTACGACGGACCTGCAGATGTGCTTCGGATTGCGGGCGAACAAATTGCATCTGGCAACAACCAATACCCACCTGGTATCGGCATGGCTGATCTTCGACTTGCCGTCAGTGGGCATGAAGATCGTTTCTGGGGTCTTACCTACGACCCTGCGACGGAAATTCTCATCACAATGGGAGCCACCGAAGCTCTCGCTGGTGCACTCCTTGGAATCTTGAACGATGGCGATGAAGTGATTGTTTTCGAGCCGCTATTCGACACATATGCGGGATGTATAGCTCTGTCTGGCGCAGTCACTGTGCCCATCACCTTGCGACCACAACAATCCGGCCGATACGAGTTCGATGCAGAAGAATTACGCCGTTCAGTGACTCCGCGCACGCGAATGATTCTGTTGAACTCGCCGCACAACCCCACCGGTTCTGTATTTACTCTGGAAGAACTTCAGACCATTGCAGGAATTGCAATCGAGCACGACCTGATCGTTATCTCAGACGAGGTGTACGAACATTTAGTTTTTGACAATAAGAAACACATTCCAATCGCAACTTTGCCGGGAATGTTCGAACGCACCATCACTATTTCGTCTGGTGGAAAATCGTTTAATACAACAGGTTGGAAGATCGGCTGGGCATGCGCGCCCGCTCCCCTCATTAATGCCACGCGTATGGCCAAGCAACTGTTTACGTTCGCCGGAGGTTCACCATTTCAGCCAGCAATCGCTGCAGGCCTTCGTCTTCCCGATTCGTACTTTGTTGCTCTTGCTGCAGATCTGCAACACAAGCGAGACGTTTTGATGAAAGCACTTGATGAGTGCGGACTACGACCCATCACTCCCGAAGGGACATATTTCATCACAGCCGATATTCGCGGCAGACGTCCCGATGGTGACGGTTTGGCGTTTTGTCGCGAACTACCTGGACAGGCCGGAATCGTTGCTATCCCAGCTGCAGTTCTCTACGACCCACGACATGAAGCAGAAGGACGCCACTTGGTTCGCTTTGCCTTCTGTAAGCAGCTGTCCACCATCTCTCGCGCATCTGAGCAATTGCGAGTCTGGGCATGAAAATTGCCGTCGTACAAGCAGACACCGTGTGGATGGATCGAAACGCCAACTTTGCACAACTCGCTCCCCTCATTTCTGACGCAGCACAGCACGGCGCATCACTTGTCTTACTGACAGAGATGTTCTCGACAGGCTTTGTTGTAGACCGAAGCGATATCGGTGAACCCGAAGGCGGCGCATCTTCACAGTTTCTTTCGCAAATGGCGACAGAGCACAACATCTGGATTGGTGGCAGTTGCCCCGAAGTGAGTTCCGATGATCTTCGCCCCTTCAACTCTTTCGTTTTAGTGAGCCCTCGTGACGAGCAACACAGATACCACAAGATTCACCCATTCACCTATGGCGGCGAAGACACCTATTTCCGTCCTGGAACTGATTTTGTGACAGTGGATGTCGACGGGGTCCGAGTCAGTCTCTTCGTGTGTTACGACCTCCGCTTTGCTGATGAATTTTGGAAAACTGCTGCCGATACAGATGTCTTTCTCGTACCAGGTAATTGGCCAGCAAGTCGCCGCGAACACTGGATGGCGCTGTTACGTGCACGAGCAATAGAGAATCAGGCTTTTGTAGTTGGCTGTAATCGCGTAGGCACAGGTGGCGGTCTGACATATGCGGGCGACAGCCGAGTTATTAACCCACTTGGCGAGGTTGTCGCAGATGCCGGCAACGCATCGACCATTTTGTATGCCGAAGTCTCTTCCGAAGACGTGCAATTGACGCGCACAACGTTCCCGTTTATGCAGGACCGTCGCTAACCAATACTTCAGTTCAGTGAGTACGCAATCGGCAAGTGCTTGAGCCCTCCGACAAATGTCGTCTTCATCAGAGACGGTTCACCATTCAGTGAAATTGAGTTCAGGCGAGGAACCAATTCTCCGAAGAATGCCTTGATCTCCATACGCGCCAACATCGCACCGAGGCAATAATGCACACCAAAGCCAAACGACAATTGTTTATTCGGCGAACGAGTGATGTCAAACCGTTGCGGATGATCGAATACTTCTTCATCTCGATTCGCCGATGGATAAGAAAGCAAAACTGATTGCCCCTTTTTGATGGTGACACCACGAATGGTGTAATCCTCTGTTGCGGTCCGCATGAAATGTTTGACGGGAGTTACCCAACGAATAATTTCATCTGCAGCTGTGGCATACAGCGATGGGTCATTACGCAGAAGATCTAATTGATCAGGGTTTTCAATCAGAGCCTGCAAGCCACCAGCGATCGCTGACGCAGTGGTGTCATGACCTGCGGTAGCAGCTATCACGTAATAGGAAATTGTTTGAATCATGCTCAACTCTTCACCTCTAATTGTTCCGTTCGCGACAGCAGATGCAAGATCCGCAGTGGGATTCGCGCGACGATCCTCAGTCACTTGGGTGAAGTATGCAAAGAAATCAGTGATGACCGCAATAAGGTCTTCTGGCGATGTTCCGCGACTCATTTCTTCATCTGCTGCACCAAACAATTCCTGGGTCAACTTCAACATGCGAGGGTAATCCGATTCAGGCAGTCCGAGAATGTCAAGAATGACATGTAAAGGCAATTGCATTGCAATATCTGTGGCGAAGTCAATGGATCCGCCAGCAGATGCCATCTTGTCGACAAAACGCTTTGACAACTCGGCTAAGCGCGCATCCATCTTCGCAAGGTTCTTCGGCAAGAACCATTCGCTGGTGACACCACGAAGGTCTCGATGTTCAGGATCATCCACATGAATAAGAGTGCGCAACATGTGGCCATTCTCTTCATTATGGCGATCGCCTTCAGCTAGACCAAGAACTGGTCGAGGTTCGTTAATGAATATCTCATTGTGTAATTCAATTTCCAACACATCTGCATGCTTTGTTATTGCGTAAAACGGATTAAAAAGGCCAGTTGGGTCTTCGTAGTAATGAATCGGAGATTCTTTACGCAAAACCGCACATGCTGCCTCAAAGCGAGGAACATCTGCGTATGCACTCGGATCTGTAAAGACCAAAATTGCATCGTTCACGGAAATAGTCATTGGAACCCCCTGGTTGCAACCATTATTACCCAAATGAATTGTCTCGCCGTAGCCCTGCTGCGCGTTTAGTCTTGTCAGGTGCCTTCACCATCCTCTCGTCCAGCTCTTGCGCGCTTGATCTCGGTGTTAGGCATCGCTATCGGTGTTGCAGGTGTTGCATTTGTCATCAAAACTTTGGTGTCAAAGTGGGATGAAGTCAGCAATGCATTTAGTCAAGTAGACGCCATCAATTTGGTTCTGAGCCTTCTCCTGGGTCTTGCAGCCATGACATCAATTGGCTGGATCTGGGTGACGATGATTGTCGCTCGTTCCCACAACGTGCGACACCGCAATGCAATGTCGTGGTACTTCACCGGCCAACTGGGGAAATATGTACCGGGTGGCATCTGGCCCATTGTGGGTCGCGCTGAACTTGCAGTACGAAACGGAATTCCTCGTCTCGATGCATATGCATCTACTGGTCTATCTCTTGTCACTACGTATGCAGCGGCGGTTGTGGCAATAGCTATTGGTGCCGCTTCGACATCAGGCCACCGGCTCGTCGCAGTTCTCATTGCCTTCGGCCTCGTGACCGCGTACATCGCTTTCTCACAGCCATCTCTTCGAGCCGTCATCATTCGAATTGCATCTCGCATCTCCTCGTCAGCATCATCCTTGACCGACCCGAAGCGCGTTGTGCGCCTCACGGTGTTACATGTACCAGCATGGATACTGATGTCACTTTCCACTTCAGTGACCGCTACTGCATTTGGAGCCCATATAGGTATTGCCGACATGCTCTTCATCACCACCACTTCGTGGCTTGCTGGTTTTGTTGTCGTGGGTGTGCCGGGAGGAATCGGAGTTCGTGAGGCGGTGTTCACGTCACTTGCAGGCGGAATAATCGGAACTCCAATGGCAGTGTCACTTGCACTGATGAGCAGAGTTGTGTTTATCGCAGTGGATCTCACAGGCGCGCTGGTGTCAAGCGTAATTTCTCGGCTCAATAGCTCAGCGAAATCCTGAGAACCGGTCTTTCGATATTTCCTTGCGTTGACCGCTGAGGCTCTTTACGCGAAGAATGCGCACAAGAAACCAACGCACATATCGCATGATGTACCCACGAAGCTCGCGAGTACCTTTGCGCCATTTCATATACCGATAACGCCTGGCGGCCATCAACGATTGCTTACGCACTAACTCGCGGTGGAATGAGGCCACTTGACGCTCTGGCTTCAATGTTCCGAAGCCATGGTTGGGACCTATGAGTTGTGGCGTATGTAGGCCAAGGTTCTGCAAGAACGCCGCATATGCGTATGCAAACTCCCCAAAGATCACTCGGTCAGTTTGTGACTCGCGAATCTCGTCTTCGCCCACCTCAATTGATACGCATGAGCCATTGTCGACCAAGCGTCGCAACACCGTCTCTGCGAATTCTGTGCGGCACACGACAAGACTTACTCCGGTCTTAGTAAACACAGTGCTTGGCAACCAGGCATCACCCACAACGAGGTCAGCCAAGAAGTTGGAATGATTGATGCACACATGACAACGATTGGTGTTGAAATGCCTGTCGAAAGCAACTTGATATCCAAAATCGACTCGACGACTAGCGGTAAACACATCTCCGTCCGTAGTAGTGACAGTCAATTTTCCAACTGGGCCACCACCACGGTACGAAATATCCGAAATGGTCGCAGGGTCGTAACCCAAATACTCTCCCATTGCATTAATGCTGTGATGCGAATATTGCCAACCACAAAGAAGCCCTACTGTCAGAACAATTTTCTCACGTAGTTCCGGCGCCTGTGCACGTATCCACGAATACATCCCTTCGAGTTGGCACGGTATGGCAACCAATGCAAAACGTCCAGGCGTGTCACGCAAAATTTGCAAGGCAGGAGTTTGTTTTAGGTTGTGATAAATCGAACCGGGCAAAGTATCAACATCTTCAGGCGTCGTTACGAGACGCGCAGCAAAATCAATACCAGCGACGTGGTCAAGTGCGATCACGCCGTCAATATCCCCAACCGTTAAGAGATTGCGCAATACTTCCTTAATGAGAC
>Ga0214919_10008990_pt1 | contig 12970 bp, 12 predicted proteins | sample LL1503_MetaG_FD_177994 | JGI IMG/M metagenome (GOLD analysis project Ga0214919, IMG submission 177994) | Freshwater microbial communities from Lake Lanier, Atlanta, Georgia, United States - LL-1503 | ecosystem: Environmental > Aquatic > Freshwater > Lake | place: USA: Georgia | collected...
AAGAGCAAACAATCCAAAGCAGAAGGCTACAACATCAACTTGAAACCGTTTAAACTTTAAAAACAATGAGCCAATCTCTCCTTTAAGAAATTAACCCATCTGTCTCAAACCATTTGAAGACGGACATGCGTCGATTGATTTCCTTCAGCAAATGTTGATTAAAAATCACTGAAAGCACAAAGAGTTTTTTGCTTACAGGATAAACAATGTACCAAGCTAAAGGCAAAAGAAATTTTTTAACATTTAAGAACTTTAAAAATTAATTATTTACTAAATATTTTCTTTCGGACTGGAATTAAGTTTTCTATTTGAAAGCCACCAAGCAAAGTTTTCTGGCCATTGACTATACCCATCATTTCCTAGGAGGTCTAAAGCTGCATGAACGCCCCAATTAGGGTCAGCTAGAAATTCGCGGCCAATAGCTATAAGGTCTGCATGACCGTCACTCAAAATACTTTGTGCATGTTGAGGCTCCGTGATCAATCCAACTGTCATCGTAGCAACGTCAACTGCCTGTCTAACAGCACTTGCAAATGGCACTTGAAATCCTGATTTACGAAATACAGAACTAGCTGTTGGCGAACCAAGCATACCGCCCGAAGAACAATCTATGACATCTACACCTAAACCACACAAACGCTTGGAAAAAAAGAGTGTGTCTTGCAATGTCCAGCCGCCATCAACCCCATCAACTGCAGATATACGGACAAACAAGGGCATATCGTTAGGAATCACAGCTCGGACACTTTCGACCACCTCCAAGGGAAAACGCATTCTTCCTTCAAGACTACCGCCGAAACTATCACTTCGATGGTTTGAAAGAGGGGAAAGAAACTGGTGGAGCAAATATCCATGGGCAAAATGTAATTCGATAGCAGCAAAATCGGCTTCTACAGCACGCCTAGCAGCCGACTGCCATGAAACTCGTAATTCTTCAATTTGATTTTTCGTTAACTCTGATGGAAGCAACCAATTCGCAGAAAAAGGCTGGGCACTGGCACTTACTACATCCCAAGGCATATCACCTCGCGCAATATCGTCTTCACCTAAGGGGCCATTACCAAGCCAGGGTCTTTGAATGCTACCCTTTCGACCTGCGTGCGCAAGTTGAATCGCTGGCAAAGAGCCATTGTCACGCAAGAATTTTGTGATTCTCTTAAGTGGAATCACTTGACTGTCAGACCATATACCAAGGTCACCGTGAGTAATACGCCCACGCGCTTCAATCGCAGTAGCTTCTGTAAATACCAACCCAGCGCCGCCAATAGCAAAACGACCCAAATGAACCAAGTGCCAATCATTTGCAATTCCATCAATAGCTTTGTATTGGCACATCGGAGAAACAACTATACGATTAGGTAGCGTAATACCCCTCAACACTAGAGGTGAGAATAAATTTAGTTGGTGACTTTGGAGATTTGAAACTTGCATTTTTAGCCATTACTCAACTACTACAAGGGTGCAACTTTAGCCTGCTGCAGGGCCCTGATTATTTCTAAAAATTCTGACTCACTGTCAAGCGACTCATTCCAGCCAGCATTTCGAATCGCCTCTAATGAGGAAACGTCATCCCAGCTGCAGGAGAAAAGCCCATCACCATATGCAGCCGATGCAATTTCATCGATGTGCTGATGCACAAGCTGATGTTTAGCAGCCAGATGCTGCCACACTGCTTGGGCTCCGTCGAATTCAGTTGTGAAGTTTGTACGACCGGGCTCCCCAAGAGGCATATTGAACAAATTAGCTATCCGCGGCCACAAGTTACGCCAAGAAAATGTATCCCCATTCGTAATATTAAAATCTTTATTGGCTGCAGCCTCAGATTTAACCGCCCAGACAGCGCATTTACCCAAGAAAGTTGCAGTTGTTGCCTGCGATTTTTTGAAATAAGTTTCAACCGGTCCAGGAAAGTCCAGAGGCTTACCCCTCTCCCGCTGAATAGCTGCATAGGCCGCAATTAATGTAATTAAATTATTGCGCGTACCTTTAGAGTAACCCCAAACTGTGTGTGGCCTGAGTGTCACGATGTCCCATCGGCGATTTAGGGCCCGCTGTTTCAACCAATCGAATTGGTCAAAGTAAAAAAGTGGACCGGTGCCTCTTTCATCAAATTCGCGAGCAGGGATTCTGTAGGGACCGACATGACAACCGTACCACTTAGTACCATGAATCAAACACACACGCTTCAATTTAGGCGCCTTATCATCAATGACACTGACTAAGTTTTGCAATAATTTCAAATTAACGAACGCCTCATTTTCCGCGTCATTACCGGGTGCGCGAGCAGCGAATACTACAACTTCTATATCAGAAAGTTTTGCTGCAGCATCTCGAACAGAAGCCTCGTTCAGTAAATCAAGAGAGATATGAGGCGAACTAGTAGGACTCTGTGCACGCCGAGACAGCGTGGTTAACTTTATTTCTGGAGATGCATTAAAGCTTGCGGCAATACTATGCCCAGATGTTCCATGAGCTCCAGCAATAAGGACATTCATAATTTTTTACGGGCAAGTTTAGATGTTTCATTTTTCATTTGACGCAAATCAAAGATGCCATCGCGCAGGCGAGGATCCTCTCCGATTTCAAATATCTTGACTTTCTGTAACTTCTGAGTCGGCGTTGTAGGAAGACTATCGACAAATAATACCCACCCAGGCGCTTTAAAATAGGCCAAGCGCTCTAAAGTAAAGCTCACCAATTCAGCTGCCAATAATTTATTTTTTTCTACATTCTCATTTGTGATCACACAAGCTAAAACTTCTTCCTGCCGAAGTTCGTCTGGCGCTGCAATGACTGCCACTTGAATTACAGAGGGGTGAGTCATTAAACAGGCTTCAACTTCAACAGCCGGAATATTCTGTCCACTTCTGCGGACAATGTGTTTCTTTCGATCTATAAAAGTATAGCTTCCATCGATCTCCCGTTGAACCAAATCTCCCGTATGGAACCAACCACCTTGCCAGGCCGCGAGAGTACCCTGTTCGTCTTTGTAATAGCACCTGAACAGCCCATGTCTCGGGTTATTTCCTACTCGTCGTAAAACTAGTTCACCTGGGCTGCAGTCCGACATCGTATTGCCGTGGTCATCAATAATTTTCAATTCAACGCCATCGAGTGGACGTCCAATGGTTCTTCGCCCACTGACTTCATCACGAAACTGCGTAGCGGTCGTAATGCCGACCTCTGACATGCCCCAAACCTCAATTAGGGGGAAGCTAAAGCGTGCTTCAAATTGATCTTTTTGTATGAGATCAATACCTGCACCCACGCCAAATCTCACTGAATGATTTATTTCTTCTGAGACAACAGGTCGCGAAAGTAGCAAAGGTGGAATGATGCCTAGATAATGAACAATTGTTGCCCGAGTTTCAACTATTTCTTTCCACCAACTATTAGGGTGAAATCGATCTGGAATGATCATGGCATTGCGCGACATGATCATTGCAGGATTTGAAATGACCAAGCTGTTGGCATAGAAGAGTGGCAAGGGGTTATAGAGACGTTCCTCACGCATCCTGACTTTCATCAAACCACCAGCTTGTATATACCGCTGTGCTGCAAAGAAGAGGTAATCGTTTCCTATTAAACAGCCCTTCGGTATACCTGTTGTCCCCGATGTATACAGCAACACAGCCTCGTCATCATTGGTAGGCTGACCAAACCTAAATTTCCTCTTAGGATTTTCAAGTGAGTCTTCGAATTGCTCAAATTTAGCAACCAAAATTTTCAAGGCATGAAGGTTCCCCACCACTTGAAAAATCATTTCATATTGATCTGACAAAGTTACAATCAAGTCTGGTTCAGAATGCCCAATTAATGAAAGTAAATCATCCTTTTGGTATTCAGGATTTATTGGTATAACCCAAGCCCCTAACGCATTTAGCGCTAAAAAATGAAGCATGAACTCGGGTCGATTATCTATAAGCAAGGCAATACGGTGAGCACGACCCCATCCCTTTCTTGCGTATTTATCTATCAAATTTTGAACTAATACAGCTACCTCTCCATATGTCCATTCAATCCCTTCTGGGTGATATCTACGTAATGGATTTTTTGGTACAACAATGCATGCAAGTTGAGGCTCCTCATCAGCAACTAGATGCAAAGCTTCCCATAAAGTATTTAAAGTCATTTTCAATTTATCAAATTGGTCTAAATGTTACTTTGTGGAAATTACTTTGATCATCGTGAAATACTGGTTGAAGCAACATATTAATTTGGAAGTCTTGGTGGTCTTCCATCTTTAAATTAGTTACAAGACGCACGTTAGGCGCATCATCAAATACAACAAGCGCAACGACATAAGGAACTAAATCACTTAAAGAGGCACTGAACGCATGATGTACAACTGTCCAGCTGTAGAGTCTTGTATGACCAGTTACTGCCTTCCATTCAATTGAGGAACTTCGGCAATAAGGACAAAGTGGCATTGGGTACCAGTGAAACTGACCACAATCTGAGCACCGTGGAAAACACACCACCTTCTTGCCCAGTCCTTCAAAATGAGGCATGAACTCAGGTGGAAATTTCTGCTGGGACGAAATGTCCATATTTCAGTTCTCCTAATGGATTCGAAACATCAGCTCTAAGCCAACCAGACAATGCGCGGACTTCAACATAACATTCATTAATTTACTGAAAAGCGCACGTAGAGCATTAATTAAAATGAGTGTATATTCATTCAACTATCACGTCAACAAAAGGGGGCTGAGTTCATGAATAATCAATCGTCAATTGTGATCATTACAGGCGCCACATCAGGATTTGGTGCGGCAATGGCTCGCAACTATGCGGCTGCTGGCGCAAAAATTGTTGCGATCGGACGCAACCAGAAAAAACTCATTGAACTTCAAAATGAAATAGGCGAGAAATGTGCTTGTTTGGATTTAGATGTAGCCGACATGGATGCAATTAAAATCTCCCTAGACTCCCTTCCAGCAGAATTTTCAAAGCCAACCATATTAATCAACAACGCTGGGCTCTCTGTAGGTAATGCAATTGTCCCAAAACAGGAAATTAACGATTGGAATCGAATGGTAGATACCAATATTCGAGGTGTCTTAAACATGACGCATGCAGTCCTGCCAGGCATGGTCCAGAGAAATTTTGGTGATGTGATTAACATAAGTTCCATTGCTAGTTCTATAGCCTACCCAGGTGGCAATGTATATGGGGCTAGCAAGGCATTTGTAAAGCAATTCACACTCAACTTAAGAGCAGATTTAATTGGGAAAAATATTCGAGCTATTTGCATCGAACCCGGCACCGCTAGAACTGGTTTTGCTTCTGTCCGATTAGGTTCTGAAGAGGCTGCAAGTAATTTCTATAAGCAACCTAATTTGCTAGAAGCTCAGGACGTGGCAGACATAGCCTTGTTCTGCACGTCTCTCCCACGTCGAGTCAATATAAATATGCTGGAAGTAATGCCGATAAGCCAATCCTTCTCTTTTCCAGCGATGGCGGTTGATATGCCAATAGTGAGTTAGAAAGATAAGAAGTAAAGCCCTACAGTGAAGGTGCTATCCCACCGCTCACACAAAGATTTTCGCCTGTAATGTAACTTGACTCCTCACTTGTCAAAAAGAGGACGGCATTTGCAATATCTCGAGGCTCACCAAAACGCTTCAGCATTGTCTTTTCCAGATAATATTTTTTTTCACTTTCCGGCGTTCTATCTAAAACTGTTGTCCTGATGGTTGCTGGAGAGATGCAATTAACATTTATATGGGGTGCAAACTCCATGGCCAAACTTCGCGTCATAGATACTACAGCTGCCTTGGCAGCGCCATAATCTGCTTGTCCAGCTTCACCAGACATGCTTATGCTTCCAATGTTAACTATTTTCCCGCTGCGATTTGCAATCATCATCGGTGCAATTATTTGTATCAGATGGAAAGAGCCCTTCAAATTAAGTGTGAAGGTGTCATCGAACCTCTGCTCAGACATCGTCACAAAGGGGCGCTTAAGTTCAGTATCCTTAATCCCACCCACAACATTAACCAAGATATCGATACGGCCAAAACGGGCCACTCCAGCCTCAACTACTTTGTAGGCCTCAGACCGCACTCTTATATCGGCCCTAACTCTTTCTGCACCGTCGGTAAGAGTGTCAGTTGCAGCAGCCAAAAGTCGTCGCTCGGAAATGTCTGTCAAAACCAGTTGCGCGCCTTCTTCTGCAAGTCGGTTTGCAATTGCATTTCCCATGGGCCCACCAGCACCCGTTATTAAAGCAACTTTATTATTGAGTCGCATTAGCTCATTCTCGCCCGAGAATTAAAGCACCATAATCAGGCACTGAAAGTCCTGTTACCAATCCTACTTTAGCTCCCAACACCTGTGCATTGCCAGCTTCGCCACGAAGCTGCCTAACGGCCTCAACTACGTGTTCAGCTCCGAGGAGATAGCTATGAGCAAGCAAACCACCATGGGTATTGATGGGAAATTTCCCATTCACTGTCGTACCCTTTTCTCGAATGAAATTTGCCGCCTCACCTTTATTACAAAACCCCAAATCTTCCACCTGCATCAGACACGAAATAGTAAAGCAGTCATAAATTTCCGCAAAATCAATATCTGAAATATTGATACCAGCTTGACTTAGAGCTCTTTGCATCGCAACAGATGCCCCTGGTATTTTCAATTGATCTGGTTTTTGGGTAAAAACGTCGTCTCCTGTGAAATTCTCTGTGGCGTATCCACATCCCAATACTTCAATGGGTCGCTTTCTCATATCTCTTGCACGCTCCATTGAGGTAATTACGAAAGCACAAACACCGTCACTAATTAGGCAACAGTCTGCAACCCTTAGTGGATCAGAAATCATTCGGGAATTAAAATAATCATCTTTACTGAGGGGTTTAGCCTGTTGAGAGTTTCCATTTAAAATTGAGTTATATCGTTGATTAATTGCGATTTGAGCCAAGTCATCTTCAATTAATCCATATTCGTGCATATACCGTCGAGCCCAAAGCGCAAAGTATGAAGGCTGCCCGCTAAAGCCATACGGCTTTTCGAATGCCATCTTAGCTGGGTATAAGTCATGGAAGCCGTAAGGACCACCTGGACGGGATCCCCAGTCAACTCCAAAATAACAAACTAGAGTCTCGGCCAAGCCCTGCTCAATTGCGGCTTTTGCAAGCATCGGGGCGCAAACAATTCCTGTCCCACCATAAGACATCGCACCATCAAAACGACGCTTGAAGCCCATTTGCGTGGCTAAATATTCGTGAGGAACAGTATTGGGCATGATGCCTGCATCACTTATTAGACCGTCGACCATTGAAGCATCAATTCCCGCATCCTCCAATGCAGCACCAACAGCTTCAATAGCCAATGATCGAATATTTTTACCTGATCGCCGCGACGGCAATGTTTCACCGATACCAACAATCGCAGTACGTATCGCCATTGTTACCCTCCATTAGAAATAATTAAATGGCAATACTTCATACGCTTGTATATCACTGAGGTAGTTTCTGCTCGTACTTGGAAGCAGGAGCGTACTTGCGATAAGCATCCTGATAAAGTTTTGAAAATTCTGCAACATTTGCATCAGTTCGAGCTTGACGAGTCTTAACCCAATCTATAACCAGTGCATCGTAATTGCCCTTTTTCTTCCAATCAGCGATTTCTTCAGGACTGAATTTATAAAACTTAACGCCGAGTTCTTTAGCTTTAGCTACTGTAACTGCATCCCCCTTTTCTACAAATGCAATTGATTTAGCTGGAAACTCCTTGCGCATCTTAGAAATCTCTGTTTTCACAGAATTAGGAAGGCTTTTGTAAACGTCTAAATTCATGACGAGGCCGCAACTGTAATAAGTACCCATTCCAGGCGCAATGATCACCTTCGTGTGCTGCAACCAGTTCTCTGGCGCCGGCATCCAAAGCGGAATGCCAAGGTATCCATCAATAGTGCCCGTTTGCAAACCTGTGTAAATATCAGAAGTTCCCATAGGCACAGGCACCATACCTACTGCGACTTGAGCAATTTTTCCTAGATCCCCATAAGCACGAACCTTTAAACCTTTGAGATCTGCTGGAGAATTTATGGCTTTGTTAACACCTATGATCGTTGAAGACGGCGCATCGAAAGCAAGCAGTTCTACATTTTGACGGTTGTATTCTCTTCTAAGGGGTTCATAAGTTTCATAAAGTTCAGCTAAAGCGGCAGAAACTGCATCTCCCTTTTCTGCGACATAAGGAAGTTCAGCCATTGAGGTCAGCGGCAATAAAGCTGGCGTGTATCCTGTACAAAAATATCCAACGTCTGCTAACTTTCTGCCAACTCCCTGAAGATGGTCGCCAGCCTTTAAAAGCGCAGCGGAGAAGAATTTATCTTTTACAGAAATAGCGCCATTTGTTCTTTTAGCAAGCTCATCAAGATACGCCTCATATTGTTGATTTGAGGCCGTCTCCTTGGCTGTATAAGTTGAGTAGATCAACTTAACTTCAGCAGTCGCGTTACCTGCCAACATCATCGAGCAACATGTCGTCAGTAGTAAAGACGCCTTAGCTACAAGATTCAACTTTCTTTTAAGTAAAAAGGTCATTTGAAAACTCCTTGGTTAAAATTGATTAAACAAACAATATCAGCTCATGAGATTTGGAATAAACAGAGAAATTGAAGGAAAAAATACCAACAAAGCTAGCGTAATTAATTCAAGAAAAACAAAGAATGATGCTCCTTTAAATACAGTAGTGAGTGACAAGTCAGGCCTTATGCCTTTGATCACAAAAAGATTAACCCCAACAGGTGGGGTAATATTCGCTAGCTCACTCATTTTGACCATCAATACACCGAACCAAATTGGGTCATATCCCAAGTTTTTAATAGCGGGTACTACGATCGGCAATGTGATCAGACACATTGAAATTGGCTCCAAGAACATTCCTAATGGGATGTACATGAGCAATATCAAAGCAAGAATAGCTTCTCTTGAAAGTGAACTTGAAGAAATTGCGGTTGCCAAACTGGTAGCAAGACCTGCTATCGCTACGAACTGACTGAGCAGCCCTGCTCCAATTAAAATTAGAAAGATCATTGCGCATACACCAGCGGCGTCTCTCGCCGCAGACGATAGGTTTTTGCGATCAAAGCCATGCACTGCAATTGACATCACAAATGCAACAATGGCGCCAACGGCCGCGGATTCTGTTGCTGTAAAAAAGCCGGTGTAAATACCACCAACGACTACAGCAAATAGTACAGCAATCCTCCAACCATCGCGCAAGCCGATAAACTTTTCTTTCCAAGTAAAACGTTCATTAGCAACTGGCATTAAGTCAGGACGAAAATAGGCCAAAAAGTAAAGACCGATACAGAACACAAGTGCTGTAAGAATGCCCGGCAAAATACCAGCGAGAAGCAATCTACCAATATCTACTTGCGTGACGATGCCATAAACAACAAACATAATACTTGGGGGAATCATTATTCCGAGCAAGCCTGCACTAGCCACAGTACCAGCACTTACCGCGTCGTTATATCTATAACGGCCCATTTCAGCGAAGGCTACCTTTCCTACAGCCGCCGAAGTAGCAACGCTTGAGCCTGAAGTTGCTGCAAAGCAAGCACAAGCAAACACCGTGGTAATTGCCAGACCACCTCTTAAATGGCCTACAAACCGGTATGCCAATTGGAAAGCTTTCTCACTAACCCCTGCAGAAGTTGCAAATGCACCCATCAGTATGAACAGAGGAATAGTAACAAGCCCAAAGTCAGTTGCCTTTGCATAAGGCATTGACATCAATGCAGAAAGCGCAACATCAAATCCACGTACAGACATGATGCCCAAGAAACCCGCAGCAATAAGCGCAAAGGCTATAGGCATACCAGTGACAAGACCAAATAAAAAAACCAAACCAGCAATAAGTATTGGGTCACTCATACTGTACTCCCAGGTATGTATTCTTCTTTACTTGAATCCACTGTTAAACCAGTAATTACATTAAAGGCATGAACAAGTTGAACTGCTTGCTGGAGCAATAACCCAATAAAACCTAAAGTAACAATTGCTTTAATTGGCCAAAGGGGGAACTGGACTGTTCCATATTGGTATTCCATATTCTTGTAACTTACGAAAGCTTCGATAGCTGTGCCATAGGAAATCAGAATCGAAAACACGAAGCAAGCCAGTAGAGTAAGAAATTCTGCAATTCGCCTCATTTTTCTTGGCATGTAGGCAACGGCAGCCTCTATGGCAACATGACCGTTGCTTCTCTGGACATTACCAATAGAAAAAAAGATAAGACTTGCAAGCAAAACGCCACTGATCTCGGAAGCGCCAACCAGGGAAAACCCAGCTGACCTTGAAACAGCATCAGCAGTCATAATTACTGCCAATAGCAACAAAGATAAAAGACCTATATCGCTACTAGGTCCTATCAACCAACGATCAAGCCATTTTTGCATTTTCACTCTCCTTGGATTTTTCAACTATGTCGGTGATTTTTCTACGCAGCAAAAACTTTTGGATTTTTCCAGAAGGCGTCATTGGAAACTCATCTACCACGAACAAATGCTCAGGCACATATTGCTTGGACATCTTGAAATAAAGTAGATGAGCTCGCATTTCTTCAAAAGTTAACTGCTCTCCAACTCGGAGGATTACAACTGCGCAAGCCCTTTCTTGAAGTCTTAAATCTTTTATACCGACAACTGCAGAGCTAACAATTGCAGGATGCTGGTTCAACAAGTCTTCAACCTCAACAACAGGAATGTTTTCGCCCCCCCGAATGATGATGTCCTTACTCCGCCCGACTATGCGCAAATGACCAGACCTGTCAATCTTTCCCATGTCGCCAGTACGAAACCAACCATCAGTTGTAAAGCTGTCAGCTGTAAGTTTCGGACGCTGGTAATAGCCCAAGAACATTGAAGGCCCTTGACACAATAACTCCCCTTCATTTCCTTCAACAATAGCTTTCCCATGCTCGTCAGTAATTCTGATTTTCATTGAATCAAAGGCTATGCCATCAGAATTGGAAACAGCCTCATCTGATTCGCCAGGCTTAGCAAGAGTAACAAGCCCAACTTCTGTCATGCCCCAACCGGATGCAATAAAAGCACTTGTACGTTTTCGGGCTGCAGCTATGAGACTAGGAGGAATAGGCGCCCCCGAGCAGAGAAATGTCTTTAACGAATCAAGGTCTTTATTCGAAGCGCTTTCAACCAAATCTTGTAAAAAAGGCGTAGCACCCATCATCCAATTAACTTTTTCACTTTTAATTAACTCTAGAGCAGTAATTGGATCCCACCTGTCTATCAATACCAAAGTAGCTCCCAAGACAGCGGGAAGTTGACCACCATAAACGAAACCAGTCTGATGGCCAAAAGTGGATGCCATCAAGATAATTGCATCTGAATTCAAATCCTGATCCGCAATTAGTGACATTGCAGGATAGAGATTAGTATTTGATGAGTGCATCACCCCTTTAGGCTCTCCTGTCGTTCCGGATGTGAATACAATTTCGGTTATTGCACTCGGGTCTGTAAGGCCAACACCTTGAAAAGGTGAAGCAGCAAGCAACTCATTGAAATTAATGGAGGCCTTAGAACTCGGCTCACCAACTACAACTATTTTTCGAATGCTAGGCACCAATAATTGCAATTCAGAAAACATTGCTTCGTGATTGAAACCGCGAAAGATTGTGGGAACAAATGCGAGAACTGGTTTAACCAAATCCAACATAAAACTAAGTTCGCGTTCGCGGTAGATAAGTGGCAATGGCACACAAATCGCACCTATAAGAGAAAGTGCGTACTCCAGCAAAGGAAAGTGGTGCCAATTTGGCAGCTGCACAGCAACTCGATCTCCTGATTTAACTCCCATGTTTTGTAAAGAGGTGGCAAGTCGAAGGGACAAGTCCTCAACTTCACGCCATGTCAAGGAACCAAAGCGATCAATGATTGCAGCTTTGTTGGGGTTCTGATAAGACGCTAGCTTTACATAGTGGTCAATTGCCTTGTAACAATGATGCCCCCTCTCTCCAAGAGCAGACATAGGAACTCCGAACCCTGTTCTGGCCTTAATCACCCCGATATCAGTTTGCTCCATATGAGATTTCCTTTAGGAACATGCCTACAAAACACCCTCATGCTGCTTAAAAATGAGTGTAGATTCAATCATTATTAAATGTCAAGGCATAATTATCTAAGTATTTACACGGAAGCAATTACCATGAATATAGATGGACGAGGCAGAAAAATTACTGCAGAGCTGATAGCCGCAAGACGGCAACAAATTTGCGATGCCGCAATTTCAGTTTTTGGTCAAAAGGGTTTCTACAACAGCACGATGGACAATGTTGCTGAGTCTGCAAACATTAGCGTTGGCCTTATCTACAAGTACTTTAAGGACAAAGAGGACCTACTCTACCAATCCATACTGGACTTACTTCAAGAATACTCAGTCAAAATACCAGAAGCGACAGATCAATTTACAAACCCATCAGAAAAATTTCACGCAGCAATTCACGCATACGCAAAAGTCATTGATTCTCGCAAGCGAGCGGCACTTTTAGGCTACCGATCAGTGCATGCGCTTGGTAGAGAACGGATGAAGGTGATCATTCATAAAGAAATGGAAATAAATAAAATAATTTCTAACTTGGTTGATCAATGTATAGAAGATGGATCATTCAAAATAATTGACTCGGAAATGTTCACTTATCAAGTAATTATCTTCGTAAATTCCTGGCCCCTAGAAGCTTGGAGATTCCCTAAGTCACTGACCATTGAGCAATTTGTAAATCGCGGTTTGAATTTGATGCTGTCAAACATAGAGTTTGAAAACTGCTGACACGGCCTTTTTCAAAATATCTTCTACCATTTACAGATCTGTGTCCGTCTTCAAATGGTTTGAGACAGATGGGTTAATTTCTTAAAGGAGAGATTGGCTCATTGTTTTTAAATTTTAAACGGTTTCAAGTTGATGTTGTAGCCTTCTGCTTTGGATTGTTTGCTCTT
>Ga0214919_10008991_pt1 | contig 12970 bp, 15 predicted proteins | sample LL1503_MetaG_FD_177994 | JGI IMG/M metagenome (GOLD analysis project Ga0214919, IMG submission 177994) | Freshwater microbial communities from Lake Lanier, Atlanta, Georgia, United States - LL-1503 | ecosystem: Environmental > Aquatic > Freshwater > Lake | place: USA: Georgia | collected...
GCCAACCCCGCGGCACACCATGGACCAGCACGGGTCTGGCTGCGACCACGGCTGTGGCATCGATATCGTCGGGGTCATCGCCTTCCAGGGGGCGCGTGGGATCGTCATGCAATTCGTCGAGCAGTTTTGCGAGGTCGACCCGGTAGCGCGTCCAGAAGGGCCGGATGTCGCCGGCAGTGGCCAGAACCCGGCCGTCCCGATCCAGCAGGTAGAGCCCGGTATTCGGTTCAAAGAGCACGAATTCGCTCAGCCGCTCACCAAACCGTTCCGGATCGGCCGCATACGCGGTCCAGAGGTCCGGGAAGGAGGCCAGAATCTGTTTTGCAAAACCGTCGGCTCGTGCGCTCACGAGTTCGCTGCGATAGTCGCGGTAGGTGAGGTGTCCGACGGTCGCGATCATCGAGGCCAGAAGCATCGAGAACACCGCAATCAGCATCAGGACACGACCACCAAGTGAATTCATCGGGTGTCGACAAACCGGTAGCCCAGGCCCCGAACGGTCAGGACATAGGCGGGATTTGCAGGATCGGCTTCGATCTTGGCGCGCAGGCGGTTGATATGCGTATTGACGTTATGTTCGTAGCCTTCGAAGGTTGTGCCCCAGATGGCGTCGAGCAATTGGGTCCGGTTGAAGGCCCGCCCGGGGTGTCGGGCGAGATAGTGCAGGAGGTCAAATTCCTTGGCTGTCAGCGAGATCGGTTTGCCCTGCAACCGCACCTCGTGCGCGCTCGGATCGATTTGCAGATCGCCAGCCTCGATCATGTCTGGTTGGGCGGACGCCTTTGAAGCGGCTGCGAGATCGGCACGCCGCAGGATGGCCTTGATCCGGGCGGTTAATTCCATCACCGAAAACGGTTTGGTGAGGTAATCATCGGCGCCGAGTTCGAGCCCGAGTACGCGGTCCAATTCGCTCGAACGGGCGGTGAGCATCAACACCGGGGTCGTGATGCGATCCATTCGAAGGGCTCGCAACACATCGAGGCCATCGCGTTTGGGCAGCATGACATCCAGAACGATGAGATCGAAATCACCCGCCCGTGCCCGCCCGTAGCCCGTGTCGCCATCATGCACAACCTCAACCCGATGGCCCAGATCGCGCACATGCATGGCGATCAGATCCGCGATGTCGGCCTGATCCTCGATGATCAGGATCTGGCGTTCGCTCGTTTGGGGCATCTTAATCCTTGGAAATTCTTCGTTGAGACCATTTCGTGATCTTCATGAGATCTGTCCGCGAGGTGGACGCCGCACACTGCATGAACTTACAACGAAACCCCTTCGGGTGATGGCCATGCTCAGTTTGCTTGATCAAGATTTCGCCGTTTCGATCGATCTGGACCTCGATATCGTGCCAGATGAGGCCAGTATCGATCTCGCGGCGGCGCTGCTCGCCGAGGCGGGACGCATCGACCCGGCGTTGCCCCATGCGGTGCCTGAACATCTCCCACAGTCGACCCGGTTCACGGCCGATGATCTCGCCCAACATCGCCCGGCGCTGGTGCGCTTCGCCCGCCGCAAAGTGCGCGATGAGGCCTTGGCTGAGGACGCTGTGCAGGACGCCCTGATGGCTGCGGTTGCCAGCATGGCCCGCTTTCAGGGGCAATCGAGTTTGCGGACCTGGTTGATCGGGATTCTCAATCATAAGATTCAGGACGTTTTTCGTCGCGAAACCCGATATGTCTCGATTTCTGGCGACGATGATGAGCAGGACCCCTTTGATCGTCTTGGGCTGGATGGCGCCGATGAATCCACGGATCCGATGCGGGCTGTTGCGAGTGCACGCATGCGTGCCGCGCTCGAGCGTGAAATCGAGGTGATGCCGCCCAACTTGAAGGCCGTGTTTCGGATGCAGGCCCTGGAGGGGATGGCGACAGTTGAAGTTTGTGAGCAACTGGCCATCAGCGAGGCGAACTGCTGGGTCCGGTTGCATCGGGCGCGCAAACATCTGGCGGCCCGTATGCGGGACCACCTGGAATAAATCAGGCTCGGGGCTCTGGAGACGCCCCGGCTTATTCGCCGATTTCGCCCAGGAGAAGAAACTCCATCAGCGCTTTCTGGGTATGGAGGCGGTTTTCCGCTTCTTCCCAGACGACGGATTGCGGACCGTCGATCACCTCTCCGGTGACTTCTTCGCCCCGATGGGCGGGCAGGCAATGCATAAAGAGCGCTTGCGCGCCAGCGGCGCGCATCATGTCGGTGTCGACCTGCCAGTCCGCAAACGCCCGCTTGCGCTCCTCATTTTCCGCTTCGAATCCCATGCTGGTCCAGACATCCGTTGTGACGAGCGCCGCGCCCGCCACGGCTTCCATTGGGTCGGTGAACTGGCGGATCTGCTGATCGTCAACGCCGACCAGATGCCGGGCATCCAGTTCATATCCCGGCGGGGTCGAGACATGAAGCCGAAAATTCAGAAGTTTCGCTGCCTGCATCCACGTGTGGCAGACATTGTTCGAGTCACCGATCCACGCAACGACCCGGCCGGTGATATCGCCCCGATGTTCCTGATAGGTGAACAGATCGGCGAGGATCTGGCAGGGATGGAACTCGTTGGTGAGACCATTGATGACCGGTACCCGCGAATGGGCAGCGAAGCGCTCGATGATGTCCTGTTCAAAGGTTCTGATCATGACCAGATCGACCATGCGCGAGATGACCTGCGCGGCATCTTCAACCGGTTCGCCGCGCCCCAGCTGGGTATCTCGCGTGTTCAGATAGATGGCTGCGCCACCCATCTGGTGCATCCCGGCTTCAAATGAGAGGCGCGTCCGCGTGCTGTGTTTTTCAAAGATCATCGCCAGCGTGCGGTCTGCCAGCGGGTGGTAGGTTTCGTACCGCTTGAATCGCGCCTTGATGATGCGTGAGCGGTTGAAGAGGTACTCGTACTCCTCAGCGCTGAGCGCATCGAAGCTCAGGTAATGGCGGGTTGGCAGCGTCGCAGTGGCGAGTTTCATGGGGGGCCTTTTTCCTGGAAGGCTTGCGGCACAAACCCCTCAGGGGCTGCGCTCGAGAAGCGTGCGCACCAGGGGTGCCAGCGTGGCGACCAGCTGGTCGGAGTGTTCATCCTTGAAGATCAGCGGGGGAAGCAGGCGGATGACCCGCTCTGCCGTGACATTGAGGACCAGCCCAGCGTGCAGTGCCTGACCGACAATTTCGCCGCATGGACGGTCGAGTTCGATTCCCAGCATCAGACCCCGGCCGCGAATCTCGCGGACCCCCGGCAGCCCTGCAAGCGCCTGCGTGAGGCCGCGACGGATCCGTTCCTCCTGAGCCAACGCGTTGGCCATGAGTCCTTCGGCCTCGATCGCGGCGAGGGTCGTCAAGCCGGCCCGCATGGCCAGCGGGTTACCACCGAAGGTTGTGCCGTGATTGCCAGGCTCAAACACCCGTGATGCCGCGCCATGCGCCACCACCGCCCCAATCGGAACGCCCGAGCCCAGGCCTTTGGCCAGGGGCATCACATCGGGCAATATTCCCGCCCACTGGTGGGCGAACCAGCGACCCGTCCGAGCGGTGCCGCATTGGACTTCATCAATCATGAGCAGCCACCCGTTGGCATCGCAAATGCGTCGGGCGGCCTGCAGATACTCGATATCGGCCGGCTGAATGCCGCCTTCGCCCTGGATCGCTTCCAGAAAGATGGCGACGACCTTGGGTCGGGTTCTGGCCACTTCTTCGAGGGCTCCGGTGTCATTCAGCGGAACGCGAACAAACCCGGGTACAAGCGGTGCAAACCCTTTCTGGACCTTTTCGTTGCCTGTCGCGGACAAGGTCGCGAGCGAGCGGCCATGAAATGCCTGCTCATACACAACGATTTCGGGTGAGTCGATCCCCCGGTCATAGCCATATTTGCGGGCAATCTTGATGGCGGCTTCGTTGGCTTCGAGTCCGGAATTGCAGAAGAACACATTGGTCATGCCCGAGCGCTCGACCAGTTCGACCGCGAGTGCCTCAGCCAGTGGATTCTCAAACAGGTTGGAATGGTGGATCAGCCGACCGACCTGTTCGCGCAGGGCCTCGACCAGGGCGGGGTGTCCGTGGCCCAGGGTGTTGACCGCAATTCCGGAGAGACCATCCAGGTAACGTTTGCCATGTGCATCAAATAGCCACACCCCTTCGCCGCGCACAAACGCGACCGGTTGTGGCGCGTAAGTGGGCATCAGGCAAGATACGGAGCGGCGCGCTGGTAGCGGCGCCGATGTGGGTTCTTGGGAAATTGCGGGTGCGTTCATGAGGGATCAAAGCCAGAAATTCGGCAAGGAACCGGTCATTGTAGGGGATCGGACTAGCCTGCGCATCTTCGGGCGGTCAATTCGATGATCGATCCGAACAAGCCCGTCGATTTTCTGATTTTGGGCCTGACGCTTTCAGGGCGCACGTTCCGCCCCAGCGATTGGGCTGATCGCCTCGCAGGCATCATGGCAGGATTCCGTCCGCCCGGGAGCGGACCGTCAACCCACCTGGGTTATTCCCCTTGGGTTCAACCCGGCCTGCTCGATGGGGAGCGATGTGTCAGCGTCAATGCCGCGCTGGCAACGCATGAACCGATGGCCTACGCGTTTCTGGTGAACTTCGCCCGCGACAACGAATTACAGGTTCGCCCGCAGGCGAACCCCTGAGGCTCAGCCCTTCACGCGATTGCGATACTCGCCGGTGCGCGTGTCGATTTCAATGCGATCGCCGATTTCAACGAAGGCGGGCACGGGCAACTCGAACCCGGTCGGCTTGATCCGGGCGGGTTTCATGACCTTGCCCGAGGTGTCGCCCTTGACAGCGGGTTCGGTGTATTCGACCTCCCGAACCACACCCGTCGGCATTTCAACCGAGATCGCGCGACCATCATAGAAGACGACATCGCAGGCCATCCCCTCGTCGATGTAATTCAAGGCGTCGCCCATCGACTCGGACTCCACCTCGTACTGGTTGTACTCGGCGTCCATGAAGACGTAGAGGGGATCGGCGAAGTACGAGTAGGTGACTTCCTTGCGATCCAGCACCAGTACGTCGAACTTGTCGTCGGCGCGGAATACGGTTTCGGTACCTGATCCATTGAGCAGGTTTTTCATTTTCATTTTGACAACGGCGGCGTTGCGGCCGGATTTGTTGTATTCGGCTTTAATGACCACCATCGGGTCTTTGCCGACCATCAAAACGTTGCCAGTGCGGAGTTCCTGCGCGGTCTTCATCGAGAATCCAATCGAGAGTGCCGAAGGCTGTGGGAAAGAGGCGACCGCGATTCTAGCCGATCGCGCACAAACTCTCCCAATGAATGCACTAAAGACGGGCCGGCGGCGAGTTGACGGGACCAGGCGGCAGCGCCCGTTTGCAATTCGGGCAGGCATTCCAGCCATTCGGACCAGGCCGCAGGCAGATGGTCGCGGTCACCGCGGTCCCAGGCACGGGCGAGCGACACCTGGGCCTGGGCCGCGGGTTCGGACAGGAACGGTTGCCAGCGCTCCAGCCAGGCATCGAGTTGGTCATGGTGGGACCGGTCGCGTTGACGGTAGGGTTGCCAGATGAAGGGGATCGCGGCCCAATGGGCCCGAACCAGCGAATCTTCGCCGCGTACGAATGCGGCCGAGCAGCACCACAATAAGCGATCGAAATCCGATTGGGGTACCCATCCGAAGGCATGAACCCGCAGGGCGCCATGACGGACCGATGGTGCGGGACCGGAGGGCAACAGCAGGAGCATGGGTTCGCCCTGAGCCAGGGTCTGAATCAGCACATCCAGCGGCGCATCGGCATAGCCAAACGCCAACAGCGCCGGGAGTTGACGGTCTGCCTGACCGACACCGAGCTCTGCCAGGCAGACGTCGCGCGCTTGGGGATCGGCATGGAACCGGTCCCGGCGTTCCAGCAGATTGGCCTCACGCAGCAGCCCGCCGGTCTGCGGGTCAAAACCAGGAAAAAAGAAAACCTCAGGCAGTCCATTGATGGGATTGGGCGAGGGCAGGGTGTGGCAGGAATTGACCCAGGTCTGCGGGCTCAGGTGTTCCAGGTTGATCCATATCGGGGGCGGGTCCTGCTGGCCCATGGTTTCGAGTACCCCGTGTGGTAGACGACAACCAAAGGCCGAGATCATGACGTCGACCTCGAGCGCTGGAAACTGCCAGTCCACAATCCGCACGCCATCGACCATCGAAACGGTGTCGCTCCGGCCGAGGTTGGCTGAATCAAAAGCAGGGACCAGGCGACCGAGCACCGCCGGACGATCGATGGCGAGGATGATTTCAAGATCGGGACCGGAGGAGAGTTCCTGGGCCAGCGTCCGAGCGAGGCGCCAACATACCCCCGCATCGCCAAAGTGATCAATGACCTGACACCAGATGACGTAGCGCACGTCCCGCTCAGTCCACCGTCAACCAGCGGCACCAGAACTCAGGAGAACAGGTCATCCAGTTTTTTGCGCGCATCTTCATTGGCGCCGACGCGCCGTCGCTCGTAAGCGTATTCCTCAACAATCCGGTCTTCGTAGTAGCTGGCCGGGTTGGGAGAGGCAAAAAAACGCCTGGCGACCTCTTCGGGCACGCCTTTGAACACACGAATTTCGCCGCTTGCAAACGTGATTTCGAGACGCTCGAACCGAGCCTCGTAATTCGCGTTACGAAGCGTCGCCGTATTGAGTGCGCGCTGCAGAGCCATCTCGGGATTCTAACGCGGCCCCATCCGGATCGCGCCGTCCAGTCGAATCGTTTCGCCATTGAGCATGGGATTGGTCACAATCTGCTCGACCAGCATGGCGTATTCGTCCGGGCGGCCAAGACGAGGCGGGAACGGAACCTGTTGCCCGAGCGAGTCACGAACCTCCTGTGACATGCTCATCAGCATGGGCGTCTCAAAAATGCCCGGCGCAATGGTCATGACGCGAATACCGTCGCGTGAGAGATCCCGCGCAATCGGCAATGTCATGCCGACAATGCCACCCTTGGAGGCCGAGTAGGCCGCCTGACCGACTTGGCCATCATAAGCAGCGACAGATGCCGTGTTGACGATGACGCCGCGCTCGCCGCCCTCGAGCGCCGGCAGCGCTGCCATGGCTTGGGCGGCCAGACGGATCATATTGAAGCTGCCGACCAGGTTGACCCGAATCACGCGCTCAAAATGCGCCAGGTCGTGAGGGCCATTGCGCCCGAGTGTTTTTTCCGCAGTCCCGATCCCAGCGCAGTTGATCAGGCCGCGCAGGGGACCCCATGCGCTGGCGGCTTCGACAGCGGCACGGCCGTCGGCTTCGTCAGCGACGTTGCAGCGCACGAATCGGGCTGCATTGCCGATTTCCCCGGCCGTTGCCTCGCCGGCTTCGACCGACAGGTCTGCAAGGACAACCCGGGCGCCTGCCGCGGCGAGGCGTCGCGCTGTGGCGGCGCCAAGGCCGGAGGCCGCCCCGGTGATGAGAAAACACTGGTTGGAAATCTGCATGGTCTTGCCTCCTCTCTGGGGGGTGGATCTGGATTCAGGAGCGCTGGCCGGCTCCCGGCGTCGACGTCGTTTAGCTCTTCAGGTTCTCAAAGATGCGCCGGCGGATTTCCTCGACCGAGCCAACGCCGGAAATCGTACGAAGTCTGGGTGCGCCGATCTGCCCTTGCTTGCCCCAGTTGGCGTAATAATCGACCAGAGGACGCGTTTGCGAGTGATAGACGTGGAGGCGCTTGCGGACCGTTTCTTCCCGGTCGTCCTCACGCTGGATCAGGGGTTCGCCGGTGTCGTCATCATGATCCGGATATTTGGGTGGATTAAAGACAATATGGTAGGTGCGCCCCGAAGCAGGATGCACGCGCCGACCACTCATTCGGGTAATGATTTCTTCGTCATCAACGTTGATTTCCAGCACGTAATCAATCGCGACGCCGGCTACTTTCATGGCTTCGGCTTGCGGGATCGTTCGCGGGAAACCGTCGAAGAGATAACCTGCGCGGCAGTCAGGCTGCTGCAGCCGGTCACGCACCAGGCCAATAATGATGTCGTCGGAGACGAGCGCGCCTGAATCCATCACCTGTTTGGCCGCCAAACCCAGTGGCGTGCCTGCGCCAACCGCTGCGCGAAGCATGTCGCCGGTCGATATTTGCGGGATCTTAAACTGCTCTTTGATGAACGCCGCCTGCGTTCCCTTGCCCGCGCCTGGCGGGCCAAGCAGAATCAGTTTCATCATTTATCTCCTTCGCCCTGTCGATCGTTATTGTCTTCAGCGTTTCCTGAAAACGAGGGGTTCAAACGGTCATGAATGCCTTTGATTCACCCCAATGGATGGAAACTAACTTGTCGAGGCGCGTAGCGTCAAACCGCACTGCAACGAAGTATCGCCAAAGTAAGCCCGCATCCGTTCGAGGTCGGCCGGTGTGTCGACCCCAGAGACCGGGTTTTCGGCGGTCACGTTGACCGCGATTCGGTAGCCGTGCCACAGGGCCCGGAGCTGCTCCAGTGACTCGACGGCTTCGGTTGGTGCGGGGCTCAACTCCGGGTAAGCCCGCAGGAACGCGACCCGATAAGCGTACAGACCGAGGTGGCGCAGCGGATTGAACCCTGCCAGATCCGGGAGGACATCAGGAATCTGGCGCGGAAATCCGGCAAAGGCGTCGCGCGGAAATGGAATCGGGGCCCGACTGAACGCGAGCGCCCGACCCTGGGCGTCGAGCACCACCTTGACGACGCTGGGCGCGAGGAACTCCTCAATGCTCAGGATGGGATGGGCTGCGGTGGATATCGAACAATCCGGGTGGGACACCAGTCGCATGGCGACATCGCGAACGAGTTGGGGTGGCATGGCGGGCTCATCGCCCTGCAGGTTGACCACGATCGCCTCGTCACGCAGGCCAAGTTGGTGGGCGGCTTCGGCCAATCGATCAGTGCCGGTGGGGTGATCGGTCCGGGTCAGGATGGCCTCGTGGCCGTGGACACGCACAGCGGCTGCGATTTCCTGATCATCCGTCGCGACAACCACCCGACCAGCTCCGCTGGCGACAGCCACTTCCGCAACCCTCACGACCATCGGTTTTCCGCCGAGATCAGCCAGCGCTTTGTCGGGCAGCCGGGTGGACGCTCGGCGGGCCGGGATCAGAACGATGAATTCAGGGTGTTGGTTCATCGGACTCGATTAGGGCGCGAGCCTCGGATTCCAGCATGACGGGAATGTCATCCCGAATCGGAAACGCGAGGCGATCGATTCGGCAACACAGTTCCGACTTCTGGCGATCGTACTCGAGCGGACCTTTGCACAGAGGGCAAACGAGAATATCAAGCAGTCGGGCGTCCACAAAGGCGCTCCTCAATAAAATCGATCAGGCTGGAAGGAATGACGGTTTCAATGCGCAGAACCCGGATTCGTGGATCTGCCGATTGCTCACATTTTACGGCGTCCTTCTCAGTCATCAGAATGCAATCCGCCGGGAGGCCCGCGAGCCATGCCTGATCGATCGGCGCATGGTCGGCTAGGGCGATTGCGTCGAACGTCAGACCAAGGGCGAGTAAGCGGTCAAAAAATCGTTCGGGTCGCGCAATGCCCGAAATGGCGAGGGTTCGGTGTCCTTCGGTCCAATGGACGAGTTCCGCATCGCGTATTAGTCGATCCGGCGCGTCGAGTGCCCACCATCCAAGGACCTGGGTCAGCACACGGAAGTTCCGTGGATGGCCAATGGGGTCCTTGGCCTGATCCCGCAAGAGGACCGCATCGGCTTCGAGACCGTTTGTCGCGGCTTCCCGTAAGGGGCCCGCAGGCAGCAGGCGACCATTGCCGAGTCCGCGGTCGTCAAACAGGATCAGTTCCAGGTCCCGGTGAAGCCCGCGGTGCTGCAATCCGTCGTCTGAAATCACAACCTGGGTGGCGGGGGCTGCCGCGAGCAGAGTTTGCAGCGCCTGTGAGCGATCACGCCCGGTCGCAATTGGACAGGCGGCGTTTCGGGCCATCAGCACCGCCTCATCGCCTGCTCGCTGGTAATTCGGTGGGGCGAGGAAAGCCTGCGCCTGATGGGATGCAGCACCCACGCCGCGCGCGAGCAAGCCGGTCTGCCAGCCGCGTGCCTGTAGCGCCCGTGCAATCGCAATCACGACCGGCGTTTTTCCCGTCCCACCCGCCAGGAGGTTGCCAACGATCACGATCGGCGGATCGGCTGGGTTCGGTCCTTGCTGACCCGCTGCAGGGGGGGCGTGAACGGGACGACTGAGCGGATTCTCGATTGCCGCCACGGATCCGACCAAGCTCTGATCTCCGGAGCCTTCGCGGCGTTCTCGGAGTTCTCGGCGCTCTCGCTTGGCCCTCCGGATCTGCTGGCGTCGATGCCGGCTGATCAGCGCAGTTGGTATTGACCAGGGCAGCAGAAGCACTGACAACAGTCGTGTACCGAGACCTTGCGAGCCCCCGTACCAGAGGGCTTCGATGGTGGCCGACAGCCGGCTGCGGGAGCGGTCAATTCTCAAAGTCATTCACAAATCCTGTGGATAACTCTGTGAAGAGTGGGCTCGTATTGGAACGAAACCTCGGTTCGATTGGGCTTGCATCAAAGTGATTAAAATGTAATCAAAATAAAAAAATCAATAAAATCAATAATTTGTTCAATCTACTCTGGGGTTGGTGGATCATTTTTTCCGGTTGCCAACTTCTTTCCCGCCGGAATGTGCTGGATTGCGCCAGCCTGACCTACAATCAAATATCCATTGTCCACCCGCGCCCCCAGGTGATTCATTCCCAGCGGGGGCGCTCCCAACCACCACTCCTGGATTCAACTCATGGAACACACGCTCCCGGCGCTCCCCTACGCAATCGACGCTCTCCAACCGCACATGTCCAAAGAAACGCTCGAGTTTCACCATGGCAAGCATCATCAGACCTATGTCACGAATCTGAATAATCTCGTCAAAGGGACCGAGTTCGAGCAGGCCACCCTGGTCGACATCATCAAGCGCTCTTCCGGACCTGTCTTCAATAATGCAGCGCAAATCTGGAATCACACGTTTTTCTGGAATTGTCTGACGCCGACCTCGTCCGGCCATCCTACGGGCCCGTTGGCTGCCGCGATCGATGCCAAATGGGGATCGCTGGCAGCCTTTCAGGAGGCCTTCACCAAGAGCGCATTGGGTAATTTCGGGTCTGGCTGGACCTGGCTGGTGAAAAAAGCCGACGGTTCGGTCGACATCGTCAATACGTCCAATGCGGCAACCCCGCTGAGCGGCGCAGATGTCCCCCTGCTCACGTGCGACGTCTGGGAGCATGCGTATTACATCGACTACCGCAACCGTCGGCCAGATTTTCTTGCCGCCTTCTGGAAGTTGACGAACTGGACCTTTGCCGAGCACAACTACGCGGCCTGAGCGTCAGTATCTTCGAGGCCGGGTGACCCCCGGCCCTCGCTAATCAAGGGGTTCTGAAGAAGGTGGGAGCGCTGAGCCGGTCTCCCTTGTTCAGGCCACGCTTCGCAAACCAGCCACGCTCCATTTCCAGGGCGAAGCGGACCGCCTCGCTGGAGCAGTGGCTGGCCTCAGACCTCGGCTCCATATCGGCCGTATTGACGATCCGGCCATCTTCCGCCAAAAAAGCGATGGTCAGCGGGATCAGGGTGTTGCGCATCCAGAAGCACTGGGTCGAAGGCTGCTCGAAGATAAACAACATGCCCTCGTTTGGTCCGAGCCGTTCCCGGAACATCAGACCGCGGGAACGGCTGGCGGGGTCGGCGGCAATTTCCGCCCGAATCAGATGCATCCCGGCCTGCAAGGTGGTGCGAGCAAGCGGGGTTTCCTGGGCCTGGGCCTGTCCGATGAAGCCGACCCAGGTGGCGTCGCCCAGTCGGTTCAGCCCAAGGGGGGAGGCCATCATTAGACAGGTGGCCAGGGCCAGCCGGCCAACGATCGTTCGGGAGTCAAAGGCGTGCATGGCAGGTTACGGCATAATCAGGGGTTGAAAAGCTTAACCTAACCTCGTCAAACCACGACTGGAGCCCGCATGTACGAACATATCAAGATCCCGGCAAATGGTGCCAAAATTACGGTCAATCCTGATTTTTCGCTGCATGTTCCCCATAATCCGATCATTCCTTACATTGAGGGTGATGGCACCGGCCTCGATATCACCCCGGTCATGCTCAAGGTCGTCGACGCAGCGGTTGCGAAAGCCTACGGTGGGGCTCGCAAGATCCACTGGATGGAAATCTACGCAGGCGAAAAATCGACCCAGATCTACGGACCTGACGTTTGGCTGCCGGCCGAGACGCTTCAGGTGTTGCGCGAATATGTGGTGTCCATCAAGGGCCCGCTGACCACGCCGGTGGGTGGCGGAATCCGCAGCCTGAACGTCGCATTGCGCCAGGAACTTGACCTCTACGTCTGCCTGCGCCCGGTGCAGTATTTCAAGGGGGTGCCTTCTCCGCTGAAGGAGCCCGAAAAAACGAACATGGTGATCTTCCGCGAAAATTCGGAAGATATTTATGCGGGTATCGAATATCAGCACGATGATGAAAAAGCGAAACGGCTGATTGCTTTTCTTCAAAACGAACTCGGTGTCAAGAAGATCCGGTTTCCAAATACCTCCGGTATCGGGATCAAGCCAGTATCGATCGAAGGCACAGAGCGCCTCGTGCGCAAAGCGATTCAATACGCAATCGACAATGACAAGTCCTCGGTCACGCTGGTGCACAAGGGCAACATCATGAAATACACGGAAGGTCTCTTCCGTGACGCTGGCTATGCGCTTGCGCAGCGTGAGTTTCATGCTCAACCCATCGATGGGGGACCATGGTGTTCCTTCAAGAATCCGAAGACCGGCAACACGATCATCATCAAGGATGTGATCGCCGATGCGTTTCTGCAGCAAATCCTGTTGCGCCCCGCGGACTACAGCGTCATCGCAACCCTTAATCTCAACGGGGACTACGTGTCTGATGCCCTCGCGGCTCAGGTGGGCGGCATTGGCATCGCGCCGGGCGCGAACCTTTCTGATTCGGTCGCATGCTTCGAGGCGACCCACGGGACTGCGCCGAAATATGCCGGG
>Ga0214919_10008992_pt1 | contig 12969 bp, 9 predicted proteins | sample LL1503_MetaG_FD_177994 | JGI IMG/M metagenome (GOLD analysis project Ga0214919, IMG submission 177994) | Freshwater microbial communities from Lake Lanier, Atlanta, Georgia, United States - LL-1503 | ecosystem: Environmental > Aquatic > Freshwater > Lake | place: USA: Georgia | collected 2015-03-15
TTAGAGTATCCATAATTTACTGTTTGATTAACACAAAAAGAAGATTCATCAATATAAATAGCATCATTAATATCAAAATTTAAATTATCAACAAACAATTTACGTTCATCTATAATTTTATCAGGATTTTTACAAACAATATGATTATTAATTCTCTTATGAGTTATATTTAATTTTTTTAAAATATTAATTACTGATGTTTTTGATATTTCTTTTTTTATATTTAAATGTATATCATTTAAACTGCATCCACTATTAGATTCAACATAATTATTAATTATTGATAAATAATTATTAATTTTATTATTTTTATGTATTATTAATTTAAGAAAAATTTTACATATTCAAGAATAATTTTACACTTATTTATAATAAGCTTATGTAATAATTAAAGTAAATAAGATTAATATATTATAAAAAATATTATAATTATTATTTTTATAATATTTATTAATTTCAGTATCAATTATGAATTAAAAAGTCAATAAGAATATAAATAAAAAGTGTAAAATTATTCTTGAATGTGTAAAATTTTTCTTAAATTAATAATAAATCACTATTTAATAATTTTTTAACTTATATATTTAATTTAATACTATCATATACTGCATCTAATTTAGATCTGGATATTTCTTATGAAAAAGTATTATATCATTATGAAGAATTTTAGCGTCATGTATTTTATTATTATAAATATTTATATAAATTGATTAAAAAAAATCAGTAAATGATTAAATTTTATTATTTTTTATAATAAAATTTATTGAGATGATCCTAAATAAAAATTTATTTGATTATTTACTTGCTCCAAAAGTTTATTTATAAGATATTTTGTATCATCTAAAAAATAATCATACTCCATATCTTCTTGTAAATCTTTTTTATCGGAAAGAAGAATCCATAATGGTTGTAGCGTTGATTCAAAAAGATTAATTCTATCAAACAGTATTTCACGAAATTGATGCTCAAAACTTAGAAATCTATTTAGAATTGGAATAAGATCTTCATCTGTAGTTATTTGTTGATTTTCTTGTTCAATATATTGATTCATAACTTCAACTAGACTTGAAGGCAAAGTTGTAAATCTAGAAAAATAGTTAACAGAATATGACATGATAGTATTTTGTAAAAGTATAAATTAATAAAATTATAAATAACTTGAAATTTCAATTTTTATTTGACTAATATTTCATTTAATTTATTCAAACATTCTACAGATTTTAGTCTTAATCTTTTTGGTAAAAAAGAATGCAGTTTATTATATTCTAAAATTTGTTCAATATGAAGTCTTGATTCTAAAATTAATTCTCTTGAATTGATAGCAAGATTAACATACATATCAAGATCTTCAATCATACATTTTTCATAAAACATAGACTTTACTTTTATGTCTATAATTTCTTCCATTTTTAACATTATTAAATTTATAAAATAATAAATAATTTAAAATTTCAATTTTTAATAGCATATTTAATTGCATCTTCTAATGTTTCAATAACTTGAATTTTAAAATTATTATCAATTAATGTTGGATTTCGTTCCATAATTTTGTCAATATCTTTTTGATTTTCTTTTGGATATAATGCTAATTTAACGCCTGCTTTTTTTGCTCCTTCTAATTTATTTTCTAAACCTCCTATTGCTGTTACACATGCTTGTAAATTAATTTCTCCTGTAATTGCAATATCATGTCTAATTTTTTTATTTGTTAAAATTGAATAAATTGCTACACATAATGCAGTGCCCGCACTAGGACCATCTTTAGGTACTGAACCATCTGGACAATGAATATGTAATCCAATTGGTTTTTCTTTCCAATCTTTTAAATATTTTTCTTGTAATTCTTTATCAATATAATTAAAAGCTAATGTTGATGCAACTTGAGTACTCTCTTTAATAACATGTTGTAAATTACCTGTTGCTTTTATTTCAAATGCATTATTTGAAGGTGTCCAAAGAATTTCAATAGGTAAAATACCTCCAACACCATTTGTTGTAGCATACATACCATTAATAACACCACATTTATCAACTTTATGAATATTTTCTGATTGAAATTCATTTTTATCTTTTAAAATAGTAATAACAATTGATTTTGTTAATTCATAAGGAAATAAAACATTTGTATTATTTATTTTAGTTTTTGTGAGATTTGCAATATTTAATTCTCTCATTATATTATAAAGCAAACCTTTTAATTTTCTTACACCACCTTCATTTGTATATTTATCAATAATATATTCTATAATATCATCAGATATTTTTATAGAATTATTACAAAAACCTATTTCTTTAATTATATCTGGAATTAAATATTTTTGAGCAATATATATTTTCTGATTCAATAATAAAAATTTTGTTTCAACTTGTGTTATTCTATCTAATAATACTTTATCAATTAAACTAGGATCATTATATGAAAAAATAAAAGTTACTTTTGATAAATCAAATTCAAGACCATGAAAATATTTATCTCGAAAGTGTGAATTTTGTACTGGATCAGTTAAATGAATTAATAAATTTTTAATTTCATCACCTTTATATGTTTTTGAAATTTTATCTAATTCATCAAAATAAATAATTGGATCCATACATTTTGAAGTAATTATTCCATTTACTATTCTACCATAAATTGATCCTTCATATGTATAAGAATGACCATCCAAAAAAGCTGCATCTGTTGCTCCACCCAATGAAATAAAAACAAAAGGCTTATTCATGGCTTTAGCAATACCTTCTTTAACAAGTGAAGTATTATGTGTAACTGTAAAATCACCTAATAAAAAACGATTATTACCATCTAATGTAAAACCATAATAATATCCTTGTCCTTTTGATATAACATTAATATCATTAGTTTGTATTTGACTTACATTATTATCCAATCGTCTTTTTTTTAATTTATTAGAATATATTAAATCTTCACCATTAATATGTATTCTATAATATTTTTCAATTTTAGAATTATTTATAATCTCATGTTTATAGGTAGAATATCCTAAAGATCTTGCTAAAAATATAATATTTTCTGATAATTTTTTAGATTTTATAATAATCTCAAAAGTTTTTGTTTTTTCATTAAAATATCCATTTGAATCAATTATACCATCTAATAATTTATTTCTTGTTTCTTTATCATTTATTAAATATTCTTTTGGAATATATTTATTTTCTAATAAATTATAATGTTTTACCATATCTAAAAAATTATTTATATAATTATTATCTTGACCTAAATATAGTCCTAATGTATAAGGATCAAATTTAACTTCTTTTTTATTAAAATTAATTCCAACTTTATATCCTTTTAATTTTGATTTTATTTTAAATGATAATTTCAAATAATCTTTCACAGTAATTTCTACAATATCATCAAATTCAGTATTTTTTAATTTATCTAAATATAATTTTGCACTTTCAAAATTATTAAAAATTCTATAATGCATTATAAAATTTTTTTTATTAAAATATTCAACTCTATAAACATTATTTATTTTTTTTATAATATCAAGATTACAAGGTTTCAAACATAAAATATGTTCTGAATTTACAGTATATGATTCATTTTTATTAGATAATATTTCATACATTTCATCTTGACCTCTACCTAATGATAATACATTTCTTGGTTGTGAATCATCACCCATAACAATATCTCCAATTTGAACTTCTTGAACTTTTTTATATGTACCATCATACATTAGTATTAATGTATCTATAGCAAAACATTTACCATTACCAGGAGGTCCCCAAATACCAATAACATTACCTTTAGATTTTGGATTTCTAAATTGTTGTCCCATAATTTGAATAATATGTCTTTTTGCTTCATTATGACCCCATACTGCATTATCCATTGTTTTTTGTAAACTATCTAAAAAACTTTTAATTTTATTATTTTTAATATTTTTTAAATCAATACCTATAAATTTACCAAATGGAATAGTTATTACAGCATCAATCCATCCTTTTAATTTATGTGATTCTCCACGACTTTTTACCAAAGCTATATATTTTTTTAAAATATGAGTTTTTTGATTAATTGGTAAATCCATATATAATAATTTAAAAAGTAAAGGTTCATCTAAATTTTGATGACTGTTAATTTCTCTTAATTTATCTAAAATATTATTTTTATCTTCATTTTTTAATCCTGAAAAATAATTACAAATATAATTATTAGTATCATTAGAAGATGATTTCATAAATTCTTCCAAAAATTTTTTATTTTCTTTTTTTTTTAAAATTATATTTTGTTTATTATTGTCTTCATCATCTTCATCATCTTCATCATCTTCATTGTCTTCATCATCTTCATCATCTTCATCATCTTCATCATCTTCATCATCTTCATCATCTTCATCATCATCATCATCTTCATCATCATCTTCATCATCATAATCATCATCATCATCATCATATTCTTCTTTATTTTTATTATCATCTAAATCTTTTTTTAATTTTTTTTTTGGTATATTAATTGATTCATTACTTTTTTTTCTTTTTTTATCTATTTCTAAACATTTTTTTTTAAGATCATCCATAAAATTAAATTTTTTATCTTCTATTTCTAAATTAATACATGTTTTTTTAATGTCATTTAAATAATTTATAAAATTAAGTTTTTTATTTTTAGAATATTCAAATAATATTGTAGTTACAATTTTTTGTGTTACATATAATTGTGCAATTAATGCATTTAAAACCATTTTATTTGAATCATTTGTATTATTATTTTTTATCATTTGTTTTATCAAATTATCTAAAAGTTTTTTTAAATTATTTAAATATTCACTTAACATCTTACCTTTTAAAATAGGAACACTACTGATTAATTTATCAATTGCAATTACTTTTAAATTATTAATTATTTCATTACTAGAAAATTCAATTATTGAAATATTTTTTTTTGATAAAATATTATTAATATTGGGTGGATTTGTCATTTAATTAATTAAAATGAATTTTTTTTAAATGAAAATTTTTAAAAATAACTATTAAAGCTTAATATTTTATCTATTATTCAAAATGCCTATTTTTTATTCTTTATAAATTTTTTTAATTATTATATAAAATTAATAATATTTTATATAAATTTTAAGATAATGTCAATTCCAGGTTGAATTATTTTATTATGATGATCAATTAAAATTTTAGAAATTATTTTTTTACATTCATCATTTTTAATATTGTACATTTTTAATGATTCATTTCTTGCTTTTGTTTTATTATCTTTTACAAAATTATTAATAATTGAATAAATTGATTCTTTATTTTTGCTTAATTTATTATCAATCATTTTCAATAAATCATTTACTTTAATTAATTTTATATTAACATAATTAATATTTTCATCAATTCTATCAGTATATTTATTTTTCGAATTGAATTTACAAATTTTATTTTTAATTTTTATAATTGAACTTAATATATCACTTAAATATTTATTTCTATCTAACAATTCATTTTTTTTTTTTAACCAAAAAGAATATCTTTTATCAATAATATTTGTAAAAAAGTCTTTTAATGATTCAATATCATCCAATTCCTTTCTAATTTCTTTATCTTGATTAAATGCATGTAAATTATTCATTTGTAATAATATATTACAAATATTATTATTAATATTTATTATCAATTTTTATGAATAAGTTAAAAAAATATTGGATAGTAATTTATTAGTACTAAAAAAATAAAATAGAACTAAGTTTAATAGAAAAACAAATATTAAAAAATATAAAAGAATACAATTTTTATTTAGTATCACTTGATATGGAATTTCTTGCAAATATTTTTAAAAATTAATTTTTAGATGATCATATTCTTCAATAACTATTTTTTTTAGTTCTAATGGTATATTATTAAAATTAATTAATTTACTATTTTCAATAAATTTTTTTTTAATTTCTTCATTATTTTTTATAAATTCATTAAATATATCAATAGATTCTAATAATGATTTTTTAGTTTTTAACGGAAAATTTTTAGGAAAAATACTTTTTATACAATCTGATTTATCACCTAATAAAATTTTTTTATGCAATGCAATTTTTGCATCATCAACAGTTAATTCTTTAGGTTTTTTTGTTTTAAAATTAATAAAAAATAATTTTGTTCTACCTAATTGTAAAAAATCTTCATCACCAGAAATTAAATATATATTTATATTTTCATTTTCTAAATATTTACATATTATTCCAATAACATCATCTGCTTCTAATTTATTTATTCTAATTTTAAACATATTATTATTATTTTTTAAAATTTCTGGAATAATTTTATTATATGAATACTTAAAAGCTGGATTTATATTTGTTTTTTTAGACATATCAAAACGGTCTCCTTTATAATCACATTTAAATTCAGATCTCCAAACTTGTTCTTTTGGTGTATCCATACAAAAAATAATATTAGAATTTTTAAAAATACGTTTACCAACTAATTTACTAATACTTGATAAATATAAATTTTCATATTTATCAATAAATATATCATTTTCAAGCCAATTATATTTTATATCATTAATATGTTCTTTATAAATTTCAGGATTGGCTAATGACATCCAACGTAATGTTGCAAAATATCTATGAAATAATGTATAAGAAGTATCTACTAAAATTAAATTTTTCATTATTTAACTATATAATAATGAATATATAATATTTTCAATTTTACTAAAAATATTTAAATTTATATTTAAAAATATAAATAGCGTCAATTAAAATAATATACTCTCTAGTTTAATAATGAGTAGTAATCAAGAAGAAATATTAAATTATAAACCATTAGATTTTAAAGATATTGATACACAAATATATACATTAAAAATTAATTCTAAAGATAGAAATTTATTAAGAGAACCAAATCCTTTTAATTTTGATATTACTTTTAATCAAAATCAAGATAATAATAATCAAAGAGCTATAATACCTAGTAAATTTGAAAAAATTAAAAAAATTTCATTAAGTTTAATTGCAATACCAAGATATATTCCACGAGATTATATGGGTGAACCAGTAACTGGTATTACACCTATATATAATGATGAAATATCAATTAGTTTATCTTATTATCCAGGAATTAATATAAATAATAATGTAATTTCAGTATTAGACCCTAATGATGTTAATACTGAAATAAAAATTGAAGTTATTGAATTAGTTGATTTAGCAAATAAAAAACTCTATTTAGTAGCTCTCAATTATAATAATCCATTTTATTTAACTAAATATATTAATATTAAAGCTGAAATATTTAGTTATATAAATATAAATAATAATGTTTATCCAATTACAAATATAACTGGAAATATTTTAACTTTAGAAAATATAGCTTTATTTCCACTTCCACAAAATATAAATTCACGATTTATAATTGCTGATTTTTATAAAAATACTATTATGGTTGATACAAATGGTTCACGAATTTATATTAATAGTAATGAAATTGTTATTACTAAAGCAAATATATTAAATTTCCAATTTTTATTTTCAAATCAATATTTAGAATATGTAGTTAATGAAGGTAATACAAATAAAATATATATTAGAAAATTATTTAAAATAACTAGTATTGAAATTTATAGAATAGATCCAACTTTACCAGATCCAAATGTTATGAATACAAATATTCGTATTTTTGGTATTTGGACACAAGGATTACCTAAAAATTATATTGATAATAAAATAATAAATTCTATGTTTAATGATTTAAATCCAATATATTACGATAAAAATAATACAATTCGTTTAAATCATTTTAATTTTGGAGTACGTGATTTATTTGATGAAAGAATATTTTATTTAAATTTATATCCTTTTGTTCCATCTAAAGAAGTATCAACTGATTCTACAATTAATAATAGTTTTGGTGTTTTATATCCATCAACACCAAATTCAAGCAAAGATTATTTATATTTACGTGGAGATGCAATTGAAAGTTATACTAATGTTAATTTACAAAATACAAGTAATAAAATACAATTTAGTTTAATGGATTCAAATAATGTATTAATAGGTCAAGTTTATAAAGATTATTTTAATTTATACCAACCTACATACGAAGCATTAACTTCATATTTACCTTTTATGCCTGATTTAAATATAATATTAAAAATAGAAGAAATTGATAAAAAATTTAATAATATTGGTTAATTATATATTTGTTTGGAATTATTATAGATTTTAGATTATAGAATAAAAGTTTTCTTTAATCATAATAGTTATATATAATTATAGAAATTATTATAATAATTATAATAATTATAAATATTATTAATAAATATTTTTTATTAAATATAATTAATTTAGTTTGTGTAGTATTATTTGTTGTATCAGGTAATTCTATTGGTGTAGCTGTTGTTAATTTACCTGTCATAGATGATAATGGAAGTTTAGAATAATTAGTACAAGTCCAAATTTCCCAATGAATTCCCCACTGATCAAAAGGATAATTAGTATAACCATTATTACCCCAATTTATTCCCCAACTATTTCTAATTATAAAACTGTTACTATCATAACCAACAACTGTCATACAATGACCACCTAATAATTGTTCATTTGGATTTTGTATCCATATTTCATTAGAAAAATTATATACTGGAAATGCAATTAGACAAGGTCCAAATGAACTTAATGCATTTTTTAATGAATTTATATCAGTAATTTGTGCATATGAAATAATTTTAAAATCTTTAGCTTCTACTATTGCATCTTGTGGAATATTTGGTGTATTTGATTGTTCTGAATTTTGTGTTAAAGAAGTGAAAGGATATGTATTTTCATAACAAACTCCAGATGATATTAAAATATCTAAAGCATTTTTAATAGTCATACAATCTTGAGGATAATTACTTCTTAAATTATAAATAAAAGAAGGAGATAAATAATCAGTTACTTTTTCTTGATATTCTTTCATACAACAAGAACTAAAACCAACACATGCACATATAGATCCTTGATCTCGTATAGGTAATAATTTAGATGTTAGATCAACAGTTGCTATTGGTGATACAGAACCAACAAATTTTTTATCATTTGGTGAAATTTTTGATTTTAATATATTTAATTTATATAAATTACCATTAATATTTATTGTTGGAATATAACCATTTTTAATTAAATTATCATAAGATTTATAAACAAGATTTTGAACAATTTTAATTTCTTGTTGAGTTTGAGGATCTAAAGTATTAAATTTTTTTAATAATTGCATTTTATCTTTAGATAAATCTATTAAATTTTTAAAATTCATATATTATAATTGTATTAGAAAAAATAATATTTTTAAATTATAAATATTATTTTATATATGTTTATAATTAATAGTTAATTATAAATATATTTATTAATTTTAGTGCCAATTATGAATTTTAAAATGAATAAGAATATTCTTAAATTAATAATAATTATAAAATATTATAAAATGTTTTATAAAATAGTTCAAAATCAAAATTACAAGTATCAATTATATAAATAGTACCAATTTCAACATTATATAAAACTATTTTATTAATTTTTTTATTTTTTTTACCAAGTAAATATGCATATGTAAATACTTGACACATATATTGCATACAACAAATTTCATTTGATGATACTTTAATTTCAATTAAAACATCATCAAATAATAAATCTACTTCTGCTTTTAATAAATCAAAACTTATATTATAATGAGAATTTATTATTTTTGGTTTAAATAAATCTACTAATTTTTTAATTCCATTTTCTAATTCTTTATAAAATTCTAAATTGTTAATTAAAAATTCTTTATAATATTTTAAATCTTTATCAGATTGAAATGAAGATATATAAAAAATATTTTCTAATAAATTATTCCAATGATTATTTTCATCAATATATTCATAATATATTTTTTTAGGAAAAGATTCATTTTTATGTATTATATTTAAATCAAATTTTTTAACTTTATCTGGATAATTATTTTGTAACATTTTTGGAATTAAATAATCAATAAAATTACCAATAATATATTTATTTTTTAATTTTAAAATATCTTTTGGAATATCAAATTCATTATGAATACATTTTTCTTTTACATTTAAGTTTTCAAATAATTTAGCTATATTTACATAACCTATATTTTTTAATATAGTAGTAACATCTCTTGGTATTATATTTTCATATTCAATTTGATTTTTTATAACATTATTTGAAAAATATAATTCATTATTTAATTCCCTTATAAATGGAGACATTGATGATTTAGTATCATTATGATATGTTATAGTTAAATATTTTTTAGCTCGTGAACAAGCTACATAAAATAAACGTCGTTCTTCTTCCATTAATTCTAATTCATTTATATAATAACCATTTTGAATATTTGGAAAATCAATATTATTAACATCAATTAAATAAACATTATCCCATTCTAAACCTTTTGATCCATGTACAGTTGATAAATATAATACATTATCATATGCACAATTAATTTCTTGATTTAAATATAAATCATTTATAAATTCTATTAAACTAGAATTTCTTAAATAAAAAAGTAAACTTAAAATATCATTTTTTTGTTCTTCAATATTTTTACATCGATATAACCATAATCTTTCTAAATATGTTAAAATTGTTTTAGCTTTTTCAATATCTTTACTAATATTGTTAATAATATTAATAATTGATATTAAATTAGCCATTTCACTATTAGTATATGCTAAACTTGATATTCTATCAAAAATATCAGTACAACCTTCTATAATTTCATTTGCTTTAATCATACCAAATCCTTTATGTAAACTAATAATACGTTTCCAATGAATGCTACTTTTTGGATTATTTATAATAATAATAAAAGCTAAAAAATCTTTGACATGATATTTATCTAAAAGTGCAGTACCAATTTGTTTTACACAAGGAATTTTATTTGCTACTAATTCTAGTTCAATATTATTTAGTGATCTATTTGTTCTTGCCAATATTACCATATTTGAATATGGAATACCATTATTTACTTTAGATCTAATATTTTCAATAATCCATTTATATTGTTCTTCTTGTGCAGTTACTTGTTTATTCATTGAATTGAATGCATAAATTGATGGAGCCATACCAGATTCAGTATGAACTGATATAACTGATTTATTATATTGATTAATATTTTTTTGAATAATATTTTCACAAAAATTTACTATAGCAGGTGTTGACCTATAATTTTCAATTAAAAAATATTTATTATTTGGTGTAAATTCATTAGGAAAATTATAAATATATTTAACAGAAGATCCTCTAAAAGAATAAATAGATTGTGCATCATCTCCAACAACCATAATTTTACTATTATTTTTAAATGTACTTAAAATATAATTTTGTATAGGATTTATATCTTGATATTCATCAAAAAATATATATTTAATACTATCTCTAAATTCTAGACTTTTATTTGATTTTAAAAATTCACAAAATTGAATCATTAAATCATTAAAATCAATTGCATTTTCTTGTTTTTTTTTTTTATTAAATGCTTTATAAATTTGTTGAATTAATACTTGTTGTTTAGTTAAATTATATTTTTTCAATATACTTTTAAAATTTATAGGATAAGTTGTAGAAACTTGATCAATTATTGCAACTATTTTAGATTTAATTAATAAAATTATTTCTTCATCAATATAATCTTGATTATTATTTATAATAATTTCTGCTTCATGTTTTAAAATTTCACTTGTTTCTCTTTCATCTAATACAGTATAATTAATATTATTGTATTTCTGTAAAACACGATAACTAAGACCATGAAGTGATCCTACATGATAAGGTAATTTGGTTGGAACAATATCTTCTAAACGATGTAACATTTCTTGTCCTGCTTTTTTAGTAAAAGTAATCAATAAAATAGTTTCTGGTTTATAATTTTCTTTTAAAATTAAATTAATATATCGTGATATTAATGTATGTGTTTTACCAGCACCTGGACAAGCAACTACTAATATATTTTCATCATTTGCATTTACAATAACTTTTTGATCATTGCTTAATTTTAAACTATCCACTAATTCATCTTCACTAAATTTTGTAATTTCTTGTTCAAATTTAATTAATTCATTTTCAATTAAAAAAAGTTTTTTTTCATATTTATTTTTTAATAATTTTAATTGTTCCTTCTTTTCTAAAAGTTCATTCATTAATAGAAAAGTAATATAATCTTTATATAAAAAATATAGAAAATTAGTATCTTACAAGACTAATAATAATTAAATATATTTTTGACATAGAATTTGTAAATTTTTTTATTTTTATATAAAAAAATTGAAAATTTATTATTTTAATATATCAATAAATTAAATAATACTAGAAATTATGGAAAAAGTTAGATATCGTGGTGAAGTTAAGGATAATAAACCTCATGGTCAAGGGCAATTTATTGAACCTAATGGAAAAATAATCTATGATGGTGAGTGCCAAAATGGAAAATTTCATGGTCATGGAATATTTTTTTCAAAGAAGGGTGAAACATATGTAGGATGGTTTAAAAATGGTATTGTTGATGGGCAAGGAGTATTTGTTTCATCTAATGGAAATGTAATTTTTGATGGTGAGTGGAAATGTGGAAAACCTGGTGGTAAAATACTTTATGGTGAGACACCAGATGGAATAAAATATGATCGTGGATTACTACCAATTAAAAAAAGAAATGTAAATTAGAAAGATTAAAAAAATATATTTATTTTATAAACTAATGTAAACAACAAGGTTCACCATTACAAATTGTTCTTCGACATGTGACCCAATCATTATAAATATTTTTATATTTAATATAATGATCTTTATCACTTTTACACCTTTGCACATTTAAAACGCCGAATTAACGACGAATTAATATACTAATTAAGTATGAAAGCTAAAGAAGTAATGAAAGTATTAAATATTTGTAGAACTACATTATATAATTATACAAAAGATAGAACACTTAAAAGTGTTAAACTATCAAATGGTTATTATG
>Ga0214919_10008993_pt1 | contig 12968 bp, 13 predicted proteins | sample LL1503_MetaG_FD_177994 | JGI IMG/M metagenome (GOLD analysis project Ga0214919, IMG submission 177994) | Freshwater microbial communities from Lake Lanier, Atlanta, Georgia, United States - LL-1503 | ecosystem: Environmental > Aquatic > Freshwater > Lake | place: USA: Georgia | collected...
TGCTCAAACATGCCGCCTTGGACAATACCGAACAGTGCGTTCGGGTTGTCTAAGCGTGCAAACTCGGTTTTGCAACGCTGCGCCCAGCGCAGGCTCAGCTCCATGGACAGGCGCGCTTCGCGCTCGGTGGTGATCTGCCCTTTGGTGGCGGCTTCCACTGACAAATACGGGGTGCATTCGTCAAACTGCATCACGATGTCTGAATTGAGCACCGTCTGGATTTGCATGCTCACTTCCGGTGTCAAAAACAGCTTATCGCCGTTGACCGGCGATGAAAAACGCACACCCTCTTCACTTATTTTGCGCATCTGGCCCAGGCTCCAAACCTGAAAGCCACCTGAATCGGTGAGTATGGGTTTGTCCCAGTTTTCAAACTGGTGCAAGCCACCGAATTTTTCCATCACGTCCAGCCCCGGCCGCATCCACAGGTGAAAGGTGTTGCCCAAGATGATTTGCGCGCCCATGTCGTGCAGGCTTTGGGGCATCACGCCCTTGACCGTGCCATAGGTGCCGACCGGCATAAAAATAGGCGTTTGCACATAGCCATGGTTCAAGCGCAAACGACCCCGGCGAGCTAGGCTGCCCAGGTAAGCGCCCTCGGGGCGGGCGGGATCTCGGGCAAGCACGTCAAATTCAAGCATGGAGCAATTCTAGGCGGGGCACTTGCGGCAGTGCAGCCTGCCTTCTACAATACGCTTTACTTTTTACAAAGTAAAGGAAGATGAAATGTCGGAAATTGCAGAAGTAGAGGCCATCGTCTCCAGCAAAGGCCAAGTCACCTTGCCTGCCGCCATGCGCGCCAAGTTGGGCATCAAACCCGGTTCGCACATCCATTTTGAATTGCGCGGCGCTGAATTGGTTATCAAGCCGGAGTTGCCCATTAGCGCTTACCGGGGTATTTTGAAAGGTTACGACCTGGGCGATATCGAGCCTGAAAAAGAGCCGGATCGGGAGTTTTAAGTGAACGTAGTTGACTCTTCAGGCTGGATTGAGTATCTGCAAGACACGCCGCGCGCCGAGTTATTTGCAGACGCTATCGAAGATCGCAATTCCCTGCTGGTGCCCACCATCGCCCTATTTGAAGTCCACAAAGTGCTCAGCCGCCGCCTACCCGTCGATCTGGTTGAGCGCTGCCTGAAGGTGATGCGCCTGGGCCGGGTGCTGGATTTCACTGACGCCCGCGCAATTACCGCTTCGCAGATTGCGCTACGCCATCAACTGGCCATGGCCGACGCTGCGATGTACAGCATGGCGCAGGAATTTGGAGCCACTTTCTGGACTCAGGACGCCGATTACCAAGGCTTGGTGGGGGTTAACTACTCCCCAAAGACCTAAGCCGACGCTTCTGAGGCCCGCGCCAACAGCATCGCGTCGCCGTAACTGAAAAACCGGTATTCCTGCGTTATCGCGTGGCGGTACAGGGCGCGGATAGATTCATAGCCAGCAAAAGCACTGACCAGCATCATCAGGCTAGATTTGGGTAAATGAAAGTTCGTCACCAGCAAGTCCACTTGCTGGAATACAAAGCCAGGCGTGATAAATATTTGCGTGTCCCCCTGCGCCTGACCGGTTGCGGCCCAGGACTCCAGGCTGCGCACGGTGGTCGTACCTACGGCCACCACCCTGCCGCCGCGTGCTTTGCAATCGGCAATCGCTTGCTGGGTTTCGGGTGGCACCTGGTACCACTCGCTGTGCATGCGGTGCTCGGCCAGGATTTCGGTTTTGACCGGCTGAAAAGTACCGGCACCTACATGCAAGGTGACGTAGGCCGTGCGCACCCCGCGCGCTTGTAAAGCCGCCAATAGCGCTTCGTCAAAATGCAGCGCCGCCGTAGGCGCAGCCACCGCGCCGGGCGATTTGGCAAATACCGTCTGGTAACGCTCGGCGTCCTGCGCTGCATCGGCGTTTTCGCCCTGCTGCTCGCGCGCAATGTAAGGCGGCAAAGGCATGTGGCCGTGGCGCTCCATCAGCGTATAGGGGTCATCGCCCGCGTTATTCGACAGTACGAAACGGAACAGCGGCCCATCCGCATCCGGCCAGCGGCCCAGCAGCGTGGCGCACAAACCATCGGCAATACCAGACGCGCTATGCAAGGCCACGGTGGCCCCGATCTCGGGCTTTTTGCTCACCCGCAGATGCGCCGCCACCTGGTTGCCACCCAGCACCCGCTCAATGAGTAACTCCAGCTTGCCACCCGTGGGCTTTTCCCCAAACAAGCGCGCCTTGAGCACGCGTGTGTCGTTCATCACCAACAAGTCACCTTCGCTCAACAATTGAGGTAGGTCGCGAAAAATGCGGTCCACCGGAAGGCGCTGGCTTGCGTCCAATAGCCGCGAGGCGCTGCGCTGCGGGGCCGGTTGCTGCGCAATCAAATGCGCAGGCAAGTCAAAATCAAAATCGCTGAGGGTGTAGGTAGAAGACACGGTGCTTGAGGGCCGGACAGACCCGTTCCAAGTAAAGAGGGCGCGATTGTGGCATGTGCCGTCTGGGTACACCGCCAGCATTTACAGCACCAAGCCTATGGGCAAAGCACCAGGCCATTTCCAGTCAAGGCAGATTCTCTTCTCACCAGCCCTTGCCGCTCTGCTATCGTTCACCCCACCCACGACGCCCTGCCCAGCCCATGCGCACCCCCGCTACCCACAGCCCTGAGGCCGCAGCACCCAAGCCTGCGCCCAAGTCTGCGCCCCAAAAGGCGCTGGAGAAGCTGGGGCTGCTGCGCGATATCGACCTGGCCTTGCACTTGCCCCTGCGCTACGAGGACGAGACACGTATCCTCAAATTGCGCGACGCGCGCGAGGGCGAAACCCTGCAAATTGAAGCGCTGGTGACGCACCAGGAAATCAGCTACCGCCCGCGCCGCCAATTGGTAGTCACGGTGGACGACGGCTCAGATACCTGCACGCTGCGCTTTTTCAACTTTTACCCTTCCATGCAAAAAGCGCTCGCCGTGGGCCAGCGCCTGCGCATACGAGGCGAAATCAAAGGCGGCTTTAGCGGCTGGACCATGCTGCACCCCACGGCCCGCCCGGCCGGCGGCGAGCTGCCCGCCGCGCTCACGCCGGTGTACCCCACGGTGGCCGGTTTGCCGCAAGCCTATTTACGCAAGGCGGTGCTCGGCGGGCTGGCACGTGCCGAACTGTCCGACACTTTTTCACCCGGCGATCTGAGCCCCCTCAACCCACAAGCCCATGGCGGCTTGTGGACACTGCACGAAGCCCTGGCGTTTTTGCACCACCCGCGCCCGGACGTGGCCATCGACACCTTGATGGACCACAGCCACCCGGCTTGGCAGCGCCTGAAAGCCGAAGAGTTGCTGGCGCAACAGCTCTCGCAACTGCAAGCGCGCCGCGCCCGCGCCGCCTTGCGTGCGCCTGAGCTACTGCCTGACGCCAGCGCGGGTGCGCTGCGCCAGCGCCTGCACGCTGCCCTGCCTTTTGCGCTCACCGGTGCGCAGGCGCGTGTCAGTGAGGAAATCGCTTTGGATATGGCACGGCACACGCCTATGCACCGCCTGCTGCAGGGCGATGTGGGCGCGGGTAAAACGGTGGTGGCGGCACTGGCAGCTGCGGTGTGTATCGACGCGGGCTGGCAGTGCGCGCTCATGGCGCCCACCGAAATACTGGCAGAGCAGCATTTCCGCAAGCTGCTGGGCTGGCTGGAGCCCTTGGGCATTAGCACCGCCTGGCTGACCGGCACGCAAAAGGCCAAAGAGCGGCGGGCCATGCTGGAAATGATTGAAAGCGGCAAAGCGCAGTTGGTGGTGGGCACGCACGCCATCATCCAAACCAAGGTGCATTTCAAAAACCTGGCGCTAGCGGTGATTGACGAGCAACACCGTTTTGGCGTGGCCCAGCGTCTGGCGCTGCGCAATAAATTGCAGCATGAGGCTATGGAGCCGCACTTACTGATGATGACGGCTACGCCCATTCCGCGCACCCTGGCCATGAGCTACTACGCTGACTTGGACGTGTCGACGCTGGACGAATTGCCACCAGGGCGCACGCCCATTGTGACCAAAGTGTTGGCCGAAAACCGGCGCGCCGAGGTGATAGAGCGCATACGCGCGCAAGTGGCCCAAGGCCGTCAGGTGTATTGGGTCTGCCCGCTGATTGAAGAGAGTGAAATGCTCGACCTCAGCAATGCCACCGCCACCCATGCTGAACTCGCGGAGGCCTTGCAAACCGCCGACGGCCAGCACCAGGTCGGCCTTTTGCACTCGCGCCTGCCGCCGGAAGAAAAAAAGGCCGTGATGGCGCAGTTTGTAGCCGGCCAGATCGGCGTACTGGTCAGCACCACCGTGATCGAAGTGGGCGTCGATGTGCCCAATGCCTCGCTGATGGTGATTGAAAACGCGCAGCGCTTTGGCCTGTCGCAATTGCACCAACTGCGCGGACGCGTGGGTCGGGGCGCTGCTGCTTCAGCCTGCTTGTTGCTCTATTCCACCGGCGATGCGCCCCGCCTGGGCGAGGCCGCGCGCGAGCGCCTCAAGGCCATGGTGGAAACCAGCGACGGTTTTGAAATCGCCCGCCGTGACCTGGAGATTCGCGGTCCCGGAGAGTTTTTGGGTGCGCGCCAGTCTGGCGACCAGATGCTGCGCTTTGCCGACCTGGCGCAGGATACGGCGCTGCTGGAATGGGCACGCCAAGAAGCGCCCTTGCTGCTGGAGCGCCATCCGGCGCTGGCGGTCAAACATGTGCAGCGCTGGCTGGGCAGCAAGGCCGAATTCCTGAAGGCCTAAAGGCCGCCGTGGCCCTGCACGGATAATGCGCACATGACGCTGACCGAACTCAAATACATCGTGGCCGTGGCCCGCGAACGCCACTTTGGCAAAGCCGCCGACGCCTGCTTTGTGTCGCAGCCGACCCTGTCCGTGGCGGTCAAGAAATTGGAAGAAGAGCTGGACGTCAAGCTGTTTGAGCGCAGCGCCAATGAGGTGAACGTCACGCCTCTGGGCGAAGAAATCGTGCGCCAAGCCCAAAGCGTGCTGGAGCAGGCGGCGCATATCAAAGACATTGCCAAGCGCGGCAAAGACCCGCTGGCCGGTGCGCTCAAGCTAGGGGTGATCTACACCATCGCCCCTTATTTGCTGCCGGATTTGGTGCGGCAAGTCATCACCCGCACGCCGCAAATGCCGCTCATGCTGCAAGAAAATTTCACCGTCAAATTGTTGGAGATGCTGCGCACCGGCGAAATCGATTGCGCGATTTTGGCTGAACCCTTTCCCGATGCCGGGCTGGCGATTGCACCGCTGTATGACGAGCCTTTTTTTGCCGCCGTGCCCAGTAGCCACCCATTGGCCCAACAAGACCATGTGACGGCGCAGCAGTTGAAGAACGAAACCATGCTGCTGCTAGGCAACGGCCACTGCTTTCGCGACCATGTGTTGGAAGTCTGCCCCGAGTTCGCGCGCTTTTCCAGCGACACCGAAGGCATTCGCAAAAGCTTTGAAGGCTCTTCGCTGGAAACCATCCAACACATGGTGGCCGCCGGCATGGGCATCACCTTGGTGCCGCGCCTGAGCGTGCCGGCGCAGGCCTTGCAAGCGCCCAAGCGGCGTGATGCCAAACTGTTTGTCAAATACCTGCCCGTACAGGACGGCAAAGGCATCGCCCCGCCCACCCGCCGCGTGGTGCTGGCCTGGCGGCGCAGCTTTACCCGCTACGAAGCCATTGCCTCCCTGCGCAACGCCGTCTATGCCTGCGAACTGCCGGGCGTGACGCGGCTGTCTTAGCCAGGCGGGCCACCACGCTTAACACCGCCATGGAGCCGACGGACTTAAAGCCTGTGCACGCTGGCTGGCGCGAACGATTGGCTTTGTACCTAGACCTCATTCGCTGGAACCGCCCCGCCGGTTGGCTATTGCTGCTGTGGCCTACGCTCAGTGCTTTGTGGCTGGCGGCCGGTGGCTTTCCGGGTTGGCATTTATTGCTGGTGTTTACGCTAGGCACGGTATTGATGCGAAGCGCCGGTTGCTGCATCAATGACGTAGCCGATCGCGACTTTGACCGCCATGTGCGCCGCACGGCGCAGCGGCCCGTGACCAGTGGCCGGCTGCAAGCGCGTGAGGCGCTGGCGGTGGGCGCAGTGCTGGCCTTGCTGGCCTTTGGCCTGGTGCTGACCACCCATACCGCCACTGTTTATTTGTCTTTTGCAGCGCTGGCGGTGGCCATTGCCTACCCCTTTGCCAAGCGCATCGTGGCTATGCCACAGGCAGTGCTGGGGGTGGCGTTCAGTTTTGGTATCCCCATGGCCTTTAGCGCAGTGCAAGGCGCGTTGCCCTGGACGGCGGCGCTGCTGCTCTTAGGCAATCTGTTTTGGGTGCTGGCCTATGACACCGAATACGCCATGGTGGACCGCGAGGATGACTTGCACATCGGCATACGCACGTCGGCCATCACCTTGGGGCGCTGGGACGTGGCAGCGGTGATGCTTTTTTATGCGGCTTACCTGGGCCTATGGGGCTTGGTGCTGGCGCAGACCCTCGCTTATCCCGCGTGGATCGCCGGGCTGGCCGTCGCGGCGGCGCAAGCCCTGTGGCATTACCGGCTTATTCGCCTGCGCGAACCTAACCACTGTTTCACGGCCTTCCGGCACAACCATTGGCTGGGCTTTGCGGTATTTGTGGGCATCGCACTCAGCCTGCCTTGGTAGCTCGCCTGTTCATTCAAAAGCTCCAAACCCTCAAACCTGCCAGCGCCCGCAGGCGAACGGCTGGGTAGCGCACCTAGCAAGCACTTACACGCCAAACATGCGTGCCATGCGCACTCCAAAGCCTTGTATCCACGGCGCCACATAGCGCAGGCGCGGGCGCTTAGCTTCACAGGCCTTGACGATGGCAGCGACGACCGAATCCGTGCTTTTGGCTTCCAAAAAACTGAAAGTGCGCATTTCTTCGGCCTGCATTTTTTCTTTTTGGTCATGAAAGTAGGAATCCGGACCCATCCAGGCGTATTTGCTGGCCGTCATACTTTGGTTAAACCCGGTGTGAATCGCGCCAGGCTCTACCACGCAGACCGCAATGCCTTTACCCAATTGGTCCATTTCGGCGCGCAAGCCCGCTGCCGCTGCCGATAGCGCGAACTTGGTCATGGAATAGGGCATGACAAAAGGAAAAGGCACCCGCCCGGCTATTGAACTGATAAACACCACCGTGCCGCGCTGACGAGCAATCATGCGGCGCAGCGCCACTTGCGTCAGCGCCAGTGTGGAAAACAAATTCACCTCAAAAATACGGCGCACCCGGTCCATATCCACCTCGGCCAGTGAACCTGACTCGCCCAACGCGGCGTTGTTTACCAATACATCGATACCGCGCCCAGCGATCAGCGCGCGGTCCTGCGCGTCGGTGATGTCGAGTTTGAACACCTCCATCGCCACGGCGCGTGCAGCGCATTCCTGACCTAAGGCGCGAGCCTGTTCTTCATTCAAGGTAGTGGCCAGTACCTGGTGACCGCGTGCGGCCAGGGCAAAAGCGGCGTCGTGGCCAATGCCTGTACCGGCGCCGGTGATAAGAATAGTTTTGCCCATGGTCCGCACTTTCTGAAAAAAGCGCGGCGGCGCAGGCCTAAGCGTGCGCCGCCGCTACATTGGCACCCGGCAACGGGGGCCGCAAGTAAAAAAACTGGCCTCGTGGACGGATAAAAGCGCTTGAGTGCAGGTGCAGCCCTCGCGCGGCCTGCTTCTGTGCTTATTTATCCGGGTCTCAACCAGGCCCGTGCACTTGCGCTTATTTGGCGCTTAGGCACTCGCTCATGAATTTTTTGCGCTCATCGCCTTTGAGCTCTTTGGTTTTGGCATCGGCATTACAGGTCTTCATTTTGTTTTGCTGCGGCGTACCGGCTTCGGACGCGGCAGGTGCCGGTGGCTTGGCGCTCAAGCACTCGCTCATGAATTTTTTGCGCTCGTCGCCTTTGAGCTCTTTGGTTTTGGCCTCAGCATTGCAGGCACCCATTTTATTTTGCTGGTCAGTGGCGGCAACTGCGTTACCGGCGGCCAGTGCCAAGCAAATGGATACCGACATCAATATATTTTTCATACAAACCTCCTTGCGTTAAATCAACAAACCGCCTGTGCGGCGACAGCAACCTCTGCTGCCGGATACAGCATACAACGGCTTCTTAACAAAGCACAGGGGCGCTGGCACCTAGGTTCCTAATTCTTGATGGCGCACAAGCAAAAGCCATATCTAGCGCCCTGCGCTGGCCAAGCGGTAAGGCCCTCCCCCTAAAATCGCTGCTATGCCCTCCGTCAAATCCGAACTTCTGGCAGCGCTAGCCGCTTCGCTGGAAACCCTGCTCCCTGGCGCAGGTAAGCAAGCAGCCCTTGAATCGCCCAAAGTCGCCGCCCATGGCGACTTCGCCAGCACTGCCGCCATGCAATTGGCCAAACCCCTCACAAGCAACCCGCGCCAGGTCGCCGAACAATTGCGCGCCCTGCTGTTGGCGCAAGCCGCTTTTGTGCAGTGGGTGCAAGACATTGACATTGCTGGACCAGGCTTCATCAATATGCGCCTGTCTGCGGCGGCAAAGCAACAGGTGGTGCAGGAAATTTTGCAAACCACAGCAGGCTTTGGCAAGCAGGCAACTAACGGACAACGCGTGCTGGTGGAATTTGTGTCCGCCAACCCGACCGGACCTTTGCATGTAGGCCATGGCCGCCAGGCCGCGCTGGGCGATGCGATTTGTAATTTGCTGCAAACCCAGGGCTGGGACGTGTTCCGCGAGTTTTATTACAACGACGCGGGTGTGCAAATCAACACCCTTGCGACCAGCACACAGTCGCGCGCGCGCGGCATGCGCCCAGGCGACGCCGGCTGGCCCACCGACCCCGAGGACCCGGCGAGCAAAGCTTTTTACAACGGCGACTACATCGCCGACATTGCCGAAGACTTCAAAGCGGGAAAGTCGGTGGTGTCGGACGACCGGCAATTCACCGCCAGCGGGAATATTGAAGACCTGGACAATATCCGCGAATTTGCCGTGGCCTATTTGCGCCGCGAGCAGGATCTGGACCTTAAAGCCTTTGCCTTGCACTTTGACAATTACTTCCTGGAAAGCAGTTTGTACAGCAGCGGGCGGGTAGCGGCCACGGTAGAAAAGCTCAAAGCAGCCGGCAAGACCTACGAGCAAGACGGCGCGCTTTGGCTGCGCTCGACCGACTACGGCGACGACAAGGACCGCGTCATGCAAAAGCGCGACGGCAGCTACACTTATTTTGTCCCGGATGTGGCATACCACATCGCCAAATGGGAGCGCGGTTTTAGCAAGGTAGTCAACATCCAGGGCACCGACCACCACGGCACGATTGCGCGTGTGCGCGCCGGTCTGCAAGCGGCGGGTGTGGGCATACCGCAGGGCTACCCGGACTATGTGCTGCACACCATGGTGCGCGTGGTGCGCGGCGGCGAGGAAGTGAAAATTTCTAAACGCGCTGGCAGCTATGTCACGCTGCGCGACCTGATTGAATGGACCAGCGCCGACGCAGTGCGCTTTTTTCTGCTTAGCCGCAAGCCCGACACCGAATACACCTTCGACGTGGACCTGGCGGTAGCCAAAAACAACGACAACCCGGTGTACTACGTTCAATACGCGCATGCGCGCATTTGCTCGGTACTGGCGGCCTGGGGCGGTGACAGTGCAAAACTGGTCGCTGCAGACCTGAGCCCCTTGACCAGCCCCCAAGCCCAAGCACTCATGCTGTTGTTGGCCAAATACCCCGATATGCTGAGCGCGGCCGCGCAAGACTTTGCACCGCACGATGTGACCTTTTACTTGCGCGAGCTAGCCGCCTGCTACCACAGCTATTACGATGCCGAGCGCATTCTGGTCGACGAAGAGCCGGTCCGTTTGGCACGTCTGGCCCTGGTGGCCGCCACCGCGCAGGTATTGCACAATGGCCTGGCAGTGCTGGGGGTTAGCGCACCGCGCAAAATGTAACCATTCAAGGCAACAAGACATGCAAAAACAACGCGGCGGAACCTTTTTGGGTTTTGTATTGGGACTGGTGGTCGGCCTGGGCATTGCCTTTGCCGTAGCCCTGTACGTCACCAAAGTGCCATTGCCCTTTATGAGCAAAGGCCAGACCCGAAGCGCCGACCAGAACGACGCGGAGGCCAAAAAGAACAAGGACTGGGACCCCAATGCCCTGATCACAGGCAAACCAGCGGCCAAAGCTGCTGCCCCCGCCGATGCCGCGAGCGCCACCGCGCCGCCTGTGGCACCACCTGCTCCCGCCGCACCGCCAGCGGTCGAAGCCGATCCCATCGGCGCCTTGGCCACTGCCAAAGCCGCCTCGGCGACTGCGGCGCCTACCGGCCAAACCAGTTACTACGTGCAAGTCGGCGCTTTTCGTGTGGCCGACGATGCGCAAAGCCAGCGCGCCAAGCTCTCGCTCACCGGCGTGGAAGCGGCGGTGACGGAGCGCGAACAAGGCGGGCGTCCGATTTACCGCGTGCGCGTGGGTCCGTTCGACAAGATCGAAGAGGCCGAGCGCACCAAAGACAAATTAGAAAGATCAGGCACCGACACAGTGCTGGTCAAAGTGCAGCGCTAACAGAGGCGCCAGACACACGCATTATTTTTTCGGAGCATGTATGACACCCACGCGGCGTAATTTTGGACACCAAGCCCTGGCGGGGCTGATCGCCTTGCAGGCACCGGCCATGGCCTTGGCCCAATTCAAGAAACCCATCGCTGGCACTGATTACCAGGTACTCGATGCGCGCGCGCCGGTGGAGGCGCCGGCCGGCAAAATCGAGGTAGTGGAGTTCTTTTGGTACAACTGCCCGCACTGCAATGCCTTTGAGCCCACGCTGACCGATTGGGTAAAAAAACTACCCAAAGACGTCGCCTTCCGGCGCACGCCAGTGGCTTTCAACGACAGCTTCGTACCCCAACAAAAACTGTTTTACACCCTTGAAGCCATGGGTTTACTGGACAAGCTGCACGCCAAGGTGTTTGCCGCCATCCACGTTGAAAAGCTCAACCTGTCCAAAGGCGAGGCGATTGTCGAATGGGTGGGAAAAAACGGTGTCGATCAAGCCAAATTCCTTAAGGAGTACAACTCCTTTGGCGTGGTCACCAAAGCTCAAAAAGGCTCGCAACTGCAAAGCGCTTACAAGGTCGAAGGCGTGCCTGCCATGGGCGTAGCCGGGCAGTTTTATACCGACGGCACCATGGCGCGCAGCATGGAGCGGGCGCTGCTGGTAGTGCAATCACTGGTGGAAGACCTGCGCGGGCGGCGCGCCTAAAGCCTAGGCGGCGCGCGGCAAAGCCGCAAAACTTTGCACAAATGGCCAAAGACGCTTGGGCTTTTAACAAGCGTTGGCTAGAATGCACGAATAATGCTTTCAGCAATTTTCGTGCCTTTATGAAACCCACCTTTATCCTTTGCGCAATGCTTGGCTTGGGGCTGCTGCCAAGTGCCTGGGCGGAAAAAGCCGACCGCAACAAGCCCATGCACATTGAGTCAGACAGCATGCGCTACGAGGACGCGCAGCAGCTCACGGTATTTACCGGCAAAGTCGTGGCCACCAAGGGCAGTATCGTGATTCGCGGCAGCAGGGTCGAAGTGCGCCAGGACCCCGAGGGCAACCAATTCGGCACCGTGACCGGCGCGCCCAAAGAGCGCGCATTTTTCCGGCAAAAGCGGGAGGGTCTGGACGAATTTATCGAAGGCGAAGCCGAAACCCTGATTTACAACGGCAAAACCGATACTGTGCGCTTTGAAACCAATGCAGTCATGCGCCGTTTTCGAGGCAGCACTTTGGCCGACGAGGTGACAGGCGCCATCATCAACTATGAAAACACCACCGAAAAATTCTCGGTCGATGGCAGCGCAGCCGGTGCCGCGCCAGGCCGGGTACGTGCAGTGATAACGCCCAAGTCCGAGACCAACAACCCGGCCAAAACTCCATGAAAGCCGACAGCGCATCCGTACTGCAAATGGGCGCCCAGGCGGCCCAGGCAGGTGCGGCGCACAATACGGATATTGGCGTGCTCGAAGCGGGTCACCTGCAAAAAACCTATGGCACGCGCAAAGTGGTGCACGACGTGTCCATGTCCCTGCGCACCGGCGAGGTGGTGGGTTTATTGGGGCCCAATGGCGCAGGCAAGACCACTTCTTTTTACATGATCGTGGGCCTGGTGCGCGCCAGCGCCGGCAGCATCACCATAGACGGTCAGCCCATTGAACACATGCCGATTCACCGGCGCGCGCGTTTGGGCTTGGGCTATTTGCCGCAAGAGCCCTCTATCTTTCGCAAGCTCAATGTAGAAGACAACGTGCGCGCGGTACTGGAATTGCAGCGTGATGCCAAAGGCAAAGCATTCTCCAAAGCAGACATCGAATCGCGCCTTACCGCTTTGTTGCAGGATTTGCGGGTGGAGCATCTGCGACTATCGCCCGCGCTGTCGCTATCGGGCGGCGAGCGCCGCCGCGTGGAGATCGCACGCGCGCTGGCCACCCAGCCGCGTTTCATTTTGCTAGACGAGCCCTTTGCCGGTATCGACCCGATTGCGGTGATTGAGATTCAGCGCATCATCAATTTCCTCAAGAGCCGCAATATTGGCGTCTTGATTACCGACCACAACGTACGCGAAACCCTGGGTATTTGCGACCACGCCTACATCATCAGCGAGGGCCGGGTGCTGGCCCAGGGCCTGCCGTCCGAGATCGTCGAAAACGCCGAGGTGCGGCGCGTCTATCTGGGCGAGAACTTCAGGATGTGAGGCCATGAAGCAAGGCCTGTCGCTTCGCGTATCGCAGCACCTGGCGCTCACGCCCCAGTTGCAGCAGTCGATACGCCTGTTGCAACTCTCTACCCTGGAGCTTTCGCAGGAAATCGAGCAAATGCTCGAAGCCAATCCCTTCCTGGAAATGGACCACGAGGCTGCCGAGCGCGAGCAGTTCGGTTTGGAGCAAGTCGACAGCCTAGTGAGTCAGGGCGACCGACTCAGCGAAGCGCC
>Ga0214919_10008994_pt1 | contig 12968 bp, 10 predicted proteins | sample LL1503_MetaG_FD_177994 | JGI IMG/M metagenome (GOLD analysis project Ga0214919, IMG submission 177994) | Freshwater microbial communities from Lake Lanier, Atlanta, Georgia, United States - LL-1503 | ecosystem: Environmental > Aquatic > Freshwater > Lake | place: USA: Georgia | collected...
GACTGGTCGGTTTTCGTCACTCGTGGTTTGTCTGCCAGCTTGTTGGCCGTTGCTGCAGTCATGTTAATTGTGGTGCTCCTTCCCTCCGTTAAATCCAAGCGCGAGGAAGCCTTCGTCGAAGAGTGATCTAGAAGCTCTTTCGAGCCAAAACGGCGCCTTCGGGTGCCGTTTTTTTTGGGCATGTCGGCTCTCTCATGGATCGATGTGACTTTAGGTTGCAAATTTCCTGACACAATCACTGCCTGACCCCAAAATATCCACCATCAGACGTATTTAGACAACACCATGAGCTTTGATTTCAGCACCCCTTATTCTTCTGCCCGCCTGCCCTTGTTTGCGCGAAACATCGTGTCTACCTCTCACCCACTGGCTGCTCAAGCCGGTTTGCGCATGATGCTCAAGGGTGGCAATGCAGTGGATGCTGCCATTGCAGCAGCTGCTGCAATGACCATCACAGAGCCTGTTAGCAACGGTTTGGGTTCTGATGCGTTTTGTATTTTGTGGGACGGCAACAAGCTGCACGGCCTGAATGCATCCGGACCTGCACCGCAGGCCTGGACCCCAGACTATTTCCACAAAAAATATGGCCACGATGCTGTCAACCCGCCCAAGCGCGGCTGGGACTCCGTCACGGTTCCAGGTGCAGTAGGCGCATGGGCTACCATGAGTGAGAAATTTGGCAAACTGCCTTTTGCCGATCTGATGGAGCCTGCCATTGAAATTGCAGAGCGCGGCTACCTGATGCCAGTGGTGGTACAACAAAAATGGGATGCGGCCACGCCTTTGCTGCAGTCCTTGCCTGGCTTTACCGAAAGCTTTTTGCCATGGGGCCGTGCGCCAAATGTAGGTGAGTTGTTCCAATTCAAAGCGGCAGCCAGAGGCTTGCGTGCCATTGCCGAAACCAAAGGCCGGGCTTTTTATGAAGGCGAAATTGCAGAGGCGCTGGTGCGCTTCTCTGCGCAGCATGGTGGCGCCCTGTCGCTGCAAGATTTAGCGGCATATCGACCTGAATGGGTTGAGCCGATTGCGCAAAACTACCGCGGCTACACCTTGCATGAAATTCCCCCCAATGGCCAAGGCATTGCGGCCCTGATCGCTTTGGGTATTTTGGAAAACTTTGACATTGCCAGCATGAAAGTGGATGGCATTGATTCTCAACATTTGCAAATTGAAGCCATGAAGTTGGCCTTTGCCGACGTTTACCGCTATGTCGCCGATCCACGCTACATGGAAGTCACACCGGCTCAAATGCTTGACCCTGCGTATTTGAAGAGCCGCGCCCAACTCATTGACATGAAGAAAGCGCAAGATTTCAAAGCCGGCAATCCTGTGAAGGGCGGCACCATTTACCTCACGGCTGCCGACGAAAACGGCATGATGGTGAGCTTCATTCAAAGCAATTACATGGGCTTTGGGTCGGGTGTGGTTGAACCTACTTTTGGCGTCAGCTTGCAAAACAGGGGTTTTGGCTTCAGCACCGATTTGAAAGGTGCCAACGCGGCCAACTTGGTCGCGCCAGGTAAGAAACCTTTCCAAACCATCATTCCTGCCTTCTTAACTCAAAATGGTCAGCCCGTCATGAGCTATGGCGTGATGGGAGGCAACATGCAGCCTCAAGGTCATATGCAGACCTTGGTGCGCATGCTTGACTACGGCCAAAACCCGCAAACGGCTTGTGATGCACCGCGCTGGCGCTACAACGCCGGCATGTCCATCAATGCCGAATCCAACATGGACCGCAACACAGTTCAAGGCCTGAACGATTTGGGACACGAACTTGAAGTGATCAACGATTCTTACCAAGACTTTGGCGCGGGTCAATTCATTTGGCGCATGGGTGACCCCAAAGTGCAGGGCTACATAGCGGCCTCCGACCCACGGCGTGATGGCCAGGCGGTTGGCTTTTGACGCAAGCCCCAGCTTCTAAATTCTCGTCGGGTTTGTTGTTGGCCGCCGCGGGTTCGATCGCATTCAGCGGCAAAGCGATCATTGTCAAACTTGCGTATCGGCATGGTGTCGATGCCATCACCTTGGTGATGTTTCGCATGCTTTTCGCATTGCCTTTTTTCATTGCCATGGCTTGGTGGGCAGGCCGCCACCAAGCACCGCTGACGCTCAAGGATTGGTTGGGTGTTTTAGGGCTTGGTTTTTCAGGTTACTACCTTTCGAGCTTTCTCGATTTTTTAGGTTTGCAGTACATCAGTGCTTCATTGGCGCGCCTAATTTTGTACCTCAACCCCACCTTGGTATTGGTTTTGGGTTGGGTGCTTTACAAGCGCAAAATTTCATACCGCCAAGGCATGGCCATGGCCGTCAGTTACAGCGGTGTGTTGTTGGTGTTTGGCCATGAAGTTTCCTTGGTGGGTGAAAACATTGCCTTGGGTACCATTTTGGTTTTTGGGGGCGCCATCACCTATGCCCTTTACCTCACGTACAGCGGACAACTTGTGCAAAGCTTGGGTTCATTGCGTTTGGCTGGCTTGGCCACCACGGTGGCCTGTTTTATTTGCATTCTTCAGTTTGCGCTGCTCAAGCCGGTGACCGCATTGAATGTGGCGCCTGAAGTCATTTTCTTATCTATGTTAAACGCCACAGCCTGTACTGTTTTGCCAGTGCTCATGATCATGATGGCCATTGAACGCATTGGGCCTGGCTTAACTTCGCAAATTGGCATGATTGGCCCCTTGTCCACATTGACCATGGGCGCATTCTTTTTGAACGAAACTTTCAATCTTTGGATTTTCATGGGCACTGTTTTGGTTTTGGGTGGCGTGTTCTGGGTAACCAAAGCACCCAAAGTTGTTGAATCAATTTGACCTCAGGGGTCTAACTTTTTTGAAGGAGTCATCATGGATTTAGGAATTAAAGGCAAGTGGGCATTGGTGGGTGGCGCAAGCAAGGGTTTAGGCTGGGGCTGTGCACGTGCGCTGGCCTTGGAAGGTGTCAACGTCGTCATGGTGGCGCGTGGTGCCGATGTTTTAAACCAAGCCGTAGCAGATTTGCAAAAAGAAGCGCCCGGCGTGAAACTGCTCCCAGTAGCGGCTGACATCACCACGGAAGCTGGCCGGGCCGCTTTATTTGCAGTGCCTGGGGGCCCTGACAAAGACTTTGACATCATGGTGACCAACGCAGGCGGACCGCCCCCTGGCGATTTTCGCAGTTGGGACCGCGAAGCTTGGATCAAAGCCTTGGACGCTAACATGCTGACGCCCATTGAGCTGATCAAGGCCACGGTGGATGGCATGGCGGCAAGGGGCTTTGGCCGCATCGTGAACATCACCTCCAGCTCCGTCAAATCGCCCATTGATATTCTGGGCTTGTCCAATGGTGCACGAAGTGGCTTGACAGGTTTTGTCGCCGGTGTTGCCCGCACCAAAATTGCAGCGCAAGGCGTCACCATCAACAACATTTTGCCTGGTAGATTTGACACCGATCGAATTCGCTCCAATGTTGAAACAATTTCGCAAAAGACGGGCAAATCGGTTGAGGAAATTCGCGCACAACAACAAGCTCAGGTCCCGGCTGGCCGTTACGGTACGCCGCAAGAATTTGGATCGCTGTGTGCGTACATTTGCAGTCAACAAGCGTCTTACATCACAGGTCAAAACTTCTTGACCGATGGTGGCTCTTACCCAGGTACTTATTGACACCTCGCAACTTGCCTGCGCCTCGCACGCTGGCCCTCAATTGGGGGTCAACTGGCGCGCCGAGAGGACACCAAAATGCCACTCACAATGAGGCCAAAAGCCACAAGGTGATAGATCTGGGGCAGGTCGCCTAAGAACACGGTCGACATGATGGCGGCAAACAGCGGTGTGAGGTTGGCAAAGAAGCCCGCCACCGCTGGGCCGGCAGTTTGCACACCCAAGCCCCAGCATCTGTAGGCCAACACAGCAGGGCCTATGGCTACAAAAGCAAGCGCTGCATAAAGTGGCAAACCCCAAGTGATGTGTGCGTCGGTAAGCGCCCATTCAGCACCTGTAAACATGCCCGCCCAGCCTAGGCCAAATATGACCTGCGCCATCAGAAATGCGGCCCAATTGCTTCGAATTTCGTCGGGCTCGTTGCGCTGCGTTAGGAGCCAGCTGTAAATGGCCCAACAGGCAGTGGCCAGCAAAATATAAATGTCGCCCACCACAAAGCTCACCTGCAGCAGTTGCTCTGCATCGCCGCGCGACAAAACCACCAACACCCCCGCAATGGAAAGCCCTGCGCCCAGCCACTGTGCTCGCCGCACAGGGGTCTTAAAAAACAAAGCGCCGATGGCCAGCATGAACACGGGGGTGCTGGCCGCCACCAAAGTCACGTTGAGTGGGGTGGAGGTTTGCAATGCCAAATACTGCAGTGCGTTGTAGCAACCCACACCTAACAAACTCAGCAGAGCAAACCTGCGCCAGTAGGGCCAGAGCGGGCTACTGGGTTTGAGCAAGTGCCAAGCTAAGGGAAGAAGGATGAAAAAAGCAATCGCCCAACGCAAAAAATTGAGGGTGATGGGCGGTACCAAATCACTCACCAATCGGCCCACCACGGCGTTGCCTGCCCATAGCAGCGGCGGAACGGTGAGCATGAGCGCTGTGCCAGGTGAGAGTTTTTGTGTCATGCCCGTGACTTTAACGGCAACGCAAGGGCTGTGTTGTCACGCAGGGTCATTCAATTCGTGGCAAAGTAGCGGTCAATGTGATTTTGGCTCACATGCCAATCGCACTTCAATTTTCATTTTCTAGGAGAAACGCATGAGCTTAGCTGTCCAAATCGACCAAAACGGTGGCCCAGAACAACTCAAATTGGTTGACGTTACAGTGGGTCAGCCCGGGCCTGGCGAAATTCGCATTCGTCACAAAGCCATTGGCTTGAACTTCATCGACGTTTACCAACGCAGCGGTTTGTACACCTTGCCCATGCCTTTGAAGTTGGGTATGGAAGCCTCGGGCATTGTCGAGGCCGTGGGCGAGGGCGTTACCCACCTCAAGGTAGGCGATCGTGCAGCCTATGCCAGCCAGCCCCCAGGCAGTTATTGCGAAGAGCGCGTGATGCCCGCCAAGTGCGTTTGCAAATTGCCAGACGATATTTCTTTTGAAACCGGCGCCGCCATGATGCTCAAGGGTCTCACTGCACAGTACCTGCTTTTGAAAACACGACCGGTTGAAGGCTTGCAAGCCGGCGACCATGTGTTGTTCCACGCGGCTGCTGGCGGTGTGGGCCTCATTGCTTGCCAATGGGGCAAGGCTTTGGGCTTTAGCATGATTGGCACAGCGGGCTCCGATGACAAATGCAAATTGGCATTGGCCAATGGTGCCGAACATTGCATCAACTACAGCACCGAAGATTTCTTGCCGCGCGTGAAAGAAATCACAGGTGGCAAAGGTGTGAAAGTGGTTTACGACTCGGTGGGCAAAGACACTTGGGACAAATCACTCGAATGCTTGCGCCCCTTGGGCTTGATGGCAAGTTTTGGCAATGCCTCTGGTGCGGTAGCACCCTTTGCACCAGGCATGTTGGGCGCCAAGGGCTCTTTGTATGTCACACGCCAAACCTTGTTCAGCCACATCACAACGCGCGAAAGCACGCAAGCCATGGCCAATGATTTGTTTGCCGTGGTGCAAAGTGGCAAAGTCAAAATTCACATTGACCAGACTTTCCCGCTGGCACAAGTGAAAGAGGCACATATTGCTTTGGAAGCTCGCAAAACAACGGGTTGCACCATCCTCACTTTGTAATTTCAAATCTTGCAAAATCAAAGGCACCCTCGGGTGCCTTTTTTGATGGTGGAGACCACAACGGAAACAACTCAGTCATCAACCGCGTCGAACTCTTAGCAATTCGTCCAAGATCAGCAGACAAGCACCCATAGAGATGGCGCTGTCAGCCACGTTGAAAGCAGGGAAGTGCCAAGTGCCGTAATAGAAGTCTAGAAAATCAACCACATGGCCGTAAAGTACGCGATCGATCACATTGCCGATCGCACCACCCAGCAAAAGAGACAAGGCCAGACAAAACAAAGTTTGGCCAGCATGCATGCGCAGCAAATAAAGCATCACCAACGCGGCCACAACACCCAGCCCCGTAAAGAACCAACGCTGCCAACCCCCTGCATCTGCCAAGAAGGAAAATGCGGCGCCGGGGTTGTGCACGCGGACCAAATTGAAGAAGGAGGTCATGGGCAGAGTTTCACCCAACTGGAAGGCACCCACCACCGCAATCTTGGTCAATTGGTCTAGCAACAGAGTGATGAGCGCAATGCCCAACCAGAGCCAGACGCCCGAGCCTGATTTGAAAGCGTTTTTGTTGCGCGCCATGTTGGATACTTTAAGCAAACAACCGTGTTTCGCCCGCGCCATGCAAATTGCTGTCGCAACGGCCGCACAGGGTGGGATGCGCAGGATTCACGCCCACATCGGGGGCGTAGTGCCAGCAACGCTCGCACTTGGCGTCTTGACTGACAGAAACCTTGGCAAGCATTTCGGCACCGGCCTCCAAAATAATGTGTGACGTGATGAACACAAACTTCAAGTCATTGCCCAAACTTGCCAACAAGACATGGTCTTCGGGGCCGGCTTGCAAGTTCACAGAGGCTTGCAATGAAGCCCCCAATTTGCCATCGGCACGAAGGGCTTCAATGTCTTTGTTGACCTGATCGCGAATTTGGCGAATGCGGGCCCACTTGGCCAACAGCGCTTCGTTGGGTGCGCCCAAGTCGCTGTAGGTTTCCATGAAGATGGACTCTGAGCTGCCAAAGGCCTGCCAAGCTTCTTCTGCGGTAAAGCTTAAGAACGGCGCCATCAAGCGCAGCATGGCATGCGTGATGCGATACAGCACCGTTTGTGCAGAGCGACGAGCCAATGACTTGGGTGCGTTGGTATACAGGCGGTCTTTCAACACATCCAAATAAAATGCGCCCAAATCTTCAGAGCAATAGATCTGTAATTTGGACACCACGGGGTGAAACTCATAGACCTTGAAGTGAGCCAAAATATCGGCTTGCATTTGCGCGGCGCGACTCAAGGCAAAGCGATCAATTTCTAAAAGTTCGGCATCGGCTACGGCATCTTTGGCCGGATCGAAATCACTCACGTTGGCCAACAAGAAACGCAAAGTGTTGCGAATGCGGCGATAAGCATCGACCACACGCGCCAAAATTTTGTCGTCGATGTTGAGGTCGCCGGAGTAGTCGGTGGAGGCTACCCACAAGCGCACAATTTCAGCGCCCATCTTGTCGCTGATTTCTTGCGGCGCCATGACGTTGCCCAAGCTTTTGCTCATCTTGCGGCCTTGGCCGTCGGTGGCAAAACCGTGCGTGAGTAAACCGCGATAAGGCGCTCTATCGTACAAAGCGCATCCGAGCAACAAGGAGCTGTGGAACCAGCCACGGTGTTGGTCGTGGCCCTCTAAGTAGAGGTCGGCTTCGGGGCCCACGTCGTGGAAAGGCGCTCGGTCATAGGCATCTTTGTGACTGCCGCGCAGGACGTGTTGGAAGGTAGAACCAGAGTCAAACCACACTTCTAAAATGTCGGTGCTCTTGGTGTAGTTGGGGGCATCGGCTGCCCCCAAAATGTCCTCCGCAGTGGCACGGCTCCAAGCTTCAATGCCACCTTTTTCAACGATGTTGGCAGCTTGGTCCAAAATTTCCATGGTCCGGGGATGCAACTCACCCGAATCTTTGTGCAGGAAGAAGGGCACAGGCACGCCCCAGCTGCGCTGCCGCGAGATGCACCAGTCAGGGCGGTTGGCAATCATGTCGCGCAAACGCGTCTTACCGTTTTCTGGATAGAAGTTGGTTTGATCAATGGCATCGAGTGCCAACTGACGCAATGTTTTGGATGCTTTGTCTTGGGTAAAAACGCCTGGGCCTTCGTCCATGCGCACAAACCACTGTGCCGCAGCCCGGTAGATGACGGGTGTTTTGTGGCGCCAGCAATGGGGGTAGCTGTGGGTGATGCCGTAAGTGGCCATGAGGCGCTGGCTCTCACCCAAGACTTCAATGATGCGGGGGCAAGCTTTCCAAATGTTCATACCACCAAACAAGGGCAAGTTTTCTGCATAGCTGCCGTTGCCTTGAACCGGATTCAAGATGTCGTCGTAGGCCAAGCCATTGGCGACACACGAGTTGAAGTCATCGACGCCGTAAGCGGGCGAGGAGTGAACAATGCCCGTACCGTCTTGCGCGCTCACATAGTCGGCCACATAAACTGGCGAGAAGCGCTTGTAGCCTTCGTGAACGTCGTACAAGGGGTGTTTGAAATTCAAGCCGCCTAACTTTTCGCCAGTGGTGGTAGCCACCACTTGACCTTCGAGTTTGTAGCGCTCTAAACATTTTTCAACCAAGGACTCGGCCAGGACCAACATGCCTTTGTCGGTGTTGACCAGGGCGTAAACCAATTCGGGGTTGACATTCAATGCTTGGTTGGCAGGCAAGGTCCAAGCGGTGGTTGTCCAAATGACCGCAAAGGCCGATTTGGACGAGTCGGGCAGGGCGCTGAGGCCAAACGCCTTGGCCACTGCGACATTGTTGGCGGCTTCAAATGCAACATCGAGGGTGTCACTTTTTTTATCGGCGTATTCAATTTCAAATTCGGCCAATGAAGAGCCGCAATCGAAGCACCAGTAAACAGGCTTGAGGCCGCGGTAAACAAAGCCTCGTTCAATGACGCGTTTGAAGGCGCGAATTTCGCCGGCTTCGTTGGCAAAGTCCATGGTTCGGTAAGGGCGCTCCCAATCACCCAACACGCCCAACCGTTTGAAGTCTTCGCGCTGTTGGTCAATTTGTTCGGTGGCAAAGGCGCGGCTCTTGGCCTGCATGTCGTCGCGGCTCAGTTTGCGGCCATGCAATTTTTCAATGGCGTTTTCAATGGGCAAGCCGTGGCAGTCCCAGCCGGGAATGTATTGCGCATCAAAGCCCGCCAATTGCTTGGACTTGACGATCATGTCTTTGAGTACTTTGTTCAGGGCGTGACCAATGTGCAATTTGCCATTGGCATAAGGCGGACCATCGTGCAACACAAACAAGGGGGCACCTTGGCGGGCTACCCGCAATTTTTTGTAAAGGCCTTCGTCGCTCCAAGCTTTGGCCCAGCCAGGCTCACGCTTGGGCAAATCGCCGCGCATTGCAAACGCGGTGTCGGGCATGTTCAGAGTGGCACGGTAATTTGTTTTTTGTTCGGACATTGTTCAAAGCATCATGGTGTGGAGACTTGCAAAGTCGCATTTCTAGCGGCGAAAAATGCGCGCGCATCGTCACAGTCCTTGGCAATGCCCACAGTGAGGGCTTCCAAGCTGTCGTACTTGAGTTCGTCGTGTAATTTGTGCAGCAAGTCAACTCGGATGATTTTACTGTAGCCACCTTCGACCCCAAGCTGGTTTGGCCAGTCCAAGCAATGGGTTTCTAACAGTACCCGGCCACCATTGACATCGTTGGGGTCTAAAGAGGGGCGAATGCCCAAGTTGGCCACCCCTGGCAAGGCTTGGGGGCTTAAGCCATGAACTTCCACATTGAAAATACCGCTGGCTGCGGGTTGCCAGTGGCTAAAGCGTAAATTGAGGGTTCTGAAGCCGTCCTGAGCGCCTTCATGAGAGGCGCCTAGGCCACGCCCTAGCTTTCGGCCATGCACCACATGACCACTGATGCTGTAGGGCCGTCCCAAAAGCCGGGCGACCCCTTTCATGTCGCCCTTGGCCAGAGCATCTCTGACAGCAGAGCTTGAAACTCTGAGGCCATGCACTTCGTAGCTGTTCATCCGGGCCACATCAAAACCCAGGCGCTGACCGGCAGCATCTAGCATGCTGTAGTCGCCAGCCCGCTTGGCGCCAAAGCGAAAATCATCGCCCACCAGCAAATATTTGACACCCAGACCCTTGACCAGGACAGACTGAATGAAGTCCTCTGGTGCTTGACTTGCTAAGCGTGCGTCAAACGGGAGCACCACCACTTGGTCGATGCCGCAGCGTTCAAGTTCTAGCAATTTGTCGCGCAGGTTTGCAATTCGTGCGGGTGCTAATTCGGGCTTGTTGTGAAGTTTGGCAAAAAAATCTCTGGGGTGTGGCTCGAAGGTCATCACGCAACTGGGCACCCCACGGTGTGCAGCTTCGTTTTTCAAGAGCGCGAGCATGGCTTGGTGGCCGCGGTGGACACCGTCAAAGTTACCGATCGTCAAGGCGCATTGATGGGCCCTGTTTGGGTGGTTGAATCCGCGAAATACCTTCATGCTGCTTGCGTCATAAAAATGAATTGATTACAGGGTATATTGTGACTGACCAGAAAGACTGGCCTGTTCTCGTTTCATGTCATGGTTTTACCGTTGGATGGAGTCACTTGTGAAGGTCTTGAAATTGTCTGCCCAAGGGCTTCCGCAGTCCTGGATTTCTTTGGAACAAGCTGTGGTCTATTACGCAGCCGAAGATGTCCGCTGGGAAGCGGGTCAAGAAATTGCTGTTTTTCACGGTGGCCACAATGCCGTCACGGGCGAACAGTCCATCATCAAGGTCAACAGCATCATTGGCACCCGCGGTGTTCATGGCATCAATCCTTTCGAACTCCGCCCCGGCCTGACCAACGGTAAATTGTTCATTCGAGATCGCAATGTGTGTGCTTATTGCGGCCAGCGATTTCATGAAACAGAACTCACCCGCGAGCACATCGTGCCTTTTGCACAAAATGGCATCGACAATTGGATGAATGTGGTCACGGCGTGTCGCTCATGCAATCATCGGAAAAGCAGCCGAACACCTGAGCAAGCAGGCATGCCTTTGCTCTATACCCCTTATGTGCCCAGCCTGTGGGAAGATTTCATTTTGCGAAACCGAAGAATCTTGACCGATCAAATGGCTTTTTTGATGGCACATGTGCCTCAAAATTCCAGATTGATCGATTAGATGTCGGGCCTTCGTTAAGCAAAAACACCAGCTGTTTCTTGCATGCTGTCAGACACTTCCCCCAAGTGGTGAAGGGTGTCGCCGAAAGTCATTTCAAGCTGCGTCAATTTCTTGAAGTAGTGGCTCACAATGTACTCGTCGGTCACGCCAATACCACCATGCAATTGCACAGATTGTTGGCCCACATAGCGCATGGAATTGCCCAATTGGTATTTGGCACGGGCCATGGCTTGGTGACGCTCAGTCGCAGGTGCATTCAGTTTCAAGCTGGCGTAATAGCTCATTGAGCGGCCTAGCTCCAATTGCATTTTCATATCGGCCACGCGGTGACGCAGGGCTTGGAAGGTGGCAATGGTGGTGTTGAACTGCTTGCGGGTGTTCATGTACTCCACGGTGATGGTCATGGTTTTGTCCATCACGCCGACGCCTTCAGCGCAGACGCACGCAATGCCAATGTCCACGGCGTGGCTGACTGCAGTTTGACCATCAAGGGTGATTAAGCTGGCAGGGCTTTGATTGAGTTGAAGTTCGGCGGCGCGGCCACCGTCTTGGGTGCCGTAGCCCGACGTGGTACAGCCCTTGGCCCCTTTGACCACCAAGAACAAAGCCAACTGACCGGATGCCATGGCGGGCACCAAAAAGGCATCTGCATGGTCACCCACGGTCACCATGCTTTTGGTGCCGGTAATTTGCCATTGGCCGTCTTGTTGCTGTGCTTGCGCATCGCATGTGTGGGTGTTGTAACGTGATTTGCGTTCTTGGTGTGCCAACACCACAATGGCTTCGCCGCCTGCAATTTTGGGCAGCCACGCGGCTTTCAAAGCATCGGGGGCATAGCCTTCTAAAACGGCGCCAGCAATGAAGGCGTGCTGCACGGGTTCGAGCACAATGCCACGGCCCAATTCTTCCATCACCACCATGCCTTCAACGGGTCCCATGCCCATGCCGCCTTGGTCTTCGCTGACATACAGGCCGCACAGGCCCAGCTCTGCCAGCTCGGTGTAGGCGGCGCGGTCAAAGCCGCCCGCATGCGTAATTTCGCGGCGGCGGTCAAAGGTGTAGCCCTTGTCGACCCATTTGCGAACAGCGTCGCGCAATTGTTCTTGATCGTCTGAAAAATCGAAATCCATGATGTGTCCTTAAAGGGTTAAGTCATTAACCCAAAACTACCTGAGCCACGATGTTGCGCTGCACTTCATTGCTGCCGCCGTAGATCGTGGTTTTGCGCATGTTGAAATAGTTGGCTGCAAGCGGTGCATTGGACACTTCGTGCCCGGGGAAGTCGCCTTGCCAGCCTGCATCCATGGCTTCGAAAATGAAGGGCAGGCTAAAAGGGCCGGCTGCCAACATCATGAGTTCGGTGTAGCGCTGTTGAATTTCGCTGCCCTTGATTTTCAAAAGGCCTGCAATGTCGAGTGAGTTTTTGCCAGACTTTTCTGCCGACAAAACACGCAAGACCAACATCTCCAAAGCAACGATGTCCACTTCCAATTTGGAAATTTCATCGCGAAAACGCATGTCTTCGTAAACACCTTCGGTTTTGGCAATGCGTTTAAGGCGCTCGAGTTCGCGTTTGGCGCGGTTCACGTCGGCAATGTTGGTGCGTTCGTGGGCCAATAAATGCTTGGCGTAATTCCAGCCTTTGTTCTCTTCTCCAACCAGGTTTTCGGCAGGCACTTCCACGTTGTCAAACCACACTTCATTGACTTCGCATTCGCCATCGAGCAACTTGATGGGGCGCACCGTAATGCCAGGCGACTTCATGTCGATCAACAAGAAGGAGATGCCGGTTTGCGGTTTGCCTTCGTTGCTGGTGCGCACCAAGCAGAAAATCCATTCGCCATACTGGCCTAATGTGGTCCAGGTTTTTTGACCGTTGACGATGTACTTGTCGCCCACGCGTTCGGCACGCGTTTTGAGGGATGCCAAGTCAGAACCCGAACCAGGTTCGCTGTAGCCTTGGCTCCACCACACTTCGCCGCTGGCGATGCCTGGCAAGAAACGTTTTTGTTGTTCAGCATTGCCAAAAGCCATGATGACAGGGGCCACCATGACGGGGCCGAAAGGTACGACGCGCGGGGCACCCGCCAGTGCGCACTCCT
>Ga0214919_10008995_pt1 | contig 12966 bp, 22 predicted proteins | sample LL1503_MetaG_FD_177994 | JGI IMG/M metagenome (GOLD analysis project Ga0214919, IMG submission 177994) | Freshwater microbial communities from Lake Lanier, Atlanta, Georgia, United States - LL-1503 | ecosystem: Environmental > Aquatic > Freshwater > Lake | place: USA: Georgia | collected...
TCGAGGATGATGGCGTCGGCGCCGAGGCCTGTAGATTCGCTCACTTCTTTGGTGAGGCGAGCCACCTCGGCCAGGAGTGACAGGTAGTGTGGATTGATGGCTTCGCGAATCTGGAAGGGTTGCTTGATCATAGATCCACTCTACCCCATCAAGGGGTGACTTTTCACAGGTGATCAAGCTACTTTGATCGTCACACTACCGGAAAAGAGTTCCAGCGTGGTGTGATTGATCCGATCCAGACGGGCAACAACAGCATCTGTTGCAACCATTCCACTGTTCCTGTCTGGAAGATCCATGATTGGATCAATGGATACCACCTTGCAATAGGTTCCATCGTTGGCACAAACCATCTGACCGGGAACCAACTCAACCGCTTGAATTTGCATTGTTGTGTCCTGTGAAAGTGTTTTCTTCTTGCGCGGCATGTTATAATTAGCCTCCCCGGCGTGATTTGAACACGCGACCTACGCTTTAGGAAAGCGTTGCTCTAATCCAGCTGAGCTACGAAGAGAGATGGGGAACCCTGGCAGCCTGTTACCAGGGTTCCCCGAGAGAGGGATTCGCTCATCCCTCAGCGGCCATCGGCGCCTCCTCCACGAGATTCGGAGAGGGTGCAGCCGTACCGCTTTCACTGATAACCTCGACGTCCGAGGTAAATTGATACACCGGTCGCTTGACACCGGGAATGTTGACGTAGCAACGAATTCGTTGGACCTTCTCAAGAGCACCGGTCATGCCGATATACTTGGGATCACCACCGATGATACGGACCAGTTGTCCTGTCTTCAGGGGATCAACCGCCGTTGCCTTAAGGGTGGATTGGACACGATTGTGGTGTTGTAGGTGAAGAGACAATGCTGTGATCTGATCACGATTGTAGTGGGCAACGATCTCGTTAAAGAGATTAGCGGCGTCCGTCGACAGATTTGGTAGCTTGTTTGCCGCCTTCTCGACCTTGGTCATGTGGACTGGCGCTGTACGAGTAGCTGCCTTTGCAGCCTTCCGAGCCTTACGATCTGCATCACGTTGGGCCTTAGCAACCTCACGCAAGGCACTGCGGTCTTCTTTCGAAACGTTGGGATCGGTGAACGTGTTGGTACCCTTGGCCATAGCACGAGCCTTTGCAGCTGCGATTGCCTTATCAATGACCGAAACAGAATTCTCGATAGCGTTTTCCATGTTGTTTCCTTTTCCTTGTTTTGGACCGCTGTCCGGGTCCGTTGATGTTTTTACTTTACCACTTCGCTATTAAGTTTTACACAACTATTTGCAAAAGTTTTGAGGGAATTACTCACTTGCCTCTCCAATGAATCGAGGGTCGATCAAAGGATAAACCCCCAATCGACCCCCGCGAATATTCTGTGTGCCTTTTACTTGCCGTCGAGAACATTCTCGAGACGTTTCCGAAGCGAAAACAGGTTCTTTGCGTGAGCCTGCACGTCCTCTTCTTCTGAAGAGTGAATCCACCCCAGTTTTAGGCGAGCCTCAATCGCCTCAAGCAAATCCTCAATGTCAACTTCTGACAGCGTAACTGTGCGTAGGAAGTTATCCATGATCTCAGTTATAAACTTATCTTCAATGACTTTGCACTCAGGCGTTGAGGTAGACGCAGTGTTCCTTGCCCCCGATCTTCGCCGCGACCCAGTCGCCGGTGGGATCGACCTCGACGAGGTTCTCGTTGGCCTGGATGACACGGAGGATCTTCGTGACCATGGCCTTGGACTGCTCCGGGGTCCAGTACTTGCCCTTGCAACCGCACATGCAACCGATCTTGCCCTTGTACGCTTGCTTGACGTCGGCCGGGGTGATGTCTTGAATGTTCTTCATGGTCTTAGTATACCCTTTCTAGAGTGAACTTTACACCGCCGGGAGAACTTTTCTCACCGACCCCATTGTTGGGGAATGGCCTTCCTGAGCTCCTCCAGAATGCCTCCGTAGGTACCCACGGTCACCTCTTCGTCGAGGTCACTCAAGGCGGATCGGATCCGCTTCGCTTCCTCAACAGACAAGGTAAGTCGAAGAACATCGCGGGCCTGGACTACCTCTACCGTGGTCTTCATGGTTCTATCCTATCACTTTGAGGTTGAACTTTGCACCCGCTCCACCGTCATTCGGTCGCCACGCTGGAGGAAGACCTGGTTGCGGATGTTCCTCCGCGCCTCCCACTTGTCCTTGCCCAGCACAACGCTGTAACCGGATCTGACCTGTGCCTCGCCACGCTTCACGTTCCAAGTCACGATGTAGCTTTTCATAGTCTTAGTATACCTCGTTCAGGGTTGACTTTACACTCAGCGCACGTCGAACCGCCACATGTAGGGCGCACTGGGTTCCACCGCGAACACCTGCCCGTCGCACCATGCGATTCGAACCTTGCTGGTGGGCAACACCTCGATCACGATGCCGTGAGCGGGGTCGCCTTGCAGGTCAGCGACGTGGGTGGGCTTGACGGTGACTTTTTGTCCGACCTTGTAGAAGCGGTTCAGGTTCACGCTTCCTCCTTCGTGATTTGAAGGTGGGAGGAGGGCTTCTTGGTCGTGGTCTTCATGGTCTTAGTATACCTCGTTCAGGGTTGACTTTACACAAACCGCGACGCTCGCAAGTTTCGCTCGCGAGCGCGCGCGGGGCGTATGGTTACATCATTCGTCGTTCGAAGCGTATGGGCAGTTGCCGTCGCCGCAGCCGATGGGCTCGCAGTCGCCGCGTAGGTCGCTTGCTGCGTTAACGCCGTAACCATCGAAGCCGAACGTGTCGAGATGTGCTGTCAGTTCGAGCAGACAACAATTGGGGTTTTGGGCCACGAACGCCTGGGCTGCTTGTGCGGCTTGGGGTTGCTTGTTGTGGTTCATGATCTTAATATAACACAAGGCACCGCCACAATTCACACAATCATTTGTGTAAAGTGATGTGACAATTTGATATACTAAGATCATGAACAAGTTCAGCTACGAGGCGAAGCTCGAGATTCTCAACGCCATGTCGGCCAAGATCGCAGCCCTCCGCACGGATGTGGGCCGGCTCAGCGAGCTCGAGGAGCTCGCGGCCGATCCTAACTTCAGCGAGTTCTACGTGATGGGCACGGCCCTTGACGAGCTCGCGGCCGAAGTGGTTGACTTGCTCGAGGCCGTGGAGCCCATGGCTTTCTTCGAGAAAAAGTCGGCCTGAACCCGGTGTAAAGTCACAGTCGAAAGGGGTATAGTAAGACCATGAAGCTGACCAAGAAGCAGGTCCTCAAGATGTTCCGCGAGTTCTGGACCGGGCACCCCGGTTCGTGGACGGAGAGCGAGAGGCGGGAAGCCTGGAACGACTTCACGGACGACCTGTGCAAGACCCGGCAGATCACGCCCCACCAGTACGAGACCTGGGCCAACCCATTCTGAGCCCGGCGCGGGACGAAAAAGTTCTCCCAGCTCGGTGTAAAGTCAACCCTGAACGAGGTATACTAAGACCATGAAGACCACCAAGTCCACCAAGTCCATCCAGCTCACCTCGACCGAAATCGACACCCTCCTCGCCGCGCTGCAACTCGCGTCGAACGCCGTCACAAACCTGCAGGAATACAAGACCTTCAACGGCAAAATCAACAAACTCGAAACCACCATCCGAACAATCCTAAACCAGTGAAAAGTCGTCTAGGAACCTGGTATAACTGACAAGTAACCCCAACCAACGAGGAATTATCATGAGCAATTTCATTCGCACGTCTATGGGTCTCGAAGTCTACATCGACAGCGCTGGTGATATCAGTGAGTTGGAGGACACCGACCTCACGGTGCCCTTCTCGGACATCGCCGGCCTCCCGGGCATCAAGCAACACCCCCGGGCAGCGTCCTACGGAGTGGGCATGGGTACTCTCGTCGCCTGTGATGGCAACGGAAATCAGATCGCCTGCTGGGAAGCGGGAGATAACGTCTGGCGTTGAATATAAAGTAACACCCAGCCCCGGTGGCGATTACCTATCAAAACCGGGGCACCAATTTGATCACCAAATGATCAAACAGCAGTGAAAAGTTGACCGTGACCATGGTATAGTGGTCTCCTAACCCCAACCAACGAGGTTCAAATGTCGCAAATGAAGCTCAACGTCGGTCTCCAGTCCTGGCAACGTGGTACCAACATCCTCGACCTGAACGTGCCCAAGGAACTGGAACAGACCGTCAAGACCGGCGTCTCATTCTTCGATGACGCTCTCGGTGGCGACGGCATGACGCCCTCCACCGCGATGCTGCTCACCGGCACCCCCGGCGCAGGCAAAACCACCATGAGCCTCCAAATCGCAGACTCCATCACCAAATCCGGTAACGTCTGTCTCTTCAACACCGGCGAAGAATCCCTCTTCCAGGTTCGCAAGGTAGCCAAGCGCATCGGTATGCAGCACGGCTTCATCGCCGGTCAGGATACGCTGGTCTCCAATATCTTGGAGCACGCCGATTCTCTTCGCAAGCAACACAAGTCGAAGCAGGTTTTCCTCGTCCTCGACTCCCTCCAAACGCTGGACGACGGTAAGTACGCCCACGGCGCCACCAACTCCATGACGCAGGTCCGCGTCGTCGAACTCGTAACCAACTGGTGCAAAGAAAACTTCGGCGTCGCCATCATCATCGGTCAGGTCACCAAGTCCGGCGACTTCGCCGGCAAGCAACAGGTGAAGCACACGGTCGACGTCCATGGCCACCTCTTCATCGACGAGGCCAAGAACTCCGAGACCTACGGCGAACGTCTCTTCGAAATTCAGAAGAACAGGTTCGGTTGCAGTGGCAAGCGATACATCCTCGGGATGGAAAAGCGTGGTCTTTACGAGAAGGGTCACATCCAGTTCGGTTGATCTAAACAGGCAGATCGGGATTACCCTCGGGGCTTCGGCTCTGGGGGTATACCCATTTGATCACAAGATGATCAAATCATCATTAGAATATTCTTCTTGTGTTTTACGTGTTACCATACCAAGAAACACAGAAAATTTTTTATGTGAACTTGTGAAACGTTAACAACCGTTATGATAATATGGTCTTATGAGAAGCAGAGCACGACCCAAGGTTGTTTGGAATAAACCTCAACAAAACGCGCCGCTTGCTTCGACAACACCACGAACTCGTGACCTGGGGTGGTTGCCTATCCCTACAAGCTTTTTTCAAGAATTAAATCCAAACAAGGTCGAAGATTATAAACAGGCGATGTTGGAAGGGTCGCTCTTTTCGCTGCGACAAGACGATTACTCATCTCTCATCATCATCACCGATGCATGGCTTAACACTGAAGCAGCAGACGGCCAACTACCCTACCTATCTCACCGACGATTCAACCCGTCTGCGTCGTCTCGTTTTCACGCGGTGCCCAAAGGCACGATGGCGATTTACGTCGGCACCCGCAGGGTCACTGAATGGGACGGCAAAGGTTGGGCTCGTTACGTTCGGCCTGCTTTTCTAATTGAAGGCATAGTGATACTGGCCTTGTCGGCCGCCGACATTAGCCCTGCTTAATACGAACCCGTGGTGAATAATAACCTTCCCATGGGCTTCGCTCGCGCTCGCTCGCGAGGGGGTGCGATTCATTTTCATAGTTGACTCTGCGTAACCTACTTATTTTCGCGGAGGAAAACATGGAAGACGACGCAGAAGTCGCCGAACACCGTGAGGTTGTTGGTGATATATTGAAGATGCGTGAAGAACTGAGACTGGCCATTCGCAACGTAATGGTCGCCGACTCCATCTTAGAAGAATCGCTGCGTAAAGCAACGGAAACAGGCTATGAACTCGGTTTGGTTGCCGGGATCATAGCCTCCGTTGAACACCTTGAATCTAAGGGATTCTATCGCAACGCTGCAGAACTTCGCAAGTTAATCGACAACAATCCCCTTGCTCGGCCCTACGCCGGTGAAGCTTAGGCCAACGACTCCTTCGTCGCCCACAGGCCAAACGGCAACCCGGTCACAGCGACGACCATAAGATACGCGTTGATCGACATGATGTTCATGTTGGTAAACATCAGCAGGGTTGCAAACACCAGCGAACCAAAAGACACCGTGGCGATAGGAAACAGGACAAACCAATTAAGAAATTTGGTGAACCCAGGCACCGCAACACCAATCGCTGCGCAAATCAACATGATGACGAAGAAAGGCATCTTTGTCTCCTTGAGATTATATTACCCCACCCACAACCAGGAATTCACCGCCAGGCTCCTCGAGTCGGGGTGCCCTTGTCCATCGACACCTGCATCTCATCAGTGTTAAAGTACAACTTCTGCCCTGCACCCAACACCCAACCTCGCTTGATCCGCGACGGCGTCGGCTGCGAACACTCACCATCCGTCATCACCAACAACCCATCCCAGCGTCCACGGTTCTTGGCATCGTTAACGAACCGCGTCGGAGCATCGAAGCTGGTACCTCCCGACTTCACACGCTTCAGATTTACCTGTGACCCCTTACGCCACTCGTAAACCTCGCGAGGATCGACATCAGCATCGAAAGGAATGATGGTGACTGACACCTTCTTCGTCAGCGCAGACAATTCGGAGAAGAAAGACGCCAACATGTCATCGTGTACGCTACCCGACTGATCAATGGCGATTGCCAGCTTGGCGACATACCCACGCTTCACGCCCGGATGGATGTAAGGATACTTGCGGTTGATGCGTCGGATCGTGGAGACACGGTCACCTCGGCAGATGCTACCCACGAATTGGCGCAGCACAGCCTTCCAATCAACGACACGGCTCACCATGCGACGAATATCGTCACGGACTGAAGTAGGCATGTTACCCCACCCATTCGATCGAGAATCAGCGTGTTTTGCAGCCTTCTCCGTTAGGGCTCGGGCCTTGCCTTCCACGTATTCGCGCATGTCTTCAGGAACATCATCCCATCCACCGTGATCATCCATGGAGCTGGCACCACAGGTGCACTCATCTTCACCTGCCTCGTTGTGAGAGTGACCCGAACCGTGACCATTCTGCTCACCATCTTCTTCGGAATCTTTACCCTGTCCGGTGGCGTCGTCGCCTTTGCCACCTTTTGAGTGACCAGGGTTACCGTCGTCCTTCTCGCCTTGGGCACCACTTCCACCCTTCGTGTTTCCCTTGTCGCCGTGAACGGGACAATCACCCTGAAGCTCGTCGGCGAGCTCGCTGAGGCGATTCCAATAGTAGTCAGACGACTCGAGCGGGGGCAGAGAAGCGATGAGATTCGAAAGCTTCGCCGCAGCCTTGTGTTCCTTACCCTTACCTGCCTTGATCAAGGGTCGACCCGGCACCAAGGCACAATCGGGGAGCGCTACGTTCTTACCCGACGAAGGATCAAGGATGATGCTGTTGATCGCCAAATCGGTCGCAACGTTCCAACGCATGTGAGGCGTCTTGCGGCGGGTGGTGATATGAAAGAAGATGATGTGATAGAACTCGTGGCGCAAGACGCCAGCGATCTCTTCGTCCTTCAACTCACCAAAGAACTCGGGATTGATGCCGAGCACAAAGTCGTCGGTGTACTTGTCAAACGTCACACCCGCAGTGGGCAGATCATTGGTGACCACCTTACGGACGTGCCTCGAGATCTCAGCAAAGAAGGGAGACTCCTCCAGCAACTTAATGAGATGCCTGTCGATATTGAAATCCGTATCTGCTTGGCTGAACATGAATCCACTATACCACGGTGCAACACAACTTTTCACAGCCAACCTTGTGAAAAACTCAACATGATTGTGATATAACTAGATCATGAACAACACTTCCCCCAAAGGTAAGGTCGCAAACCTCGCAGGGCTCGTGTACCCGGGCAGCAACGTCGAGGTCCACGGCACCCGGGTAAAGGGCCACTTCGGCGGTTACTTCCTCGCCGAGATCAACGTCAACGATCGCACCGTCGCCCGCAGCCGCCACCAGAACTGGCGCAAGGCATACAAGGGACTCGAAATCGAACTTTCAAAATTGGGTGTGGTGTGAAAAGTCACCTGACCATGTTGTATACTGTTGAAGTAAGGAGCAATCAATGACCGCAATGACGATCAAGACGTTTTCTGAAGTTGCACCCCGCCTCCCGCGGAGCACTTCAATCCTTCTCCGCGGCGACCACGGCATCGGTAAAAGCCAGGTCGTCCGCCAAGTCGCCGCCGTTCTGGACGGTGGGCTGCCGGTCATCGACCGCCGCCTGTCGCAAATGAGCGAAGGTGACATGATCGGTCTCCCGTCCACCGACGGTGAGGTCACCCGCTTCAATCCTCCAGATTGGTTCAAGCGTGCCTGTGACGAGCCGGTCTGTCTCTTCCTCGATGAGCTCAACCGCGCTACCACTGAGGTCATGCAAGCAGCCTTCCAGATCGTTCTGGATCGTGAGCTTAACGGTTGGAAACTCCACCCCCAAACGGCCGTCTTCGCGGCTGTCAACTCCTCGGCCTCCTATACGGTCAACGAAATCGATCCGGCACTCCTGGACCGCTTCTGGACCATCGACCTCACCCCCTCAACCAGCGACTGGCTTGTTTGGGCTCGAGGCAAGTTGGCCGACGTTGTCGTCGACTTCATCGCCCAAAACGAGAAGTTCCTGGATCCTCCCAAGAATGCGGAACCTGGCAGCGTTCAGGTCAGCCGCCGCTCTTGGGAACGCCTGTCGAATGCCCTGTGTATCAACGGCATTGACAACAACCCTGAAGATGCAGCCTTCTATCCTGTCTGTCTTGGGTACGTCGGTCTGGAAGCCACCACGGCATTCCAATCCTTCGCCAAGTCACAGGACGCTCGCTTCTCTGGTGAGGACATCGTGGAATCCTACACTGCCAACGTCCAGAAGAAGCTCAAGAAGCTCAACTCGCAGGACAAGTGGAACGCAGCCGTCGACAAAACCGGCGACTACGTTACCGCCAAACTGGACACTTTGACGGATGCCCAGGCAGCCAACATCCGAGCACTTGCTCAGGATCTTCCTGCGGAACTCCGCGTCTCCCTCTGGTCCAAGCTGACCAACAAGGGTGTGGATAAGCTGGATCTGGCCAAAGCCGTCCACAAGGCAATGTGTGATCTCCTCCTCGAGGTCTTCAATGCCAAGAAGGATGACGTCTCGGAACAGAAACCGAAGAAGGGTAAGAAGCAGGCGTAGTATGTCCACCTTCGACAAGAAGGTTTGGATGCGCCGGGCGAGGAACAATCTCGCCCGGCGTCTTGACGTTGGCGATCCTGAAGCCAAGAATACTCATGCCAGAGAGTACGCAGCAATCCTGGGTATAGAGAAATTGGTGGATTGGGCGGCATCCAAGGGCCTGGAGATAATCTTTTCGAAGATGGAGGGTGGATTATACCACGAGATCTCAAAAAAAATTATGGTGTCTTCTAGGGGCGGTCCTGAAACCCAACTCAGCGTTCTACTCCACGAGTGTGGTCATTGCATTATCACCCGTTCAGGAGGCAGAAGAAAATATCCCAATGGCTACGCAAAAATTGAAGAAGGTCGCAGGGGCAGAGATGAATCTCACAAAATGGACGTAATTGCAGAAGAATTTGACGCCTGGACCAAAGGATGGAACCTAGGACAACGTTTGGGAATTTGGATTGACAGGACATTCTATGACGAAGTAAGAGCACGATATCTAAAAACATACTTCCGCTGGGCACTGCGCCGAGGCAGGGTCGCAGATGACTAATTTGATCATCGGATGATTAAAATGAAACAACGGGTCAGAAGAAATTTAACATTCTTCTGACCCGCCTTATTATCTCAAACAGATGATCGATGTTTTTAATCAATCATCTGTTTAGTTCGAATTTTTATCCATAGTCATAATGCCCCTTTGTCACCGATGGTTCGCCATCGGTGACTTTATTTTTAATCGGGGTCTTCTGAAGACAGAGAACCTAACGCTTCAGAACGAATTAAATCTGCCGTGGCTCGTGCTTCAAACAGAGCATCAACAATCTCAGGGTGTTGAGAGGCAACAGGAGTAACAACTGCAATCAACTTTTCAAGAGCATACATACCTCGCAAAGCACCGAGGGAATTGATGCGACGTCCATAACCCATCAAGGTTCGAAGAATAGGCATCATCTCAAGAGGAATCGCAATGTGTTCATCCTCTTCCTCTTTAACACCAATTTTAGGTTGTTCAATTTCTTTCTTGCGACGGTGAGGCTTTACAGACGTTGGAACATAGTGTTTTTGAGCTGACTTGGGATTTACTTCAATGATACGATGCCGGGTTTTATAAACTTCGTCAGGCATTCAGCTTCCCCTGTTTCGATTCTTCTTCTTTCGAAAATCCATGACAGGAATTACATTATCTTCGGGAGTTTCGCTCGCGAGCGAGGGCGCGGGAAATTCTTCAATCTGCAACTCCTCACCAGTAGACTCCTTAATGACTGGCGGCGGAGGCAAAACTACAACACCCTCAGTGGGAGAAGAAATCTCGCCCCTAGAGGGTACCAGAGATTCAAACTCCTCACGTGAAGGTGGCGAACAGCCCATCCTGGAACACCTATCAACAATAAGCTCATAGGTGGTAATTCCTGACGCTGTAACAAACTCTTTAAGAGATGATCGGCGTCGCCGCAACAGGTCCTTCAAAGAAACAACTTGCTGCCGTACATTCGACTTGGTAACTAAACTTGGATTCTTGGTTCTCATGTAATTCTCCGAATTTCGCGACGCTCTGTCTCCAGACACGTCAAAACATCTGCAACAACACCCTGAAAATCTGGCGATCTCACGATCTCATCCATGTCCAACTTGCGTGTATCAATGTCAAGGTGTCGGGCATAAGCCTCGGCAAACTTCTTCATGGATCGAAGAACATAATTGCGAGCCGATGAGTGATTCATCTTGTATCCCATCTCCGTCAACGTCGCAGAAATGTTCCTGTAATTGACACCATCATCCTCAGAAATGGTGGCATATCCACGATCAACCTTCACTCCTCTTTTCAACGCCATTATCCTATCCTCCTGGATTATTGCGGCTACACTACTATATCAACACACAAAAAATTTTATAGGAATCGCTCAAAAAAATTCAAACATCATTTCCTGATACCCCACCCCCAGGTGTCGAAAAATCCCGCCGTGTTTCTCTGGTGGGTGCCCACGACCTCCCCAACTCACGGTTAAGCCGATCATTCAACACCCGCCGCGGCTCAGGCACTGTCGGCATCACAACCTCCTCCTCAATGATCTCCTCACGGTACATCAACCGCCGACACAAACCGACAGCAACACCACAGGAAACCACAAACATAGAAGCTGAAACACCACACGACAAAATAACAGACGGCGTCAAATCCATCAACCACCCCCATCTATCTTCAACGTCCCAAACAAAATGAGAACTGCCACGGCCAAGGACAATACACCAAAAATCATGTCAATCCCTCGCCCCCAGCAATCGCCTCGGCTTCGGCCTCGGTCACAGGATACGACTCAGAATCGGTCGGATCCTCCGTCAACCCAAACCGCAACCGCAGGACAGCAATCTCCTTCTGTGACAACTCTGACATCACGCTGCGGGCAACCTCCAACAACTCAGCCCCCGCCAGCGCAGAAAACGCATCCTGCCTCTCATCCTCCAACCGATCCTCCAATGTATCACCATCAGGATCAGACCCAATCGGAGCATGCAAAGAAATGGCATCCTTCCCTGACTGCATCGTTGCCTTTACCACAACATCAGACGCACCAGTAAGCTCGGCCAACTCCTCCTGCGTAGGATCAACGCCAAACTCCTTGCGATACTCGGCCACAACAGACACCATCTTCCGCTGCACCCCAGCCGCGTGAGCAGGCAACCGAATCATTCGCTTGCGCTTCAGAACATGCTGCCCAATCGCCTGCCGAATCCACCAAGTAGCATAAGTGGAAAAACGAAACCCCTTCTTCCAATCAAACCTCTCAATGGACTTCATCAACCCAATATTCCCCTCTTGAATCAAATCCTCCAACGGAATATTGTGTCCCTTGTACTGCTTTGCAATGGAAACGACCAAGCGAAGATTCGCCTCCACCAACACGTTCTTTATCTTCACCTCACCCTGCTCAAGACGTTGAAACAACTCCATCATGTGAAGATGAGGCAACTGAGGATAATTGCCCAGATTACTGAGATACTTCCCCAATACAGTGTCGGGCTCGATCTTCATCCATCCCTCGGTTCATCAGCAGGTACCTTACGCAAATAATCTGCGTGAAGCTGTCCACCAAATTCCCGAATTCCCTGCTCGCGCTGAATGTACGCCAACTCAACCTCCCAAGGAACAGCCTCAGCTCCAACCTTCTGACGCTCAACTTCCAATACATTGGCACGCTTGGCGAGATCCTCGTCCGTAAAAAGCGCCAACTCATCCATGTTAATAACCTCGGGTACATCGAATGTATAACGACGCTGCGACTTCTTCTGTGTCTTTGCCAATGTCTTGTCTCCTGTAGTAAAGACGGCCGACGGAATGTATGACCGTCTGATTATTCAATCCAACTATACCACACCAACTACACAATGTTCACAACTCTACGACTGACCGCGCTTCAACAACAACAACACGATCATCAGAAACCCAAAAATTCCCATCGTCACAAACCACGATCCATAGGCCACGATCAAAACAAACCACTTCATGACCCACAATCCAGCGTTGATCGGGAACATTAGAATTTCCATAATTCCAATATACCACCACCCACCCCCTCATTTCACGGCCAAGACAGTGAATTCTACCCCACCAACATGATATACTGTCTATATGGAAGACACGGACACCCTGGACGATACACTGGACAACCTCGACCCGGACAATACCGACGATACCCAACCTGCAGAAAATGAGGACTCGCCCAAAGACATCCCGGACGAAGACATCCCCGATGACTACTCCGGTGCCTCGGCCAACCGCTCCATCTCCGCCATCATGGCCTCCGAAGCAAAGGAACGTGCTCGTGCAGCGAGCAAACCCTACATCGATCACCTCAAGGACGCAGTCGTCACCAACGAACACGGCTGGACCC
>Ga0214919_10008996_pt1 | contig 12965 bp, 12 predicted proteins | sample LL1503_MetaG_FD_177994 | JGI IMG/M metagenome (GOLD analysis project Ga0214919, IMG submission 177994) | Freshwater microbial communities from Lake Lanier, Atlanta, Georgia, United States - LL-1503 | ecosystem: Environmental > Aquatic > Freshwater > Lake | place: USA: Georgia | collected...
ACAATCGGTCGAACTTGATTTTCCAGTTCCTGATGTCCAAGTTCCATTAGAACAAGCAGTTTTTGCTCCATCTTTACAATAATATCCTTCAGGACAAATATTTTTTGCCCCATTTGAACAAAAATTGCCTTCGGAGCAATTTACAGTAGAACAATCCGTATCTGATGATTTTCCGTCTCCACTCGTCCATTTTCCATCAGGACAATAAGTAATTGTAGTATTTGAACAATAAGCTCCTTGAGGACAAATGGTTTTATTTCCATTTTTACATACATATCCAACTGGACAAGTATTTTGAATCCCATTTGAACAAAAAAATCCATCAGGACAAGGAGTTTTTTGCCCATTAGAGCAAATATATCCTTCACAATTTGATGTAGAACAATCAGTAGCCGATTTTCCATCTCCATTTGTCCAAGCACCATCTGGACAAGAAGTTATTGATCCATTTGAACAATAGTTTCCTTCTGGACACGGAGCACATTCACCTCCTTGTTGAAATGGGTATTGTCCCGCAGGACATGGAGTTTTTGTACCATTAGAACAAATCAATCCACTATCACATGTTCTATTACAAACAGATGAACCAGGGTCCTCTGTCCATGTCCCAAAATCACACGGCGTTTTTGTATTATTAGTACAATAATACCCATCAGGGCACTGTAGACAATTTGTACCGCTTAAATACTGCCCATCCGAGCATTTTATATCATAATTTTCAATTATGCGGTTATCTAGCTCATCATATGCATTATTTAATAATTTGTAAAACATCTTTTTTATTAAACTTTTTTTTTTCAATTTTAAAATTATTTATCTATGAAAATTGATTTTTAGTAATATTTTAAGAACCAGCTAGAAATTTATAAATGGCTTTAAGGCTTGGTATTTCATTTTAGTTATTACTTTAATTTTTTTTATATTTGAATTCGTGCATTTTTGAAAAAAACTACTTGCTGTGGTTCAATTGTCATTCCAAAAAATGCCTTTTGATAATAGGGATCTCCTTCATGGGATGTAGGATTAATATCTCTTTTAATTTGTCGATAATCCAAATTTTTATAAATCATTAAATTACAATTTATATTCCAATTATTTTTCAATGCAATTTGAGACAATCCAATTTCTTTTCGTATAATTAATGATTCAAAATCCAAATGATTAATAGTTTCTTGGTTAAAAAAATCCATGGATTTTAAAAATGTCAAATATTCATTATCAATACCAAAAAACATGGTTTGAACATGACTATAAGGACCTTGTCCAAATAAATTTTTCAAAAGTGGATGATCCCACGTGCAAATATTAATTGAAGTTCCTACGACTTTTACATCACCTGTAAACAATGGAATAAAATAATTTGTCCAGTTTTTATCCGAATAATAGGGTCCACAAACGGATGTATTCATAAAAAAGATGTATTGATAAGTATTCTCCAAATTTTTAATTCCATGAGAATAGGCTCCAAAATCATAACCAATGTTTTCACGAATTAGAATTTTTATATTTGATTTTTGCGGAATGGTTACAGAGCAATGTCCATTAATTATAATATAGTAATCTACATGATCCAAAATTCCATTTTCTAAAAAGAACATGAAATTATTCTTGTATAATTCATTTTTTTCAAAATAAGCATAAATTAGACAAACTCCTAATTTAAGTTTTATTTGAGATTCAATAATATTGTGAGAATTTCTAAAACTTTTCAAATGTAATTCAAAATTATTAGTATTCTCAATCGTACTATGTGTATTAATACAAGAAAATAAAAAGGGATGGGTTGTAATGATTCGTAAATTCAAACTTTTAATGTATTGATCAATTTGATTAGAGTCTTTATTCTTATTATTTGGATTCCAATTAAGAATCTTATCATAACAAGTATGATTATAAATGGTAAACACTGTGCTATGAATTTTATCCAACTCTATAAAAGTAATTCCTTGAAAATTAAAAATATTCAAAATTTTTGTATCCTTGGGTAGCTCAGCGATACATCCTGAAAAAATATCCCAATCTTTCATTACAGTTAAAAAAGATTGAATGACAGAATACGTTTTTTCAAATTCCTTAGGAAATAAACAATCGTCTTCACAAACGACTAATTTATCCAAATTACATCTTTTGGCATTCCATAATAAATTCTTGTATGAATAACCACATCCCAACCATCCTGGACTATATTTTATAGCTGGAAAAATTTCAACATGAGGAGCATGATCTTGATTTTTAAATTTTTCAATTCTAAATGGAGTTTCAATTAAGTGTAAACAATATATTCTATCATTATGTAGCTGATAGGGTATTTCACATTTTGTATTCATAATTTGAATCAAGTTTTTAGAATGAATATAATGAATCTTTTCTGCCAAAAGTGCTTTTTCGGGTTGAATTTGGTTTAATTTTTGCTTATAATTATCGTCTTTTAAATAAAAATCAATCAATTGGAATAAATTTTGAATATTGGATAAATCATCTTTAATTTCTTCAAAATAACATACAACTTTATCATAAAGTTGAATGTTAAACCAGTCTTCTTTAGAGGGAAACTCTGACAATACAATTTTGTTATATTTTAATATTTCATTAATACGACAAGTTTCCAAACTTGCATTTTTATAATAATGTAAATTAAGAATGATTTTTGACTTTTGAATGAAATTTTCTCTCTTGTCTCCCAAAACACCAAAAGCAATTTTAACCTTGTATTTTTGACCCAAAGCCGTAAGAACAGATTTTCTTCGAACATTTTCTGCTCCATAAAATAATACATCATATTCATTATCATAAACTTTGTTGGTGTGATTTGAATCTACCACGTAGGCAAATGGATTATAAAAAACTTTGGAAAAAGGAATAAAAGAGTATTTTTCAAAATAATTCTTTACAGAAAACTCCAAAATAACCAAACTTTTTTCCAACATTTCCAAATGTTTTTTATTAAAATGTTTTGATTCTGTTTGTTCGATTTGATAAAATATAAAATTTCTTGGCAACAAATCATGTTTTCTTTCCCAATGAACTATAATATATACATGATTATTCGATTCTATACATTCTTCTTTAGAAATATCGTAAACAATTCGAATCGAGTATCCCAAATTATTCAAAATAGTTTTTAAATAAAAAGCAATCGATTCTAAAAGTTCATTAATTACAATTGTAAAATCAAAATTAATAGAAATAGTAGACATCCTATTATTATCCAATAATAAAATTTTTTTATTGCAAAATTGGTGGTTCATGATTCAAATCAAGGTCTCCGCACATTGAAATACATATTTTATCTCCAGGATTAAAATCAGGAATCATGGTAATATTATTTACTAGTTCCTCTATTGATTTATAGGTATAATATTCTTTTGGATAAGGAGCTCCTCCATGATTAACATAACTTTGATAAATAGAAATACCATTTGTCTTTGGATAAGAATAAATATACATTTCTGGAGCCAAGTATGCCTCATTAATGTTATGTAATTTTTCTAAATGTTTTGAATTTGTCCACCAAAAATTTCCAGAATAATGTTTTTTGGGAAAATTTTTTAAATTAGTTCCTACACAATCATAATAATCTAAAAGTTCAATAGAAATTCTCCATTGTTCAATAGTAAAATAATCGCACAAATTTCTCCAATCCTCAATACAAGATTCAGTTTTAGAAACTCCTTTAGAATGAATATAATACATATTATAATCTCCATTCAAATATTGTTTAAATCCATTAATTGCATATTTTTCATATAAATTTTCATTCGAACTTATTATTTTTATTTTTTCAAAACCTTTCAAATAATTTATACATGCGTCGGTTTGACAAGTAACAAAACACAATAAAAGGTCAGTATGATTATACAAACCACTGGCTACTAGTTTGTCAATTTGAGACCGGATAATTTCCAAATAATTTCCTTTACAACAAATAAAATAGACCCCATAAATAGGACGTTGCTTTACAAAAGTAGCCGATAATTTTTGGATTACTCTGGATTTTATAATTTCCAAATTGTATTGGACTGGTAATAAGGGTTGTTGATAAAGATCTTGATCCGACTGATGAAGCGAAAAGAAATAGCGATAATCATTTTTCTCAAGATTACCAATTAACCAATGCTCTACACTATAACGATCAGGGTTCGTTTCGACAAGAGGTAAAGTTTTGATATAGTCAGAGCGAGCCCACCAAAAATTACCCGAAAAATGGTTTTTAAACTTGTTCTTGAGATCAAAATAAAAGTATTGATTGACTCCAACACAGTTAAAATTAGCAAGTAAGGATAAACATAAAGAATGCTTTTCAATTAAAAAATATTCCAAATATTTTCTCCATTCAAGAGCAAAATTTTTTTTCAAGACTCCTTTTGTATGTATTTCCAAAATATTAACATTGTAAGGAATAGTATCACAAAAGTATTTTATTCTTTTATAGTTTGGAAATTCCCATTCTTGTGTATCATTTGAATAATAAATTAATTTTATTTTAAAATCATTGGGAATTATAGTATAGGTTCCCAACATTGTAATAAATATATAATCCAAAACATCATATAATCCCGTAGATTTAATAATTTCTAATTGATCTAATAGTATATCTTTACTTTCAATATTACAAAAATGAATAAAACATACATTCCTGTGATGTAAATTTTTTTCAATCATATCCAAATTAAAATTTAAACCGGGATGACAAAGGTAATCAGATAATTCAGGAATATTATTATAAAAGGTGTAATTTTCATTTAGCTGAATAGATTCATTGTGAAAGGTGTCTATTTTTTCTAAAATGGAATGAATTTTAAGATAATCATATTCAACAAAACTATAACAATTTTGATAATTGGCAAGTCTTTCGGGATAAGAACCTATATTATTAAAAATAATGGGGAGGCCAGTTTTCAAGGCACAAGAAAGAGCAAAGGAATAAGTTTCCTCAAAAACAGAAACAAAAAGAAAATAATCCACTTGATGTTGATTAAACAATCTAAATATATCTTTATTGTGAAAAGGACCATAATTTACACAGTTGGGAAAATTTAAATCGGATTCCCCAAAAATTATAAAATTGTATTTTGGATTTCCTATAAAACTTTCAATAATTTTTTGAGCCAAAAATTTTCCCTTGTGTTCGCATCTTAAATGACCAATGAATGCAATTTTATATGAACTTTTCAAAGGGGGAAAAACTCTATCTTGGTAATAATCCAAATCGGGTACATTATTAAGAATTATTGAATTTGGAATGGTTTTCAAGTATTTAAGATGATTTAGATAACAATTTTCACTGTTAAAAATAACTTTTTCAAAATTACGTATGATTAATTGGGCTCTTTCAATATTTTCTATAGTAGGAATTTCATTTCTTGATTTTATAGGATTAGGATCATGAGGAAAAAATAGATAATAATCATGAATAATTAAAACTTTAAGAGTTACGTTGTTGTTGATTAAAAAGTCCAAGACTCGTTGATTAATTTTTAGACCTTCGGCATCTAAACTAATTAAATTATGAACAAAAACTACTGATTTTTCTACTAATAATTCATTTAATTTCTCAAAAGGAATTAATTCAGGACTGGCTTGAAAATGAGAATTCCCTTTGATTTTTAAAATTGTATGTTTATAATTTGGAAAAATTTCCGTCATGTTTTTTATATAAATTTCCGTGCCTCCACCAAAATCATGAGTAATGTGATGAATATTTTTTTTTTCCAATAAAATCTTTTGTTGGATCATTTGATTTTTTAAATTCATCCTATAACGAGTTCTAGACATCTCTACTAATAATAAATTTTTATGAAAAATGAAAAATAAAAATTTATTGATAGTCAAAACAGATTATATAATGCAAGCACTGCAAGCTCTAAATATTTATTGACAAGCGTGGGGTTACGAACAAGCTCAAATTAAAAAGCAAATTTATATTAAAAAAACAAGTAAAAAATTGGACAAGATTGTAAAAATTTCTTACATGAATTATGCAGCAATGTATATTAATTTTCCAACTGAAGAAATGAAATATAAAATTTGGAAAAATATAATATTGAAAAAAAATCTTGAAATTCTTTTTGAAGATTTGGAATGCTTTTCATCAATTTGTTTACAAGGCAGCTTACCTGTTTTTTATCAAAGAGGACCCTATCCAAAATATAATAAATATAACAGAACTGAGTCTCGTATATTTCAATCATTTAATAAAAGACCAAAAAAACTTGATATAAATTCTGTTTTCCGTGTCGATGCAATATTATGTCTTTTTTAATTATTGTAAATTAACAAAAGAACCGTCACATTTACGGAACTTTGGTTTGTATTGAGAAGTATTTCCAAGAGCTGAATATCCAACATATCCAGAAGAAGTATAGGGAGTATTATGAGTAAGAATATTATACCCTTGTTTTGGTGTATCTAACACAATTTGGATTCCTCCACTAGGAACTCCATTGAACGGATTATCCCAAGCTCCCGGACATTTATTTGGATAATGATAAGGAGGATTAAAAGTATCAACGGGGGAAGAGGGTATACCAGATCCACACCAAGTATTTTTTAATGGGGAATAATAGGAAGGAGCGGCATACGTAGCTTCTGTTTTTTTTGACATTTATTATAATTTTTTTTTTTTATTTTTACCAGTAAAAAAATAATTTATGATTTATAGAAGGCAATGAATCATAAATTTAATGTAATTTTATTAGCAGGAGGATTTGGCACAAGTTTTCAAATGTTATATCCATCTGTACCTAAAGCCTTAATTCCTCTTGGTCATAATCCTTGTATTTGTATTCTTTTAGAAACTTTGTTGGAATTACCAGATATTGAAAGTATTCATGTTTTAGCTTTTGAACGACATTTAGAGCGCTTTAAAAAAGAAATCAATCGATGGTTTTTTAATTATAATACAATTACAATTACTAGTCTTCCCGATACACAAGGAACGGCAAAAAGTATTGAATATTTTTTGAAACAAAATCCAATTAAAAATTCAAATATTCTCATCTTACAGTCGAATATGCCTCTTGTTTCAAAAATTACATTGAAAGATTTAATGTATAATTTTGTTCAACAAGAAAATGACATACTTTGTTTAATTTCAAAGTTAAAAAATACAGAGCATGACAAGGCTATTGTTGAAAATAATGAGCGTGTTACAGAAATAGTTCCATGGAATCAAGACACATTATTGGAATTTTGTTTTTTAAACATTATGGCAATAAAGTTATCAGTATTGGAGAAAAACATTTCCAAAATTTCTTGTAATCCTGAAACAAATGAATATAATATTACAGACATTGTTAAATGTCATGATAAAAAAGCATCTGCTTATATTTTAAATCCCTATGTTGCCAATAAAGAATGTATCTCAATTCGCAAAGTGGATGATAAAAATTTTGCCGAAGAAGTCTATATGGAGCATAGAAATTCAATGTTTATTACTCAATGTTATGGTTTGTGGAAAAAATGCGAAATATTTGAAAATAGACTCCAATTTTTGGAAAGAATTGTAGAAAAAAACAAACTTGGGTAAATGTAAAATGAAACCTTGTAGTAGGTTTGCTGGGGGATATAAAGATCCCTATTTTAGTTCGTCTCTTGTCCCCAATTTAGAGGTAATATATCCCACTGTTCCTCCATTACCAGGTCAGGTAATAACTGGTTATTATGTTTATCCAGGACCAGATTCTTGTCTTGTTAGTCCATTGGAAAGACCTATGAACGGATGTGGATATTTTTTTACATTACTTGCCATTATATTGTTCTGGCCTGCAACTTGCCTTCCAATGTGTTTTGGATGTTCGTATAGTGGATATCAAGTTCCTGTTTATCGTTAATTAAGACTAAATAAATATAAAGTTTGATCGACATGACCTAAAAGAGTATCGCGTATGTTTAAAAGGTCGGAGAGACCTCGGTGTTTAGGTAAGGTAATATCTAAACTAACTAGAAATTGCTGAAACTCGATTAAAAGTAAAGGAGCCGTTTCAAATGAAAATGTTCTAATAGTGATGGGTTTTTTGGATAAATTTACTCTTTCACCAAATTTTCCCATTAAAACCTCTACAAATTCATCGGTAGCTTCTAAAAAATTGGAAAATAATTTATCGGTGGCCTTGTGACGAGAATAAGATTGCGTTTGCCAATGATAGAGTTTTAATTCATTTTGAAATTTGAAAAAGGTTCTAACTATATAATCTCCAAAATACTTTTGTTGCATTTATTAAATAAAAAATGAAATTTAATAAAAATTACAAATTAAAAAACAATCATGAAAAATCAACATTTAGTTTTACAATTGGAGGGTATCAAGAACGTGGAAATTTTGAAACATTTGGATGTATTGGAATCTTGTATGAATAAAATTTTGGATCAATTAAAAGTGACTGTAGTGAACAAATCTGGTTTCCAATTCAAGCCATTTGGCGCAACCATGGTCTATGTGTTGGCAGAATCTCATTGCACATGTCACACTTTTTGGGAAGAACAAGAAGCGTATATTGATTTGTTTTGTTGTTCCGAGTTTGATCACGATTTGGCAGTCAAATTATTTGTTAATCTATTTAATGCTTCTAAATATGATTATAATATTCTATCTAGAGGAAATGTAAAAAATCAATTAAATTCTTGACATACTATAGAAAAGGTTATGCCTAGTTTTTATTATACAAAAGCAGATTTGATTCAATTCAAAACTGAACTTTACACTCAACAAACTACCATTGATACAGCTTTTACAGGAATCAACAAATATATTCTCTACAAAGATCCAAACTTTACTCAAAAAGTTGGACAAATATTATATACGGCCACCGTATATAATACCCCGGGTATCGCCTATAATCCCTATGTAGTAACTTTATTTATCGATGATGGAAAAAATATAAGTGGTTCTGGAGCTCATGATGATTCAAAAACTCAATTTTTTCCAACGGGAGTAAAACAACAAGCAACAGTTACGGATCAAACTGGGTTTGAAAAATCTTACCAATATATCAATATTGAACCTCTAGACAATTTAAAAAGAAAAGTAACTCTTGTCAAAGAATTGAAATGTGGTTGTTGATATTTGTACAAAATTTTTTTCATCAAATTACGCTACTAGAATGCGTCCACTCTGTGCTTTGTAGTTTCGTCCCCATCCACATCCCAATCCCAATCAAAATTTAAAAATTTATTACAGTATTTTAAAAAACAAAAAAATAAACATAGGCAAACAAAGTGATATAGCAAGAAAACAACAAATAATCCAACAGAGCAAGCTTTTAAAAATTGGGTATTCAAAAAATTCATTAATGATTTGAAACATGAAAAGTAAAATTATTCAGTTTTTACTATTTTTTTATCGTGATGAAATTTTTATCCTGATGCAAATTTTAAAGTATATTCTCTCGCATTTTGATCATATTGAGCCCTATTTGTATTATAAAGCTTAGCATATTCAGGAACTAATGGGTCGCTAGGATTTGGATCAGAGAGTAGTGAACAAATAGAAAGTAATACTTTTGAAATTGTCAAGGCAGGAGACCAACTGTCTTTAAGAATATCTAAACATATACCTCCTGAAGCATTAATATTTACATGATAAATTTTATTTACAAAATTGACTCTAGGAGGTTTAAATGGATAATCTGCTCCAAAATCAATGCTTAAATAAAAGATTCCTCCTGCATAAGGAGTATCGTCAGGACCAATAATGATTGCTTCCCATTGAAACATATCATCCCCTACTGGTCCTCCCGAACAATTCGCAGGAGGGTCTTCCATAAATTCTTTATACTCTTTATTTAATCGTTTCAAGGCCATTTTTAAATATTTTTTAAATTCTGTTTAAAAAAAATCAATTTTTTGGTTTGTTGACTCGATTTTTTAAAAGTAAATTTATACAAATTGATAAACACATTCAACATAGTTCACCATAAATTTATTGGTAACTTTTTCAACAATTAAACGACAAGGTAGCAAAATAATTTCTGCCTGTTCTAGATTTCTAACATTTAATAAATAGTAATCCTTGTCAGATTGAATTTCAACTTTTAAAATATAATTTTGCAAGTTTGGTTGCGAATGACTAGAAAACCAAAATTGAGCATAACTTTGTTCAAATGTCCAAGAAGTCGGTAATTTATTTATAATAACAGCAGGTAAGTGTGGTAATCTTATAAATCTGTAAATGGGAAATGTAAATGAAACAGAAATAGAAAACGGAAAAAACTTGTAAATACCATTGATAGACTTTTCCCATTGTTTTATATCTACTTGTGAAATATTTGGATAATAATTTCCCGTTAATGAATCAATCTTGGAGGTAAATGTTCCTGATTTTATATTATCACAAAAATTTCGTAGCAACGGATTCTTTTTAATTACTTGAAAATCATGAATCAAGCCTTTAAAATTTTGTGAAAATTTTTGTAATTGAAACTTTGGTTCGTGTATTTTTTCAATACAATGATACTTTTTATAATATTCCGGATCAAATTGATAAATTTTAGAGTACTCTTGTAAAATTTTTGTATCCTCTTGATTACTGTATTTTTCTGCCACTTTGGATAATAATCGTATACACAAATTTGGATATTTTTTTGTAATCTTTTGGGACTTGTACTTTTTTGAAAATTTTTCAATCGTTTCTAATTGACTATTTTGTAACGAACCACTTTTAAATTTTTGTCTAAAAAATGGCTTTACTTGCTCCGCATCTACATACGTTTCCGGAAACAAAGATTGTAATTTTTTTATAATTACATCTGGATAAAATTCTGTTAGATAATCTTGTTTTACTTTTTTATTTTTTTGTATAGGAGAAAGTTTTTGATAAATTCTATTTAATTCTAATAATGCTTGTAAATCTATTTCTTTCAAACCTAATTTTTTTAATTCTTGTTGCATTTATTTTATTATTAAAACTTTAAAAAGTCATCAATCAATGCTACTACATGGTGATCATCCACATTGGAATCCAAACACAAAATTTTCAACACACTTTGCTCATCATCCAACATGATATTGGCATGATAAGATCTACCCATACGACCTACACGACCCATAAGCTGATACAAAATTGCAATAGATTCTTTTTCTGCAAATTCTTTGGTAATAAATACATTGACTAAACCTGGAAGATTGGTTCCAAATACAATATCTTTACAAGAACAAACAAAAAACAAGTCCTTGTACAATAACATTAATAGATTTCTTTGGTAAGAAGTCATTTTTGTCTTGTCATAAAATCCTATTCCTGCAGCCAACATAAGTAGTTCATCCTCACTAAAAGCATCATTATAAACATCAGGTAAAATATTAGGAGTTCTGGGGATAAACTTGGATGGTAAAGTAACTTGATCAGGATGAAATCGAATATAATGCTCTTTTGAATTCAATACATATTGAGTAGGAAGTGTAACAATGGTTTGAACTTCTCCCATTTCTCCAAGTTGACGATCCCTATCCAATTTTGTAAACGTGCTATCTCGTCCAATTTTTGCATCCTTGAGCTTTTCCATTTTTTGTTCCAACGCTTGACGATTTTTCATTGTTTGATTCACAATAGACGACCATTTAATTTTTCCATCAAACAAACCTTCCGTTGATTCGCCCAAGTGTTTAAATGTATCATTGGATATAAACAAGGTTTTCCCCTCATACTCGTAACTCTGCTCTTTAAAAACTTTATTTCTATCTGGAGCAGACATAACATGAGGTCGATAGCTTTTAAAAAGATCCAAGTGTTGAAAATTATTAGAAAGCCATTCCAAAATATCACAAGCGTATAGAATAACTTTATTATTTTGAATCTTACCAATATCTGGAAAACGAGTCATAAAATCCAAACCTACAGGAGTCAAACAAGATTCAAGAGATTTTGCCCAATAATAAACATGCTTTGCAGTATAGCATCGACGAATACGAGGATTAACTTGCATTTCTTGAATCAAATTGAAAAGATCTTCCTCTGTTTTGACCAAATGATGAGGCATTCGTAAATCACCATTTTGATCAATCACCGCACATGTAATTGGAACATTATTTGTTTTGACACGATAAAGACATTCTCTAGTCGTTTCATGAATGTTACAAAAATAATCAATAATAGGTGTTATACTGTCAAATTGAGGCAAAATGGCAGAAAGTAATACCGTATGCTTAGGAAGATATCGACAAATCTTGGCCATCATCTTATTCGATTGCGTGTCCGAAATAAACTCGTCAATATAAGCAATAAATGGGTTTCCAAACTCGTGAGAGGCCTTGAGTAATTCATAACAAGCTTCCAAATCTGCTACAATAATATCTGGATTTTTTCCAGTATTTTCTACATAAAAATTCCATTGTTCTGTAATAGAACCAACCTTGTCTTGATCCTCCTGCTTGTAAACTTTTTTCCACTTGGCAGGAAAACATCTCTTATAAGGACGTAAAAGTACATGTGTAACTCCATGTTCATCCCGAATAAGATTACTCATCCACAAATGAATATCATCTCCCAACAATGCCGTGCTGGCAATATCTTGGTTTACGAGTTCATTCGAGCAAGCAAAAAGAACTGTCTTGTTACGTTTCATTTTTGAAATTTTTTGAGCAAGAGGCACTGCCAAAAAAGATTTTCCAGTGCCTGTAGGCATTTGATTCCCCATAAAAATAGGTTGATCCAATGTAACCGCGGTGGTAATTTTTTCCAACAGTTCAGTTTGTTCCTTGTAAAGTTTAATCGACTTTTTTCTCTTATCTGCAGTAGACTCGATTAGAAAAATGGGGTTTTGAAAAAGAAGAGTATACATAGATTCGTCAATTTTTTGATTCATAACGTCTTTAAGTTTCATACTACCTGTATATAATGCTGGAATTTCTTCAAGAGACTCCTTTTCTACATCAAGAATACGATTCAAACTAATAATCGCATCCAAAAGGATAATAGAATCCACTTTCGGTTTCTGAGAGACATAAAAATTCCAAACAATAATCATAAC
>Ga0214919_10008997_pt1 | contig 12963 bp, 11 predicted proteins | sample LL1503_MetaG_FD_177994 | JGI IMG/M metagenome (GOLD analysis project Ga0214919, IMG submission 177994) | Freshwater microbial communities from Lake Lanier, Atlanta, Georgia, United States - LL-1503 | ecosystem: Environmental > Aquatic > Freshwater > Lake | place: USA: Georgia | collected...
AAAATGGTTGGGCCACTTTGTCAGCGATCAATGCCATGCTGGGCTTAGACACCGACGCACTTTCCATCAAGGCCACCATCTGACCAAAACGGGTTTGCTTGCCCAAAGATTCAACTTGAACTTCGACAGTGGCTGTCAGGTTCAGACTTCCCGCCAAGACACTCTCACCCATGCACCTGCGCAAGGGCTTTGACTCGCCTGTTAACAGCGCCTCGTCCACTTGCGTTTCACCTTTGACAATTCGCGCGTCTGCAGCAAAGGCTTCGCCTGCTCGCACTTGAATGATGTCTTGCACGCGCAAGTGGCGCAAAGTGGTCATCTCAAATTCACCGTCATTTTTTTGTCTGTGAACAACATCAGGCAAACGGTTCATGACCGCTTCCAAAGCGCCTGCTGTTTGATCACGCAGTCGCAACTCCAACCACCTCCCAGTAAGCAAGAAGAACACAAACATGGTGAAAGAATCAAAATAAACCTCAGCGCCAAACGTGCCTAAAGGTTCAAAAGTTCCGAGGGTGCTCACCCCAAAAGTGACCAACATGCCAATGGCTACCGGCAGATCCATGCTGATCTTTCTTTGCATCAACTCCCGCCAAGCGCTTGTGAAGAAAGGTATGCACGAGAAAAACAAAACAGGCAGCGACAAAACCCAAGAGGCCCACCTCAAGAGTTGCACCATGTCGGGCGCCATGTCGGTGGGGTCGCTCAGGTAGACAGGGGTGGCATACATCATGACCTGCATCATGCAAAGTCCGGCAACGCTTAAACGCCATAGCATCTTGCGAGCATCTTCACGCCGAGCCTCATTGGCCAAGGCATCGTTGGCAGGCACCGTGCGGTAACCAATTTTGGCAACAGCCTGCATCCATTGAGAAGGCTGCGTGGCGTCGGCAGACCACACAACCCGCCCCCTGTGGCTGGCGGCATTGATTTGCGCCGACATCACACCAGGCACAGCTAGCAAAGCATCCTCGATGTTGATAGCACACGCCGTGCAGTGCATGCCCTCGAAGACCACGCTAGACGTCCAAACATTCGAATTTTGCTGACTCGATTGACTGAAATCAGTCCACTCTTGCTCGTGATCTAGCAAGGCCCATGGCGCGGCGAAAGCCTTCGCATCGAAAGAGAGTGCTGGATTGGACATGGGCAGAAGATAAACCAATGAGCCTGCAAGAAACTTGATCTAAATCAAGGCGTGCAAATTTTGGAGTTTTAAGCTTGTGGCATCAATTCAAAAAGGAGCTCATCATGTATGAACGGATTCTTGTCGCCACAGACGGTTCTTCGTTGTCAAAGAAAGCTGTTGCCAGCGCCATCGAACTTGCAGCCACCTGTGGTGCTGAGTTAATTGCACTCAAAGTGGTTCCGCGTTACCCCCAGGCCTACTTTGAAGGCAGCATTCCTTTGAACGCCAAAGATGTGGCTCGCATTGAAGCCCAATGGGCAGAAGAAGCACAGGCCGCAGTAGATGCTGTTCAAAAAACAGCCAGCGCCAAGGGCCTCAAAGCCAAGGGCGTGGTCAGCCGCTCCGACATCGTGTCAGACGCCATCATTGCGGCTGCCAAAAAGCACAAGGCCGATTTGGTGGTCATGGCCTCGCATGGTCGCAAAGGCATTAAGCGTTTGCTCTTAGGCAGCGAAACACAACAAGTACTGACCCACTGCCACGTGCCCGTTTTGGTTCTACGCTGAGAACAAATTTTTGTGCTGATCGCGCAATAAATTTTTCTGAACTTTGCCCATGGTGTTTCGTGGGAGCTCCTGCACCACGAAACATTTCTTGGGTATTTTGAAATTGGCCAATTCCGATTTCAAAGTTGCAATGATGTGCTCTGCATTCAACTGAACGCCCGGCTTTGCAATGACAACGGCCACCCCCACTTCACCAAAGTCTGGATGCGGCACACCTACCAAGGCACTTTCGGCCACGCCTGGCATGTCGTTGATGTAGCCTTCAATTTCAGCAGGGTAGACGTTGTAGCCACCACTGATGATCAAGTCTTTGCTGCGTCCCACAATGACCACATAGCCACGCTCATCGAACTTGCCCACGTCGCCTGTTTTGAAATACCCGTCAGCCGTGAATTCTTCTTTTGTTTTCTCGGGCATGCGCCAGTAAGCCTGAAACACATTGGGGCCTTTGACCTGAATGTTGCCAATTTCATTCACTGGCAAGTTTTTGCCATCATCGCCCTGCACGCGCAGCTTGACACCCGGCAAGGGGAATCCCACGGTGCCGCCACGGCGTTCGCTTTGGCCACCATGGCGCTTGTCAGTCGCATAGGGGTTGGATGTGAGCATGACTGTTTCACTCATGCCATAGCGCTCCAAAATAGTGTGCCCCGTGCGTTGTTGCCATTCCGTGAAGGTTTCAACGAGCAAGGGGGCAGATCCCGCAATGAACAAACGCATGTTGCGCACCGCTTGCTTGTTCAAGGCAGGCTCGGCCAGCATGCGCACATACAAGGTGGGCACACCCATGAACACAGTGGCTTCGGGCATTTTGGCAATGACAAATTTGGGGTCAAATTTGGCAAGCCAAATCATTTTGCTGCCATTGATGAGCGCGCCGTGAAGGGCGACGAACAAACCGTGCACGTGAAAGATGGGCAAAGCATGGATGAGCACATCGCCCTTTTTCCAGCCCCAATAAGTTTTCAAAGTTTGCGCGTTGCTGAGCATGTTGCCGTGCGTCAACATGGCCCCTTTGCTTCTGCCTGTGGTGCCGCTGGTGTACAAAATGGCAGCCAAGTCATCGGCTTTTTGGAGCGCCACCTTGTGCTGGTCTTTTTGATGCGCAGCGCGCTCAAGCAAAGTGCCCGTTCGATCGTCATTCAAAGTGAATACATGCTTTGTGCCTGCTTTGAATGCAATTTTGCTGACCCATCCAAAATTGGCACCCGAACACACCACCACCGCTGGCTCGGCGTTGCCAATGAAATATTCAATTTCAGAGCTTTGGTAGGCTGTGTTGAGGGGCAGGAAAACATAACCCGCCCGCAGTGTTGCCAAGTAGAGCATGACCGCCTCTACCGACTTTTCAACCTGCACCGCAATGCGACTGCCCTTTGGCAACTTCAAGCCATCAAACAAATTGGCCATCATGGCACTGGCTCGATCTAAATCGCGCCATGTGTAATTCAAGCCATGGTCTGTTTCAACCGCAATCGAATCTAAGTTTGCGGGGAATGCAGCGCGCAAGGCTGCAAACAAATTTTCTTGTGCCATCTTTAGTCCAACTTTGCGCCAGAGGCTTTCACCACCTGGCTCCATTTACGCAATTCAGTTTTAACGAATGCATCGAATTGGGCGCCCGTCAAATTGGGAAATTCTGCACCTTGCGCAGCCCAGACGGCCTTGGCGTCATCTGTTTGGCTGGCTTTGCGCACCTCTTCTACCATGCGCGCTTGCACTTCAGCCGTTGTGCCTTTGGGAGCCCAAATGCCATACCAAGTACTGACGGTGTAATCGGGCAAGCCTAATTCGGTCGAACAAGGCACATCCGGAAATGCAGCGTTGCGCTTAGCGCCAGACACCATGAGGGCCTTGATTCTGCCGCCCTTGATGTGCGCCGCCGAAGAGCCCAGCCCATCAAACATCATGTCCACATTGCCTGCGATCAAATCTTGCAAGGCGGGGCCTGCGCCTCGGTAGGGAATGTGGGTAATGAAAGTCTGAGTTTGAAGCTTGAACAACTCACCTGCCAAGTGGTGAGAAGTGCCACCGCCAGCAGAACCATAATTCAATTTGCCGGGGTTCTTTTTGACAAAATCTAAAAACTCTTTCAAGTTGTTGGCAGGTACTTTTTTGGGATTGACGACCAACACTTGAGGCACTGCGGCCACCAAGATGAGCGGAATCAAATCACGCTCTAAATCGTAATCCAGTTTGGGATACATGCTGGGTGCAATGGTGTGATGAACGGCACCCATGAAAAAGTTATAGCCATCTGGGGCAGACTTGGCAGCAATGCCAGCGCCCAATGTGCCGCCAGCACCACCCCTGTTGTCAATGATCAGTTGCTTGCCAGTGAGTTTGGAAAAAATGGCAGACAAGGGGCGTGCAAAAGCATCTGTGCCGCCGCCCGCAGGAAACGGAACAATGAGGTTCACAGGTTTTGTGGGCCATGTAGCCTGTGCCCAAGCAGGCATGCTTGCAGCCAGTGATGTGCCCGCCGCCCATTGCAAGAGGTTTCTGCGGTGAATGTGAGTTTCAGAATTTTGCATTTTTGTCTCCTTTGATTAACTTTTTGATTGAATCACTGTCGTATTTTAAAGATAGCAAGTGCCGTCATAGCTTGCTCGGCTTGTTGACCGCCAAATACAGAAATGCACCGGCCAAAATCATGGGCACGCACAACCACTGCCCCATGCTGAGCCCTAAGGACAACAGCCCTAAATGTGCATCGGGTTCGCGAAAGAATTCAGCCACAAACCTGAAAATACCATAGCCCATTAAGAACACCGCAGACACTTGGCCGATAGGCCGGTCTTTGCGGGCAAAAAACCAAAGTACTGCGAAGAGCAACAGGCCCTCTAACAAGAACTGGTAAAGCTGAGACGGGTGACGCGGAAAATCTCCGGCCCCTCTGAAAATCATGCCCCAAGGCAATTCTGGATCGGCTTGCCGTCCCCAAAGTTCGCCATTGATGAAGTTACCAATTCGGCCAGCGGCCAAACCCGTGGGCACACAAGGCGCCACAAAATCCATCACTTGAAAAAAGGGTCGGCGGCGGGTTTTGGCAAACCAAACCATGGCCGCCATCACCCCCAGCAAGCCGCCATGAAAACTCATACCGCCTTGCCACACGTAGGCAATTTCTAGGGGGTGGGCCATGTAATAAGCTGGCTGATAAAACAAACAGTAGCCAATGCGCCCACCTAAAACCACGCCCAAGACGCCAGCAAACAAAATGTCTTCTACGTCCCTGACCTGCCAGTGACTTAGGCGCGCGAAGGGGAGGTGCTTAAGCCTTTGGGCGGCCAAAAAGTAGAACAGGGCAAAGGCGGCCAAATAGGTCAAACCGTACCAGTGAACGGCAAGCGGCCCCAATTGCAAAGCAACCGGGTTAATTTGAGGGTGAATCAACATGGGCTCCGATTGTGCACCCATCGATGCCCCAATGCACAGAGTGCTAGCCCTTAGTTTCTCGGGTGTGTTGCTTGTGGATTCTTGGATGGGGTAGGTTCATGGGCGTGTTGTCTGGGATGGGTGAGGGGTATGGGGGGTGACGATTTCTGGTACCCCAGCATGAGGAGCCCCCCATACCCCTCACCCATCCCAGACAACACGCCCATGAACTTTCTGATGAGGGTCTATTAGAATAAGCACAAAATTCAATACGCCCTTCATTAAGTGACAACATGACAGACAAAATCATCCCTATTCACCCTGCCACCCCTAGCAACCGCCGCAGTGCCAACATCACGCAAGGTAAATCTCGGGCGCCCAATCGCTCGATGTACTACGCCATGGGCTATGAAGAAGGTGATTTTGTGAAACCTATGGTGGGCGTGGCCAATGGTCACAGCACCATCACGCCTTGCAACAGTGGCTTGCAAAAATTGGCCGATGCCGCGGTTGAGGGCATTGAAGAGGCTGGTGGCAATGCTCAAATTTTTGGTACGCCCACCATTTCTGATGGCATGGCTATGGGTACCGAAGGTATGAAATATTCGCTTGTGAGTCGTGAAGTGATTTCTGACTGCATTGAAACTTGCGTGCAAGGCCAGTGGATGGACGGTGTGTTGGTGGTGGGCGGTTGCGACAAAAACATGCCCGGCGGCATGATGGGCATCCTGCGCGCCAATGTGCCTGCCATTTATGTGTATGGCGGCACCATTTTGCCCGGCCGATACCAAGGCAAAGACTTGAACATTGTGAGTGTGTTTGAAGCGGTAGGCCAAAACTCTGCTGGCAATTTGAGCGACTTCGATTTGAAAGAAATTGAAAAGCGCGCCATTCCTGGCACGGGTTCATGCGGCGGCATGTACACGGCCAATACCATGTCTTCTTCGTTTGAAGCGCTGGGCATGTCGCTGCCCTACTCTTCCACCATGGCCAACCCCCATGATGAAACTAAAAACTCGGCCAAAGCATCGGCCAAGGTTTTGCTGGAAGCCATCAAAAATGATTTGAAGCCACGCGACATCGTGACCAAAAAATCCATCGAAAATGCCGTGGCTGTGATCATGGCCACCGGCGGTTCGACCAATGCTGTGTTGCACTTCTTGGCCATTGCGCACACCGCTGAAGTTCCATGGACCATTGACGACTTCGAGCGCATGCGCAAAAAGATTCCCGTCATTTGCGACTTGAAACCCAGCGGCAAATATTTGGCCGTTGACTTGCACCAAGCAGGCGGCATTCCCCAAGTCATGAAGGTTTTGTTAAAGGCTGGTTTGTTGCACGGTGATTGCATGACCATTACCGGCAAAACAGTGGCTGAGAATTTGAAAGACATTCCTGACGCACCCCGCGCCGACCAAGATGTGATTCGCCCCATCGACAAACCCATGTACGCAGAAGGCCACTTGGCCATTCTGAAGGGCAACTTGTCACCTGAAGGTGCCGTGGCCAAAATCACAGGATTAAAGAACCCCGTGATCACGGGCCCTGCCCGCGTGTTCGACGACGAGCAATCTGCTTTGCAGGCCATTTTGGACGGCAAGATCAAAGCCGGCGATGTCATGGTCTTGCGTTACCTTGGCCCTAAAGGCGGTCCTGGCATGCCTGAAATGTTGGCTCCTACAGGTGCGCTCATTGGCGCTGGTTTGGGCGAAAGCGTAGGCCTGATTACCGATGGCCGTTTCTCTGGCGGCACCTGGGGCATGGTGGTGGGACACGTGGCGCCCGAAGCAGCAGCCGGCGGGACGATTGCGTTTGTGCACGAAGGCGACTCGATCACCATCGATGCGCACAAACTTGTTTTGGCATTGAACGTGCCAGAAGAAGAGATTGCCAAGCGCCGAGCCAAATGGACAGCCCCTGCGCCACGCTACACCCGTGGCGTTCAAGCCAAGTTTGCGTTCAACGCCTCCAGCGCCAGCAAAGGTGCTGTGCTGGATTTGTACTGAACAAAAAATGCTCTTAAAAGCTCGTTAGCGTTCTTTAGAGCTTTTCAAAATCAAAGGCCAATGGCGGCAATGCCCGCCTTGGCGATTTGTGCGTCTTCGGTTGACTTCACACCGCTCACGCCCACTGCACCCATGCAAGCGCCATCTTTCATGATCGGCACGCCACCTTCCAGCATGCCTTCAATGGTCGGTGCTGACAAGAATGAATAGCGACCAGCATTGATCATGTCTTCGTAAACCTTGGTTTCACGATGACCCAAAGCCGCTGTTTTGGCTTTAGCGGGTGCAATGTGCGAAGACACGGGGGCTGCACCATCCAGACGCTGGAAATGCAACAAATGACCGCCTGCATCCACAATGGCAATGCTCACAGCCCATTTATTTTTCTGCGCTTCGGCTTGCGCTGCGGCGGCAATGGCTTGAACATCGGACAATTCGAGGGTAGTTTGAGTTTTCATAGGGCTATGAGGGTAAAAATTGACCAATAAGCATACCGCAGCCTGAGCTTGGCATTGCGCTTTGGAAAGTCAAAAGACAAAAGACCCTGAAATCTTTGGTAAATAGGGCATTTCGGGTCACAAGCCCTACAATTTGCTCACCCGATACAGGGTGGATTAATAGGAGTTCACACATGAGCGATCTTCAAAACATTGAACAACCCAGCTGGGCCGACGTTGTCAGCACGCCCGCTGAGCGCCACAAGGTCATGCGCAACACTTACATGTTGCTGGCCCTTAGCCTCTTGCCCACCGTGTTGGGTGCATGGTTGGGTGTGACTACAGGCATCACCCAATCTTTGGGTGGTGGTTTAGGCTTCATCGTCTTCTTGGGTGGCGCCATCGGCTTCATGTACGCCATCGAAAAAACCAAGCACTCCTCAACCGGTGTGTTGGTCTTGCTGGCGTTCACATTCTTCATGGGCCTCATGCTGTCCCGCATGATTGCCATGGTCTTGGGCTTCAAAAACGGTCCTGACCTCGTCATGACGGCCTTCGCAGGCACCGCCGGTGTCTTTGCAGTCATGTCCGTCTTGGCCAGTGTCATCAAGCGCGATTTGTCTGGCATGGGCAAGTGGTTGTTTGTGGGCGCCTTGGTCCTCATGGTAGGCGGCATCGTCAATATTTTTGTGGGATCAACTGCCGGCATGATGGCCTTGTCTGTGGCTGCCATCGGTATTTTCAGCGCCTACATGTTGTATGACCTGAAGCAAATCTTAGATGGCGGCGAAACCAATTACATCAGCGCCACGCTCATGTTGTACATGGACTTGTTCAATGTGTTCCAAAGCCTGCTGGCCTTGTTGGGCATTTGGGGTGGCGAGCGCGACTAATCTCTCAACAAGCCCTTTCAAGCTTTCACATCAAGCATCTGAGTTCAAAAGAACTCAGATGCTTTTTTAATCAGCGTCTTTCAAAGACCGCCATGCTTTCGACGTGCGCTGTGTGCGCAAACATATTTACCACACCTACACTCACACACCGGTACCCTGCCCTGTGAACGAACAAGCCAGCATCCCGCGCCAAGGTGGCTGGGTTGCAACTCACGTAGACAATGCGTTTGGGAAATTGCCAGTCACCCCGAAGTGCGTCATTCTCTTCTAACTCAGCCAGTGCCTTTGCCAATGCGAATGCGCCTTCTCTAGGAGGATCAATGAGCCACTTGTCGGCAATGCCATCTGCCATGAGCATTTCAGGGGTCATTTCAAACAAGTTGCGTGCAATGAAGGACGTGGGCGCTAAGCGTTTGATGCCTTCACGAAGCGCTTGGTTGTGCTCGTAATTTTCACGCGAGCGCGCCACCAAAGTTTCTGCGCCTTCGATGCCCACCACTTCTTTGGCCGTTGTGGCAATGGGCAATGTGAAATTGCCCAGACCACAAAACCAATCAATGACTCGCTCGTGTGCTTCAGGCTTGAGGAGCCGCAAAGCCCTTGTGACCAAGACCCGATTGATGTGCGGATTGACTTGTGTGAAATCGGTGGGCTTAAAAGGCATGTGCACCCCAAAATCGGGCAAGTCATACGAAAGCTTGATACCGCCTTCCTCCATGAGCTTGACGGTGTCAGGCCCTTTGATTTGCAACCACCACTGCACCTCATGCATTGAGGCAAATGCACGCAAGCGCGCTTCATCGGCAGTGCTCAAGGGTTCTAAATGACGCAAGACCAAAGCCGTGACGGTGTCGCCCTGCGCCAATTCAATTTGAGGCACCGTATCGCGGGCGTCCATGCCAAAAATAAGTTCGCGCAGTGGCAGCAAAAGCGCACTGATTTTGGGTGGCAAAACGCGGCAGGTTTTGATGTCGGCCACATAACGGCTTTTGCGTTCATGAAAGCCAATGAGGACTTCGCCTTTTTTATGAACATAACGCACTGACAAGCGGGCGCGGTAACGATAGCCCCAAGCTGGGCCTTCCATCGGCCGCAGCAAGTTCTCGGGTTTCACTTTGCCCAAGTGCCACAAATTGTCTTCCAAGACGCGCTGTTTCACGGCCACTTGCGCGCTGGCTTCTAAGTGCTGCATCTTGCAACCACCACAAGCGCCAGCATGCAAGCCGAAGTGTGGGCAGCCAGGTCTTACCCGTTGAGAGGACTCGCGGTGCACCGCCGTGACAACACCGGCCTCCCAATTGTTCTTTTTACGGTGGACATTGACAGTGACCATTTCAAATGGCAAAGCACCTTCCACAAAAACAACTTTGCCATCTGGCCTTCGGGCAATGCCTTGGGCCTCCATGTCGAGTGCATCAATGTGCAACCATCCTGTGGGTAAGTCAGAACGTCCTAAGATAATTTCTTGCGTCTGTTCTTCTCGTGTGGTGTCGTTCTGTTTGCTCATGGACGGGCTGGCAACAATTTGGCAGGGTCAACCGGTTTGCCTTGCTTGCGAATTTCAAAGTGCAACTTCACGCGATCGGCGTCCGAGCTGCCCATCTCGGCAATGCGTTGGCCTTTGGTCACGCTCTGGTCTTCTTTGACCAGCAGCGTTTGGTTGTGCGCGTAAGCCGTTAAGTAGGTGTTGTTGTGCTTGAGAATGACCAGGTTGCCATAGCCCCTAAGACCTGAGCCTGCATAAACCACTTTGCCGTCGGCGGCTGCCAGCACGGGGTCGCCTGCCTTGCCTGAGAAGTCGAGGCCTTTGTTTTTGACTTCGTCAAAACCCGCCAAAACGGGGCCTGGATGGGGCCATGCGAAGGCCATGCCGTCGTCACTGACGTTGGCGGGAGTCGTTGCGCTTGGCGTTGTATTGGGCGTGTTGGAAGTTGGCAAAGCAGCATTTGTGCTTGAAGTACTTGCTGGGGCTTGGCTCTGGCCCGTGGCAGGCCGGGTTGGCTTGTTGGCGGCCTCTATAGCAGGAGGAGCCACGCGCAACACTTGTTCGACTTCAATCACATTGGGATTGTCTAGGCCATTCCATTTGGCAATGTCGCGCCATGCTTGACCATGGTCTAAGGCAATTTTGGTCAGTGTGTCACCCGGACGCACGCTGTAAAACCCGGGCTTGCCCACATTTTCTGAGCCAGGCATGGCAGGACCCATCGAAACGGGCGAACTGGTGGCCACAGGCGCGCTGGCACTTGGACTTGCAGCTTGAGGCTGCGTTTTTTGCACTGGGCGTGAGCTGCTTTGACCTGCCACTCTGTCTTCAACAGGGATAGGACCCAGCGGCCGCGAACTGCATGCGACCAGCAAGCCAACAACGACCGCACTCATTGCCATCAAGCTTTGACGGGCACTCAACAATTTCATTCCGAATCCTTCAGGAAATACCCGATTTTAGAGGGACAAAATGAACGGCCTCTAAAACACTTTGCTTGAAGCCTTGGTCAGTTTTGTCCACCACCATGAGCGCTTGCTGGCCAGTGGCCGTGACAGTGGGCGCGACCAGCCTCCCACCAACAGCCAACTGATCTAGCCAAGCTTGTGGCAATGTCTCGCCCCCCGCTGCCGAAATGATGGCGGCATAGGGTGCGCCTTTGGGATAGCCCAGCATACCGTCACCAAACAGCAAATGAACATTGGCCAAACGAAAATGTCGCAAATTGGATCGTGCTTTTTCGTGCAAGCCTTTTAGGCGTTCAATGCTGTAGACCTCGGTGGCCACGTGACTCAGGACGGCCGCTTGGTAGCCACAACCTGTGCCTATTTCTAGAACTCGGCCAAGTTTGCCGTCGGCACCTTCCAACAGCAACTCGATCATTCGGGCCACCACATTGGGCTTAGAAATAGTTTGTCCCAATCCAATGGGCAAACTGGTGTCTTCATAAGCCTGATTGACCAAGGCACTTTCAACAAATCGGTGGCGCTCTACGGCACCCATGGCTTGCAAGACCTTGGGGTCTTTTAAGCCTTGTGCGGCCAACTTTTGCACCATGCGTTGTCGCACCGCACTGGAATCTAAGCCCAGACCCTGCGGGTTTGTGGGAGCGGTCTTTTGAGCAGGCGCTTTGGCTGGCGCCACCTTCTCTTGGGTGCTGAACTTGATGGGAAAACCGGGGCGCTGTGCCATCAACCCTCCCAAACCTTGAGCTTGGACAAGTTGTGTGACCACAAGCCTGCATTTTCGTGGTCTGTGAGATCGACCTTCAAGGGTGTGATGGTGACATGACCCTTTTTGGCTGCATGAAAATCGGTGCCTTCGCCATCGTCCATGGCCTCGCCGGCATTGCCAATCCAGTACATGGTTTCACCGCGAGGACTCAGTTGTGTGATGACGGGTTCTGCCGCATGCCGGCGGCCCAAACGGCACAAGGTGGCTGCCTTGTACTCAGCCGACTTGTTGGGAATGTTGACATTGAGCAACCAAGGTGATTTGCCAATGAGTTGCGCTTGTTCAAATTGCGCCACCATGTTTTTGGCAAATTCTGCGGCGATATCGAGATGCCCCCAGCCTTTTTCAGTTTGAGAAAATGCCAAGGCTGGAATGCCAAACAAATAGCCTTCCATGGCAGCACCCACGGTGCCAGAGTAAAGGGTGTCGTCGCCCATGTTGGCGCCATTGTTAATGCCTGAGACCACCAAATCTGGGCGATAGCCCAAAAGACCTGTGAGGGCAATGTGAACGCAATCGGCGGGTGTGCCATTGACGTACCGAAAACCATTTTCGCCTTGCCTGACGTAAAGAGGGGAATGCAGCGTGAGCGCGTTGGACTTGGCGCTGTTGTTGTGCTCGGGTGCAACCACCTCCACATCGGCCACTTGCTTGAGGGCATGGTAAAGGGCCACAATGCCATCAGCACGGTAGCCATCGTCGTTGGAGATCAATATTTTCATGGGTCGGTCCTAGGCCCTCAATTGTAGGTCGCTACCGAGACAAGCCGAGGGCTTGTTTGCCCTTTATATTCAAGCCATTGAATGATTTTTGAGGAGAATTTCTGTGCACGCTTGGCTCTGTGAAAACCCCGTAGGTGTTGATGCTTTAAATTGGAAAGAATTACCCACGCCCGTACCCCAGGCGGGCCAAGTCTTGATTCGCATTGAGGCGGCCAGTTTGAACTTCCCCGATCTGCTGATTGTTCAAAACAAATACCAAATGAAACCTGACCTGCCTTTTGTGCCAGGTTCAGAATATGCGGGCGTGATTGAAGCGCTTGGAGAAGGTGTGACGCACCTGAAGTTGGGGCAATCAGTGGCCTGTTTGTCGGGTACCGGTGGCTTTGGCACACACACCCTTGCACCCGCCAAGTTGTGCATGCCCCTGCCCCCTGGCTTTCCTGCCGTAGACGCTGCTGCCTTCATCATGATCTATGCCACTTCGCACCATGCCCTGATTGATCGCGCGGCTTTGAAAGCTGGCGAAACGGTGCTGGTGCTGGGTGCTGCGGGTGGCGTTGGCACGGCTGCCATTCAAATTGCCAAAGCCGCAGGCGCTAAAGTGATTGCGGC
>Ga0214919_10008998_pt1 | contig 12962 bp, 14 predicted proteins | sample LL1503_MetaG_FD_177994 | JGI IMG/M metagenome (GOLD analysis project Ga0214919, IMG submission 177994) | Freshwater microbial communities from Lake Lanier, Atlanta, Georgia, United States - LL-1503 | ecosystem: Environmental > Aquatic > Freshwater > Lake | place: USA: Georgia | collected...
AAGCCCGGCGCGCGTTACATATTTGGTCATATCTTGGCTCCAGCGAAAAACGCCGCCCTAGGGAGATTTTTAGTGTTGCGGCACCCCTAACCGCAGTTGCCCAACGACAAAAGGAAAAAACCGCGCCGGCAACTAATTCGTGGGCGCTGCATTAAGCATTCATGAAACTACACAAGCATCTGGTGGAAAAGCCATGGGGGCGTAACGATGTTCCACCGGCCTTTGGCGACATCGCCGGGCGCAATATCGGTGAAGTTTGGTATGAAACGACGGCCAATGACGCGCTTCCGATATTAGTGAAATGGTTGTTCACTTCGGAGAAATTGTCGATTCAAGTGCATCCGAATGACGTGCAGGCTCAGGAACGCGGGCTTGCTTCGGGCAAAGAGGAATGCTGGTTTGTGGTGTCTGCCGAACCGGGCGCGGTGCTCGGTATCGGCACGCAGAGTGCGTTAAACGCAGACGCATTGCGCGGTGCCGCGCTTTTCGGTGAAGTCGAAATGCTGATGGATTGGAAGCCAGTTTCGGCAGGCGATTATTACTATATCCCTGCAGGCACAGTGCACGCCATTGGCGCTGGCATCACGCTGGTTGAGGTGCAGCAATATGCAGACGTGACCTATCGCCTATTTGACTATGGGCGGCCCCGCGATCTGCATTTGGATGACGGTGTCGCAGTGTCGGTCGCTAACCCTTATGCGGACCTGCGCTCGGGGCGCAGTGTGGGCGGGCAGGAGCTCGTCAATGGTCCTTATTTTCAGCTTTGGTATATTGACGACATCATGCAACTGGCATTGCTTCCCGATACTGGCCCATTTCTCGTCATACCTTTGGCAGGCGACGTTTCTTCGGGGACCGAACACGCCCGTGTGGGTGATTGTCTCTTGATTGACGCGATCCGCCACCTCGCACTGTCGAACGATGCGCGGTTATTGGCCGTATCTTGGCGTGTGTGTTGTGGCAAAAACGGGCTAGAAAACGTCCAGGCTTCCAAAAAATAGTTCCGCCACCAAATGGCATGGCTGCTTGCAATTTAATGTCCCGCACCATAAGGCGGGCACGTCATCTGGGGAGTAGCCAGTCGTTCAAAACGAACGAGACATGCATCAACATATTTGGCTGAGAGGTCATGGTGCATGTGGGGCCATAAGATCGGAAACGATCACATGGTTCAAGGCGAGACCAATGGCATCGGCAATCCGGACCGGTCGGGCGGGGTAGCCGGTGGCATTGCGTCAAAAAACTGCCTGACCTGGATGTTTTTTATGGAAATCTTCTTCACCTCTACTTTGCTCGTCGCGATTGCGGAAATCGGCGATAAGACCATGTTGCTGGCGATATTGCTCGCCACCCGCTTTAAAAAGCCGCTGCCCGTCATCGCGGGCATATTCACCGCCACCATCGCCAATCATGCGTTGGCTGCATGGGCGGGGAGCACGCTTGCCTCAATCTTCATGAGCGAGGCATTCCGCTATGCAGTCGCCACTGGTTTCATTTTGATGGCTGCATGAACGCTGGTGCCTGACAAGGTGGATGACGATATCAAGGTTGCGTCGCAAAGCGGCGCCTTTGTCGCGACCACCATCGCCTTTTTCTTTGTCGAAATGGGCGATAAAACGCAGGTCGCGACTATTGCTTTGGGCGCGCAATATCATGCGGTCTGGACGGTCGCTGCCGGAACAACATTGGGCATGATGATCGCAAACGTCCCCGCTGTTTTTCTGGGCGAGCAACTGGTTGCAAAAATTTCGCTGCGTACGGTGCACAAAATTGCCGCTGCGCTGTTCTTGGTTCTGGGTCTGTGGCAGTTCTGGGAGTTGTCGAACCCCGCCTAAACTGTTAGGCGCGCCGCAGATATTCAGCTTCGGAAAAAATGTGAAATGACAGACAGCATTAAAAAAGTCGTTCTGGCCTATTCTGGCGGGCTCGATACCAGCGTTATCCTGAAATGGCTGCAGGTCGAATATGGTTGTGAAGTTGTCACCTTCACCGCTGATTTGGGTCAGGGCGAAGAGCTTGAACCTGCGCGCGCGAAAGCGGTGTTGATGGGCGTGCCGGACCACCATATTTACATTGACGATTTGCGCGAAGAATTTGTCCGCGACTTTGTTTTCCCAATGATGCGCGCCAATGCGCGTTATGAAGGCGATTATCTGCTGGGTACATCGATTGCCCGCCCGCTGATTTCGAAGCGGCTGATCGAGATTGCGGCTGAAACCGGCGCCGACGCAATTGCACATGGTGCGACAGGCAAGGGCAATGACCAAGTTCGCTTCGAGCTGTCGGCTTATGCGCTGAACCCCGATATCAAAGTCATTGCCCCTTGGCGTGAATGGGACCTCACGAGCCGCACACGCTTGATTGAATGGGCCGAGCAGCATCAGATCCCCGTGCCAAAGGATAAGCGCGGCGAAAGCCCGTTTTCGACTGACGCGAACCTTTTGCACACATCGTCCGAAGGCAAGGTGCTTGAAGACCCATGGGATGAAACGCCTGATTATGTCTATTCGCGCACCGTCAATCCAGAGGATGCGCCCGATACGCCTGAATATATCACCATCGATTTTGAAAAAGGTGACGGCGTTGCTCTGAACGGCGAAGCCATATCGCCAGCAACATTGCTGGCAGCGCTTAATGACCTTGGCCGCGCGCATGGCATTGGCCGTCTTGATCTGGTCGAGAACCGTTTCGTTGGTATGAAATCGCGCGGCATGTATGAAACGCCGGGTGGCGAAATCTACGCCCGTGCCCATCGCGGCATTGAAAGTATCACGCTGGATCGCGGCGCGGCGCATCTGAAAGACGAGCTGATGCCGAAATATGCTGAGCTGATTTACAATGGCTTCTGGTTCTCGCCGGAGCGCGAGATGTTGCAGGCAGCCATCGACCATAGTCAGGAACATGTGTCAGGAACTGTGCGGCTGAAGCTCTACAAGGGCCTCGCCAGCGTGGTTGGCCGCAAGTCGCCGAATAGCCTGTACAGCGAAAAGGTCGTGACCTTTGAAGACGATGCCGGCGCATATGACCAGAAGGATGCAGCAGGCTTTATTAAGCTGAACGCCTTGCGACTGCGGCTGTTGGCGCAACGCGGAAAATAATATGGCAGGCAAAACGCCAAGATCGGCATTCATGCCTTGGCGCTACGCTCTGTTTTTGTTTTTGTGTCTGACCGCATTTGGCCTTAGTATTTGGTTGCCTTGGTATCAGGCTATAATGGCTGGGTTTGATGTCGCGGCGTTGGGCTATGCTGTAACACTTAGACCACTGTTCCGGCTTGATGCGCAGGGCATCCGTAAAAGAGCACGACCCGAAGATGCCGACCGCGTCCTGTTGCTTGCGCTGACCGCCATCACGATGATTACCATTTTGACCGCCGTAACAGCCGAATTGACGCAGGGCGATGCCCCCAAAGGATGGCCAGTTGCGCTGGTTATTTGCACGTTAGCCATCGCCTGGTGTTTTTCGAATATGATCTACGCGATCCATTACGCCCATCTGTTTTATGATGACAGCCAAGGCGGCGGTGATCGCGGCGGGGTCGAATTTCCGAGCACACAGTCTCCCGATTACTGGGATTTCGTCTATTTTGCCTACACGCTTGGCATGACATTCCAGACGTCGGATGTGGTGATAACCGATGGCCAGTGGCGCAAGGTTGTTATCTTTCACAGTATTGCTGCGTTCGTCTTCAACATTGGCGTCATCGCGTTTTCCATAAATATTCTCGCGAGCTAAAATAGCTTTGCGACTGTGCTTGATGCGGACGTTTTTTAAAGCAGACGCAGAGGTTTAATTGCCCAATTAAACCTGATACGCTTAGCGGGAGGACAAAGGAGAGTCGGCATGCATGATCTTGTTATTCGTGGTGGAACCGTGGTTGATGGCACAGGCGCGGCGCGCTTTGTTGCTGATGTTGCAGTGGACGGCGGTATAATTACGGCGGTTGGGCATATCAGCGCGCAAGGCCGCGAAGAGATTGACGCAATGGGTAAAATCGTTGCACCCGGCTTTGTCGACATCCACACCCATTATGACGGCCAAGCAACGTGGGATAGCGAGATGGCACCATCAAGCTGGCATGGCGTAACTACGGTCGTCATGGGCAATTGCGGTGTTGGCTTTGCCCCTGCAAAGAAAGACAAGCATGATTGGCTCATCGGCCTGATGGAGGGCGTGGAGGATATTCCGGGCACTGCGCTGGCCGAAGGGATGACATGGGATTGGGAGACCTTCCCTGAGTATCTGGATGCGCTTGAGCGCCGCCCGCGCACCATCGATGTTGCAACGCATGTTCCACATGGCGCTGTGCGTGCTTATGTGCTTGGCGATCGTGAAATGCCGGGTGCGGTCCCAACCGACGCGGATATTGCCGAAATGTCACGGATCGTCGAAGAAGGCATAAGAGCAGGCGCGCTTGGCTTTTCGACGTCGCGCACCGTGTTGCACAAGTCAGTTGACGGTGAACTCGTCCCTGGAACCACTGCCACAAAGGAAGAACTGATCGGTATCGGTCGCGCCATGGGCCGTGTCGGATATGGCGTGTTTGAAATGGCAAGCGACATGAAACGCGATTGGGATGAGTTTGGCTGGATGGGCGCGCTTAGCCGTGAAACCGGATTGCCCGTCACTTTTGCCGCGTTGCAATCCATCGCGAAGGAAATGCCGTTGGAGGAGCAGATTTCCTCCATGATTGCCGAAAACGACAATGGCGCCAATATCGTCGCGCAGATCGCCTTGCGCGGCAATGGCATCATCATGGCATGGCAGGGGACGGTACATCCCTTCCGGTTCAAGCCAGCATGGGCAGAGATTGAAGCGCTGCCATGGGCGCAGCAGCTTGCGCGGCTCAAAGACCCGGCGTTTAAGGCGCGGATGATCGCAGAAGAATCGGTATTTCCTGAAAGCGATATCATCGATTTTCTGCGGATCGTTGCGGGCGGCTGGCCTGTACATTTCGAAATGGGGCCTGCGTTCAACTACGAACCACGGCAGGATGAAAGCGTGATGGCACGCGCCGTTGCCGCCGGGGTTAGCCCTGCCGAATATGCTTATGACCTGTTGATGCAGGACGATGGTACTGGGTTCATTTATTTCCCGATCCTCAATTATCGTGACGGCAATTTGAACTTCCTTGAGGAACTCCAAACCCGCGATGACTGTGTGAACAGCCTGTCAGATGGCGGCGCGCATTGCGGCACGATTTGCGATGCAGCCAGCCCGACGTTCATGCTGCAACATTGGGTCCGTGACCGCGCAGGCCAACGTATCACGCTTGAAAATGCGATTAAGCGGCAGTGTCATGACACTGCGCGCCTATATGGCCTGAATGATCGTGGCGTTCTGAAGTCGGACTATCTGGCGGATATCAACATTATCGATCTGGATCGGTTGAAGCTGAGCAAGCCATGGCTGGCGTTCGACCTGCCCGCCGGTGGCAAGCGTTTACTGCAAAAGGCTGACGGCTATGTCGCGACGATAAAATCGGGCGTGGTGACCTTCCGTGAAGGCAAGATGACAGGCGCGTTGCCGGGCATCGTAGTGCGCGGCCCGCAGAATGTGCTGATGGCGGAGGCGGCGGAGTAGAGACGCAACGAGCAGCTTTTAAAAGCTGCGTGTTCGTAAAAGTAAGAACCTGAACTAGTTTTAGGGCCTTACTTTTATCGGATTAGTTTAGATCAAACCCGCATCGGCATTAGGACATACAACGCCGCTGACTTGTCATTCTCGCGGATCAAGGTCGGCGCGCTGGCGTCGGCCAAATGCAGTTCGACAATGTCGCCTTCGATTTCGCCCAGTATGTCCATCAAATAGCGTGCGTTAAAGCCGATTTCGAAGCTATCGCTGCTATATTGGCCGGACACTTCTTCCGCGGCAGTGCCGTTTTCGGGGCTGGTGACAGACAAGGTGATCTTGTCCTTGTCGAGTGCCATTTTAACTGCGCGGGTTTTCTCGGTAGCGATGGTCGCAACGCGGTCAACGCCTTGGCTGAATGCCTTGGGATCGATGCGCAGCAGCTTGTCATTCGCAGTTGGAATGACACGGCTGTAGTCGGGGAAGGTGCCATCAATCAGCTTTGACGTCAGGATAACGCTGTCGAAGGTGAAGCGAATTTTGCTTGCCGACAAATCGACCTGAATCTCATTACCGCCGCTTTCATCAAGCAGCTTGCGGACTTCCGCAACGCATTTGCGCGGCACAATGATGTCGGGCATATTTTCGGCACCGGCAGGGCGCGGCAAGGTTACGCGGGCCAGACGGTGCCCGTCGGTTGCCGCCGCTTTCAGAACGGGTTCTGCGTCGTCGGTGACGTGCAGGAAAATACCATTAAGATAATAACGCGTTTCCTCGGTCGAAATCGCGAAGCGCGTCTTGTCGATGATCTGGATCAGCGAGCTTGCAGGAATTTCGAACGATGTAGGCAGATCGCCTTCGGCAATCGTCGGAAAATCGTCGCGCGGCAGTGTTGCAAGCGAGAAGCGGGCACGGCCGGCGTTGACAGCCATGCGGCCATCGGCAGCATGCAGTTGCACTTGCGAGCCATCGGGCAATTTGCGCGCGATTTCAAACAAGGTGTGCGCGGACACGGTTGTCGCGCCTGGCGTTTCGACATCGGCTGCAAAGGTTTCGACAACCTGCAAATCAAGGTCTGTCGCGGTCACCTTGATCTTGCCGCCTTCGCTGGCTTCGATCAGAACGTTGGACAATATAGGTATGGTATTGCGCCGCTCCACAACAGATTGGACGTGGCTCAGGCATTTCAGCAGGGTCGCGCGTTCGATCGTGGCTCTCATTCAAATTCCCCTTGTCGGGCCGGGTGGTCCGCGAACCAGCCGAAAAACCCTATTACTATGCTGAAACTTACATAACCGCTTTGAACATTAGGGCAAGCCGATAGCTTTTGCCTCCAACAATATCCTGTGGAATAAGGGCAATATGGGTATTTCAACAAACAATAGACGGCTTTTCATCGCGCGGCATGGGGAGACAGTGTTTAACAAAGTGGCACGGATGCAGGGGCAGGCAGAATTGCACACGCCGCTGACGTGGGAGGGCTGCGTGCAAGCGCGTGAAATGGGCCGCGCGCTGTCGGATTATCTTGGAGCTGATGCCAGACCACAGCTTTGGTCCTCAACCGCTGGACGGGCGCTACAAACGCTCGCGCTAATTGCAGAGGAGATTGATGCAGATTGGCACCAGACTAATCGCGATGACCGCTTGCTGGAAATTGATGTCGGCCGCTGGTCAGGCCGGACCTATGCCGACATTTCTGCCGAAATCGGCCCAATCGTCGACATGGAGCATAAGTTGTTTTCCGTTCGTCCTGATGGCGGCGAATACTATGAAGAAGTGGCGCAGCGGTTGTCGCATTGGCTTGATGGGCTATCCTTTGACCAAGATATGCTGATCATTTGCCATGGCATGACGGCGCGCGTGCTGCGCGGGCTGTTGCTTGGGCTCAAACCCATGGAACGATTTGACGCGCCAATCGCGGCCAGCCTTGCCCAAGGCAGCATGGTGATGATCCGCGATGGTTTGGAGGCGCTCGTTATTGATGGCAGCGGCCAAGGGGAGCGCGGATGAGGCGTGCAGCGCAGCTGCTATGTGTATTCCTGTCCACGCTTGCTCTCGCTGCGCCATTGTCCGCCAAGGAACGATTGGGCGTATATCAAGGCTGGGCAGCTTTTCGCGATCCTGCGGCGCATCGTTGCTATGCCATCGCTTCACCGGAGGAAACGCTCAGCAAGCCCATCCGCCCAGCTTTTTTATCCATCGGTTTTTGGCCAAGCCGCGGCGTGACACATCAGATTTATGTCCGGTTGTCGTATAACCGTTCGGCCAATAGCGGCGTTATTTTAAGTGCTGGCGGCCGGAGATTTAGGTTGAGGGCCGCGGGCGACGGGGTCTGGGCTTTGGACAGGCGGATGGATTTGGCTGTGGTGGCTGCGATGCGATCGGCAACGTCGCTGAGCATCGAAACGATTGGCAGCGATGGGCAGTCGATTGTTGATACCTACAGTTTACGCGGCGCTCCAAGTGCGATCGACGCGGCTGCTTTGGGATGTGCCGGTATGAAAACGAGCGCGCCTCCGAATTGACTCACCGGAATGCAGCGAACCCGTTACGGTCCGTTTACATTCGGAATATGTTGGATGCAGAAATTGCGCCTGGGTATGGCTCTCGTAACGCGAGTCTCCAGTTTACTTCGGCGATAAGCCATGGAAAAAATACTGACCCGCCTACCTGAACACGCAGACAATATGTCGATTGCGTTGATATCTTCGTCTTTTTCGCCGCTTGTGCTTTTGAATGAGAATTTGACAGTCATTGCTGCGAGCAATTCTTTTTGCCGTGCATTTGATATCGATTGCGCTGTCGTGACCGGCAAAAAACTTGCCGATTTAGGTGAAGGCGAATGGAAAGTACGCCAGCTGGATTCGCTCCTGCGCGCCACGATTGCTGGCAACGCAGCTATTGATGTCTACGAAATGGACCTTGTGCGTCCCGGCAAGGATACGCTTCGCCTTCTGATTAACGCGCATACGCTTGATTATTTCGAAGCTGAAAGCATCCGCGTCGTTCTGGCGATTACCGACGTTACATCGCAGCGACTGGCAGACAAAGTGCGGGATGATCTTGTGCGTGAAAAGCAGCTATTGCTGCATGAAATACAGCATCGCATCGCCAACAGCCTTCAAATCATTGCCAGTGTGCTTTTGCAGAGCGCACGAAAAGCTCAATCGACAGAGACCCGCGAACATTTGCGCGATGCGCACAACCGCGTCATGTCTATCGCCATGCTGCAAAAGCATCTTTCGTCGACGGCGGTCGAAAATGTTGCCCTAAAAGGTTACTTTCAAGATCTGTGCGCAAGCATCGGGGCGTCAATGATCGGCGAGCCGCAACGGTTGGTGTTAACCAGCGAGGTGGATGACAGCGCCGTAGATTCGGATACCTCGGTCAGCCTTGGGCTGGTGGTAACAGAATTGGTTATCAACGCGCTGAAGCATGCGTTTCCCGGAGGAACTCAAAAGGGCACGATTAAGGTGGGGTACAAATCGGATGGTACGGCGTGGACATTGGTCGTGGCCGATGACGGGGTCGGAATGCCAGAGGATCCAGAGGATCGTAAGCCCGGCCTTGGAACCGGCATTGTCGAGGCGCTCGCCAGCCAATTAGGCGCAATTGTGAGTGTGACCGATGAAGCGCCTGGGACGAAAGTATCCATCGTCCATAGCTAATCAGTAGCTTTGCTGGCTTTTCACCAACAACCCCCTTATAGGCGCAGCCATCATGCAGATACCCGGCCATATAGACCCTGTAGTCACCCCGCGCGATGTTACCCCGCGCGTCGATGGACGCATAGACCTGATGGGTCTGAGCCATCTCCAAATTCGTCAGTTATTTGAAGAATCGCAGCTGGATGAAAAAGCTGCAAAGCTGCGTTCAAAGCAGGTGTTCCATTGGATATACCATCGCGGCGTCAATGATTTTGAGGCGATGACCGACATTTCCAAGACCATGCGGCCATGGCTTGCGGACCGTTTCGTCATTGGCAGGCCCGAAATTGTTGAGGCGCAGCTGTCATCGGACGGCACGCGCAAATGGCTTTTGCGGACCGACGATGCGCAGGATTATGAAATGGTTTTCATCCCCGACGCTGATCGCGGGACCCTATGTATTTCCAGCCAAGTGGGGTGCACGCTGAACTGTCGTTTCTGCCACACGGGCACAATGCGGCTGGTGCGCAACCTGACGCCCGGGGAAATCGTAGGGCAGGTCATGCTCGCCCGCGACGCGCTCGGCGAATGGCCGAAAGGCAACATGGCGTCTGTGGCGGCGGACGAAGACGAAGATGACGATGTCGGGCATTACACCGCTGACGGCCGCATGCTGACCAATATCGTGCTGATGGGCATGGGTGAGCCGCTGTACAATTTTGATAACGTCCGTGATGCGATTAAGATTGTCATGCATGGAGATGGCCTTGGCCTGTCGCGTCGTCGAATCACTTTGTCGACGTCTGGCGTTGTGCCGATGATGGCGCGTGCAGGGGAGGAGATAAACGTCAACCTCGCTGTCTCGCTGCATGCGGTGACCAAAGAGGTGCGCGACGAACTCGTGCCCCTTAATCGCAAATATGGCATTGATGAGTTGTTGCGGGCCTGCGCCGAATATCCCGGAATCAGCAATGCGCGGCGGATCACGTTTGAATATGTGATGTTGAAAGACAAGAATGACAGCGACGCAGATGCGCGCGAACTCGTGAGCCTTATCCGCCAATATAAGCTGCCCGCCAAGGTCAACCTGATCCCGTTTAACCCATGGCCCGGCGCAACCTATGAATGTTCTGACCCCGAACGCATTAAGCGTTTTTCAAGCATCATATTCGAAGCCGGCATCAGCGCACCCATCCGCACACCCCGCGGCCGAGATATCATGGCGGCATGCGGGCAATTGAAATCGTCAAGCGAGAAGAAAAGCCGCGCTGAGCTGGATCGTTTGGCTGAGGAAAAACAGGCAGCTTTGGGGTAAGCCATGTGCTTTGGCAGGACTAAGCCAGCCGTTTAAGCGAAAATCGCGACCGATTGCATGCCGGTCAGGACCGCGTCGCCGCGGCTGTTCCACACGGTCATATACTGGCTGCTTGCGCCATTGGCGGCGTGGTGCGTTTCGCTCGATAAATACCACCAGCCATTTTCGGTGGTTGGCGCATCGGTCAGCATGTTGATCTGCCAGTTCATTGAGCTCACCATGCCCTTTTCGGTCATTAAACCCATCGCCGACGGCGGGAGGGCGTCACCGATGCAAATAAGCTCAGCGATTGGGTCGAGCCCGTCATGTTCGGTGAGGCGGTGCCAGCTTGCGAGCCGGTTTGTTGCCAATCCTAACTCAAGCCGTTTGTCGGGATATTGCATATGGCCGGTAAAGTACTCTGGCGGGCCGCTGCGCACGCTATCGGCGGATGGTATCGGCAGAAATTCCGGCGCTGCGATATTCGTATAACTGAGTTGGCTCTCGCGGCGGTTCATGAAGATGAAATTGCATGTCAGGCCGACGCCGTCCGCGCCTTTCACCTCCACTTGGATGAACGCAGTGTTCTTACCGCGCCGGAGGATATGCGCGCTGATCTCAATATCGCCTGCCAGAGGCCCGACAAAGGCAATCTGTGCCGATTGAAGAGGGGGCAGGTCATCCGCCACCAGCTTGGCGGCCTGATAGGCCAGAACAGAGCTTAGGCCGCCATAAGAGGTGCGCCCCTGATGCCAGCTTGGTGGAATGGAAATTTTGTGGGTCTTGGCGCTAGGTGTAAATTGGGCGAGGAGCGATGCGAGGTTCATGCCGCTGACTTAGCGACGGAAAATCAAAGCCGCAAGTCACGCAGGAAATGTCGCTTGCGTTGAAATGCGTTGCGTGTTGAACCGTGGAGACGCGCTAAAAGGGGAGCTGCCGATTTACAGCTGGATCGACAATTTGCTGCAGAACGGGAATGCTATCGCGCCAGAGACCATGGCGGGGGGCCTTGCAGCTCGGATTTTGCGCGCTGCAGTCGAGGAGGGCGGGAACCGGCGGGAGATTATCTCGGCCATTGGGCTTGACGAGGCACGGCTGCGCAATCCGTTGAGCCGGATTTCGGGACAAGTCGCCCTTCGTTTGTTCAAATTTCTGCAGACGTATTTTAACGATCCGGCGGTTCATTTGCGTTTGGGTCAGAAAGCTGGCGCGCAGAGTTTCTCCGACTTTGGTTATGGCGCGCGTTTGGAGACGGACTAGGGCGCCGTTATAAGGGCACGTGTCCAGGTTCAGGCGCTTCGGCATAATATGGTGCGGACTGCCTTTTACTCCGATTGTAAACCGCCCTATTTCACATGGCAGTGCGCGCCGGACCTGTGTCAGGATTATGCCAGCATTGTCGAATATCTCGTCGTAAGCTTCGCGCATTTGTCACGGCAGGTTCTGGATGAGGCGCCGTTGCTGCCATCCATGCATTTTAGGCATCAGCCGCAATTTGACACTGCCATATACGAGGCGATCTTTGGTTGCCTGGTTCGGTTTGGCATGCCGCAAACGCGGATGGAAATGCTGGGGCGGCAGGTGTTTCGCGCTTCACCCTTTGCCAATCAGCCGCTGTTTGATGCGGCGTTCTAAAACTATGAGGAGCCTTCCAAGTGGGCGCTGTCGGGCAAGACACATGTGGCCGTCAGCTATTTTTATCTAGCGAGTGAATTGGACAAATCACCGCCAACGCTGGACCGGATGGCGGCATCCTTCGGGATGAGTGCGCGCACCCTGCGCCGCAGATTGTTCGAAGAGGGCATGTCCTTTCGCGACTTGCTTGACCGCGTGCGCCAGGAAAACTGCAAGCTATACTTCATGGAAGACACCCGCCTTTTGGGCGAGATCGCCCTGTTGCTTGGTTATAGCGACCTCAGCGCCTTCACCCGCGCACATAAAAACTGGACGGGTGTTCCGCCAAGCAAGCGTTAAAAGTTTATTAGCCAGCTAGGGTCAGGACTCATTAACTAAGCCAAAAGATGACTGTAGCTGCGATTGCGATGGCAGACAGGAAGGTGTGGGCGCATCGGTCATAACGGGTGTGGATGCGTCGCCAGTCTTTGAGTTTCCCAAACATATTCTCGATTTTGTGACGCTGGCGATAGAGGTTTTTATCGAAGCCAGCGGGTAATATCCGCCCCTTTCGCGGCGGGATACATGGGGTGATGCCTTTGGCCTGCAGGGCGGCACGATATTCGTCACTGTCATAACCTTTATCCCCGATCATGCAGGTGGCATGGGCTCGCAGCGCCGGATATGTGAGCTTTGCGCCGATATGATCGCTCATCTGGCCCTCGGTAAGACACAGGATCAGCGGTCTGCCTGACCCGTCACACACGGCATGGAGCTTGGAGTTTAAGCCGCCCTTCGTTCTTCCGATATATCGGGGAACAGACCCTTTTTAAAAG